>Ga0126313_10000150_pt1 | contig 30001 bp, 34 predicted proteins | sample Plot105A_FD_89954 | JGI IMG/M metagenome (GOLD analysis project Ga0126313, IMG submission 89954) | Serpentine soil microbial communities from UC McLaughlin Reserve, CA, USA - Plot105A | ecosystem: Environmental > Terrestrial > Soil > Grasslands | place: USA: UC McLaughlin Reserve, Lake County...
CGGCCGCGCCGGCACAGGGAAATCCGCGCTGGCCTTGTGCGCCGGTCTGGAGGCCGTTGTCGAGCGGCATCAGCACTCCAAGGTGATTGTGTTCCGGCCGCTGTACGCCGTTGGCGGCCAGGATCTCGGCTACCTGCCGGGCACCGAAGGCGAGAAGATGGCGCCCTGGGCACAGGCGGTTTTCGACACTCTGGGAGCAGTGACGTCCAAGATCGTGCTCGAGGAGGTTATGCAACGCGGCCTGCTGGAGGTCCTACCCCTAACCCACATCCGTGGACGTTCGCTGCATGACGCGTTCGTCATCGTTGACGAGGCCCAGAGTCTGGAGCGCAATGTGTTGCTCACCGTGCTCAGCCGCATCGGGCAGGACTCACGCGTTGTCCTGACCCACGACGTCGCGCAACGAGACAATCTCCGGGTCGGCCGGCACGACGGTGTGGTCGCCGTCGTCGAGAGGCTGAAGGGGCATCCGCTCTTCGGACATGTCACTCTGCGTCGCTCCGAGCGGTCTCCGATAGCAGCTCTGGTGACCGAGATGCTGGAGGAGCTCGCCGTCTCGCTTTCGTGACCAAACCACGTCTCGCTTTCGTGACCAAACCAGTAGCACAACTGGTCTCGGAAAGGTTTCGTTTCGATAACGGGCTGTGGCAGGGTGCTGTCCCGTGCGTCGAATGGTGCAACACACCATCGCGGGGGTCGGCTTCACAGCATTCGTCGTTACGACCGCGATTGTTGGACTCAGCAGTCCATCGGGCCAGGGGGTGGCCGTCGCTGAACGCGTGCTGGCAACGCCCGCCGCGTCGGCAGATCCTGCAGCGGTTAGTGCAGCAGATCTGGCTGCCGCAGCTGCCCGAGCCGAACTGAAACAGGCGGCCGAACGCAGCGCCGAACGAGCGAGGCTTGCGAAAACTGCCGCCAAACTGGCCAGCCGCCGAGTCAAGGCTTTGACTCGGCACGGCAAGTCGGTGGCCGCTGAGGAGGCAAGGCTGAAGGCCGCTAAGGCGAGAGCCGCAGCTGAGCGGGCCAGGGCTAGAGCTGAGGCGCTGAAGGAGGCAGCCGAGAGAGCCAGGGCCGAGGCTGAAGCCGCCGAGGCGAGGAGGAAAGCGATGGCCAACCGAGGCTATCTTCCGGGAACGACCGATCCTCGCGACATCGCGCGCCAGATCCTGCAGAACAAGTACGGCTACGGCGCCGGCCAGTTCGCCTGCTTCGACAACATCATCTCGCGCGAGAGCAGGTGGAACGTGCATGCGACCAATCCCAGCTCGGGCGCCTATGGCCTCGCACAGGCGTTGCCCGGGTCAAAGATGGCATCCATTGCCAGTGACTGGCGGACCAATCCGGCGACCCAGATCATCTGGGGCGTGCAGTACACGGACAACCGGTACGGCAGTCCCTGCGAAGCGTGGAGCTTCTGGCAGGCGCACAGCTGGTATTAGTCAGCTTGGTGGCCGAGTCATTGCCAGGACGTCCAATGCCGCGTCGAGCTGCTCCTCGGTGAGTATCCCGTCAGCTACGAACTCCGATTCGAGGACGACCTCGCGGATCGTCCTTTCTTCCTGTAGCGCCCTCTTGGCAACTGCGGCTGCGTTCTCGTAGCCGATGTAGCGGTTCAGCGCGGTGACGATCGCCGGCGACGACTCGGCCAGCCTTCGGCAGTGCTGAACGTCGGCTGTGATTCCGTCCACGCAGCGATCAGCCAGCAACCGGCTGACGTTGGCGAGCAAACGGATGGATTCAAGCAGGTTGCGCGCCATCATCGGCAGCATCACGTTGAGTTCGAAGTTGCCCGATGAGCCGGCAAACGCTACGGCTGCGTCATTTCCGATCACCTGTGCAGACACCATTGTGGTCGCCTCACAGATGACCGGGTTGACTTTGCCGGGCATGATCGATGAGCCGGGCTGTAGATCGGGCAGGGCCAGCTCGCGAAGTCCGGCCGTCGGGCCCGAGGCCATCCAACGCAGGTCGTTTGCGATTTTGTACAGGCTGATTGCGATGGTGCGCATCACCCCAGATGCCTCAACCAGGCCATCACGAGCGCCTTGGGCCTCGAAGTGATTCCGCGCTTCAGTGAGAGGCAGCCCTGTGTGATCGGCAATGATCGAGATCACTGACGGCGCGAAGCCTGCCGAAGTGTTGATGCCGGTGCCGACCGCCGTGCCACCGAGGGGGAGCTCGGCCACCCGAGGAATAGCAGCCCAGATCCGATCGATGCCGTGGTGCACCTGGGCTGCGTAGCCTCCAAACTCCTGCCCCAGAGTCACTGGAGTCGCATCCATCAGGTGAGTGCGACCGCTCTTGACAACCTCGGCGAATTCAACGGCCTTGGCGGTCAACGCTGCCTCGAGGTGCTGCAGGGCAGGCACCAAAGTGTTGATCAGGCTTTGCGTCGCGGCGATATGGATTGCGCTGGGAAAGACATCGTTGCTGGACTGGGACGCATTGACATGATCATTGGGATGGACTGGCGCGCCCAGCACCTCGGAGGCGAGTGAGGCGATCACCTCGTTGGCGTTCATGTTCGACGATGTGCCCGATCCGGTCTGGAAGACGTCGATCGGGAACTCAGCATCATGCTCACCCGCAGCCACTGAGCCTGCAGCCGAGGCAATGGCGGCGGCTGCGTCACGGTCAAGCACACCCAGCTTGGCGTTGGTCTGAGCTGCCGCTGCCTTGATCAGCCCCAGCGCCCGGATCAGGGCCTGGTCAATCGGCATGCCAGAGATGGGAAAATTTTCGACAGCTCGCTGGGTCTGCGCCTTGTAGAGGGCCTGAGTGGGCACCCGGACCTCGCCCATTGTGTCGCGTTCTATGCGGTGTTCCTCCGGCATGCGCCTCATTCTGGCCTAGGGAGCCGCGGTGTCCGAAGTCGCCCGGCGAAGCGTATAGATCAGATACCCGAGCTGCCGCTGGCCCCGCTGTACTTCGATGCGATGAACCTCGACGGCTCCGCCAAGTCCGCGCAGGATCGACTCGAGCGACGACGCTTCACCCTGGCACCAGATCGCGAGCAGTCCTCCTGGTCGCAGCTGATCGTATGCGGCGGTCAGCAGTGACCGCTCGTACAGTGCAGCGTTCTGCGGATGGATCAAGAAGTCAGGGCCGTTGTCGACGTCGAGCAGGATCGCATCCCAGGGGCCAGTTGGCTCTCCGAGTTCTGGGCTCGTTGAAGGACCGCTCAGCACACTGGCGATGTCGTCGGCATAGAGCCGGACTCTTGGGTCTGTCGCCACGCCGTGCAGTAGCTCCGTGCAGCCATCCTGCGCCCAGAGCACCAGGCATCCTTCGAATTCAACGATGTCGAGCTGCTCAATGGGGTGGCTCAGCACTTCCGCGGCCGTGTAACCCAGACCGAGCCCGCCGAGCAGCACTCGGCGCGCGCCGGAAGCCAACCGGCCGAGCGCTCGCTCGCTGACGGTCTCGGCCGAGTCCATCGCGAATGCACCGTTGATGATCAGTTCATCCACGCGGCCGGTAGCGGATTGCCGGTGCTGAAGCACGACCTCACCACGTACCGACTCACCTCGGGTGATGGTCGTGGCCGACTCCACAGCGCCATCGTAGTGATCTGGAAGGATGGATCAGTGGCACGAGCGCGGAGGCCGGCGACGGTCGGTGACCTGGTCCGTTCGCTTGCCCTGATCCTGATCCCGGTGGTGGTCATAACCGTGCTGTTCACAGAGCTGCCAAAAGACCATCCCGTCGAGGTTGTCGACCCGCAACCGGTGCTGGCAGAGGCTCGTCAGGAGGCGCCGTATCCGGTCCTGGCACCAGCGAACCTGCCCGAAGAGTGGCGGCCAATTAGGGTGGACTGGGTGCCAAAAGGGGAACCGTATCTGAACGGCGAGCCCTCGCTCCGCAACATGTGGCGGCTCGGCTATCTCAACCCGGACGACGTCTACGTTGCTGTGATGCAGGGGGACCTCGAAGCCGAGGACTTCGTCTCAGCCGAGACACGGGACGGCGTCGCGGACGGGCAGAGCACGATTTCCGGCCAGATCTGGGAGCGCCGGGTGAGCCCGGACGATCGCAGCCGGTTTCTCGTCAGACACGAGCCCGCGGTGACGACGATTGTCGAGGGCGATACCTCCTACGCCGCACTCGAGGCCTTCGCCGGCACTTTGACGTCGTCCTAGGACTCTGCGTCCGCTCCGCTCGCGCCTGCATCATTCCGTGCGGCCGCGATCCGAGCGCGGGCCCCGTCCAACCACTCTTGGCAGATTGCGGCAAGACGCTCGCCACGCTCCCACAGTGCCAGCGATTCCTCCAACGGCGCTCCACCAGATTCAAGCCGCTGGACAACAGAGATCAACTCATCGCGGGCCTGCTCATAGCTCAGCTGCTCGCCATCGGGTGTCGTCATGCGTACGTTCGCTCCCCGAGGCCTGCCGGCTCCTCCGGCGCGACGGCGGTGACCGAGGTCACGACCTCGCCGTCCAGCAACCGGGCCTCCAGCTGGTCACCGACGGAAATCCCCGCAACCGATGTCACTACGTGACCGGCAGCATCGACCAAGATCGAATAACCCCGCTCCAGCGTTGCTCGAGGTGACATGGCCCGGACTCGGGCCAGCCGATGGGCCACCGCGGTGGCCTCGTGGTCGATGCGCGAGGAGATAGCCCGCCTGACCCGATCCCGTAGCGCATCCACCTGCTCGTAGCGGACCGCGAAGCTGGCCGTCGGGTCGGCGAGGACTGGTCGCGAGCGAATTGCCGTCAGCCGTTCCTGCTCCGATGCCATCAAACCGAGCAGGGACTGGTCGAGCCTGTGCCTAATCCGGTCGAGCTGAACCAGCTCCTCCGCGACGTCCGGCACTATGCGCTTCGCGGCATCAGTCGGTGTCGAGGCACGTAGGTCGGCAACAAGGTCGACGATGGGGCAGTCGGACTCGTGCCCGATGGCGCTGACCACAGGAGTACGGCAGGCGAAGACCGCACGAATCAGGCCCTCGTCGGAAAACGGCAGCAGATCCTCCAGCGATCCACCCCCGCGGGCGATCACGATGACGTCCACTCGGGGGTTGGCGTCGAACGCCTGGACGGCGTCCATCAGCTGGGCTGCGGCGTGCGGACCCTGTACCAATGTGTGCCGAGTGAAGATCCGTACGACTGGCCAACGGCGGTGCGCGTTCTCGACCACGTCGCGCTCCGCTGCGCTGCCGGCCCCGGTGATCAAGCCGACCCCACGGGGAAGGACGGGGAGACGCCGTTTCCGAGCCGGATCGAACAGCCCCTCCGCTTGCAGCAGTCGCTTGGTCTGCTCGAGCTGGGCCAGCAAGCGGCCCTCGCCCACCGGCGTGATGGCGTCGCAGTAGAACGTGAATTGACCCCTGGCCTCGTAGAACGCCGGCTTGAGACGCGCTACCACTGTGGCGTTCTCGTTCAGCGGCCCGGCCGAGTCCAGGGTGAGGGTCGAGGCGCGAACGCTTGCCGACACCTGGGCCAGCCGGTCCCGGAAGGTCAGGAAGACGCTTGACGTACCGGCGCGGCGGTTGATTTCGATCAGCTGGGCCTCGACCCAGATCGGCCCGAGCCGATCGATCCACTGCCGGACAAGCGAAAGCACGCGGCCCAGCGGTACCGGATGCTCCGGTGAGGATTCCAGGGCCATAGGCGCGAGCTTACGATGCCCGCCGGCTCGTGGAGGGGACAGCCAACCGGACAACCTAGACTTGGGTCCCGTGTCTGCCACTCCCTCCTCGACCGCGCCTGAACCCCTGACCCGCAGGCGGGTAGTCGTCGCGGCGCCGCGCGGATATTGCGCTGGGGTGGATCGGGCAGTACTGACAGTGGAAAAGGCGATCGATCGCTACGGTTCACCGGTCTATGTCCGCAAACAGATAGTGCACAACCGGCACGTGGTCGAGGGCCTCGAGCAGCGGGGCGTGATCTTCGTTGACGAGCTGGCCGAGGTGCCTGCCGGCGCCACCGTGGTCTTCTCCGCCCACGGAGTGTCCCCAGCCGTGCATGCCGAGGCGAAATCGCGTGACTTGAAGGTCATCGATGCCACCTGCCCGCTGGTCACCAAGGTCCACCACGAAGCGAGGCGATTCGCGCGGGAGGGCATGGAGATCTTGCTGATCGGGCACGCGAGTCATGAAGAGGTCGAAGGCACCAGCGGGGAGGCTCCGGATCACATCAGGGTGGTTGAGTCACCGGAGCAAGTCGCCGATCTGGAGGTGGGCGATCCGTCCCGGGTGGCGTGGCTGAGCCAGACAACACTCAGCGTCGACGAGACATTGGAGACCGTTGACCGGTTGCGAGCCAAGTTCCCGCTGCTGATGGACCCACCCAGCGACGACATCTGCTACGCCACGCAGAATCGGCAGCTCGCGGTCAAGCAGGTCGCCCGGCATAGCGACCTGGTGATCGTGGTCGGCAGTGCCAACTCGTCCAACTCCGTACGCCTGGTCGAAGTGGCACGTGAAGCCGGGGCAAAGGCCGCTCATCGGGTCGACAACGCCGACGAGATCGATCCCGCCTGGCTGGACGGTGTTGCGACCGTAGGTGTCACCAGCGGCGCGTCGGTGCCCGAGGATCTTGTCGAGGGTGTGCTTCAGGCACTGGAACGTCGAGGATTTCCTCCCGCAATCGAGGAGCGGCTAACCGAAGAGTCACTCGCCTTCGCCCTCCCTCCAGAGCTGCGCAAGGATCTCGTCGGCAGTCGCGCCAGGTCCGGCTGAGATGGCGGACAAGCCGGAGACGATCGACGCCTACATCGCAGCCCAGCCGCCCGCGGCTCAGGCCGCCCTCGTGGAACTGATCGATCGAATCGGTCGAAGCGTGCCAGAGGCGGAAGAAGCGATCAGCTACGACATCCCAACCTTCAAACTCCACGGCAAGTCATTCGTTCACGTTGCGGCATGGAAGAAGCACATCAGCGTTTATCCGATTCCTGACGGCGACGCCCGATTCGAGCAAGGAATCGCGCCGTATCGTGCGGGCAAGGGCACGCGTCAATTCCCGATTGGAAAGCTATTGCCGTTTGAGCTGATCGACGACGTCGTCAAACTGCTGGTCGCGCAGAGGTCCTGATTGCCTGGGCTAGGAAGAGGAGGCGGTCTCCTCGTCCGGGCCAAGGTCCTCGTTGTCAGAATCCATCAGGTCGATCAGATCGGGATCCGGTCGTACCAGTTCGTTGCTCTCTGGCATTCCGCCGAGCCGGCGTCGGCGTGAGCCTCGGCCGACCATCGGCTTGACCTGAACTGCGTTCTCAACCAGCTCTCCGGCGGAGATCTGCCTGACCGGATCGTCTACCGAAGACAGACCGGTCAGGTCACGTTCGCTGACTTGAAGGTCCCGAAACTTGCGTGCCCGCACCAAGACGGTGCCCTCGACCGTGGCGATGGTCTCGTTATAGGCGTTGACGGAGGTGCGCAGGGCGCGGCCCAGCTTGTCCAGGCGGTTGCCCATCAAGCCGAGCTTCTCGTGCAAGTCTCGACCGAGTTTGAAGACCTCCGCCGCGCTCTCGGCGAGGGCCGCCTGCCGCCAGCCGTACGCAACCGCGCGAAGCAGGGCGATCAGTGTCGTCGGTGTTGCCAGGACGACGTCGCGAGCCGCGGCGTAGTCGTAAAGGTCAGGGATCAGGTCCAGGGCCGTTGCGAAGAATGCCTCGCTCGGCAGGAACAAGACCACGAATTCAGGTGTATCTGCTGCTTTCCAATACTGCTTGGCCGAAAGCTGGTCAATGTGGTGACGCACGTTTCGGGCATAGCCGGCCAGATGCTCGGCCCTGACGTTGTCGTCGTCGGTTTCCTGGGCGTCGAGGAACCCGGTCAGCGGAACCTTGGAGTCGACGAACAGATACTTTCCCCCAGCCAGGTTCACCCGCATGTCCGGTCGCATTCGCCGGTCGTCGGCTTGCGCTGTTTGCTGCAGGTCGAAGTCGCACCGCTCGACCATGCCGGCGATCTCCGCCGCCCGCTTCAACTGCGTTTCACCCCAGGTGCCGCGGGTTTGGGGCTTGCGCAGCGCGGTGACCAAGGTCGCGGTCTCCCGCCGCAACACCTCACCGGTTTCCTGGACGGCTCGGACGTGGGAGCGCAAGTCGGTGGCCATCGCCACTCTCTCTTTTTCGACCTCGGTCAGCCGATTGTCGAAGCGCTCCAGACCTTCTCGGACCGGGGCCATCAGTTGCTCGGTTGCCTTCAGCCGCGCCTCGGCTTGGGCGTCGGCTACTCGTGACTGACGGTCGAGGGTTTCACTGGATAAGACCTTGAACTGGTCGATCATCGCCTGCCGGTCGGACGCGATTTCGTTGGCACGCTCGACGGCCGCGTCGCGCTCAGCAACTGCCCCGGCAACCGCAGCTGACGCCTCGGCAGCTTCGGCCTGGGCGGCCGCTGCCTCAGCCCTGACATCTGCGGTTTCGGTCTTGGCCTCAGCAAGGTTTGCTCGGAAATGCGCAGCCTCCTGCCGGGCCTGCGCGGTCTCCGACCGAGCTTGAGCGGCTTCGCCCCGGGCTTGGGCCAGCAAGGATTCGGTCTGAGCTCGATCAGCATCCTTGCGTGAGCGGCTGATCAACATGCTGGCCAGGACTCCAAGTAGGAGCCCAAGCAGCAGTCCCAAGATCAGCACCGCGACCGCAAAGCCGTCCATGCATGAGATCTTGCCCGGTCGAGGTGACAAATCACGGTAGGCCGCGCCCGCCAGCACCACCCGGCTTCGCGACGGGCCGCTACGGTGGAGCCGTGTCCGCCAATGATCATGTCCGTGATCTTGTCGACTTCGTCGGCGCATCGCCGTCGTCGTACCACGCAACGGCCGAGATCGCCCGTCGGCTAGCCGACGCAGGGTATGTCCGCCAGGCCGAGACCGAGGCCTGGAACTCCTCGGCCGGAGGGCACTTCCTGATCCGCGATGGCGCAGTGATCGCCTGGATGATCCCCGAGGACGCAGGTGCACTGACGCCGTTTCGGATGATCGGCTCGCATACCGACTCACCCGCGTTCAAACTCAAACCAAATCCCGATCTGAAAACTGCAGGCTATTCCCAACTGGGAGTTGAGATCTATGGCGGCCCGCTGCTGAACTCCTGGCTGGATCGTGAACTGGGCATCGCCGGTTGTTTGGTGACCGACGGCGATGTCCGATTGGTGAGGACCGAGGCGATTGCGCGGATTCCGCAACTTGCCCTGCATCTTGACCGTAGCGTCAACGACGATGGTCTGAAGCTGGACCGGCAGCGGCACACGGCGCCGATCTGGGCGATCCATGATCAAGGATGCCGGATCCTCGATCACCTGGGCGAGTTGGCTGGGTGCCCTGCTGATGACATCCTCGGATTCGATCTGGTCCTCTTCGACACCGCGCCGCCGGTGATCTTTGGTTCGGATTCGCAGTTCCTGGCGTCCGGGCGGCTGGACAATCTGGTCAGCGTCCACGCTGGTCTGACTGCGTTGATCAATACCGGTGATGGTCAGGCAGTCGCACTGCTGGCGGCATTCGATCATGAAGAGATTGGCAGCGAGTCTCGATCCGGAGCCTCCGGGCCGCTGCTGGCCGAGGTGGTCGAACGGATCTCCCGCAGGCTTGGTGCCGATGATGATCAACGGCATCGGGCGCTCGCGGCCAGTGCCTGCCTTTCGGCTGACGGCGGGCACGCAGTGCACCCGAACTATCCGGAGAAGCACGACCCGGCGAACCAGCCTGTGTTGAACGGCGGCCCGCTGCTCAAGATCAACTCCAATCAGCGATACGCCACCGACGCGACTGGGGCAGCACTGTGGCGACAGGCGTGCCGGAGGGCAGGGGTGACCATGCAGAACTTCGTCTCGAACAACACGGTTCCCTGCGGATCGACCATCGGGCCGCTGACCGCCACCCGGCTGGGTATCCGAACCATCGATGTCGGCGTTCCGCTTCTTTCCATGCACTCGGCGCGCGAGCTTTGCGGCGTCGAGGATCCGTCGTCGCTCGCCTCGGCCATGGATGCGTTCTTCGCCCTCGACGCCACGTCCTAGGCTGGTCGCTCGTGGCTTTGTCGATCGGCATCGTCGGTCTGCCCAATGCCGGCAAGTCCACGCTGTTCAACGCGTTGACCCGGAATTCGGTGGTTGCGGCGAACTATCCCTTCGCCACGATCGAGCCCAATATCGGGGTCGTCGGCGTTCCCGATCCGAGGTTGGCCACCTTGGCTGAGATATCCCGGTCGGAACGCATCGTTCCGGCCACAGTGACCTTCGTCGACATCGCAGGAATCGTCCGGGGTGCCAGCAAGGGCGAGGGGATGGGCAATGCCTTTCTCGCCCACATCCGCGAGGCGGACGCGATCTGTCAGGTGACTCGGGTCTTCCGGAATCCAGATGTCACGCATGTGGGCGGGGCCGTCGATCCCCGTGACGACATCGACACGATCAACACTGAGTTGATCTTGGCAGATCTGCAGACAATCGAGCGAGTGCTGCCGCGGTTGGAGAAAGAGGCCAGGATCAGCAAGGACAAGCTTGAGGGTTTGGCCGCGGTCAAGGCGGCACAGGAGGTGCTGGACAGCGGCCGTACCGTCTTCTCCGCCGGGCTGGAGATATCGGCACTCCGGGAGTTGTTCCTGCTGACCGCGAAACCGTTCCTGTATGTCTTCAACTGCGATTCGGACGAGCTGGCCAACAGCTCACTCCAGTCCGAACTCGCGGAGCTCATCGCACCGGCGGAGGCGATCTTCCTCGACGCCAAGATCGAGTCGGAACTGGTCGAGATGGAGTCCGAGGAGGCACGGGAGTTTCTAGCGGAGATGGGAATCACCGAGCCCGGCCTCGATGTGCTGGCGCGTGTGGGCTTCGACACGCTGGGTCTGCAGACGTTCCTCACCTCAGGCCCCAAGGAGTCTCGAGCCTGGACGATCAGGAAAGGCGCAACGGCTCCCGAGGCCGCTGGTGTAATTCATACCGACTTCCAAAAGGGCTTCATCAAGGCCGAAGTAGTCTCCTTCGATGATCTTGTCGTCGCCGGCTCAGTGGCCAACGCCCGCGCCCGGGGCAAGGTCCGTCTGGAAGGCAAGGACTACGTAATGTCCGACGGCGATGTGGTGGAGTTCCGCTTCAACGTCTGACGCACCTCACCCGGACCATTCGGTGCGGAAGGCACCAGGTGAGCACCCGTACGTCCGCTTGAACGCCTTCGAGAACGACGACTCGTTGTCGTAGCCGACATCCCTCGCGATGGCGCCGATGGTGCGTGAGGTCGTCGCCAGGTAGCCGGCGCCCCTGCTGAGCCGGACGCGGCTCAGGTGGCTGAGAGGTGGCTCACCGACGGAATCGCGGAACTGCGCCGCGAACGCCGTACGGGACATCCCGACCTGTCGCGCGAGGCCCTCGACAGTCCATTGCGCCCGAGGATCGCGTCGCATCAGTCGCAGGGCGGCGGCGATCGGTGCGCGCTCGCCCTCGTCGGCCGGCAGATGTACCAGGGCAGCCTCCTGCTGCGCCAGGTACTGTCGGAGGAACTCGGTGAGGAATACGTCGGCAACCTTCGCCAGAACCGCGGCGCCGCCCGGGGCCGTGCTGTCGGGGGCCAACAGGTCGGCGAAGGCGTACAGCCAGCGGGTTACCCGATTGCTTCCCTCCTGGTCGAGCACGAGAGCCTGCGGCAGGACGTCGGTCATGTCGTCGGGCAAGAGGGCGGCCTCGAACGCACCGCAAAGGACGGTCGTGCTCGCGCCATCGCCGCCGTACGTCAGCCGTCCCATAGAGTCGAGCGGGTGATCGGTGAGGATCGCCTCGAGGTGGCGCACCGGGGTGCGCTGGTGATCCCGCACCATGTGTCCGGTGCCCCGTGGGAGTACCACGATGGCCCCGGCCTCGAGCCGATGCGACTCGGCCGAACTGTCAAGGTCCAGCCACGCCGTGCCATCGAGCACGACGTGAAACTTGGCGAGATCCGAGTCGTCAACCCGGAAGCCCCATGGAGCGGTGAAGTGCGAGAGACACAGGATCGTGCTCCGGACGTTGATGGTCTTGAGCACCTCGGCGAGGTCGTCCGACGGCGGGGTGATGCGGCTCACGGAGCAAGCCTAATGAGCCGTGGACGATCGGACATGCTGCTTGTCCTGTCGGACATTCAGATCGCCCGTGCGCGCTCGTAGCGTCGTGGTCATGACGAAGTTCCTTGTCACCTACCACGGTCCTGGTGCCCCTCGGAACGAGGAGGAGAAGCAGCAAGCGATGGCCGCGTTCATGGCCTGGGTCAACCAGGTCGGGTCCGCCCTCGTCGACCCCTGGTGCTCCGCTCGGCGGCTCCGCTGTCGTCTCTAGCAAGGGTGTCGGGGACGGCGTCACCGAGGGTCCGACCGGGGGCTACTCGATCCTTGAGGCCGACGACCTGGCTGCCGCGGCCGAACTGCTGCGGGATCACCCATTCGTCGGCCGGGGCGGGACCCTCCAGGTTCACCAGGCCATCTCACCTGCCTGAGCCGGGGACGAAATATGGCGCCGCCCACGCAAATCGTGCGCTCAATGAAGCTGATCCTGCGACAGGCCGTGACGAGGGCTTCGGCGACTGCACAAGCGTTGTGTTTCCATGGCAGCGTCAAGTCGGACTTGCTTCTGACGCCTTCTCGGCGCGGAGAGTTGCGACCACGGCCTTAAGCGCGAGGCCGACCATGCGTCGGCCCTGCGGCGGTGAGAGTGCGATCGAGGCTGGCAGCGGTCCGGCGGCCAGCTCGGCGAGTGTCTCGCCCCGGATGTCGTAGATCCGAAGTTTGCCGCCCGGTCGCAGTACTCGTGCCAGCTCGACCGGCAACCGGCCGGGACCGGTACCAATGTCCACAACCGTTCCCGCCTCCGCGGCGGCGGGCGCCGCATCCGCGGCAACCGTCCGGTACAGCCACCGAAGCAGCAACCTGGAGAGCCTGTCATATTGCTCAGCCTTGTGGCCTCGCATCACTAGGGAGGGTGCAGCTCCTGGCTGGTGACGATGCACGCTTCAGGGTGGCAGGTCAGTAATAATCGCGAATGTGCTGTTGCCGACCGCCGAACAGCGCATCCCAGTCAAGATCTTGATCGACGCTGCCGCCATTCAGATGTCCGGCGGCACGCAGGTTGGCGCAGGACTGAGTGCCGGAAAAGAGCAGCGCCAGTCCTCGGGACGTGATCACCCGATCCGCTTGACCATCTGCTGAGCACTTGCCTGAGCCCTCAGCCACGTCGAGTCGGGTACCCGCGATTGTTCTCGGTCAGGAAGTCCCCGGTCACCGAGAAGCCGAGTTCCGCCGTCATGCCGGTTGGATATCGCACGGCGCTCAGCGCCCCACAGACGTCCAAGATCTTCAGCATGTACGGGGAGGAATCCGCGACCCGCCATTCCAGTCCAGGCAGGAACAGCCAGACAAGATCAGCTCCCGAGGTGTCTATCCGGATGGTTGGTGTCACGCTGACGAAGCTGCCCAGTGCCGACAACAGCGCGCGATAGCCATCAGCTGTGGTCGCAAGTAGATCGGCGACCTCGATCATGGCGTTTTTGCCGTAACCCTGACCTCGGCTCCAGGAGGCGAAGCCGCAAACCGATCCCGCCGCGTCGACCGCAAGGCTGACCCCGGTGTAGCTGGAGATGAACTGCTCGGCAGTCGCCGGGAAAGCGGTTCCGCGCCTGGTAAGCGGCCCGTTCTGCGCGAGCCCAGGTGTCGTAAACGCCCCGCACCGAATCGAAGTCGGCTGCACCGGCCCGGCGCGTCCGAACGGACTGCGGTCTCGGCAAGGCCGCCAAGCTCTGGGTACGCACCTCCACCGCCACGTAGTCCGCGATCAACTCATAGCCGAAGCGGCGATAGATCCCCGCAGCAGAGGGGAACAGGCCGGATATGTTCGCACCACGCTCCTTGGCCAGCCGCAAGGTCTCGGCGAACAGGGGCGTCAACAAGCCTTGCCCGCGATACTCCGCCGCCACCGTCAGCCCGGCAATGCCGCAGGTCGGCAGCGGAACGCCGCCGAACCAAGAGTCGAATTCCCGATCCACCATCCGGGCAACTAAGACGTCGGAGTCGAAGGCGCCGAACCAAGCCCAACCCGGTTGATCGACCGACGGCGGCTGGGTTGGTGGTGTCGGCGGAACGCCAAAGGCCTCGAATCCCAACTGCCGTGCCTGCTCGGCATCATTCGCAGTCAACTTGCCCACTGTCGTGCTCACCGGACCAGTGTGTCGATTGAAGGCCCCACCGCCTCCGTGACGAGGCTGCCGAGAGACGATCATGGGGTGCACCTCGACAACATCGCGTCCAGCCTGTGTCGCAGCGAGGCCGAAGCCCGGGCATCGCAGCTCAATGTTCTGGCGACCCTTGTCGAGCTCGATCTGACCGATCCGCTGGCTGACACGTTCAGCTCGCGGACCACGATCCGCTTTGACAGCCTGACAACTGCCAGCTTCCTCGACTTCAAGGGCCACCAGTTGTTGTCCGCAAATCTGAATGGAGTCCCGCTGGATTCCGCGTGCTGGCGTGCGGGCCGGATCACGCTGACCGGTCTCCGAGCCCATAACACCGTGGTCATTGAGGGTCGGATGAGCTTTTCGTCCGACGGTGAGGGTCTCCATCGCCATGTCGACCCCCAGGATCAACATGTCTACCTCTACGCCATGTCGTTCCTTGACACGGCACCGCGGTGGTTTGCCTGCTTCGACCAGCCTGACCTGAAGTCCAGCTACGAAGTACTGGTACGCGTTCCGAATGATTGGACGGTGATCGGCAATGGTCCGGCCGAGCAGTTGAGCCCTGGGTCTTGGCGGATCGTGCAGCGCCGTCCGCTCTCGACGTACTTCGTCACCCTGGTCGCCGGCCCGTACGCCTCCGCTGTCGACCAGCACGACGGCATCAAGCTCGGCCTCCATGTGCGGGCATCGCTTTCGCAACAGCTGGCTGAACAGGCGCCCGACTTGATCACTGTCACCAGGCAGTGCCTTGACTACTATCACCGGGTTTTCGGCCGGCTCTATCCGTTCGGCGAATACCACCAATCCTTTGTGCCGGACTTCAACGCCGGAGCGATGGAGAACCCGGGCTGCGTCACGTTACGCGACACCTTCATCTATCGAGGTCGTGCCACTCACGCCGATCGAACTCGTCGGGCGGGCGTGATAGCCCATGAGATGGCGCACATGTGGTTCGGCGACTTGGTGACGATGCGCTGGTGGGACGATCTGTGGCTGAACGAGTCGTTCGCCGAGTACATGGCGCACCGCTGCTGCACCGAAGCCACCAAGTATCCGCTGTGGACTGAATTCGGCGTCATCCGTAAGGACTGGGGATCGGTCGCCGACCAATCACCCTCGACGCACCCGGTGGCGGGGGAGTCGGCGGATGCCGCGTCGGCCCTGCAGAACTTCGACGGCATTTCCTACGCCAAGGGTGCAGCAGTGATCAAGCAGCTCGTCGCCTATTTGGGTGAGCACGTCTTCCTGGAGGGACTGGGGACCTATTTCGACCGCTACGGCTTCGCAAATGCGGATTTTCGGGATCTGCTGGACTGTTGGTCCGGGGCCGGCGCGATGGAACTGGATCGGTGGGCCGCGTCGTGGCTGCGAACCACCGGGATGGACACACTGGACGTCTCTGGTGTGTCGCCGCAGGTGACGATCAGCAGGACTTCGACGCAGCCTGGCACAGCCGACCGCACGCACGCGGTGAGCGTCGGCACCGCAGATTCCTCCGGAAGAACCACAGACGTGGCCGCAGTCCACATCGGCGATGTTCCGGTGCCATTGACAGTTCCGGCGGAAACCGTGCTGGTCATCCCCGACCTGTGCGACGCCACCTGGGCCAAGATCAGGTTCGGTCCGGATGGCTGGTCCAAGGTAGCTACCGTTCTGCCCCGCGTTTCGGCCGAGCCGCCCTCGGTGGTCATGTACAACGCCGTCCGCGACGCCGTCCGCGACGCCGCTCTCGCACCAGCAGCCGCACTGGATCTGGTGTGTACCGCTCTGCCGTCCTCGCAATCTGATGTGATCTTGTCCTCGCTGGGCGCTTTCGCTGCTGAGCAACTCGCCGGAGCCTATTGTCCGGTGCCGGATCGCCACGAGCGGCTTGCTCGGGTCCATCAACTGGCGTGGCAGGCCATGGGCCGCTGCGAACGTGGCTCGGATCGCCAGCTCACCGCGTTCCGGCTGGCCGTTCGTAGCTCATCAGACATTGACCGGCTCAGCCACTGGTATCGCGGTGATCAGTTGCCGGCTGGTGTCGAGCTCGACCCCGAGGTCCGGTGGGAGATTGTCGAGCGGGCCGCCAGCATGATGGAAGACGACAGCCTGATCTCTGATGCTCTTGACCGCGATTCCAGCGCAGCGGCACAGATCCACGCTGCCCGGGCCCGGGCAGCGCTCGCCAGCGGCGATGTCAAGGAGAGGGCCTGGAGGTTGTTGATGCATCCCTCGGCGGCCGCGGCGTACGAGGTGTACGCAACGGCGCAGGGCTTCTTCCAGACGAATCAGTCAACACTGACCGCACCGTTCGTACCGCGCTACTTCGCCGATATCAGCGAAACCGCTCGATTTCGGACCGGCTGGGCGCTGAGCGAGGTGGCCAACCGCGCGTTTCCATGGACCTTTCCCACCGAAGCCACCGTGGCGTTGGCCCAGCAGGCATTGGCCGGTGATCTTGCGCCTCCGCTCCGCCGCTCACTGGTGGACGGTACGGATCGGTTACGGCGCGCAGTCCGATCACTCGGCGTCTTTGGAGAGCCAGCGTCGTCCGGTAGCGAATAAGGTTGGGCGCGTGACTGCTGAAACTGGCGAGGGGCTGGGCACCGCAGCCCGCCGGATGATGCTCGTGCACGCGCATCCCGACGACGAAACGATCAACAACGGTGCGACCATGGCCAAGTACGTGGCCGAGGGTGCCGAGGTGTGCCTGGTTACCTGCACGCTCGGCGAAGAAGGCGAGGTGCTCGTCGATGACCTCACCCACCTCGCCGCAGATCAGGGTGACGAACTCGGTCAGCATCGGCTGGGCGAGCTCAAACAGGCAATGGACATCTTGGGCGTGACCGACTTCGTTCGGCTCGGCGGTGACGGACGGTTCCGCGACTCCGGTATGGCCTATGCCGACTCCGGCCACGCCATTGCTCGTACGGAGTTGCGTGAGGGAATCTTCTGGACCACTGATCTCCTCGAAGCCACCAATGAGCTCGTGCCGCTGATCCGGCAGCGCCGGCCACACGTCCTCATCACCTACAACGAGTTCGGTGCGTACGGCCATCCCGACCACGTCCAGGCACATCGGGTCGCCATGTACGGATACCTGCTTGCCGGCGTCTCGTCGTATCGGAACGATCTTGGACCGGCGTGGATCGTGCCACGCGTGTTGTGGACCACGATGAGCCGTAGCCGCATGGTGGAGGGTATTCGGAGGCTTCGCGAAGCCGGCGACACCGAGACTTTCGAGGGGTTCGATCCGGATGGCCCCCTACTGTCATTGATCTCACCCGATGAGGAAATTGCGGCCGCCATCGACGGCACGCGGTACGTCGCCCGGAAGCTGGACGCCATGCGGGCCCACGCCACCCAGATCACCGCGGACGGGCCATTCTTCGCTGGGGCCGCCATCCTCGGGGACAGCATGTGGTCGCACGAGTTCTACCGTCTGGCGGCCGGTCAGCCGTTCCCGGAAGCTGATCGGTGGGCGGACGATCTGTTCGCCGGACTGAACTAGCACGTGAGCTCGGCTCTGGAGGCCGACGAGGGCGCTGTCGGATCGGCGGAGGCTCTTCGCCACGTAATGGCCAGCTTCGTCGCAGGCGTCACCGTGGTCTCGACAATCTGGCAGGACCTCGCCCATGCGATGACCGCCACCGCATTCAGTTCAGTGTCGCTGGAACCGCCGTTGGTTCTGGTGTGCGTCAGCAAGAAAAGCCGATTTCATGAAGCAGTCCTCGGCGCCGGTCGGTGGGCGGCCTCTTTGCTGCGTTCAGACCAGGAACACATCGCACGGCACTTTGCCAATCGAGGACGTGACTTGAAGACCCAGTTCAATCGCGTACCGCATCGGCCGGCGCCCGCTTCGGGCGCACCGCTGATCAACGGCGCTCACGGCTGGCTGGACTGCGAGACCTACGCGACGTATATGGGCGGCGACCATACCATCGTGGTTGGCAGGGTTGTCCGTGCTAGCCGAGAGGCCCCGTCTAGCTGGCCGCTGGCGTACTATCGGGGCTCGTACTTGGACCCGATCGCACCGTGAGGCCCCGCTGGTGAGTACCCAAACGCCGGAGCACGACGACACGCTGATCGTCGGACCGGCGGCGTCCCAGCCGGAACTTCCGCGGAAGCGGCCACGCTACGGTCTGTGGGCCGCGATTGCTGTGGGCTCACTGCTGCTGATCGTGGCGGCGCTATATGCGATCAGCTACGTCATGGCCGGGGACAAGTTACCAGCGAAAGCGGTCGTATCCGGAGTACCGGTCGGCGGCCTAACCCCACAGGCGGCAGGTGCCAAGCTCTCCGACGAGCTTGGGCCCGATGCGGCAGAGTCGATCAAGGTCACCGCGAGCGGTCGCTCGGCGGAGATAAAGCCCATCGAGGCGGGGTTGCGGATTGACTATGAGCAGAGCATCGCCGCTGCCGGCGGTGGCCGGAGCTTTGATCCGCGCCAGATCTACACTGTGCTGACCGGCGGTTCGTCCACAGATGCAGTGATCGTCGTCGATCAGGCAAAGCTGACGAAGGCAATGGCCGATCTGGCCGCAAAGTGGGACAGCAAGGCGGCTGACGCTCGGCTGAGCTACTCCGGTGCGACGATCAAGCAGACTCCCGCGCGGACCGGCTTCACCCTCAACCGGGACGGAGCTGCGATCGCGATCCGAGGCGCCTTCCTGGTTGCTACCACGCCGGTCGCTCTGCCAGCCGAAATCCACGAGCCGAAGATCACCACCAAAGAGGTCGACAAGGTTGTCGAGGACTTTGCCAAGCCGGCCGTTTCGGCGCCCGTCAAAGTCAGGGCCGGTAGCTCAGGCACCTTTTCGGTGTCACCGACCATGATCGGCAACTCCATCAGCTTTAAGGCGGAGAAGGCAACGCTCGCGCCCAAGCTTGACGCCAAAGCACTGATGAAGAACGCTTCAAGCGCAATCGCGACTATTCGGCTCACCAAGCCCAGGGACGCGACGATCCGGTTGGTGAACGGACGACCGAAGGTCATTGCTGCCGTCAACGGAACGAAGTTGACTGCCGAGGAACTCGCCAAGGCGGTCGAGCCTGCGCTCACCAAGTCGGGAGCCGATCGCACAGTGTCGGTAAACCTCGCTCGAACGAAGGCGAAGTTCACGACCCAAGAGGCGAAGAACCTCGGCATCAAGGAGGTAACCGGTCAGTTCACCACCTACTTCCCTTATCTTCCCTATCGAAACGTCAATATCGGTCGCGCCGCGCAATTGATCAGCGGCACTCTGCTGAAGCCGGGAGAGATCTTCTCGCTCAACGGCCTCATCGGCGAGCGGACAAAGGCGAACGGCTTCACCGAGGGTTACATCATTCAGGATGGCAAATTTCGCAAGGAGTTGGGCGGCGGCGTCTCTCAGTCGGCGACGACGACCTTCAATGCCATGTTTTTTGCCGGGCTGAAGGACATCGAGCACCAGCCGCACACGCTCTATATCGACCGTTATCCGGCCGGCCGGGAAGCGACTGTCGCCTGGCCCGGTCTGGACCTCAAATTCCAGAACGACACCAGATACGGCGTGCTGGTCCAGGCCTGGCGGGTACCGGGGTCACCCAGCAAGAAAGGCTCTATCACCGTCCGGATGTGGTCGACGAAGGCCTACGACAAGGTCGTCGCCACCAAGCCGGTCAAATCCAACTTCACTACCGGACGGGACATCGAGGACGACTCGAAGGAGTGTGAGGCGATGGAACCGGTCCGCGGCTTCGACGTCGACTACCAGCGGCTGTTCTACAGGGGCGGCGCGATCGTCAAGCGGGAGAGCTTTCACTGGCGCTACGCGCCCACTGACAAGGTGACCTGCGTACCCCCCGAGAAGAACTAGGACACTTCCACAAATTCAGGGCCGCTCTGTGGGCGCCGTCAGGAAGCGGCACCCATGATGGACGGTAAACCCAAGCATCGTGCAGAGTTCGCGAAGTTTCTCATCCCCGCCCGCCACCTCGAGGTAGCAGTATCGAGCGCCGCGACGCGCTCCCCAATGACCGAGGGTGACCATGATCCTGTTCGCCGCTCCCGGCAGGCGATGATCATCGGCGGTCCAGATCGCGCCCAGACCGAGCCAGGGACCGCTGACCTGGCCGCGGCCGATGGCAAGCAGGTTCGGCTGACCGGTGGCCACACTGGCGTAGGCCCTGGGTGGATTGCCGGCCAAGATCATCTTGAGGACTGCCGGGTCGGGATCGTTAGGAGTGCCGCGACGGTAGGCCTCCACCCATTCGTCGGTGAGAGTCTCGGTGATCTCCGTGTCGGGATCGGGCAGCGAGTCGCCGAGGAAGGTGCTCAGCCGACAGACCAGAACGTCAGTCGGGGGGTACCCGTCAGCCCAGCCCAGCTTCCGCAATGCCGCCTCGATGTCGGACCCTGCAATGACCTGCACCCGGGGCTCGATGCCATGAGCGGCACTGAACTCCGCAACCTGCGCTGCGGCTGCGACGATGGACATCCCGGGATCACCCACCGCCAGACAGGAATTCGCCCGGACGGTGTGGCCGCCGGCGGCCCTCAGTGTCCACTGGCCCAGCGGTTCGCTCAAGCCGAGCCAGCCCGGCAGCGCATGGCGCTCCAGCTCCTCAGCGCTGGTCCGGAGCGGATCTGGCCCTCCGGCGGCCGCAGGCGCTCGACGCGCGACGATGATTGCCGCAGCCGGCACCTCGACTTCTGCCCCGGCCGACGTGACGATCGAAACGGTCGTCGGATCGATTCGCTCCACCCATCCGATGATGTCAGTCGCCGAACCGTCTGCCAGGCGGTGCCTCAGAACCCATCGCTCACCGCGGCGGGCAAGGCCCAGCCCGTCCACAGGTTGGGGTCCTTCGCTTGCCTTGCTCAACGGCGAGATACTAGGACACGAGCGGGCCGCCGGCGCCGGCGCCGCACTTCGTCAGCCGAGGAGTAACAACCGTGACGTATGTCATCGCGCAGCCATGCGTGGATCTTAAGGACCTTGCCTGCGTCGAGGAGTGCCCGGTCGACTGTATCTACGAAGGTAAGCGGATGCTCTACATCCACCCGGACGAGTGTGTGGACTGTGGAGCCTGCGAACCGGTCTGTCCGGTTGAAGCGATCTTCTACGAGGACGACACCCCGGAGGAGTGGAAGGACTACTACACGGCAAACGTCGACTTCTTCGCCGACCTCGGTTCGCCGGGCGGTGCCGCGAAGGTAGGACCAATCGACAAGGATCACCCGCTGGTCGCGGCATTGCCGCCGCAAGAGCACGACGAGTGAGCCTGGCGACACCCAGAGCAGGTAGGCCGGCCGCTGCACCGGAACGGAGTCTGGCCGCCGAACTCCCGGACTTCCCCTGGGACACACTTGCGGCAGCCAAGGCCCTGGCAAAGTCTCACCCAGACGGCATCGTCGATCTGTCGATGGGAACTCCCGTCGATCCCAGCCCCGAGATCGCCAAACGGGCTCTGAGCCGAGCCGCTGACAGCCCCGGTTATCCGCTGACGTCCGGGACAGTAAAGGTCCGAGAAGCGATCGTGTCCTACCTCAGCCGGCGGTGGGGTGCCGATCTGCTGGAGGAGAGTGCGACCCTGCCGGTTATCGGCACAAAGGAATTGGTGGCATGGCTGCCCAGCCTGCTGAGACTTGGCCCAGATGATCTTATCGTCTATCCGACCACTGCCTACCCGACCTACCTGGTCGGCGCCCGGATCGCGGGCTGCCGCTCGATCGCCTGTGACGACCTCTACGAGCTCGGCGACGAGGAGCCAGCGATAGTGTGGCTGAACTCCCCATCGAATCCGACTGGGGCAATCCTGTCGGCGGACGCCCTTGCCAAGAAGGTGGCCTGGGCTCGGGAACGCGGTGCGGTGGTGGTCTCGGACGAGTGCTATGGCGAGTTCGGGTGGGAGGCGGAGCCGGTTTCGGTTCTTCATCCGACGGTTAGCGAGGGGAGCTACTCGGGATTGCTGGCGGTGAACTCGCTGTCCAAGCGGTCCAACCTTGCCGGCTACCGGGCCGGGTTTGTGGCCGGCGATTCGCAGCTGGTCGCCGAACTGCTCGCGGTTCGCAAGCATGCCGGCATGATCGTGCCTGGCCCCGTTCAGGAGGTCATGATCGAGGTCCTGGGCGACCATGATCACGTCGAGGTTCAGCGGCAACGCTATGCCGCAAGGCGTGCCTTGCTTCGGCCGGCCCTGGAGCGCGCCGGGTTCACAATCGAGCATTCGGAGGGCTCGATCTATCTGTGGGCCACCCGAGGAGAGGAATGCCGGAAGACCGTGGACTTCCTGGCACGGCAAGGCATTCTGGTCGCTCCCGGTGACTTCTACGGCCCGACCGCAATACGACACGTACGGGTGGCTCTGACGGCAATGACCGACCGCATCGAGGCGGCCGCACGCCGGCTCAGCGAACTGTGATCTCGACCCGCGACTTCTCCAGTGCGGGGGTGATTTCGGTCCAGGGAGGCAGGTTCAATGGTTCGGTCTGCCACTGGTGGCCACCGACCTTGACCGACACCACTCCGTAGCGCTGTGAGTTGGCGAGGGCGTAGCTGCCGTACGCCCAAGCGAGCGTGCTGCTGCCGGCGTCGATGCCAATCACCTTCGCCCCGGTCTGGTCCTGCACCTTTCCGAAGGTCTTCTCGATTGACGACACCAGCGCCCGTGTCTTGCCCGGATTGCCTTCTCGCTCCAGGCAGCTGAATCCGGTGGGGGAGTGCCCGGTCAGCGCGCTGGCCAATACTCGGGCGTCGTCTTCATGATCACTGTAGGCATCGGGATAGCTGCTTCGCTGGATCTGCTGGGCCACCTCGGTGATGTCAACCTTCTCCCAGTCGTCGATCTTCACCAGCGCGTCGTAGAACTTGCCGGTGGCGTAGTAGGGATCGAGGAGTTGCTTGCGGGTGCCCCAGCCCTGGGACGGTCGTTGCTGGAACAGACCGACCGAGTCGCTGTCGCCGTAGTCGAGGTTTCGAATGCCCGTTTCCTGGTAGACGGTGGCCATGGCGATCGAAGCGGCCCGCGGGGGCAAACCGCGCTTCACCGACAATCCAACGATGATGGACGCGTATTGTGCTTGTTCAAGATCAATCGACACCGACCGTTCGTTTGCTGAGGCGACACAGCGCTGCTGACCTGGAGCTGGACCGGTCAACCCGCGGCTCCGGAGGAACAAAAACCCTCCGACGCCGATGGCAATCAGCAGCACCAGCGCAATTACCAGGCAGCCGGCCGTTCGGGCACGCGCGGACGCCATCGGTTAGTTGGCGTGCAGCGCTTCGTTGAGCTTGACCGGCTTCCCCAACCTCGGCCGCACTTCGATCGCGCCAGTGACCGAATTGCGAATGAACAGCATGCTGTCCTGTCCGGAGAGCTCTAGCGCCTTCACCACTTGACCGCCTGGAAGGGTGACCTTCGTCGACGCGGTCACATACAGGCCTGCCTCGACCACACAATCATCGCCAAGTGCAATACCGATGCCGGCGTTCGCGCCCAGCAGGCAACGCTCGCCGACCGAAATCACCTGTTGCCCGCCCCCAGACAGCGTTCCCATGATCGAGGCACCACCGCCGACGTCGGAATCCTTGCCGACCACCACTCCGGCGGAGATTCTGCCTTCGACCATTGATGTGCCCAGGGTGCCGGCGTTGAAGTTCACGAACCCCTCGTGCATCACCGTCGTGCCCTCGGCCAAATGAGCACCCAGCCGGACTCGGTCGCCGTCGGCGATCCGTACGCCGGCGGGCAGGACGTAATCCACCATCCGCGGGAACTTGTCAACGCCATAGATCTGAACCTGGCCGGAAGCGGCCCGCAGGCGTGCCCGAACCCTTTCGAAACCGTCGACGGCGCAGGGTCCCTGAGACGTCCAGACGACGTTGGTCAGCGTGGAGAAGATGCCGTCGAGATTGATGCTGCGTGGAGTGACCAATCGATGGCTCAGTAGGTGGAGCCTGAGATATGCGTCGGGGGTGTCGGCCGGCGGGGTGTCCAGATCGACCTCGACAAGGCGAACCTCTGTCCGCACTCCGCGCAGCTCATCGAATCCAGCAGCATCCATCAAGTCTTTGGGCCGTCCCTCGTCCTCACGCCTGCCAAGTGCTGGATCGGGAAAGTAGGTATCGAGCACTTGGCCTGACTCGTGCACTGAGGCCAAGCCCCACCCCCACGCCGGCCGCGCGGTCGCCCTGTCGATCATGCGCCCACCCTATTGGCGAATCAACATGCTGGGATGACCACCGACTTGAGTCGGAAATCGGTCACGATGTTTGCAGGTAGGGTTCCCAGCATGCCCGTACCCGTCCTCAATCTTGAGGGCGACCCCGTCCGACTTCTGCGAGCGCTGATCGACATCGAATCGGTGAGCGGCAACGAAGCAGAAATCGCCGCCGCTATCGACGCCGCGCTGCGCCCACAGCAGCATTTGACTGTCGTTCGGGATGGCAATGTGGTCATTGCCCGGACTGAGCTGGGTCGAACCAGCCGGGTGGTCATCGCAGGCCACATCGACACGGTCCCGGTCGCCGACAACCTGCCTTCGAGGGTCAGCGGTACAGGTAAGGACATGTTGGTCTGGGGACGCGGCGCATGCGACATGAAGGGTGGCGTGGCGGTGCAATTGTCCGCCGCTGCGGCGCTGAAACGGCCGGAACGTGACATCACCTGGGTCTTCTATGACTGCGAGGAGGTCGAGGCCAGCCGCAACGGTTTGGAGCGCATCGCCCGCGACCATCCCGATTACCTGGCCGGAGACTTTGCGGTGTTGTGCGAGCCATCGAACTCCGGGGTCGAGGGAGGGTGTCAGGGCACCATGCGCATCGAGGTTCGGCTGCGCGGGGTGGCGGCTCACGCGGCTCGGCCTTGGATGGGCCACAACGCGGTGCATGACGCGGCCGGTGTGCTGCAACGGCTAGCGGATTACGTCCCCGCGGAGGTCGAGGTCGACGGGCTACGCTATCGCGAGGGACTGAATGCAGTTCGGATCAATGGTGGAATTGCCGGCAACATCATTCCGAATCAGTGCGACATCGAGATCAATTACCGCTTTGCTCCGGACAAGTCCGAAGAAGACGCCAAAGCAGAAGTCCGGCGGGTCCTGGGCGACTTCCCGATGGAGATCACAGACGTTGCTTCGGGTGCTCGACCAGGGCTCGACTTGCCTGAAGCAAAGGAGTTCGTCGCCGTTGTAGGTGGCGAACCTAGTGCGAAATTCGGCTGGACCGACGTGGCCAGGTTCAGTGCCATGGGCGTCCCGGCTGTCAACTTCGGTCCCGGCAATCCCAGCAAAGCCCATGCCGACGACGAGTTCTGCCCGGCCGCTGAGGTTGTGGCTTGCCGCGACGCACTGGTCCGCTGGCTCGCCTAGTGTTCCACTGTGACCGATCCTGTACGCGCGGAGCGACGCGTCGAAGGTGCCATCATTCGCGCCGGTGCCCAGCGCGAATCGACCACCACCGACCAGCGGCTGCTCGAGAGCCGCGGGGCCAATGACTGGGTGCATACCGATCCTTGGCGCGTGCTCAGGATCCAATCAGAGTTCGTAGACGGCTTCGGCACCCTGGCCGAGCTTGGACCGGCCGTTAGCATCTTCGGTTCAGCTCGGGCCAGTCGCGACGACCCGATCTACGCGATCACTGAGCAACTCGCCGCGAAACTTGTCGGGGCTGGTTTGTCCGTCATCACCGGTGGCGGGCCGGGGATCATGGAGGCCGCCAACAAGGGGGCCACCGAGGCCGGCGGCGTTTCCGTGGGGCTGGGCATCGAGTTGCCGTTCGAGGCTGGCCTCAACCCCTATGTCAACCTCGGCATCAACTTCCGCTACTTCTTCGCCCGCAAGACGATGTTTGTCAAGTACGCCCAGGGCTTTGTCGTAATGCCGGGAGGCTTCGGTACGTTCGACGAGCTTTTCGAGGCGCTCACTCTGGTCCAGACCCGGAAGGTCACCTCGTTTCCGGTGGTCCTGATCGGTAGGACGTACTGGCAAGGCCTGCTCGACTGGCTTGGCAGCCAGCCAGCCGCCTGCGGCTACATCTCCGACGGGGACCTGGATCTGCTGCATATGACCGACGATCTCGACGAAGTGGTCGATCGGATGAGAAGCCATCCGGTTTCAACCGAGATCGCCAGGCGTCCGGAATGATTGCGGACTCCGCTTGGGCATTCATGACACCATCGACGACATGGAGTGGTTCATCGCAGCGCTCGCGATTGTCGTCCTTGGCGTGGCGGCGATTGCCGCAGCTGGTGGCATGGGTGAGATGAGCCGAGATCCGATCCGGGACACTTATCGGCAGGACCTGCCCGATCGTCCGTTGACAGGAGATGATCTGGCCGGTCTCCGGTTCGGAATTACTCTGCGCGGCTACTCCATGGGCCAGGTCGACGACATCCTGGACCGATTGGCCTCCGAGATCGCACAGCGCGATGCACGGATCGCCGAGTTGACCGGATCGGTACGCCCACAAGCGCCAGCCGCGCCAGATTTGGCGCGAGCCAAGGAGCTCGGGCCAACTGAATGAGACTGGAGGTATCAACTCAGGTTCGAGCCGATCCGGCACGGGTCTGGCAGGTCTTGATCGACTGGGCCGGGCAGTCGAGGTGGATCCCGCTCACGACGGTTGACGTCATCAGCGATCAGGATCAGGGCGTCGGAGTGCGGGCAGTCGCACTGTCTGGGTTTCGTTTGGGCCCCTTGCCGATCGGGCTGCTCGACCACTTCATGGTCACTCAATGGACCCCGCCGAGAATGCTGGAGGTTGCTCATCTCGGACCGTACTTCACGGGCACAGGTGTATTCCGGCTCGAGGCGGCTGGAGACGGCACCTTGACAACGGCTATCGAGGTCTTTCAGGTGCTCGGCGGCAAGCCGGTCGAAGCCCTGGTACGGCTTTTCCTGCCGCTGATGCGGATCGGCTTCGGCCACAGCCTTCGCGGCCTTGCCGCCATCGCCGAAACGTGACTACCACCGGAAGTGGCGTCGCTAGTGGACCCGACGGCCGGCTACGGTGCCCGTGGGCGCTTTCGGCTCCGGAGTACCTGCAGTATCACGACACCGAATGGGGCCAGCCGGTGACCAGCGTTCCGGGTTTGTACGAGCGGATGACCCTCGAAGCTTTCCAGTCAGGCCTTTCATGGATCACGATTTTGCGCAAGCGGGAGAATTTCCGGGCAGCGTTCGACGGTTTTCGTCCAGAGCGTGTGGCGGCGTACGGTCAGGCCGACATAGAGCGGCTGATGGGCGACGCTGGGATCGTCCGGAACCTTGCAAAGATAAAAGCGGCCATTTCCAACGCGAGGATCGTCGCGGAGTTGGGCGAGAGCTTCGTAGATCTGGTCTGGAGCTACCACGACCAACGATCGCGTCCCTGCATCCTGAGCGACGTACCCTCGACGTCGCCCGCCTCGATTGCGCTGTCCAGGGAATTGAGAAAGCGCGGAATCCAGTTTCTCGGACCGACCACCGCCTACGCCATGATGCAGGCCATCGGGCTCCTAGACGACCACCTCAAAGACTGTTTTGTGCCCGTCCCCCGGCTGCCCCGTAGGGCGAGTGATACGGAATAATTACCTCCAGGCAAGCCAAATTACAGAGAGGGTGGGCGATGGCTGCAATGAAGCCGCGGACCGGTGACGGCCCGATGGAGGTCACCAAGGAGGGCCGCGGGATCGTCATGCGGGTTCCGCTCGAAGGTGGCGGCCGGCTTGTCGTCGAAATGAATGCGGTCGAGGCTGCCGAACTCGCTGGTGCGCTGAAAGGTGTTGTTGGTTGAGCTGAACCAGCTCGTTTCGCGTCCGCAGACTGAAGGCTCGACTTCGAATCTGCGGACGCTTTACTGTCGAAACAATTCTCGCCGCCTTGGCTGGCTGCCCGTCATTATTGCGGTTTGATCACGCTCATACCTGTAGAAGCCGCAGAATCCTCCGGGGCTGAGCCACTTGCAACCCAACCGTGCTCTGCAGCCCGTATCCCTGCTCTATGGGCCGCACTCCTTTGAGGCAAGGCTCGGGAGGGCCCCGAGTCATCCAGCAAAGGAGCTGAGATGTCTGTCTCTCGCAAACTGCGCACCGCCGCAGTCACTTTTGCCGTAGCCGCTGCCACTGCTGCCGGCGCCGCCGTCACCGCCCCGGCTGCCACGGCCGAGGCCTGTGCCGTGACCTGGGGATCGCTCGCCAAGACCTCAGCACCAATGACCACCCGCCAGATCAGCCAGGCCCGAGCAGGGGAGCACGCCTGCTACGACCGGCTAGTCATCGACCTCAGCGGTTATGGCACAGCCGCGACGGGCTATGACGTCCGTTACGTCGACCAGGTCACCCAGGATGGCTCGGGTCAATTGGTGCCGCTCCGTGGCGGGGCCAAGCTGCAGATCGTTATCAAGGCTCCCGCCTATGACCCCAGTGGCGAGCTGGTCTGGAACTTCGACAACCCGAACGAAGCAGTGGATGTGACCGGCTTCTCGACCTTCCGCCAGGTGGCCTACGCGGGCAGCTTCGAGGGCCAGACCACCATCGGGCTGGGCGTCCGGGCCCGACTGCCTATGCGAGTCTTCCGGCTTGACGGCCCGCAGACCGGCCAGCGCATCGTCATCGATGTCGCGCACTCTTGGAATTAGCTCGGCTCGCGCGCGCTCCGCGAGGGTCGCTAGATCGCGCGCCGCTGTCTGGACGACCGAGTCGAGCAAGCAAGGCTTGCGAGCGAGGAAGGAAGACAGCGGCAAGGAGCGCGATCGCGCGAGCGGAGCTAATTGAGGATGGCTGTAACTTGGTCGTCAGTCAGCTGACGGAAGTCGCGATAGGCCGCCCCCACAGCGTAGAACGGCTCCGGCATCGCCGGGCAGAGGACCAGATCAGCCACCTCACCGACTGCACGTACCGCCGACCGGGCGCCGACCGGGATCGCCACGATGATCTTGGCCGGCGCCTTGGCGCGCAGCGCGGCGACAGCGGCGCGCATCGTGGACCCGGTGGCCAGGCCGTCATCGACGACGATCACCTCCGCATCCGCTATCTCGGGCACATCTTTACCGAAGGTCTCCCGGCGACGATCCAACTCGGCGAGCTCGCGGTCACGTACGGCTTCGAATGCGGGCTCGGTGATACCAAGATCACGGATCACCTCGACGTTGCGGAAGAGCGACACGTCTGGCCCGATCATGGCGAGCGCGCCCATTGCCAGCTCGCTGTGGCCCGGCACACCCAGCTTGCGGACCAAGATCACGCCGAGCGGCGCAGACAGCCTGGAGGCGACTTCCGCCGCTACCGGAACTCCACCACGGGGCAGCGCCAGCACGACGGGAGGCGCCGTCCAGGGATGGCCGCCCAGTTCAGCTGCCAGGGCGCGCCCGGCGTCGGTCCGGTCGGCGTACCGTCTCAGCTGGCATGCACCTCGATGGCTCGCTGGTAGACGTCGACGGTCTCAGCGGCGATCTTTGACCAGTCGAACTCCTCGATACAGCGCTGCCTGCCCGCGCGACCGAACTGCCCAGCCCTCTCCGGATCCCTTGTCAATTCGTTGATCTTGGTCGCCAGTCCTTCCTCGAACTCGGCCACCGCAGCCGGATCGTCGGCATTCGCCGGGTCGTACGGGACCAGGTAACCCGTCACGCCGTCCACCACAACCTCGGGAATACCGCCCACTGCAGAAGCGACAACGGCAGTCTCGCAGGCCATTGCCTCCAGGTTGACGATGCCGAGCGGCTCATAGACCGAGGGGCACGCGAACACCGTGGCATGGGAAAGCACCTGCCGGACGTGATCGCGGGGAACCATCTCCTGAATCCACAAGACGTTCCCTCGAGTCGACTCCAGATGAGCGAACGCCTCGTTGAACTCCTGGGCGATTTCAGGCGTGTCAGGTGCTCCGGCAAGCAGAACAACTTGGGTTTCCGGATCCAGCTTCTCCGCCGCTCGAA
>Ga0126313_10000151_pt1 | contig 29842 bp, 31 predicted proteins | sample Plot105A_FD_89954 | JGI IMG/M metagenome (GOLD analysis project Ga0126313, IMG submission 89954) | Serpentine soil microbial communities from UC McLaughlin Reserve, CA, USA - Plot105A | ecosystem: Environmental > Terrestrial > Soil > Grasslands | place: USA: UC McLaughlin Reserve, Lake County...
GACGATCTCCGGCGCGCTCGTGCTTTTAGCGTGGATCGCGGAGCGGTGGTTCGGCGTTCGTGTCGGCGTTCGGGAGTGGCTCGGCCTCGGCCTCTGCGCGGCAGGGCTGTCCCTACTTGCGATCACCTCGGTGGGAGCCGGCGACGGAAGCGCGAGCTATTCGGTGGGCGCGATGGTCTCCTTCGAAGCCGGGGCGGTGGGGATCGGCGCGCTGCTTCTCCTCTCAGGGAGCGCCGGCACGGCCGGCCGCGGCACGGGACCACTGCTCGCCGCCGCCTCTGGGCTCTTGCTCGGGGTGGCGAACGTCTCGGTGAAGGCCCTCACCGGAACGGTTCCCGCGGACCTCTTGAGCATCGTCAGTCCCTGGACCGTGGCGGCCGCCGTAGCGGGGGTAGGGGCCTTCTTCGGGCTGGCGCGAGGATTGCAGACGGGGCAGGCGATTCCGGTGATCGCGATCACGTCGGTGACCGCGAACTGCGCCTCGATCCTCGGTGGCATTCTCGTCTTCGGCGACCCAGTGGGCAGCGACCCGCTTTCGGTCGTTGCGCGAGGCGCAGCCTTCGCCGCCGTGATCGCGGCGGTGGCGCTGATGCCCGCGCCCCGGCGGGCATCGCACGCATACGCATAGCGCTGGCCGGCCGGACTCAGCCCTTCACGACGCCGATGGGACGAAGCTGCGCCACACGGGCGGCGAGCCCGGCGCGCTCGACCACCTCGACGACGGCATCCACCTCCTTGTAGGCGAAGGGGGCCTCCTCGGTGAGCCCGCGGTTGGACGGGCAGCGGACGGTCACCCCATCGGCTTCGAGCTGGCGCCGAAGCTCGGCGCCCCGGATTCGCTTGCGCGCCTGCGTCCGGCTCATCCGCCGCCCGGCGCCGTGACACGTCGTGCCGAACGAGCGCTCCATCGAGCCGGGGCGGCCAGCGAGCACGAAGCTCGAGGTTCCCATCGAGCCCGGGATGAAGACGGGCTGGCCGGCGTCGCGGTAGGCGGCGGGGATCTCCGGATTTCCGGGTGGAAAGGCCCGCGTGGCCCCCTTGCGGTGGACGCAGACCTCACGGCCCCCGTAGCGCTCGAGCTTGGCGACGTTGTGGGCGACGTCGTAGACCTGGCGGGTGGCCCTGGCCGCCTCGGCTCCGAGCACGGCGCGGACGGCCTCGCGCACGGCGTCGGCGATGGCGGCTCGGTTTGCCCAGGCGAAGTTCGCGGCGGCCGCCATTGCGCCGAGGTAGTGCCGGGCCTCCGGGGATGAAAGCGGCGCGCACGCGAGCTGGCGGTCCGGCAGCTCGATCCCATAGCGCGCGAGAGCCGCGTCCATCCGCTTCACGGAGTCCGTGCACACCTGGTGCCCGAGGCCCCGCGAGCCGGAATGGATGAGGACCGTGATCCGTCCGGACTCCAGGCCGTAGGCCCGGGCGGCCGCCTCGTCGAAGACCCGCTCGACCCGCTGGACCTCGATGAAGTGATTTCCGGATCCGACCGTGCCGAGCTGCCCGCCCCCGCGTTCGCGGGCCCGCTGGGAGACGCACCGCGGGTCGGCGCCCTCGAGGCGCCCAAGGGACTCGGTCCGCTCGAGGTCCTGAGAGGCACCGATACCGCGGAGCTCGAGCAGCGCGGACGGACCCTCCCGGAGCACGCGGTCAAGCTCGGCTCCGCGGAGCCTCACGCGGCCCTCGCGGCCCGCTCCCGACGGGGCCCGCCGGGCGATCTCGTGGACCAGCGATTCCTTGCGGCTGCCGAGCTCGGCGGCGGTCAGCGGCACCGCCAACAGCCTGACCCCGCAGTTGATGTCGTAGCCGACCCCGCCGGGGGAGACGACGCCGTCTGGTAGCTCCGTGGACGCGACCCCACCGACCGGAAACCCGTAGCCCTGATGGATGTCCGGCATCGCCAGCGCCGCCTCCACCACGCCGGGCAGCGTGGCGACGTTCTGGAGCTGCTCCAGCGAGCGATCGGAGCGGATCGCCTCGAGCAGCTCCGGGTCCGCGAACACTCGCGCGGGGACGCGCATATCCGCCCGCTCGCTGGCCGGGATCTCCCAAAGCGTCTCATCGACCTGGCGTATCTGCGGCATTCCTCTCTGCGTCTCGGTCGGGAAGGCGCGCGCGGGTCTTGAATCGGTTGCGGCGTCTTACCCGCTCTGGGCGGGTCTAGACGTCAAGCACGACCCGCGCGCGCCAAGTCTCGTCCTCCTCCGTCATCTCGAGTCGATGGTATGTCACCGCCTTGACCAGATGCGGTGGAGTGGAGAGTCGGCCGCTGACAGTCGCCTCGAGGCTCTCCTCCGACAGATCGAGGCGCTCGGCTCGTTCCGGGATCAGGCCCTGGTCCTCGACCAGGTAGAGGAGCTCGCTCAGCAACTCGGCCAATAGAGTCGCTCGGTCTGGCGCCGAGACCGTCACCTCGAAGCTCGCCATCGCCCCGCCGCCGTCCACCTCGGTGCGTTCCGCGAGCAGCTCCCCGAGCGCGGCTACCGCCTGCTCGAACACCGCCCGCTGGCTGGAGGCCTCGATCTCCAGCTCGAGCTCTCCGGTGTGGTCCACCCAGCGGTACACATCCACAATTTTCACCCCGGGCGCCGCACCTTGCCCGCTCACCTTGCTTATGCGGTGCGCGAGATGAGCGCGAGCGGGATCCGCAAAGCGCCCGAGAGGTCCCGGGCACGCGCTAGGCGGTGACCGGGACCTTGCCCTCGGCGGCGAGCACGTCGCGCACGCCCCCGCTCGAGGCCGCGCGAGGGCTTACCTTATCCACCTACACTTGAGCGAGTGCAGCGAACGCGCCAAGGCCGCGCCGCCGAGAGCCGCTACGGGCCGGACGGCGCAGGCGTCGAAAACCCGCGGGCGCGCCAGCGCGCGATGGCCGTCTCCGTTCTCGCCGAGAGGCCACCCGACGGAGATCCGCTCGCGGAGTTGAAGGAGCTTCTGCGAACCGCCGGGGTGGCGACCGCCGGCGAGCTGGTCCAAGTCCGGGAGCGCCCGGATCCCCACCGGTACCTGGGTCGGGGCAAGCTCGCGGAGCTCAGGGCCGAGATCGCCCGCCGCGACGCAAACCTAGTCGCCTGCGACGACGAACTCGTGCCGCGCCAGGAGCGCAACCTGGAGGCGACGCTTGGCGTCCCCGTGATCGACCGCACCGCGGTGATCCTCGACATCTTCGCCGACCACGCGCATACGGCCGAGGGAAAGCTCCAGGTCGAGCTCGCCCAGCTCGAGTACAACCTCGCGCGGATGCGCGGCCTGTGGACCCACCTCGAGCGCCTGGGCGGCGGAATCGGCACCCGGGGGCCGGGTGAGGCCCAAATCGAGACCGACCGCCGTCTTGCCCGCGACCGGATCGCGAACCTGCGCCGTCGCCTCGAGCGCACGGAGCGAAACCGCGAGGTGATGCGCGCCCGCCGGCGCGACTCCGCCCTGCCGGACGTTGCCCTTGCCGGCTACACGAACGCCGGCAAGTCGACACTCCTGAACGCGCTCACCGGGGCCCGGGTGGGCGTGGGGGAGAGGCTCTTCCACACGCTGGATCCGACCACCCGCGCCTACAGTCACCGCGGCAGGCGCTATCTGATCACGGACACCGTGGGCTTCATCCGCAAGCTCCCGCATCAGCTCGTCGAGGCGTTCAAGGCAACGCTCGAGGAGACGGTGCTAGCCGACCTAATCCTGCACGTGGTCGACGCCTCGGAGGCTGACAGCTCACGCCGTCATGCCATCGCCGCCGTCAACTCGGTGCTCGAAGAGATCGGCGCCGGCTCGACTCCCCGGCTGCTCGTCTACAACAAGCTCGATCTTCTCGACCCTGATGAGGCGAAGGAGGTCGTGATCCGCGATCCCGACGCTGTCGCGATCTCGGCCGCCACCGGCGAGGGACTCGACGGGCTCCGCGACCGCGTGAAGCAGGCGTTCGAGGAGGCGCTGCATTCCATGGAGCTTCTGCTTCCGTACTCGGAGGGAGCCACCCTCGCAGAGCTCCACGACCTCGCAGGCGACCTCGAGCGGGAAGACCGGCCGGAGGGGGTCCTGGTGAAGGCCCGGATCCCGAGATCGCTGTCTCATCGCTTCGACGAGTTCTCGGTGAACGGGGCCCGGCGCTAGTGGAGCTCCGTGTCAGGCGGGTGCGAGACGGCGTCAAGCTCCCGTCCCGGGCCCACCCGGGCGACGCCGGCCTCGACCTCCACGCCGCGGAGGCCGCGACGCTGGCGCCCGGAGAGCGGGCAAGCGTCGGCACCGGGATCGCAGTGGAGATCCCGCCTGGCCATGCGGGCCTCGTGCTACCGCGTTCGGGACTCGCCGCGCGTCACGGGATTGCCCTGGTGAATGCGCCCGGCCTGATCGACTCCGGCTATCGCGGGGAGATCCACGTCCTGCTCCTGAACACGGATCCGGAACGGGCCTTCGTCGTCCAGCCGGGCGACCGCATCGCGCAGCTTCTGCTCACCGCGGTAACCGAAGCTGAGCCGACCGAGGCCACGGAGCTCGCGGCCAGCACGCGCGCCGAGGGCGGCTTCGGCTCCACCGGGCGCTGAGCTGGTCCGGCATCCCCTTCGAGAGCCCACAAGTGAAGCATTGACCTTCCTATGGGGAGTCAATGCTTCAGAAGCTTGGAGGCCGCTCTCTGGGGTCTGGCGGCACCGAGCATTCTTCCTAACCCCGAAGCGTCGCGCGGCGGGCGGATTCGTGCGCGGCCGCCTCGAGCGAGTCCTCTAGCGGCGCCAGCTCCGGCTCGCATCCGTAGCGCCGGGCGAGCGCGAGCTGGATCAATCGATCGGCGAGCCAGGCGTTCTTCGGCAGCAGCGGCCCGTGCAGGTAGGTGCCGAGCATGTTCCGCCGGCGGACCCCCTCGAACCCGTCCCTACCGTTGTTCCCGAAGCCGCGGATGACTCGCCCCAGGGGCTCGGCGCCGGCGCCGAGATAGGTGCGCCCGCCGTGGTTCTCGAATCCCGCCAGCTTTCTCGGGCCGCCTCCGAGATCAACCTCGATCTCGACGTTGCCGATCAGCCGTCGCCCCGGCTCGCGGACGGTCTCCAGATCGGCTAGGCCGAGCCCAGGGATCCTTTCCGCGCCGAGCTGGTAGCTGTGCCCGAGTAGCTGGTAGCCGCCGCAGACCGCTAGCACGACGGCTCCATCCTCCACAGCGGGGGCAAGGGCGTCGCGCTTTGACCGCACCATGTCGTAGGCGACGATTCGCTGGTCGCGGTCTTGGCCGCCCCCGACGTAGACCAGGTCGTGGCCTTCGGGATCGAATGAAGCGCCGGGCCCCGAGGCCGCGTACCGGAAGCCGACCCCCCGCCACTCGCACCGCCTGCGTAGGAACAGGATGTTGCCGCGGTCGGCGTAGATGTTCATCTGCTCCGGGTAGAGCGCCAGCAGGCGAAGCTCCATCAGGGCCTCTCGACGACCACGGCAGTCGCGCCGAGGTACCCGTCCTGGGCGGGGATCGGCAGCCGTTCCGCCGGGCGCAGTCCAGCCGCCTCGGCCTCGGCCTCGAGCATCGCGGGGTCCAGCAGGTGGAGCGTCTCCGTGTGATGGTCTTCCAGCAAGGAGCCGTCCGGCGCAACGCTCTGACGAATGCGGTGGACGTGGATCCTCCGTTCGGCGATCCTCACGGCAACCGGCAGGCTGGAATAGACCCAGCCGCCGAGCTCACGGACGTCGGGAACGGGAGCGGGCGCGCTTGCAGTCAGGGAGTCCGCGTCGGCGATCGCAATGGCGAACCTGCCGCGGGCGTGCAGGTGCGAGGCGACGCGCCGCAGGGTCGCCCCGCGCCTCGCTTCGCTCCCGAGGACCTGCATGAGCTGCATCGGCGCAAGGACCAGCGCGAAGTCGCGCTCGAGTTGAAGGCGTCCCGCCTCGGAGCGAACCGGGTGGACCGCAAGACTCTCGGAGGCCGCCCGCTCCCCCAGTTGGTCGACGAGCTCCGCGTCCGCGTCGACGGCCCACACCTCGTGGCCCCGGCGCGCCAGATGGAGGGCGACGCGCCCGACCCCGCAGCCCAGCTCGAGCAGTGGCCCGGGCTCGGCGTCGGCGAGGCGCTCCCAGACCGGGAGATCAGCCGAGTAGCCGCCATACTCGACCTCCTGCCAGATGGTGCTCGCGCTCATGCCCAGTAGGCGCGGGCCACGCCGCGCCTGGCGAGCAGGGTGCGCAGCTCGAGCAGCGCGGTGTAAGTGGGGAGAGCGAACAGCCGCCCGCTGGAGCTCGACACCGCCCGGTCCAGGGAGCGGTCGATCGCCTCCTCGATCTCTATCGCGGCTTGGTCGACGCCCGCGTACTTGAGGCGGACGGCCATCTCGGGGGCGCGCGTGCCGGCGCACGTGACTCGCCGCACTCGACCGGCGAGCAGCTCGAAGTCCGCGTCCCAGACCCATGAGATGTCGCGCCCGTCGGCGATGCGATCGTTGAGAGCCACCCAGAGGTCGAGCCGCGCCCCACTCCCGTCGCGGTTTGCCTCGAGCAGCAGCGTTCGGAGCACCTCGTTCGCCCCGGCCGGGTTCTTGATCAGGAGGATCGAGACCGCCGTGCCGTCGACGGCGATTGTCTCTACGCGGCCGAATACCGCCTCCACGGATGCAAGCGAGCGCGCCGCGGCACCTAGCCCGATCCCGAGCCGCAGCGCGGCCGTCAGCGCGGCGAGGGCGTTATAGACGTTGTAGAGCCCGGGAAGAGGCAGGCGCAGCTCGACCTCGCCCTCGGGGACTAGGACACCACCGTTCGCGCTCTTGGCTCGGACGGTGACGCGCGAGCCGCTCATTCCCTCGAGCTCGATCCGGGTGGCGGCGAGGTCCGGAGAGGGGCGATCGGCGCCGCAACTTGGGCACGAGTATTGCCCCAGGTGGCCGACGAAAGCCCGCTCGTACGCGTACAGGGCGCCGCAGCGGCGGCAGTGCTTGGCGTCGAACGCGTGCTGGAGCTCGGGCAGCGCCTGGGCAGGGTCCTCGATCCCGAAATAGGTGATGCCGGGGCGGCGCGCGAGGTCGCGGTCGCGGCCCGCGTCGGCGATCAACGGATCGTCGGCGTTCAGGGCAAACTCGGTGATCCCCGTCCGCCCGGCCACCAGCTCCGCCCACTCGTCGGCGAGGCGCTCAAGCTCGCCGTAGCGATCGAGCTGATCGCGAAACAGGTTGCCGAGCACGATCAGCCGCGGCTCGAGTTCCGCAGCGACCTGCGGCAACCACGCCTCGTCGACCTCGAACAGGCCCTCGTCGCCCTTTTGTTCGAGAAGCGCGGTTGCGACGCCCCACGTCATGTTCGACCCCGCTCGGTTATGCACCGGGACGCGGTCAGCAGCCCGCAACGAGGCAGCGATCATTCCCGCGGTCGTCGTCTTCCCATTCGTGGCGCTGATGATCGTCGACGAGCCGGGAAGGCCCGCTCCTAGCCTGGAGATCGCGTCCGGCGCCATCCGGAGCAGCAGGCGGCCGGGCAGCGTAGTGCCGCCGCCCCGCCCGGTGCGCCGGCTCAGCGCGCCCGCCGCTCGCGCCATGGCGAGCTTGGGGCCGAACAGGCGGCTCACGGCCCTGGCGTTGGAGCGATCACCTTCAGCGCCCGCGGTAGGACGCGAACGGTGGCGGGCAAGCTGGCGAGGTGGTCCCCGTCCGCGTACACCGCGAAGTCGCGATCGGCGCGGATCTCGACCTCGCTTCCGCGCAGGACCGTCACCTCGTCGTTTCGGACGTGGCGGCCCTTGAACACCTTGGGCAGGTTAGCCAGGAAGTGGAGCTTCGAGGTCTGACGCGTCCAGACCACGTCGAGCTTCCCGTCATCGAGCTCGGCGTCGGGCGCGACGAACATCCCGCCCCCGTACGACTTGCTGTTGGCGGCTGCAATCGAATAGCCCACGAACTCGTGGCGCTTGCCGTCGAGCACGATCTCGAAGCGTGCCGGTCTCCACCCAGCCAGTGCACGCAGTGCGGCATAGAGGTACACCACGTTTCCCGGCACCAGCCGCGCCTCGTTGGCGATCCGGTTCGCGTCCGAGTCGAATCCGCAGCTCGCGATGCAGAGGAAGCGGCGGCCGTTGACCTCGCCCACGTCGATCGTCCTCGTGGTGCCTGCCGCAAGCAGGTCGGCGGCGAGCGGGATGTCCGTTGGGATCCCGACAACGCGCGCGAAATCGTTCCCCCGCCCGGCGGGGATGACGCCAAGCGGCACGTCGCCTCCGGCGAGGGCGCCCCCGACCTTTCCAATGAGGCCGTCGCCGCCGACCACCACGGGGATCTCGGCCCCTGCCGCCGCGTGGAGGGCCTCGCGGCGTCCGTGCTCGACGCTGGTCGTGCGGACGAGGCGGTGGGCGATCCGCCGCTCTTGTAGCGCCCGCTCTACTTGCGAGAGGACCTGCCCGACGCGCCCGCCTCCGGCGGTGGGATTGACCAGAACGAGGTGCCGCCGCTCAGAGCTCACCCGACGAACCTAGCCATCGCCCGGCTTTCGCCCTACCCAGTAGGTTCCGGAGGCGGCCTCGCCGCTCGACTCGGGTTCGATGCCACGCTTCGCAAAGCCCCAGTCCAGAACGGAGTTGGGCGTGTGGAATGGGGTGGCCGGCCCCCAGCTCGCCGCCACGATGACCTGCCCGGCCGGCCGGAGAACCCGATTCACCTCGTCGATGAACGGCGGCATGTTGAGGTGCGCGACGAGGTCCAACGACTCGTCCTCATACGGGAGCTCGGCGGCGTCCGCGACGGTAAAGGCGACCCGGCCTTGCGGGTCGAGACCCACCTTGGCCCGTGCTGCTCCGATCATCTCGTCGGACATATCGACGCCGCGCACGCTCGCCTGCGGGAACTCCCTCGCGATCAAAAGCGCTCCCTCGCCGGTTCCGGTCCCGACCTCCAGGGCGCGCTCCGGTGCTGGCTTGACATGGAGCAGGGCCGCCGCGAGCGGCGCCAGGTGCTCGACCGAGCCGGCCCCGGTGCGCTCGTCCCAGCCCGGTGCCGAGCGCTCGAAGAAGCCGCGCATCGGACCCCGGATCGCGGGCCAGGCCCAGGGAGCGCGGACGATCACGCGGCTCAGCATTCGGCCCATGACTCGAATCCGCGCCGGCGGCGGTTGCCGATCGGTCCTGGCTCCCATCCGGGCTACGTTAGCCTGCCCGGCTCGGTGCCCGGCAACGCCCCGCATTCAGCGCTGGCCGCGCCTCTAGGCGTCGTGGCGGCAGCGCTCTTGCTCTCGGCGTGCGGCGGCGACGCCCAAGAGCCAAGCTCGGCTGCCCTTCCGCAGGGCTGCGAGCCGGTGGAGAAGCCACCGCCCAAGCACGTCGACCTGAAGCCGCCGCAGCGCCAGGTTCCAGGCGGCGAGCAGCTGACCGCGGTGGTGGAGACGACCTGCGGATCCTTCGAGGTCGCCCTGGATACGAGGGACTCGCCGAGGACCGTGAGCTCTTTCGCGTACCTGGCCGAGCATGGCGTCTACGACGACACGACGTTCCACCGCATCGTCCCCGGCTTCGTGATCCAGGGCGGGGACCCGTTGGGAACGGGAACCGGGGGACCGGGCTACTCGGTCGAGGAGCCGCCCGCTCCGGGAACCGAGTACACGAAGGGCACCGTGGCGATGGCGAAGACGGCGGTCGAGCCCGCGGGCCGTTCCGGGAGCCAGTTCTTCGTCGTCACCGCCACCGATGCCGGGCTGCCCGCGGAGTACGCGGTTCTGGGGCACGTCAGCTCCGGCGAGAACGTGGTCAACCGGATCGCGAGCCTCGGCAGCCGTGCCAGCGGACAGACCGGGACGCCCGAGGCGACAGTCGTGATCCAAACGATCGCGATCAACCGCGGCTAGCCGTTGGCCGAGATCGAGCCCGTGCAGTTCACCCTCTCGCTCGACGGCCGAGCCCTCGCCGGTGAGACCGTGGGAGACGGCCCGCCGATCGTCCTCCTGCACGGAATCACCGCGACGCGCCGCTACGTCGTCCACGGCTCGCGAACGCTCCCTCGCCGTGGCTATGGCCAGGTTTCGTATGACGCGCGCGCTCATGGTCGCTCCGACCCGGCCGCCGAGCAGGAGGGATACACCTATGCGGGGCTCGTCGCCGACCTGGAGGCGGTGGTGGATGCGCAGGTCGGTCCCCACCCGTTCGTCGTCTGCGGCCACTCTATGGGCGCGCATACGGCGGTCGCGTACGCCCTCGCGCACCCCCAGGTTGTAGCGGGCCTGGTGGTGATCGGGCCCGCGTACGTGGGCTTCATCGACGAGGAGGCCCTCGTCGGCTGGGACCGTCTCGCCGCGGGCCTGGAGCGAAATGGCGTCGAGGGATTCATGGAGGCCTTCGATCGGGGGCTTGACCCTCGCTGGAGGGAAACCGTGCTTCGCTTCACCCGTGAGCGAATGCGAGAACACCGGCATCCAACGGCGCTCGCGCGAGCGGTGCGGGAGGTGCCGCGCTCTGCACCCTTCGAGGATCTGTCGGAGCTCGAGTCTCTGGACGTTCCCGCGCTTGTGGTGGCGAGCCGGGATGAGGCGGACCCATCGCATCCCTACGCAGTCGCGTCGGCTTACGCGGAGAGCCTGCCCGAGGCAACGCTGATCAGCGAGGAGCAGGGCGAGTCGCCCCTCGCCTGGCAAGGGGGCCGACTTTCCCGGGCGATCGCGTCGTTCTGCGCCGAGGAGGCCGTAGCGAGCTGCCTGGGATGACCGATCCCGCGAGATCGCACACCTGGATGACGCGAGTCGCGGTGACCCGGCCCTATCCTGGTTTCGGATGATCGACGACGGCCAGGCGATCCACTACTCGGCCGTGCAGCGGGGGACCGCGGTCTACGCGTCGGACGGCGTCGAGATCGGCAAGGTGGATGCCATGCTCGACAACTACCGGGAGCGCATCCTGGACGGGATCGTGATCAAGACGCCGGAGGGGGAGCGTCGCTTCGTGGACGCCCCGGAGGTGGCCCGCACCGCGGAGCGGGGAGTCACCCTGACCATTATGTCAGCCGAAGCGCAGTCGCTGCGGCCGCCGGAGCGTTCGGCGCTCGGCTTTCGGCCGCGAAGCGGCCGGCTGGGGCGCCTCTTCGGGCGAAGCTGGAAGAAGCAGTAGGCGCTTCGGGAAGCGAGCCGCTCACGGCGGAGCGCCGGTCAGGATCCACTCGCCTGATTCGCGGCGCCGTACCGCCCCTCGCTCGCTGAGGCTCCGCATCGCAAGCGTCACGGTCGGCCGCCGCGCCCCGACGAGGTCCGCGAGCGTCTGATGAGATAGCCGGAAGGGGAGCAGCGCTCCCTCAGGGGTCTTCCTGCCCCAGAGCTCGGCGAGCTGCCAGAGGAGGAGCACGAGGCGTTCCTCGACGCCCACCGTGTTCGCGATCGCGGCGATGGCGGCGAGCCGACGGGAGCGCCGCAGAGCACGCTCGGCGAACAGCTCCATGAGCTCGGGTACCTCCTTCGCGCGCTCCTTGAACTCCCCATCGAGCACTGCGATCGAGGCGGGCTCGATCACGGTCCAGGTGACCTCCGAGAAGGAGGGGGAGTCCTCCTGCCAGGGCCGAAAGATGTCTCCCTTGCCCAGCAGCTCGAGGCTGCGGCCGCGCTCCGGCACCAGAACTCGGCGGCCGAGCAGGCCGTCGAGCACCAGAAACCCCAGGTGGTCGTAGGAGGGCGCGTCTGCTCCTGGCTGCCAAGGGCCGCGTTCGAGCCTCAGCGCGACCGCTGGGAGCGCGGCGCCCGGGCCCTTGAGGCCCGACGGCGCAAGCAAGCGGGAAAGCTCGGGATCGTGCTGCAGGAGGTCGACCCGGCGGCTGCCGGGAACCCTTTGCGGTACGGATTCGACGGCAGCCGGCATCCCACTTCGGCTACCCGCGATGTACGCTAGAAAACCGTCCCGCATGACTCGGGGAGATCGCCTTGGCGACCACCAATGAGACACAGGCCAACCGGACCGCGGTGAACCGCGAGGTCTCGCGCGCCCTAGTAGCGCTATTCAAGGAGGCCACGGGCCGGGGGCCGACCCGCGCTCGCACCTACATCGAGGACGACCTCGTGATAACGCTCCTCCACGACACGATGACCACCGCAGAGCGGACCTTGAAGGACGAGAACAGGGAGGACACCGTGCGGAGCTTGCGGCGTATCTTCCAGGGCTCGTTCCGGGATGAGGCGATCAGGATAGTCGAGCGGCTGACCGGCCGCACCGTCCTAGCCTTCCTGAGCGATCACGCGGTCGATCCCGACTACGCGATCGAGGCGTTCGTCCTCGCGCCGGACTCGGTCGAGGACGCGGATTGACTCCGTTATTGAGGTAAGGACGCTGACACATGCCTTCGGGCACGTGCGCTAGCATCGCGGTTGGGCCGCTGGGCATCGCCTAGCTCGGGCGGCTCCAGGCAAGCAACCGAGTCGTCGCCGGGCCTCGGGCCAGTCGGAACGAGAGACCCGCCGAGCGATCACGTCGCAGGTCGTTCCACACCTTGCCGAAAGGGCTGAGCCAATGTCTCCACCCGCCGCAACCCGGGGCGCGACAAGACGACGCTCCAAGAAACAGCGGCCAAACCGCCCGGAGCGCAACGCTTCGGCGGCCCGGACGCACCCAGAGCTCGTGCACGACGAAAACCAGCTCCTGCGCCGCTACGCCGAGACCCGCGACCCGGCCCTAAAGGAGGAGCTGACCCGCCGCTTCCTGCCCCTGGCGCGCTCCTTGGCGCTGCGCTACCGGGGCGCCTCCGAGCAGCTCGAGGACCTGATCCAGGTGGCCAGCCTGGGCCTCGTGAAGGCGCTCGACGGCTTTGACCCCGAGCGGGGCCGAAGCTTCATCGCCTACGCGGCCCCGACCATCCTGGGCGAGCTTCGCCGCCACTTCCGCGACCGGGTCTGGGAGCTTCGCCTGCCGCGCGGCCTCCAGGAGCGCACGATGGCCGTCTCCGAGGCGGCCCAAAAGCTCGCCGAGGAGCGCGGCGAGACCCCCAGCGCGGCCCAGATCGCAGCCCGGCTTCGGATCTCCACCGACGAGGTCGCCGAGGCCCTGCAGGCCGAGGAGGCAAGGCGGACCCTGTCGCTCGACCTGCCGCGGGGGCGCGAGGACTCCGACTCGGCCCCCCTGGTCGAGTCGGTGGCCGCCTCGGAGCGGGGCTTTGACCGGGTCGAGGCCCAGCTCGCCGCCGAGGGGGCGCCGCTCACGGAGCGCGAGCGCACCGTGCTTTGCCTTCGCTTCACGGAGGACCTGAACCAGTATGAGATCGGGCGGCGCCTCGGCGTCTCCCAGATGCAGGTCTCGCGGATCATGCGCAAGGCGCTTCGCAAGCTCCTGGCCGCGGTGCAGGGGGAGGCCGTGCGACGGGACGGCGGTACTGGCCCTCGCTAGGGGCGTGTGTATTGTGCCGCTGCCCTAGCGATGTCGACCCTGGAGGTGACAACAGAGCAGCATGGGGCCGAGGCGCGGATCGTCGTGGCGGGTGAGCTCGACATCGCGAGCGCAGGGCGCCTCGAGGAGGAGCTGACGACCGTCGAGGCGGATTCGCCCGGGACCCTGGTGCTCGACCTGCGTGGCGTCGAGTTCATCGACTCGACCGGGCTGCGCGCGCTGATCGCCGCGGACGAGCGAGCTCGCGCGGCGAGACGGCGGCTCGTCGTCGTGCGCGGCCCTGGGGCGGTGGAGCGCCTGTTCAGCGTCACCCAGCTGGACCAGCGACTCGAGATCGTCGAGGATCCCGATTCGATCGGCTGAGACGCCGACCGTTTCACCGAGCGCCGTCGAGCGTTAGGCTCAAGAGCTCGCCGTCCTCGTGCGCCTCGATCCGGTGCTCCTTCGTCAGGCGGTCGAGTACCCGCGGCAGGTCGCCAAGCGCGGAAGCCTCGAGAACGCGCTCGGCGCCACCCTCCTCGAGGGGACCGGCGCGGACTACGAGGACGCCGTCGAGGCGGTCGATCCCGAGCTGGATCTTGTCCCCCACGATCACCCTCGGTATGTGCGCGGCAAGCGAATCGGTGACGAGCTGAGCTTCGGACATCCCCTCGAGAGAGAACCCGGCGCGCGCGGCAAGGAGCCCGATCACGCGTCCGAGCACGGGTGCCGCGAGAGCGCCTGCTGAAACCGCGATGGTCAGCTCGCCGGGCGGGGGCTTCACGTCGTGGTTGCCGCTTGGGGCCTCGCTCATCCATTCCCCGACTGGATCGCTCAGCGAGAACGCCATCCGCACCTTGGTGCCGCGACCGATGCCTCCCAGGAACTCGACCCGGTCGCAGAGAGTCTGGATCAGCGACAGCCCGAGGCCCTGAAGCTCCAGCCCCGGCTCCGGCGCCTTCGCACGAATCCCGACGCCCTCGTCGGAGACGATCACCTCAAGCCCGAACTCCTGAATGCAGAGGTAGACCTCGAGCGGACCCTCGCGCCCCTCGTAGGCGTGGACGACCACGTTGTTGCAGGCCTCGCTGACGGCAGCATTGATGTCCAGAAGTTGCGACCGACTAAGCTCGAGCACCTCCACGGCGGCGCTCAGCGCCTGCCGTACGACGGCGACGTGCTCGGCGCGACTCGGCACGACGAGGCGGAACTCGGGTTCCGCGCTCGTCTTGGTCCGCAGCTCCATGGTGGCAGGCGACGACGTCATTCCCGGCCCCGGTCTAGGCATTCCACCGACGCTCTCGAAAGCAGTACCCCGTGCGATGCGACGCAAACCCGTTGTGGCGGCTGTTGCGCCGGGCTGACACGGTCTGCCGCGTCTCTATCCTCGCCCGGTGCTCGGGACCTATGCGTCCTTCCTCCTGATCCTCGGCCTTTCCGGGCTCGCAGGCCAGGCAGTCTTCGCGGCGTGCGGGCGACGGAGCTGGTCATGCCTGTCTCCAGCCGTAGGGCTCGGGCTGCTTTTCGCGGTCGCCTGGGGGACGGTGCGGATCCCTCCGGCGGGGATCATCTCGCTGCTTGCGCTCGGCGTGCCGAGTGTAGCCTCGCTCGCCTACCTCCGAGGCCGGCTCGACGGCCTGTCGGGAGCGCTGCGGATCGGGGTCCCCGTGGCCCTTGGGGCCCTCGTGCTTGCCTCGCTTCCGTTCATCATCGAAGGGCGCTTTGGGATCCTCGGCACCGGTCTCAACCCTGACATGTCGCCGCACCTCTTGGCGACGGACAAGCTCGTCGAGGACGAGTCCGGAAGGCTCTTGGATCAGGGATACCCGCTCGGCCCCCACAGCCTCGTGGCGGCGATCTCAAGGCTGGGCCCGAGCACGGTGCACGCCTTCGACGGCCTGATAATCGCGGTAGCGACGATGGCGTGCCTGGCCTCGCTGGCTCTGCTTTGGCGCGTCGGAGAGCCGCAACGAATCTTCGGCGCGCTGCTCATCGGCCTCCCGTACCTGGTCGCCTCCTACCTGATCCAGGGAGCGTTCAAGGAGACGACCGAGGCGTTGTTCGTGCTCGCGTTCGCGATCGGCCTGCACCAGCTCGCCCGGGGCAAGCTCGTGCCCACACCCGTCCACCCGATCGCCGGAGCGCTGCCGCTGGCCGCGCTCGCGATCGGCGCGGTCTACTGCTACAGCTTTCCCGGGCTTCTTTGGCTCGCGGGCAGCGCCGGCCTCTGGGCGCTCGTCGAGCTCGCCCTCGAGGCGCGGCGCGACTCGCTGGGGTCGGCCGTCGCTGCGGCGCGCCGCGCGGCTCCCGCGGCTGGCGGCGTGCTGATCGCGCTCGCCGTGGTCGCGGCCCCGGAGCTCGGGCGAATGGTCGACTTCGCGAGCTTCGAGACCTTCAACCCGTCCGGGCCGGGACTCGGCAACCTCTTCAACGCGATCTCGCCGCTCGAGGCGCTCGGGATCTGGCCCTCCGGCGACTTCCGACTCGACCCCGGGGACGGGGTGGTGCCCGCGGCAGGCTTCTATCTGGGTGAGCTGCTCGGGGTCACCGCGCTCGCCTACGGGCTCGCCTGGTGGGTGCGCCGCGGCGAGCGCGCGATCCCCACCGCTCTGGCCGTGGCCGCAGCCCTGTTCGCGTACGCGCACTTCGCCGGCACGTCCTACCAGGCGGCCAAGGCGATCGTGATGGCGGCCCCGCTCGCGATGCTGATCCCCGCCAGGGCGCTGCTCAGCACGGACGCCGTGGTTGCCCCCGGCCGGCGGCGCGGCGCGGTTGCGCGACGACGGGGAGGTGCGACCGGCGCCCTCTTCGGAAACCGATCGCGGCTGCGCTATGCGGTGGCCGTCTGCTTCCTGGGAGCGGCGGGGGGCTGCAGCCTCCTCGCGCTCGTCAACGGGCCGGTGGGTCCCACCGCCTACTCTCCCGCGCTCACCGAGCTGCGGCCTCTGCTGGGCCGCGACTCGACGCTCGTGCTCGCCTCCGAGCGGATGCTCGCCGAGCAGCACGGCCGCGACTACCTGGTCTGGGAGCTGCGGGGCGGGCGCGTCTGCGTGGCCTCCGAGGCGGACGTGCGCCCAGGGAGTCGTCGCCGACCCCTGCCGCCGACAGGCATCGCCCACGTGATCACGGGCGCCCAGCGAGCGGTGCCATTCGCCGGCCTGCGGCGCGAGCGCCGTGCCGGTCACTACCTGCTCTGGAAGCGCCACCCCGCCCCGCGCGGCGAGGGGCCCTGCCCCCTGATCTCCGTCGGCCAGCGGCCCAATCCGGCCGCCGGTTAGGCGCTGGATAGCATGGCCCTGGATGGCGAACATCACCGTGAAGCTGCCTGATGACTCCGACCTGCGGCTCGCCGACGGGGCGAGCGGCGCCGACGCGGCGGCCGCAATCGGGGCGCGCCTGGCCAGGGACGCCGTCGCAGTCAAGGTCGATGGCGAGGTCCGCGACCTCGACGCGCCGCTCGCCGACGGGGAGCGAGTCGAGGTCCTCACGGCCGATGGGCCCGAGGCCCTGGAGATCCTGCGCCACGACTGCGCCCACGTTCTCGCGGAGGCCGTGCTGGAGCTCTGGCCGGGGACCAAGGTCTCGATTGGGCCCCCGATCGACGGCGGCTTTTACTACGACTTCGAGTTCCCGGACGGGTTCCAGCCCTCCGAGGACGATCTCGAGCGGATCGAGGAGAGGATGGTCGCCCACATCGAGGCGGATGAGCCGTTCGAGCGCACGGACATCGCCGCCGCGGAAGCGATCGAGCGCTTCCGCGGCGCGGGCCAGCCCTACAAGGTCGAGCTGATCGAAGACCTGATCCGCGAGGAGGGGACCGAAACCGTCTCGCTGTACCGAAACGGTCCCTTCGTCGACCTCTGCCGCGGCCCGCACGGGCCGTCCACCGGGCGGATCAAGGCCTTCAAGCTGAGCTCGATCGCGGGCGCCTACTGGCGGGGCGACGAACGCCGCCAGATGCTGACCCGTATCTACGGCACCGCCTTCTTCTCCCGCCGGGACCTCGAGCAGCACCTGGAGCGCCTCGAACAGGCCAGGGCGCGCGACCACCGCCGGCTCGGGCCCCAGCTCGGCCTCTTCATCCTGCGCTCCGAGGCCCCGGGCATGCCCTTTTGGCTTCCTCACGGGACGGTGCTTCTGCGCCTGATCCAGCGGGAGGTGCGCGACCAGCTCTCGCGCCGCGGCTACGTGGAGATCAAGACCCCGCACGTGCTCGACGAGGAGCTGTGGCACCGCTCGGGTCACTGGGACAACTACCGAGAGAACATGTTCTTCGCCGTCCCGGCGGAGCACGAGGGCGCGGAGGCGAGGCGCTTCGCGGTGCGGCCGATGAATTGCCCGGGCGCCTGCCTGGTGTATGCCTCCGAGCGCCGCTCCTACCGCGACCTGCCGCTGCGCCTGGCGGAGTTCGGGCACGTCTCCCGGTACGAGCGCGAGGGCGTCCTGCACGGCCTGCTCCGCGTGCGCGCGTTCACCCAGGACGACGCCCACGTCTACTGCACGCTGGAGCAGGTCACCGACGAGGTCGACTCCATCTGCCAGGCGATCGACGAGCTCTACGCGCGATTCGGCTTCGACGCGGTTCGGGTCGAGCTCTCGACCCGCCCAGACAGGCACATCGGCACCCAGGAGCAGTGGCAGCGGGCCGAGGGCGCGCTGCGCGAGGCCCTCGCGCGCCAGGGACGCGACTACGAGGTGAGCCCGGGGGAGGGGACCTTCTACGGGCCGAAGATCGACTTCCACATCACGGACGCGCTGGGGCGCTCGTGGCAGTGCGGCACCTGCCAGCTCGACTTCCAGATGCCCGAGCGCTTCGAGCTCTCCTACCAGGGCGCGGACAACGAAGAGCACCGCCCGGTGATGATCCATCGCGCGCTCTTGGGCTCGATGGAGCGCTTCGCGGGCATCCTCATCGAGCACCATGGGGGCCGGTTTCCGGTCTGGCTCGCTCCCGTGCAGGCGGCGATCCTCCCGGTTGCCGACCGCCACAACGAGTACGCGGCGGAGGTGGCTCGCCGCCTCGCCGAGGCGGGGATCCGCGAGCGGGTCGATGCCCGCTCCCAGTCCGTGGGGAAGAAGATCCACGACGCCGAGGTCGCCAGGGTTCCCTACATGCTCGTCGTCGGTGATCGCGAGGCGGAGGCCGAAGCGGTGTCGGTGCGCTCCCACGCCGACCAGGCGGTGGGCGGGGAGTCGGTGGCCGACTTCGTGGCCCGAATCGAGCGCGAGACCTCGGCCACCTAGGCGTCTATACTGGCCAGCGATGAGGGGCACTGACACCACGCGCAGCCGCCGCTGAGCGTCCGTGCCCACCTCTTTGTCCGCCCGCTCCTCTCGATCCCGTCAGCCCCGCTAGCTTGACGAGCCGCATCCACTCAGGCTAGTGGCGAATCGGCGCTTCGACCGGTCGCCGCCCGAGCGTGACTCCACAAGGATCAACGAGCGGATCCGCGTGTCCGAGGTTCGTCTCGTCAACGAGTCTGGAGAACAGGTCGGCATCATGCCCACCGAGCAGGCCCTCAGCCTGGCCCAGGAGCGCGACCTCGACCTGGTGGAGGTGGCGCCCGACGCCAAGCCGCCGGTGACGCGCCTGCTCGACTACTCGAAGTACAAGTACGAGCAGGAGCAGAAGGCGAAGGCAGCCCGCAAGCACCAGCAGCAGATCAACGTCAGAGAGATCAAGCTGCGGCCGAAGATCGCCACCCACGACTACGAGACCAAGCGCGGCCACGTCGAGCGCTTCTTGCGCAAACAGGACAAGGTCAAGGTGACGATCATGTTCCGCGGTCGCGAGCAGGCGCACCCGGAGCGCGGGCGGGCCCTGCTGAGGCGGCTCTACGAGGACATCGAGGACCTGGCGACGATCGAGCAGGAGCCGCTTCAGGAGGGTCGCAACATGAGCATGCTCCTGGCGCCCGCCAAGGATGGCGCCAGCCGCCAGCGCAGGGCCGAGTCGAGGGACGCTGCCGCTTCCGAGTAGGCCTGCCGAGAACCGTCGCGCGTCTGCTTCAATAGCCGTCCCAATGCCGAAGGCAAAGACGCACTCGGGCGCCAAGAAGCGCTTCCGGAAGACGGCGAGCGGCAAGCTGCGCGGTCGCCGCGCGTTCTCCAGCCACATCCTCGAGAAGAAGTCGTCGAAGCGAAAGCGCCGCATGGCGCTCCCCACGGAGATCGCCCCCCAGGACAGAAAGCGGGTCAGGACGCTCCTGGCCGGGAAGGGGCGCTAGGGCCGTGAGCCGGGCAACGAACGCCGTCGCGCGCAAGCGGCGCAAGAAGAAGCTCCTGCGGCAGGCCCGGGGCTACCGGGGGCGGAAGCACTCGAGCTACCGGCTCGCCCATGAGCAGCTGATGCGGTCCGGTCGCTATGCCTACCGCGACCGCCGCAACCGCAAACGGGATTTTCGCCGGCTCTGGATCGTGCGGATCAACGCCGCGGCGAGGCGCGAGGGACTGAGCTACTCGCAGCTGATGCATGGCCTCCGAGAGGCGGAGGTCGACGTCAACCGCAAGCTGCTGGCCGATCTCGCCGTGCGCGATCCGGAGGCGTTTCGCCGATTTGCCGAGCTAGCCCGGGAGGCCACCGCGGCCTAGCCGCGACGGCTCCAGCCTCATGGGCTCCCGGGCGGTTTGCGAGTAGCGAGCCGCCCTTTTCATTTGGGGGGTGAGCAGTGAGCGGTACGCGGTAACCAGACGATGATCACGAGTCCACACAACGGGAGGCTGAAGCTGATTCGAAAGCTTCAGGAACGAAGGCACCGCGAGCGCGCTGCCCTCTTCATCGTCGAGGGAGAGGATCTGGCGGACGCCGCGCGTGCCGCTGGAGTCGCGCCGGAGTTCGAGCTCGCCGCGGGAGTGGACGTCGAGCCCCGGCTCCTCGACGCCGTCAGCACGCTCGGCTCGGGTACGCGCGTGATCGGTGTCCACCGCCAGCGCTGGTCGGAGCCGGGAGGCCAGCTCTCGGTCTACCTCCACGGCGTCGGCGACCCGGGCAACGTGGGCACGATCATCCGCACGGCCGACGCTCTCTGCGACGGGCCGGTGGTGCTGGGGCCCGGCTGCGCCGATCCGTATTCCCCGAAGGCGGTGCGGGCGAGCATGGGGTCGGTCTTCTCCCGCCCGCCCGCGCGCGCCCCGCTCCACGGCCTCGCGGGGACGAAGATCGCCCTGGACGTTCGCGCCAGCTCGGCCCTGGGAGAGCTCGAGGCGAAGCCCCCGGTCGTGATCTGCCTCGGCGCTGAGCGGGAGGGCCTTCCCGATCGGGTCGCGGCTCTCGCCGATGCGACGGCGCGGATTCCGATCCGTGATGACGGGACGGAGTCCCTGAACGTCGCGATCGCAGCCGCGATTGCGCTGCACGACCTGCGAAATAGGATGGCCGGCCATGGCTGACCCCTGCGAGAGGGTCGGGGAGCTGCGCGCCGAGGCCGAGGCGGCGATCGCAGCGGCGCCCGATGCGGCCGCGCTCGAGGAGCTGCGGGTCCGCTACCTGGGGCGCAGGGCGGAGCTGACGCAGATTCTGCGGGGAATCGGCGAGCTGCCCGCCGAGCAGCGCGGGCCCGTCGGAGCGGCCGCCAATGCGGCGCGCGAGGCGCTCGAGGAGCTGCTTGCTCGCCGCCGCGCCGCGCTCGAGGGAGGCGAGCTCGAGCGCCGTCTCGCCGAGGACGCGGTGGACGTCACCCTGCCGGGGATCCCGCCGGTCGCCGTCGGCCACCTGCATCTACTGAAGCAAACCAGGCGCGAGATCGAGGACATCTTCGTCGGGCTCGGCTACCGCGTGATGGAGGGGCCGGAGGTCGAGTACGACTACTACAACTTCACCGCTCTCAACCACCCGCCCGGCCACCCCGCGCGCCTGACGCAGGACAGCTTCTACGTCGATCCCGAAACGCTCCCCGACGGGATCCTCAATGAGGACGGCCTGCCGCCCGGGCCCAAGGACGTGCTTTTCCGCACGCACACCTCGCCGATGCAGGTCCGCGCGATGGAGGCGGCAGGTCCGCCGATCTTCATCGTGGTGCCCGGGACCGCCTACCGGCGCGACACGCTCGACGCCACTCACTCGCCGATGTTCCACCAGGTCGAGGGCCTCGCGGTCGCGGATGGGATCTCGCTCGCCGACCTCGCCGGGACGCTCGAGGAGTTCGCGCGAGCGATGTTCGGACCGGAGCGCAAGACCCGCCTCAAGCCCGACTTCTTCCCCTTCACGGAGCCCAGCGTTCAGGTGGACGTCTCCTGCTTCGCGTGCGGCGGCGACGGCACGCTCCCGGACGGATCGCGCGACCCGCTCTGCAAGGGCACGGGATGGATCGAGATCCTCGGCGCTGGGATGGTCGACCCGAACGTGTTCGGCTTCGTCGCCGAGCGAGGCTACGACCCGGGCCGAACGCAGGGCTTCGCGTTCGGGATGGGCATCGAGCGGATCGGGATGTTGAAGCACGGCATTCCCGACCTGCGGATCTTCTTCGAGAACGACGTCCGCTTCCTGGAGCAGTTCGCATGACGTTTCTCGTTCCTCGTTCCTCTTTCCTCGGGGGTGCCCGGTGAGGGTTCCGTGGTCCTGGCTTCTCGAGTACTGCAATCCGGGGTTGAGCCCGGAGGAGGTCGCCGAGCTGTTGTCTACGCGCGCCCTCGAGGTGGAGCGCGTCTTGAGGGTGGGCCCCCCGTCGCCCGAGGGGTTCGTGGTCGGGCACGTGCTCTCGGCCGAGCCCCACCCGAACGCCGACCGGCTGAGCGTCTGCGAGGTCGACACCGGCGATTACACGCGAACCATCGTCTGCGGGGCGCCGAACGTCGCCACGGGCCAAACGGTGCCGGTTGCTCTCCCGGGCGCCGAGCTGCCCGGAGGCCGCGAGCTCGGGAAGGCGAGGCTTCGCGGAGTGGTCTCCGACGGGATGATCCTCTCGGAGACGGAGCTCGAGCTCGGCGACGACGCCGCGGGGATAATCGTGCTCGAACGAGACGCCCGGCTGGCGCCGGGCGCGCCGCTCTCCCAGGTACTGCCGATCGCGGAGCCGGTGCTCGACCTCGAGCTGACCCCGAACCGTCCCGACTGCCTGGGCGTTTACGGCGTGGCGCGTGAGGTTCACGCGATCACCGGGGCCTCGTTGGCGCCCGCGCCCTGGAAGGCCGACGCGCCCGCCGAGGGAGAGGGCAGCGTCGAGGACTACGCCTCGGTCACCGTGGAGGTTCCGGAGCTCTGCCCGCGGTTCACGGCGCGCGTCTTCACGGATGTCTCGATGGGCCCGTCGCCACTGTGGCTGAAGTCGCGCCTGGTGGCAGCCGGGCAGCGCCCGATTTCGAACGTGGTCGACATCAGCAACTACGTGATGCTGGCGACGGCCCAGCCGCTACACGCCTTCGACCTCGACAGGGTGCCGGACGGCGGGTTGATCGTCCGCACCGCCCCCGAGGGCGAGCGGATGACGACGCTGGACGGCGTTCAGCGCACGCTCGACGCCGAGTCGGTGCTGGTCTGCGACCGCAAGGGCGCCGCTGGGATCGCGGGGATCATGGGGGGCCAGACCTCGGAGGTCTCGGCCGCGACCACCCGCGTGCTGCTCGAGGTCGCGACCTGGAACGGGGTCAACATCCTCCGCACCTCGAGCATGCTCGGCCTGCGCTCAGAGGCGTCAACCCGGTTCGAGAAACAGCTTCACCCCGAGCTCGCCCTCCATGCGCAGCGGATGGCCTCGGGCCTCCTTGTCGAGATCTGTGGGGCGCGGCTCGTTCCGGGCACGATCGATGCCGCAGCGGACGTGCCCGCCCCCCACGTGATCGCCTTGGAAGGCGCCCGGCTCGACAGCCTCCTCGGCGTCGAGGTCGACCGCTCCGAGGCGGAGCTGCATCTCGGGAGGCTCGGGTTCGAGCCGCAGCCGCGCGGCGAGCGCGACCTCACCGCGACCGTTCCCGTCCACCGTCACTACGACGTAACCAGGGAGGCCGACCTGATCGAGGAGGTCGGTCGCCTTCACGGCTTCGACCGGCTGCCGAGGACGCTCCCCGAGCACGGCCGGGCCGGCCGGCTGACTCGCGAGCAGCTCCTGCGCCGCCGGACCGAGGACGTGATGCGCGACCTGGGCTTCGACGAGATCGTGACCTGGAGCCTCGTCTCCCCTCGACTCGCCGACGACCTGCGGCTTCCGGACGATGACCCGCGCCGCCGGATGGTCTCAACCCGCAACCCCCTCTCGGAGGAGCGTTCCGCGATGCGGACCACGCTCCTCGGCGGTCTGCTCGACGCGGCTCGCCACAACCTGGCCCGCGACGCTGAGAGGGTCGCTCTGTTCGAGTCGGGTCGCGCCTTCCTGTCCCTGCGGGCGCCGGCGGAGGGTGGCCCCTCGGCCGGAGTGTTCGCGGGCGAGCTGCCGCCGCCCGTCCACGAGCCGCACAGGCTCGCCTGCCTGGTCGTGGGGCCCCTGATCCCCGCGGGGTGGCGCCGCCGCCCCTCGTCCGCCGGCTTCCATGACGTGAAGGGGATCCTGGAGGCGCTGTGTGGCGAGCTCGAGTCCCCGGTTCGCCTCACGGCAAAGCCGGAGCCCTTCCTGCATCCGGGGCGCTCGGCTGGGCTTGAGCTCGGTGGCGTCGCCGCTGGCTGGCTCGGCGAGCTCCACCCGCTCGTGGCCCGCGCGTGGGACCTGCCGCACGGCGCGGGCTTCGAGCTCGACGTTGCGCCCCTCCTCGCAACCGCGTCGTCCGGGCGCGAGCAGTACGAGGACGTCACCACGTACCCGGCCGTCTATCAGGACATCGCGGTCGTCGTGGACGCGGACTTGGAGGCGGAGAGGGTCCGCGAAGCGGTGCTGGCCGGCGGCGGCGAGCTGCTTCGCTCGGCGCGAATCTTCGACCTCTACGCGGGCGAGCAGATCGGCGAGGGGCGAAAGAGCCTCGCCCTGCGGCTCGAGTTCCGCGCGCCGGACCGCACGCTGACCGACGACGAGGTGAACGAGCGGCGGCAGTCCATGAAGCAAGCCCTGGCGGAGATCGGCGGGTCGCTGCGTGAATAGCTCGCGCGCGACAGCCGCCTCGCCCGCCACCCAGCCGCTCGAGGGTGAGCCCCACGCGAGGGTCCTCGTGGCCGGCGCCTCGGGCTTCGCCGGCGCCCTCGCCGCGAGCCTCGTGTGGCGCCACCCGCGCCTCGAGCTCGTCGCCGCGACCTCGCGCGGGGATGCCGGCACCCGGCTGGATCGACTGTATCCGCGCTACCGCTGCCCGTGGAGCTCACCGAGCTCGAGCTCTCGAGCGCCGCGCGCTGCGACGCCGCGCTCATCTCGTATCCGCACGGCGCCGCGGCCGAGCTCGTCGCCGAGCTCCGCTCAGGCGGCGTGGCCGTCGTCGATGTCTCCGCCGACTTCCGCCTCCACGGCCTGACCACGTACGAGCGCACCTACGGCGCGCATTCGGCGCCCGAGCTTGTGGGGGACGCCGCCTACGGTCTCACCGAGCTCCACCGCGAGAAGATCGCCGGGGCGAAGCTGGTGGCCAACCCCGGCTGCTATCCGACCGCCGCGCTGCTGGCGCTGGCGCCCCTGGCAGAGGCCGGCCTGATCGCGGAGGTGGCGAGCGCCGCCTCGGGCGTCTCCGGCGCGGGGCGCGAGGGAGGCGACCGCCTGCACTTCGTAAACGTTGACGAGAACTTCGGCCCCTACGGAGTCGAGGGGCACCGGCACAGGCCGGAGATCGAGCAGGAGCTCGCGGCTTTGGGCGTCGAGGGACGCGTGACCTTCGTTGACCTCTTCGGTCCGCTACCGGAGGGCTACGTCACCGTCCCAAGGGACGATCCCGAGGCGCTGCGCGACGCCGTCGGGGAGCGCACCGCCGCGGTCCTGATCGAACCCGTGCAGGGCGAGGCCGGTGTCTTTCCGATACAGGACGAGGTGCTGCTCGCTGCGCGCGAGGCCTGCGACGCCGGCGAGGCGATCCTGATCTTCGACGAGGTCCAGGCCGGAATGGGCCGGACGGGGTCGCTGTGGGCCTACGAGCAGCTCCCGGTCCGTCCCGACGCGCTCACGGCGGCCAAGGCGCTGGGAGGGGGGCTTCCGGTCGGCGCTTGCATCACCGTCCCCGAGCTCGGCGGGGTGCTGGGGCGAGGAGATCACGGATCCACCTTCGCCGGGGCCCCGGTCGCCGCCGCGGCGGCGCTCGCGGCGCTGGAGGTGATCGACGACCCCGAGCTCTTGCGCGGCACTCGCGAGCTCGGCGCCGGCTTCAGGGACGCGTTGGCCGAGCTCGACGGCGTCGCGGAGGCGCGAGGCCGCGGCCTCATGGTCGGCGTCTCCCTCGAAGAGGGGCTCGACGCCGAGCGGGTCGCGGCCCGGGCGCTCGCAGCGGGGCTCGTGATAAACGTCCCGTGCCCAGGCATGCTTCGCTTTCTACTGCCGCTCGTTGTCGGCTCCGAGGAGATCGAGATCGCAACTGGTGCCCTGCGTGAGCTCATCGGCTGAGGGCCCACCGCCGCCGCCGGATCCGCGCCGCGTGCTTTCCGAACGCGGCTCCGTCCCGACGCCGCCGCCAGCCTCCCCGCCGCCTGGCGACCGTGCCGAGCGCCGCACCAGGTTGGCGCTGATCCTGCTCTCAGCGCTCGCGCTTGGGCTCGGGGTCGCGGTGGCGATCATCGTGGCATCCGGGCCCAAGGAGGTGGTTCGCACGAAGTCGACGACCAGCACCCAGACCGTCAGGCCCACGACCACGTCGACCATCGTGACCACGGTGGTGACCACGACCTTCACCAATACGACGACCAACGAGACCGTCACCGAGACTGCGACCGAGACGGAGACCACCACCGCCACGGTGACCGGGAAGGCGCCGACGCCGCCGGGGAAGAAGTAGGACGATCGCGCAGGCGATCCGACCTGTGGGGCAACTACACTCGCCCGCCGATGCACGAGGATCCCACCCGGCGCATGGGCCCGGAGGCTCCGCCCCTTCAGCCGGCCGGCGGCGGGATGAGTCGCGGCCTGAAGTGGGCGATCGCCTTGCTGGTTGCGATCCTGCTAGGACTGATCTTCGCCCTGGTCGTGATCGCCGCCGACAGCGGCGGCGACACGACCTCCACGGTCACGTCGGTACCCACGACCACCTTCACACAGACCACCGGCGCGACGAGCACGACGGCGCCCACCACGACGACGCCCACGACGACTACGACGACAACGGCGACCACCACGACCACCACGACGAAGGGGAGCGGCACAGGGGGCACCTCGCCGCCAGGTGGGTAGGGCTAGGGGTCTTGCCACCTCCCCACGCCTGAGGTAAAGAAGCTCATCTGGCTGAGGCGCGCTACGGCCGCGATCCGTTGCGCGGCGCTGTAGAGGGGATGGCAGGCCGTGAGCACGAGACGCTCCTGGCCCGTGTCCCGAAGGATCCCGACCTGGGAGGGCTCCACGATCCTCAGCCGCTCGACGCGGTACTCGAAGCTCGCGTACGGCGTCTCGACGTCGATCTCGTTGCCTCGCTCCAGGGCATCCAGGTGTCGGAAGGGTGCCAGGTAGGTGGTCCGGTGGCCCGCGAACGCGGTCGTGGCCCCCTGGCCCGGAAGCGGTGTATCCGGGTAGTGCCCGGGGCCCTTTTCGAGGTCCGCGGTAGCGGTCCCCTGGACCACCACGATGTCCAGATCGATGCTCGGGATCGTAATCCGGCCGATGGCTTCGCCGTCGTCGATGCGCTTTGCGAAGAGGCCCGCCAGGTCGTGGACCTTGTGGCGCAAGCCACCAGTGGAGGCGACCTCGCGGAGATCGGTGCGGGCCGGAAAGCTCCTCGTGAGATCATCGAGTTGGTCCTCGGCGCGCTGCTGCTGGATCGAGCCGTACGCGCTGGAGAACGGCTCCTTCCAGGCGAGGGTCAACGCGACATCCGCGATCACCACTAGGCCCGCGGTGATGAGGGTCACCGATGCGATGCGCACTGCCCGGTCCACCGCGCAAATCATCGCGGACACGCGAGCGTGGCGGTGCGTCTCGCGACGCTCCGCCTGCGAGACTTGCCCGAAGGGATGACGGAGCCACCCGCACAGCGGATCGCCTCCTACCAAGCGGACCCCGCGGAGGTCGGTCGCGTCTTGCTGCTCTACTCGGGAGGGCTCAACACGTCCGTGATGCTGCGGTGGATCCAGGAGCGCTACGGCGCGGAGATCGTCACCTTGACCGTCGACCTCGGTCAACCGGGGGAGGATTGGGACGCCGTGGTCGGAAAGGCGCGCGAGCTCGGAGCCGTGGACGCGCACCTGGTGGACGCCCGCGAGGAGTTCGCCAGCGAGTACGTGCTGCCGGCGATCAAGGCCAACGCGCTCTACGGGGGCGGCTACCCGCTGTTCACCGCGCTCGGGCGGCCATTGATCGCAAGGCTCGCGGTTGACCAGGCCCGCCGCACGGGCTGCGACGCTGTGGCCCATGGGTGCACGGGCAAGGGAAACGACCAGATACGCCTGGAGGCGACCGTCGCCACCCTCGATCCAGAGCTCAAGCTGATCGCGCCAGTACGCGAGTGGCGGATGGGGCGGGACGAGGAGGTCGCCTACGCGCGCGAGCACGGAATCCCGGTCAAGGGGGGGACCGAGGCCGCGCCGTACTCGATAGACGACAACCTGTGGGGACGCTCCTCTGAGGGCGGCGCGATCGAGGACCTCGACGAACCGCCTCCCGCCGACGCCTTCCACCTCGTGACTCCTCCCGAGCAGGCCCCGGATGATCCCGAGCTCGTTCGGATCGGCTTCGAGCGAGGCTGCCCGGTCGCCCTGAACGGCGACCGGCTAGAGCTCGTCGAGCTGATCGAGCGGGCGGCGGACGTTGGGCGCCGCCACGGCGTCGGAATCGTCGACCACATCGAGGACCGCGTCGTGGGGCTGAAGGTTCGCGACCTCTACGAGGTGCCTGCGGCGGCGATCGTCATCCCCGCGCACCGGGAGCTCGAGAAGCTCGTGTCCACGATTCACCAGAACAACTTCAAGCGCGCCCTCGAGGAGAAGTGGGCATACCTCTGCTACGGGGGCATCTGGTACGAGCCGCTGCGCTCAGACCTCGACGCCTACATGGACGCGGCGAACGAGTTCGTCACCGGCGAGGTGGCCATGAAGCTGTACAAGGGCTCGGCTGCACCCGTGGTCCGAAGCTCGCCGTTCGCGCTCTATGACCGCTCGCTCGCGTCGTTCGGCGACTCTGGGGGGGACTTCAGCCAGGCAGCGGGACCGGGCTTCATCGAGCTGTTTACCCTCCAGACGCGGATGGCGCACCGGATCAGGGCTCGTGCCGCTGACGCTCGCGGTGAGGGGAAGGCGAGGCGATGACGCGGATCTACGAGATGGTCGGCCGCCTGGTCGTGTCGCTGATTCGGGCCCGCTACCGGCGCCAGATCCGGATCGCGCTGGTCGTGGCAATCGCGGCGATCTTCGCGGGCGGCTACGTCGCGGCGACTCGGGAGCCACCCGAGGGATAGCCCACACGGCTGCAGGGGCCCTCCGAGCGGGGCGCTCGCGTACCACGGCTCATAGCCTCCTAACAATTCGCTAGGATCCTCGCTCGAACCGCCGAGTTCCGCGAGACGTCTCGCGGAAGCGGGGGAACCACTGGGGCGTCGAGCCGCTCAGGCGTGCCGTCCCGGGGCGAGTCGCGGCGCCGCCGCGTAGCGCCAGTCCTTCGGCGCGAGCCCGCCAGCTAACCCCGTAGGCGTCCGAAGGATGGAGCTGAAGACGGATAGCCAGGCGATGCGCAGCATCCGCGCCGTGCGGCGTGGACGCCGCGCCGGAGCCCTGGTGCTCCTGGTCGCCACCGCCCTTCTCGCCGCTCCGGCCGCGTGGTCGGGCGCCCAGAGCATCGACGAGCTGAACGCGAAGATCGCGGACGCCCAGGCCCAGGCGGGCAGCCTGGGGGCGGAGATTGACGCGATTTCCGGACAGCTTTCAGCCGCGCGCCAGCAGGCCGCCGCGGCGGCGCAGCGCGAGGCCGAGCTCACCGCCGTGCTCGCCCGTGGCGAGCAGCGCGAGGCTGAGCTCGCCGCGCGCGTCGAGCAGACTCAGGCGCATCTCGACCGGACCCGAGCTCGTCTTCGCCGGGCGATCGAGGCGCTGAAGGATCGCCTCGTAGCGATTTACCGGGGCGACGCGCCAGACGCCACAGACCTGCTGCTGAGCGCGAGGGGCTTCGACGACCTCGCCAACCGCGCGGAGCTTGTCGGGCGGATCGAGGACGCGGACGCGGCGCTCGCCGGCAGGGTGCGCACGCTGCGCAACCGGGTCGCCCCCGAGCTCGCCCAGGTGGAGCAGGCGAAGGCCGAGCAGGCAGCCTTCAACCAGCGGATCGCCGCCGCCCGCGAGCAGATCGACGCGGTGCGCGCCAACGCCGAGGCGCAGGCTGCCCAGCTCGAGGCGGCCCGCCGACAGCAGGCGGCGGCGGTGTCGAGCCTTCGCTCGCAGGTCACGGGCTGGGAGCAGCAGGTCGCCCAGCTGCAGGAGATCCAGGCGCAGCAGAGCCAGCAGGCCGCCGCCGTCCAGGCCCAGCAGACGGTCTCGAGCTGGGTGGGGCAGTACGCGATTCCCCAAGCGATCGTGATGTGCGAGTCGGGCGGGAACTACAACGCCGTCAACCCCTC
>Ga0126313_10000152_pt1 | contig 29733 bp, 27 predicted proteins | sample Plot105A_FD_89954 | JGI IMG/M metagenome (GOLD analysis project Ga0126313, IMG submission 89954) | Serpentine soil microbial communities from UC McLaughlin Reserve, CA, USA - Plot105A | ecosystem: Environmental > Terrestrial > Soil > Grasslands | place: USA: UC McLaughlin Reserve, Lake County...
CCGACGAGCGTCTCGAAGGCACCGTGGTTGCCGCGCCGCACGAGCGCGATCAGGCGCTCGTCGGACTGCAGCCGCAGCAGCGGCGAGCGACCTGAGGTGCCGGCCATGCCGGCGTGGGTGAGAGCTGACGCCTCCACTCGTACCTAGAAGACACCGTAGCAACGCTCATAGTTGCGCCCTAAAGGGCGTTTTCAGCGGTGGTCACGGCGGCGCAGCCACTCCCGCAGCAGCAGCGCGAGCGCCACCGGAACGGTGGCCGGCAGGACGTCCACCACGAAGAACAACAGGTCGAAGGTCAGCGAGAAGGCGAGCACGACGAGCGCCCAGCGCCACGGAGCGCGGTTGTGGCCGGCATCCCGCCCCTCGGCGACCACGATCGCGCCGAACACGCCGGCGACGAACAGGTCCCCGTAGCCGATCAGCGCGTCGCCGAACAGCGCGCGCTGGAGCTGGGGAAGGTGCGCCGGCGGGGCGGCCGCGTTGAGCACGTCGTTGGCCGGCTGCAGCAGCGACGTGCCGACGAGGTATGCGTCGGCGGCGGCCATCGCGACGATCCCCACCTTCAGCCAGGTGCGCGGCGCGACGGCCGTCAGCAGCACACCCAGCGTCACGCAGCTCAGCGCCGTCAACAGCACTGCCGCGCCCTCGCCGACCAGCGTCTCGCGGCGCCACCACGCGAGCGCGAACAGCGGCACGGCCAGGAACGCGAGCGGTGGGCGCCCGCCGCGCATCGTCGCTCCGAGCGCCGCGGCGGCGAGTGGCGGGATCGCAATCAGCGCGAGCCAGGTGAGGCCGTCGGCGGTGGTGCCGGCGACGGGGATCGCGATGACGACAAGCACGATCGAGGCGAGCGGGATGAGCGCCCATGCGCGTCCCGACAGCCGCTGCGCCAGCGCTTGCACGCGCGCGGGTGCGCGCCCGCGCGGAAGCGCGACGAGCGTGCTCTGCACGGTGAGGAGGCAGACGTCGGAGAGCCAGAAGCCGAGCGTCACGCGCACAGCCTTGCATGAGGCTCTCCGCCCCGCCGATTGGATGCCCGGGGTGGGAGTCGAACCCACATGCCCCTGGGGGACCGCCGATTTTAAGTCGACTGCGTTTGCCGTTCCGCCACCCGGGCCGGGCTGTGCAGCGAGAGTCTATGAGCTCAGAGGGGTGCCGTCGGAACCACCTTTCGCACTTTGCGTCCGCAACCCAGGCTGTAAACGTCAGCGTTCGAACGACGCTTGACGCCAGGGCGTAGCGTAGGAATGTGAGGTGCGAAGCCCGTCTTGACAAAAGAGCAGGAGACCGCGCAGCTGTTGGGCTGCGCGGTCACCCCCTCATGCGAGATCGCTTCGTCTCACGCGACGGCCGACGCCCGCGACGAAGCGGGGGTCAGGCCTTCGAGAACTGCAGTTGCGAGACGCGTGTCACCGCGAACCTGGAGCTTGTTGGTCGCACCCTCGGGGACGAGGGCGTCGATCCAAACGCGTTCCGATCCGGCGACCTGTGCGTCGGCCTCAGGCTCGGCACGCTCCTCGAGCGTGACGGTGCCACGTCTGATGATCAGCGTGTAGTGCATCGTCTCACCGTCCTTCGAACGTTCGGAGACCGTCAGCTCCACGGTGCCGCGCAGCGATCGCGGCAGCGTGAGGAGCCCCGGCGCAAGCCGGAAGATGGCACCGACGTCGATCGCCTCGTTGCGACGAGGCTCAGTCCAGGACCACTCATAGCCCCAGCGCGCGAGCGCGCCGAGGACCGGGATGAGGTCACGGGCACGGTCCGTCAACTCGTAGTCAACGCGCGGCGGTACCTCGCGGTAACGCTGGCGGGTCAACAAGCCGTCGGCGACCATGCGGTTCAGACGCGACCGCAGCTGCTCCGTCGAGATGCCAGGCAAGGTGCGCTGGAGCTCGACGAACCGGCGTGGACCGCTGACGAGATCGCGCACGATCAGCAGCGTCCATTTGTCGCCGACCAGATCCAATGCTCGCGCGTCAGGCGACCACTGATCGTATGGATGGCGTTTGGGCGGGGGAGCGGGTGGGATGGCGACCTCCGTTTTACGTGTGCGTTGGACCTACCTACCGTGATACAGATTAACCGACTGACGGGTTGGAGAGGGATTCCTTTGACATGGATGCGCAGCCGTACAGCGCATCGCAACCGCTGCACAACGCTTCAAGGGCCACACAGCAGTCACATTTCGCGCATTTCCGTGCTTCCGATCGCCCGTCTCGGGGGTGATCGAGGCGGGATGTCGATGGACCCCAGAGGAGGAGTCAGATGGCTGACGTGATCCAGCTGACGCAGCGCCGCTCCGAGAAGGGAGCGCCCGAGGCGTCCAACATGCCGCCGACGCTCTACTTCGATCTTGCGTCGCCCTACACGTACCTCCTCGCGGAGCGCATCGAGCGCCGCGTCGGTGCCACCGTCTGGCGGCCCGCCATGCTGCCCTCGCCGCAACCGGGCGGTGAGGAGGATCTCGCGGAGGCGCAGAGCCGCGCGCATGCACTGCGGATGCCGCTCGTGTGGCCCGAACGCTTCCCGACACGTGTGCCGACGGCGATGCGCGTCGCGACCTATGCGAACGAGCAGGGCTGCGGTCCGTCGTTCGCGATCGCGGCCGGGCGCCTCGCGTTCTGCGGCGGATTCGACCTCGAGGACCCGGACATCCTCGCCGAGGCAGCGGCCGCCGCCGGCCTCGACCTGGACGGAGCCCTGACGGCTGCCCGCGATCCGCGGCGCGACCATCAGATCGGGATGGCGGGCCGTTCGGTCGTGCACTCGGGTGGGAACGTGCTGCCCGTGCTCGAACACGAGCGGCGGCTGTACTGCGGGGAGCCGCAGATCACCGCCTGGCTGTCGCAGCTGATGGGTGCCGTGGCGCGGCCGAGCGTGTCGTAGTAGGGATTTGAGCCGGACTTCCTGAGCTTTTCCTCATCGGGGCCGGCATTGCGCCGCCCCGCTGTCACAATTCCAACGGGATGGACCGAGCATTGCGATACCTGTATCGCCGGCTCGGCCGGCGGTACCCGCTGACGGTCGTCGTCGTCCAGTTCCAGCTCGCGCACCTCGTCGTGCTCGGCGGCCTCGTGCTCCTGCGGCTCTACCAGCCGATGAGCAATGAGAGCTTCGTCGTACTGCTCGTGGTGGCGGAGCTGCTGGTGGCGCTCGACAACGTGAGCTCGACCCTGCTCGCACGGCGGCTGCTGGCGCCGGTCGACGCGTGGCTGAACGGTGCCCGCGACCGCGTCAGCACGACCGACGCATGGCGCGCGCTCGCGTTCATGCCGAGCACCTACGCGCGCCGCGTGCGCACGGTGCCGATCCTGCTCGTGATCGTTCCCTTCGGCACGTTTGCGACCGTCGAGCTCGGGCTGCCGATCTGGGCCGCCTCCGCGATCTTCGCCGGCATGCTGCTGACGCTGCTCTACGGGGCGCTGTTCCGCTTCTTCGCGATGGAGTCGCTGCTGCGGCCGGTGCTGGCCGACGTGGCACTGCACCTGTCGGACGACTTCGAACCCGGGCGCGGTGGCGTACCGCTGCGGCGCCGCCTGCTCGTGGGGCTTCCGGCGATCAACCTGCTGACGGCGGCGATCGTCGCCGGCATCGAGCTGAACCGCTCCGGCGCGCGCCTCGCCGACATCGGCCCGGCGGTCATCGTCGCGGTGTTTGTCGCCTTCACGATCTCGCTGGAGCTGACGATCCTGCTGTCGCGCTCGATCTTCGGCCCACTCGACGCGCTGCGCGAAGCGACGGAGCGCGTGCGTCACGGCGACCTGCGCACGCGCGTGCCGGTCGTCTCGGCAGACGAGACCGGCCGCCTCGCGCGCTCCTTCAACGACATGGTCGCCGGCCTGCAGGAGCGCGAGCGGCTGCACGAGGCGTTCGGCGCCTACGTCGGACCGAACGTCGCCGAGATGGTGCTGCGCGACGGTCCCAATCTCGACGGCGCGGAACTGCAGGTCTCGGTCCTGTTCCTCGACATCCGCGACTTCACGCGCTTCGCGGAGCGCGCGAGCGCGCGCGAGGTGGTCGACCGCCTCAACGAGTTCTTCGATCTCGTCGTGCCGCTGCTCGTGCGCCACGGCGGCTACCCCGACAAGTACGTCGGCGATGGGCTGCTCGGGGTCTTCGGCGCGCCCGAGCCGATCGTCGCGCACGCCGATCGTGCGGTCGCGGCGGCGATCGAAATTGCGGCCACCGTGCAGGAGCGCTATCAGGGCAGCCTCCGCGTGGGCATCGGCGTCAACTCGGGGCTCGTCGTGGCGGGGACGGTCGGGGGCGGCGGGCACGTCGAGTTCACCGTCATCGGCGACCCGGTCAACACGGCGGCACGCGTGGAGCAGGTGACGCGCCAGACGGGCGACGCCGTGCTCGTGACCGATGCGACGCAGCGACTGCTGTGCCTCGACCACGGCGGCTTCGACGCGCGGCCCGCCGCGCCGCTGAAAGGCAAGCGCGAGCGTGTGCAGCTGTGGGCCCCGCGAGCCCTGACACGAATGGGACCCGGCGTCAGTGCCGGGCCCCACCCGCAGTCGCAGCTCCAGTAGCGGCAAGCCGGGTCGGGGGATCCCAACTTGCGGGGGAGCTGAGCGTCGCCGGCCGGGCGCTTTGAAGGCGTCGGCGTCTCCGCCGGCCGCACCCGACCTATGTCGGGAACCGAGGGTTCGTGCCATGAACACTCCCGGCCCGCGGTCATCATCGGGGAAGCGGTGGGCCCGTTGCAAGGGTGCGGGTCGTTCGTCATACGAGCCTCATACACCACGTGTGACGGCCCGTCGCGTTGACTAATCACAGGTCGGCCGGCGCGGCCAGATCGCGAGCCATCTAGCATCGCCCGCATGTCCACAGACACCACGGAGCAGACGCGTCTTCACGGCGGCCGGCTGATCGCGCGGCGCCTCAGAGCCCACGGCGTGAGCAAGCTGTTCACGCTCTCGGGCGGCCACATCTTTCCGATCTACGACGGCTGCCGCGAGGAGGGCGTCGACATCGTCGACGTGCGCCACGAGCAGACCGCCGCCTTCGCCGCCGAGGGCTGGGCGAAGGTCACCCGCACCCCCGGCGTCGCGGCCGTGACGGCCGGTCCGGGCGTGACGAACGCGCTCAGCGCGGTGGGATCGGCGCAGTCGAACAACTCCCCCGTCCTCGTGCTCGGCGGGCGTGCGCCGGCGATGCGCTGGGGCCGCGGCTCGTTGCAGGAGATCGATCACGTGCCGTTCGTGCGTCCGCTGACGAAGCTGGCGGCGACGCCCGACTCGACGGCGGAGATCCCCGGCATGGTCGACGAGGCGCTGCGCGTCGCGATGACGCCGCACTCCGGGCCGACGTTCCTCGACTTCCCGATGGACCACGTCTTCAGCGAGGCGGAGGAGCCGGAGAGCTCCGCCGGCCTGCTGGAGCCGTGGCGCGGCGCGGGCGCCGACGGCGACGCGATCGAGCGCGCGGGGCGGCTCCTCGGCGAGGCAGAGCGGCCTGTCGTGATGGCGGGCACCAACCTCTACTGGGGCCATGGCGAGGTCGCGCTGCGCGCGCTGGCGGAGGAGCTCGGGGTCCCGGTCTTCCTCAACGGGCTGGCGCGCGGTTGCGTGCCGGCCGACCATGACCTGTTCTTCTCTCGCGCCCGCGGGGCGGCGCTGACGAACGCCGACGTGGCGTTGGTGATCGGCGTGCCGATGGACTTTCGCCTCGGCTTCGGCGAGTCGTTCGGGCCGGAGACGGAGATCGTCGTGCTCGACGTTGCCGAGCCGCTGCGCGAGCACCCGCGCGCGGTCGCCGCCGAGCTGTACGGTGCGCTGCCGGCCACGCTCGACGCGCTGCGCACGGTGGCGGGGTCGGCCGGCGGCGCGGCCTCGCGCACGCGCGCGTGGGTCGAGCAACTGCGGAACGTCGAGTCCGAGAAGCATGCCGCCGAGGCAGCCGAGCTGAACGACGAGCGCGCGCCGATGCACCCGATGCGCGTCTACCGCGGCCTGGCCGAGGTGATCGACCGCAACGCGGTCGTCGTCTGCGACGGCGGCGACTTCGTCTCCTACGCGGGACGCGTCGTGGACTCCTACGAGCCGGGCTGCTGGCTCGACCCGGGGCCGTTCGGGTGCCTGGGGTCCGGCCCCGGCTACGCACTCGCGGCGAAGCTCGCGAGACCGGAGCGCCAGGTTGTGCTGCTGCTCGGCGACGGCGCCTTCGGCTTCTCGGGGATGGAGTTCGACACGCTCGCGCGGCACGGCGTGCACGTCGTCGGCGTGATGGGCAACAACGGGATCTGGGCTTTGGAGAAGCACCCGATGGAATTCCTCTACGGCTACTCGGTCGCGGCCGACCTGCGGCCGGCGACGCGGTACGACTCGGTGGTGGAGGCGCTCGGCGGGCACGGCGAGCTGGTGGAGCGGCCGGAGGATCTGCGCGGGGCGCTGGAGCGCGCGTTCGCGGCGGACGTGCCGGCGCTGGTGAATGCGCTCACCGACCCCAGTGTTGTGTATCCCCGGAAGTCGAATCTGGCCTGACGGCCAGGTTTCGGCCTCCGGCGATCGGAACCGATCGCAGAAGCGGCTTTCGCCGTCGGCAAGCGGAACCGCTTGCCTTTGGGCGACGTCACCAAAGAGAAAGCCGCCCACATCATGTGAGCGGCTTTCTCAAAGTGGCCCCATCAGGACGGGCAGGGGTACGTGCCGTGAAAGGGCCTTATCGGTGGCTCGGACGGCGGGAGGCGCCGTATTCGGCTATCGCCCGAGCCTATGAGCCGAGCAACGGGAACGTTCGCACGCAACCCACTGCCCGACCCACTCATAATCCTAGGGTGTCATGAGCCGGACAATCGAACATCCGTCCAACTCATTAGTCAGGGTGATCCGGTAAGCGCGCCGGTGCGAATAGGTCAGCTTGCCGAGAATCGGTGCGCCGACCGCGGCGCTCCGACGCGCCCGCTTGGTCAGCGTGTCGCGCGTTCGAGCGCGACGCCGTGCAGCAGGTCGTGCTCGGAAACCTCGGCGCGGTCGAGGTCGAACGCCCGCAGAACCTCCAGCAGGATCGCCGCACCGGCCACGATCGTGGGTGCGCGGTCCGGGTGCAGGCCGCGTACGTCGCGCCGCTGCGCGAGCGGCATCTGCGCGAGGCGTGCGAGCAGCAGCTCGACCTCCGCCAGCTCCAGCGCGTAGCCGTGCACGCGCCGCGGGTCGTACGGCTCGAGCTCCTGGTCGATGGCCGCCAGGGACGTGGCGGTGCCGGCGACGCCGACGGCAGCACGGGCACTCGCGCGGACCTCCTGCGGGACGTTCGCCTCGATCGTCGCGAGCACGTCGTCGGCGAGCTGCTGCAGCTCGTGCGGCGGCGGTGGGTCGCGGTGCAGGTGACGCTCGGTCTGGCGCACGACGCCGGCCTGCAGCGAGACGTGGAAGTCGGGATCGGTGCTGCCGGCGGCACCGACGATCAGCTCGGTCGAGCCGCCGCCGATGTCGACCACGAGCAGCGGCGTAGTGTCCTTCGGATCGCGGCCGTGGGTCGCGCCGCTGAAGGTCAGTCGCGCCTCCTGCTCTCCGGCGATCGTGCGCGCGTCAAGCCCATAGTCGTCGCGTACGCGGCGGGTGAGGTCGGCGCCGTTGGCGGCGTCGCGCGTGGCGCTCGTGAGCACCGCGACGCGGGCGTCGGCGGGGACGTCGGCCGCGTCGAGCGCTTCGCGGTAGGCGGCAAGCGTCGCGAAGACGCGCTCCATCGCCTCGTCGGCGAGACGTCCGGAGGTGTCGACGCCCTGGCCGAGCCGCGTGACCTCAGAGCGGCGGTCGAGCTCGGCGATCGCGCCGTCTTCGACGTCGGCGATCAGCAGACGGGTGGAGTTGGTCCCAATGTCGACGACGCCGACGCGCATTCGGGTTCGGATGCTACGTGGCGGGCGTCGCCGGGGGCGACGGCGGCGGGGCGGGGTGCGGCAGCGGTTCGCCCGCGAGCCCGGCGAGCAGGTTGTCGACGGCGCGATCCGTCATCGCCGCGCGCGTGCGCGGGGTGGCGGAGCCGATGTGGGGGATGACGAGCACATTCGGCGCCTGCAGCAGCGGGTGGTCGGCTGGCAACGGCTCGGGGTCGGTGACGTCGAGTGCGGCGCCGGCGATCGTGCCGGCGTGGAGCGCGTCGACGAGCGCCTGCTGGTCGACGATCTGGCCGCGGGCAGTGTTGACGAGGATCGCGGTCGGCTTCATGCGCGTGAGCGCCTGTGCGTCGATCAGGTGGCGAGTGCTGGAGGTGAGCGGGACGTGGAGCGAGACGAAGTCGGACTGCTCGAGCAGCTTCGGGAGGGGCGTGCCGCCGCGACTCGTTGACTTGAGGATGCGCATGTCGAAGCCTGTCGCGCGGCGGGCGACCGCCTCGCCGATGCGGCCCGCGCCGACGATCCCGAGGGTGGCGCCGACGACGTCGGCGCCGAGGAAGGTGTCGGGCTGCCAGGTTCCCCACTCCCCGTCCCTGACCGTCTGCGCCGCCTGCGGCAGGCGGCGCGCGGCCGCGAGCATGAGCGCGAAGGCGAGGTCGGCCGTCGCGTCGGTGAGGACGTCGGGCGTGTTGCCGATCGGGGTGCCCTGGGCGTGGGCCGCGGCGAGGTCGATGTTGTCGAGCCCGACGGCGTAGTTCGCGATGACCTTGAGGTGCGGATTGGCCTGCAGGAACGTGGCGTCGATGCGGTCGCTGAGCATGCAGAGCAGTGCGTCTGCCCGCTGCGCGTGCTCTTGCAAGGCGGACGCCAGCGGTGGCGCTCTGTCCGGCCAGATGTCAACCTCGTGACCGGCTGCGGTGAGGCGGTCGAGACCGTCCCCGACGGGCCGGCGGGTGACGAAGATGCGCGCCATCCGGGGGATCGTACGGGCCGCCGCGGCTTCGGGATTTGCGGGCGATTCGCTATAGTGCTTGGTCCACGCCGCGGGGTGGAGCAGTCTGGTAGCTCGTCGGGCTCATAACCCGAAGGTCGCGGGTTCGAATCCCGCCCCCGCTATGACGGAATTCCGCGACCGCCCTTCTGGGCGGTCGCTTTTTTCTTGGTCGGTCACGAGTTTCGGGGTGACCGTCGCGGCCAGTTCGAGGCGGGCGTTCGGCTTGTCGTAGGTGGCGGTCACGTCGAAGGCGTCGAAGATCTTGGCCAGCTCGGTTTCGTCTTCCGTCGCCAGCGCGTCGCGCATGTCGGGGATCGCATCGAGCATCGCGGCGATCTCGTCTGGGCTCGATCGGGTCGGCCGCTTCGTCTGCAACCCCGTGATGGCTTCTGAGATTGACGCGGCGCGGGCGCTCAGCTCCTCGATCCGTCTCGTGGCGAGCGCGATGACGGGGTGGTTGGGATCGTCGTGCTCCTCCAGGTGCAGTGCTTGCCGCTGGAGGCTGCGGTCGACATCGTTTCTCTCGCGTCGGAGCCGTTCAAGGTCGGCGTCGTGCTGTCTCCATGGCGTAGGGCCCCCACGCGCTCTCGTTCCTCGCTGGTGCGCCGGGACCCACATCGACGTAGGCATGGCGCCCGCCTGACAAAGAGGGTGTGCCGACGCACTAGAAAGGGGATACATCTGCGGCGGGAAGGCAGAGCGTCGGTGGGCGCGTGCTCACCGGGCGCTCAAACGGGCGGTCCGGATGGGCCACCTCGTTGCATCGCGACGTGCCAACGACCAGGGGGACGTGATGAGGTCAGGGGACTCGGCAGCGACACTTTCGGAGCGACGCTTCCATCTGCTCGGGGTACTCCTCGCAGTCGCTGTCGTATGGGCGGCTCTGGGGCTTGCCGGACGGGCCTGGGCGACGCAGATCGGCATCAGCGACGCCTGTCCGGTCGCGCCGGCTGAAAGGCACGCGATCATCAGCGACGGCGAAGAATCGGTGATGATGGGAACTTCCGCGAGCGATCTGATCTGCGGCGACTCGGGACCCAACCTGATCATCGGCGGACTGCTCGATGACGAGATATACGGCGGCGGGGGCGCCGACATACTCATCGGCGGCCACGGGACGGACTTGCTCGACGGCGGCTCCGGCAGCGACTGGCTTCGCGGAGGGGACGGCCAGGACTGCTACGAGGCTGGTGTCGGAAGCGAAAGAACGACGGACACCGTCAGCTTCGCCGATGCGACCCCGACGAGCGAAGTCTCGATCTCCGGCGTCGTCGTCGACCTCGGCGCGGCGGACGCGTTCCTAGAAGGGATAGTCCCGCCGTCGTGTGCGCTCCACGGCGTCGAATCGCCCGCGCCCGGACGAGCGCTAGGACAGGGGCCCAACGAGGAGCTCAACCACATCGACCACATCATCGGCTCCGCCTTCGACGACAACGTCACCGCCGCGAGCGGGAGACTCTCGATAAGCGGAGGCTTCGGCGACGACGTGCTCAACGGCGTGGGCGGCGACGACTCGATGTGGGGCGACGGCGGCGCCGATGCCTGCATGAACGAAAGCCTCCCGGCCGAATGCATCGACGGTCAGGGGACGCACCGCTACAGCGGCGCGTACGCGTTCTCGGAGAACCGCGGAAACGGCACCGACTTCGGTCTCGTGGTCCTTGGTGCCGAGGGAACGAGAGACGACACGCTCGAAGTGACCCGTTCAAGCGAAACCCAGCTGCGCGTCACCGCCGGCTCCACGCTCGGCATTGGTCAGAACTGCAGAGCCGTCAACGAAAGAGCCGTCGACTGCAGCCTCTCCGCGGCGCGGTACGTCGTTCTCTGGGGCGACGCCGGAAACGACACGCTCAGCACGGCCGGAGACCTCTCCAACGAAGGGCACGGGACCGTCGACATCAACGGCGGTCCGGGCAACGACACCCTCACCGGACACAGCAGCGACGACAACCTCTTCACCGGCGAGGGCGGCGCCGACACGCTCACCGGCAACGCCGGAAGCGACGCCCTGATCAGCGAGGGCGACCCGGTGGGAAGCGGGGGCGACACGTTGAACGCCGGCGAAGGCAACGACCAAATCGTCACCGACAACGCCTGCGCCGGCCACACGCTCAACGGCGGACCCGGATGGGACATCATCGGCTTCGCCCGCCAGACGACGGTCGGCGGGATCAGAGCGGGCATCAGCGCCAGACTCGGCGACGGCACGACCAACCATGAGGCCTACGCGATCGACGAAACCTTCAACCAGGTCAACACAGCCGAAGCGCTCTGCGCCTACAGCACCATCACCCCGCAAGGAGAGGTGCTCGAGGGGACTAATCAGAAGGACGACCTGTGGGGAAACAGCGGAAGAAACTCCATCTGGGCGCGCCAAGGCAACGACGCCATGCGCGGCCTCGGTGAAGCCGACATAATCAAGGGCCAGGAGGGGAACGACACGATATGGGCGGGGGGCGGTGAAGACGAAGTCACCGGCGGCCAAGGCAACGACGACTTGGGAGGCGAAGACGGGGCCGACCATCTCTACGGGCAGGATGGCGACGACTCCACACATGGCGGAGAAGGCGATGACGTCATCAACGGGGGCGCCGGTGAAGACGGGCTGACCGGCGACCGTGGGGCGGACGCCATCAGAGGAAGCACGGGCGACGACCAGCTGGAAGGCGGGTGGGAAGAAGACGGCGAAGGCGACACCATCTGGGGCGAAGCGGGCAGAGACAGGCTGAACGGCAACGCCGGAAACGACACGCTCTACGGCGGCGAAGACAACGATGAACTGTTCGGCGAAGGCGGGCTCGACTGGCTCTACGGCGAGGGCGGAGCCGACACGCTGACCGCGAACGACGGCCAGCCCGACAACGCCGTCGACTGCGGCAGTGGCGAAGACATAGCGTTCCGCGACGCCGTCGATCTCGTCATAGCCTGCGAGAGATAGACCGCTGCTTGGCGCCCGCGCTGGCTACGTTCGCGGGCGGGCGCCACCGGCCTCCCGTCGACTGGCCTGGGAAGGGTGCCCAGGGCTGGCCACGGCGAATGCGCAGGTCGGTTAGCTTGCGCAGCACTTTCGTCTAGCGCTGGCAGGGAGGTGCCTTGGTGGCAAGCCTTGCGACGTTCAACCTCAACAACCTGTTCGTCCGCTATCGCTTCGGTCAGACGTTCCCCCGGGGACCCATCTGGCAAGAGCGCTGTGACCGATCCGCTGGAGGGCCGTTATCGTGCGCGCCGCTCCATCGCAAGATTGGCGCGCACGCGCCAATCTGCAAGCCGCACTAAATCTATCCCCGCGAAACCGGGATTCGCCGTACGCCCGGGGCTCGCGTGCCGTCACTCCGCGAGCCATCCCACGATCCTCTAGGCGTTCGACATGCGACCAACGCCTGACGCGACACCCCTCCTTTTGGTAGCGTCGCGCTGCGGCAGGCGGGGAGTGCAGTTCGCCTGGGACAGGAGGAAGTCGTCGCGGCACGACGGGCGGTGGACGAGGGTCCTATCCGCATTCCTAATTGTCATCCAATCCCAGCTGGAGGTTCATATATGCATAGCTTTACGGTTGTACCGAAGGTGTCCCTGAGCGCGCTGGTCGCCCTCCTGCTGCTCATGGGCGCCATGTTCGTCGCCACTCCGAAGGCATCTGCCGGTCTGGAACAATGTTCAGCAGGACAGGTGTGCATTTGGCAGAATTCAAACTTCACTGGCACCTTCTCGTGGTGGTCCAGAGCGGACACAGGTTGTCACAACCACGAAGGTAACCCTAATATACGATCCGCCTGGAACCGGACGGATTATTGGGTCCGTCTCGGCGGAAGGGGCCCCGTCGCACCGGGTAACACGCTCCAGGAATTTTCGGGGGCGATAACGGGACAAATCTGCTGGCCGATATAATAAGCACGCAGCATCATCTGCCCAGGGAGGGGCCGACGCATGCCGGCCTCTCCCCTTGCTCCTTATAGCAAGACATCGCAAGGGGCCTCACCAATCTACTCCGCTAAGTATTACCCTGCAGGGCCCTGCAGGGCCCTGCAGGGTAATACTGGTATTCCTATGTCTGCGTTTGGGGCTAGACGACGTTCCCGATCGTAGGGTGGTCGGGAACAACAACGGGGGACCGAGACGCGGAAATAGGTGAATTGCGAACGGCGAACGTTTGACAGGCCGCCCGGTAGGGGTGGGCGGTACGGGCTAAGGGCGGGAGTACCAGCCGGGAGTACCAAACGGCCTTCACGCCTCCGAGCTTCCTCCGTCTCACCACCCAGGTCTTCATCCTCCGGCCCGTGCGGGCTCGACGACGAGGCGCGCCCCGCGTCGATCCAGCTCGAAGGAGACATCTGTGCCCGTCTCGATGCCGACTAGCAATCCTTACCACTGCTCGAGGCGGTCGCGGAGCGCCGTCGCGCCAGCCGGCATAGATGCTGCTTATGGCGTGATCGGGAGGTGGTCTTGGACGGCGCGCAGCGCGCGCAGTTCAATCCGTGCCGCGTGTCGCATCCAACTGTCACCACCGCCTCGTCCACCGCCGCGCAGACGGTGGAGCCGGAGGCGCGCGGTCCGCTCGTGGGCCTGCGCGTGCTGGAGCTCGGCACGCTCATCGCCGGTCCCTTCGCCGGCCGCCTGCTGGGCGACCTCGGCGCCGAGGTGATCAAGGTCGAGGCGCCCGGTCGGGCCGATCCGCTGCGCACGTGGGGTCGCACGCCGGAGGGCAGCGACACCTCGCTGTGGTGGTCGGTGCAGTCGCGCAACAAGAAGTGCGTGACGCTCGATCTGCGCAGCGAGGAAGGGCAGGAGCTGTTCCTCGAGCTCGTGAGCCGCTCCGACGTCGTGATCGAGAACTTCCGCCCCGGGACGCTCGAGCGCTGGAACCTCGGCTTCGACCGCCTCGCGACGGCGCGGCCCGGGATCGTGCTCGCACGCGTCTCCGGCTACGGCCAGACGGGCCCGTACGCGGAGCGCGCCGGCTTCGCGTCGGTCGCTGAGGCGATGGGCGGCCTGCGTCACATCAACGGCTTCCCCGGCGAGGCGCCGCCGCGCACCGGCCTTTCGCTCGGCGACTCGCTCGGCGGGCTGTTCGCGACGATCGGCGTGCTGGCCGCGTTGCAGCACCGCGACAGACACGGCAGTGGGCAGGTCGTCGACGTCTCGCTGATGGAGAGCTGCTTCGCGCTGATGGAGAGCGCGCTGCCCGAGTACGACGTGCTCGGCGAGGTGCGCGGGCCGAGCGGCACGAGCCTCAGAGGGATCGCGCCCTCCAACATCTTCCGCGCGAGCGACGGCCGCTGGGTCGTCATCGCGGCCAACCAGGACACGCTCTTCCGCCGCCTCACCGAGCTGATGGGCCGGCCCGAGCTGGCCGAGGACGAGCGCTTCCACACGCACGTCGCGCGCGGCGAGCACCAGGAGGAGATCGACACGATCGTCGCCGCCTGGGCGGCGAGACACAGCTCGCAGGAGCTGTACGAGCTGCTCAACGGCTGCGGCGTCGTGTGCGGCCCGATCTACACGATCGCCGACATCGCGGCCGATCCGCAGTACGCGGCGCGCGGGATGCTGCTCGAGCACCACGACCCGGCCGTCGGCACCTTCCGCGGCCCGGGCGTCGTGCCGCAGCTGTCGGAGACGCCGGGCGCCGTCCGCTGGACCGGCAGCTCCGCGCCCGGCAGCCACGACGCTGAGGTCTACGGCGAGCTGCTCGGGGTGCCGGACGAGCGCCTCGCCGCGCTGCGCGCGCAGGGCGTGATCGCGTGATCTCGATCTGCGAGGTCGGGCCGCGCGACGGCCTGCAGAACGAGCGGGTCGTGCTGACGCCGCAGCAGCGCGCGACGCTCGTCTCGAGGCTCGCACGCGCCGGGCTGCGGCGGATCGAGGCCGTCAGCTTCGTGCACCCCGAGCTGGTCCCGGCGATGGCCGGGGCGGAGGAGGTGCTGAGGCTGGTGGCGACGCCCGAGGCGGTGCAGCTGACCGGGCTCGTGCTCAACGTGCGCGGCTACGAGCGGCTCGCGCGCACGGCGCTGCGGGAGGCGCGCTTCGCCTTCGGCGCAAGCGAGACCTTCAACCAGCGCAACGCCGGCCGCTCGGTCGACGACGCGATGCGCGACGCGGAGGAGATCGTGCGCCGTGCACGCGCAGGCGGCCGCCGCGCGAGCGTCACCGTCGCGACCGCCTTCGGCTGCCCCTACGAGGGCAGGGTGCGGCCCGCGCGCGTGATCGCGCTTGCGGAGCGGATCGCGGCGCTCGGCGTCGACGAGCTGGTGCTGGCCGACACGATCGGCGTCGCCGTGCCGTCGCAGGTGCGCGAACTGATGGCCGCGGTCGCGGGGCTCGGACCGGTGCCCGGCCTCCACCTCCACAACACGCGCAACACCGGCTACGCGAACGTGATCGCCGCGCTCGAGGCAGGCGTCGAGGTGATCGACGCGTCCGTCGGCGGGGCCGGCGGCTGCCCGTTCGCGCCGGGCGCCACCGGCAACGTCGCGACGGAGGACGTCGCCTACCTGCTGGAGCGGGAGGGCGTGCCGACCGGCATCGACCTCGACGAGCTGAAGGAGACCGCGCGCTGGCTGGGCGACGCGCTCGGGCACGAGCTCGACGGGCGCCTGCATCGCACGCCGCCCTGGTGGCCGAGCGACGAGGACGAGGACGCGCAGGGCGACGACACCGCCCCCGCCGGCACGACACCCCGCGCGTTCACCGTCCACGGCGACGCCGCCGAGCTGTACGAGATCCCGAACCTGCCGTTCGTGCCGGCGATCCGCGCGCCGGCCGGCGGCGACCTCGTGTTCGTCGCGGGGGCGGCCGGATCGCCGTGGGGCGAGGACACGGCGAGCGACCTGCGCTCCGAGGCGCACCGCGCGTTCCGCCGCATGCGCCACTCGCTCGAGCTGGCCGGCGCGACGGTCGCCGACGTCGTGCAGGCGACCTACCACCTGACCGACATCGCCTCCGACTGGCCGACGGTCGTCGAGGTGATGCGCGAGCACTTCGGCGACCACCTCCCGACATCCACGGCCGTCGAGGTCGCGCGGCTGGTGCCCGCCGGTCTGCGCATCGAGGTGACGGTCGTCGCCGTCGTGCGCGCGGACGGCTGACCCACGACAACGCGAGACGCAGAGGAGAGAGCCCGTGCCGAGAGCGATCCTGCTGGCCTTCACGAACCCCGTCGAGGGGGCCTCCGAGGACGAGTACAACGCGTGGTACGACGGCAGACACGTGCCCGACGTGCTGCAGGTGGCGGGCGTCAGATCCGCGCGTCGCCTCCAGTTGAGCCCCACGCAGCTGCGCGCGCCGGCCGGCCCGCCGGCCCGCTACCTCGCCGTCTACGAGATCGAGGCCGACTCGCTCGAGGACGTGCTCGCCGAGTGGTCCGCGCGCGGCGCCGCCGGCCAGATGCCGATCAGCCCGACGGTCGATCGCGAGGGCAGCCGCGCACCGCTGATCCTGGTGTACGAGGAGCGGTAGCCCACGCCCTCCGCCACGTGAGACGCCTACGCCGCCGCCGGCGGATGGTCGCTCGGCTGCAGCACGAGCGCGTCGTCGGGCGGGTCGGCGACGAGGCCCATCGCGAACGTGTCGAGGTACTCGTCGACGATCGCCGGCCACGGCGCGCGCGCGTAGGCGGCGACCTCCCACACGATCGGGTTGCGCAGCGGCCGGATCGCCGGTCGCAGCTCGATCGGGACCGTGTGTGGCGGCGCGAGCGCCACGCCGAGGCCCGACGCCGCGAGCCGGATCGCCGTCTCGACCTGGCCCGTCTCGGCGATCGCGCGCGGCTCGAAGCCCGCCTGCGCGCACGCCGCGTCGATCACGGCGCGCAGCCCGTGCGCGCGCTCGAACAGCACCCAGCCGAGCTCGCGCAGGTCGTCGAGCGCGACCGGCTCCCCGGGCGGCAGCGGGTCGTCGGCGGGCAGTATCGCGACGAGGCCGTCCCAGCCGAGCCGCCGCATCGGCCCGTCCCAGTCGCCCGGCGCAGGCGCCAGTCCGATCAGCCGCGTGCTGCCGTCGACTGCCTGCTCGACGTGGACCGCCGTCGAGAACTCGTGCAGGCGGATGCGGAAGTCGGGGTGCTCGCGATACCAGCGCTCGATCGACTGCGGCAGCACCTGCATCGCGAGCGTGCGCACGGTGGCGATGTCGACGGTGTCCGGAAACAGCTGGAACGTGCGCTGTGCCGCCTCGCGCGCGCGGTTGCAGGCGTTGACCGCGTCCTTGGCCTCCGGCAGGAAGGCGCGGCCGGCCTCGGTCAGCGCGATCCCGCGCGTCTGGCGCGCGACCAGCTCGCCGCCGAGCTCTGCCTCCAGGCCGCGGATCTGCTGTGACAGCGAAGGCTGCGCGACGTGACATGCCTCAGCAGCGCGCGTGAACGAGCCGTGCTCGGCGAGCGCCACGAAATACTCAAGCTGTCGCAGATTCACACGGCCGCTCCTCTCGCGAGCGACCGTAGCGCACTGGCGCGAGCGGCGGTCATCACGCAGGGCTATGGCGGCAGAGGAAGCGCGTCTTTGATCCGCGCGCGAGGTCGACCTACCGTAGCGATCGTCACCTCACCCACAGGTCGCACGAACGGTGAGGTGACAGGAGAGATGAGCGCATGCACACCGCACCCGCAACCCGTCCCGACTGCGCTGAGCTGGAGCGCGAGCTGGCGCAGCTCGACGCGGAGCGCCTGTACGTCGAGGGCGACGTGCGCCTGCACCTGCTGCGCTACCACGGCTCAGCGGACGTGCCCGCGCTCGTGCTGCCGGGCATCACGAGCCCCGCGGTCACGTGGGACTTCGTCGCGCGCCGGCTCACCGGCGTCGTGCGGCCGCACGTGCTCGACCTGCGCGGCCGCGGCTTCTCGGGCGCGCCGGCGCGCGGCTACGCGCTCGCCGACTACGCCGCGGACGTGCGCCGCGTCGTCGAGCAGCTCGGCCTCGAGCGACCGGTCCTGATCGGTCACTCGCTCGGCGCTCGCATCGCTGCCGCGGTCGCCGCCGAGGATCCGCAGCTGGCGCGTGCGCTCGTGCTGATCGAGCCGCCGCTGAGCGGTCCCGTGCGCCCCTATCCGACGACGCTGTCGTCCTTCTTCGAGCAGCTCGACGAGGCCGCCGCAGGCTGCACGGCCGCGGACATGCGGCGCCACTTCCCGCACTGGCCCGAGGCCGAGCTGGAGCTGCGCGCACGTTGGCTGCCGACGTGCAGTGCCGCAGCCGTCGCGGAGACGCACTCCGGCTTCGAGCGCGACCGCTTCGAGCCGCTGTGGGAGCGCCTGCGTCCGCCGCTGTTCCTGATCCACGGCGCCGAGAGCCCGGTCGTGACGAGCGCCGACGCACAGCGCCTGACCGAGGTCAACCGCGCCGCGGTCTGCGTCGCGGTGCCGGGCGCGGGCCACATGTTGCCGTGGGAGCGCCCGGACGCGACCGCCGTTCTCACGCGCGTCCTGCAGGTCGTGCTCGCCGCTGAGGCGACCGCCCCCGTCTCACCGAGCGAAAGGAAGGCCTGACATGGCCGGTATGGATTTCGTCGACCTGTGCGTCGCCGAGCTGACTCTCTGCGGGATCGGCGAGGGAGACTCGATCGCCGTCCTGTCGCAGGGCGACCAGCGCAAGAGCTACGTGGAGGCGTTCCTGCGCGCAGCCGACCGGCTCGGCGCCGACTCGTTCCAGGTGCGCCTGCACCACGAGACCAATTCGCTCGACGGTGAGGAGGGTCTGTGGGAGGTCGGCGTCACGCCGCTCGCCGGCAACCGGCCGGCGATCGAGGCGCTCAAGACGGTCGACCTCGTCGTCGACACGATCTTCCTCCTGTTCTCGCCCGAGCAGCGGGAGATCCAGGAGGCCGGCGTGCGCGTCCTGCTGTGCATCGAGCCGCTCGAGCACCTGCGCGAGATGTTTCCGAACCCGCGCCTGCGCGAGCGCGTCGAGGCCGGCGCCGCGCTGCTCGGCAACGCGAGCAACCTGCGCTTCACGAACGCGCACGGCACCGACGTCACCTACGACCTCGGCACCTACCCGGTGATCACGCAGTACGGCTACACCGACACGCCCGGCCGCTGGGACCACTGGCCCTCCGGCTTCCTGTTCACCGGCGGCAGCGACGAGGGCGTCAACGGCACCGTCGTGCTCGGTCCGGGCGACATCGTCTTCCCGTTCAAGTCGTACGTGCAGTCGCCGATCCACATGCGGATCGAGCAGGGCCGCGTGGTCGACATCCGCGGCGACCTCGACGCTGACCTGCTGCGCGAGTACATGGCCGGCTTCGACGACGAGGACGCCTACGGGATCTCGCACATCGGCTGGGGGATGCTCGAGACCGCCAAGTGGGGCGTACTCGCGTACGACAAGCGGGGCATCGGGATGCACCCGCGCTCCTTCTACGGAAACGTCCTGTTCTCGACCGGCCCGAACCAGGAGCTGGGCGGGCCCAACGCCACCAAGTGCCACGTCGACATCCCGATGCGCAGATGTTCCCTCCAGCTCGACGACGAGCCGATCGTGGTCGACGGCGACCTCGTCGTCGACGAGCTGAAGGCCGATCAGCCGGCAGCCGTCTGATCCACCACCCCCACGGAGGAGAGAGTGTCATGAGAGGTCCAACCACCACCCGCGTCAGGTCGCTGCTGCTGCTCGGCGTCGCCCTGCTCGCCGCGTCCGTCGTCGCCGCGTGCGGCGACTCCGGCAGCGGCGACGGCGGCAGCTCGACGAGCGCGTCCGCCGGCGGCAGCTCGGCGCAGAGATGCGAGACGATCAAGATCGCCGACCTCGACTCGCCGGAGGTCCACGCGTCCTACTACGCGATCGACGAGGGTCTCGTGAGAGACGACCGCATCGGCAAGGTCGAGGTCGCCTACCAGACCGTCCCGCAGCTCGTGCAGAACGCCGGCAGCGACCGCTACGACGTCACCTCGACGTCGATCAACGGCGTCGTCTTCGTGCGCAAGCAGAGCGGCCGCGACTACAAGATCGTCGCGCTCAAGCAGGCGATGCTGCCGGGCGCCGCGCAGATCTGGACGGGCGAGGGCTCGTCGGTGCAGAGCCCGGAGGACCTGGAGGGCAAGACGCTCGGCGTCGTCGGCATCGGCGGCACCGTGACGGCGGCTGCGCAGATCGTGCTCGCCGCCGAATACGGGGTGAACGCGGCCGTCCAGGGCGGCGACCTGCGCGTCACCGACCTCGACCCGCCGACGCTGCTCAACGCGCTCGAGAAGGATCAAGTCGACGGCGGCGTGCTGTTCCACTTCCCCAACTGGCTGGCCACCAACAACGCGAGACTGCGGTCGGTGGCGGATATCGCCAAGGACTTCAGCGACGCGTATGGCGCCAACATCATCGGCGGGGCGCTGATCGTCGGGCCCGACACAGCCGAGGAGAAGGCCGGTTGCATCACGGCGCTGCAAGAGATGCTGAGAGCGTCCGCCGAGTACGCGCACGAGAACATCGAGGAGATCGCGCCGAAGGTCGCCGAGAAGCTCGGCAGAGCCGGTGTCGACGTCGCGCCCGAGTACCTCGAGTACTGGTTCGACCACAACGAGTACGGCAACACGCTCGAGGCCGAGTGGGTCGAAGGTGCGGCCACGTTCTGGAGCGAGTCCAACAAGCTCGGGCTCGTGCCGCCACCGCCGACGGCCGACGAGGTCGTGTTCGAGGCCGGGCAGTAGGGGACCGCGCGATGCCTGAGAACAGACCCACGTTGGAGGCGCTGCTCGACGGCGTCGCCGGGCTCACGCTGTACCGGGTGCAGATGCATCCGACGGAGCGCTTCGCGGCCGAGAACAGCCGCGAGGTGCTCCACCGCCACCTGCTGTGGCTGCTCGACCTGCAGCGCAGAGGGACCCTGTTCCTCTGCGGGCCGGTCGGGTGGGGCGATGGCTGGGACGGCAGCGGCATGGGCGTGCTGCGGGCGGGGTCGCTCGAGGCCGCGCGCGCGCTCGCAGAGCAGGAGCCGTACCACGCCGCCGGGCTGCGGCGCAACGAGGTCGAGAGCTGGACGGTCAACGAGGGTTCGCTGACCGTCCGCGTCGACCTGCTTGAGGGCAGCGGGTCCCTCTCCTAGGGGCCCACAGACACCGCGAGAGCTTGGAGAGGACGAGTCAGATGAGGCGAGCACGATGAGCACGCGACTCACGCAGGCACCGGCCGGCGTATCTGCCGCATCGACGGACACGGCCGCGCCGCGCTCCAAGGGCGGCCAGCCGCGCAAGCCGCTGGACGCCGCGGCGAGACGGCGGCGCCTCTGGTCGCTCGTGCTGGCCAACGGCGCCCCGCTGCTGGCGCTGCTCGTCTGGTGGTATGCCTCGCAGAACAGCAACCCGCTCGAGATCCCCGATCCGATCGTGGTCGCCGAGCGCGCGTGGGACCTGCTCGTCGGCTCGGGCGCGTCGCAGACGTGGACCTCGTTCGCCCGCATCATGATCTCCGTCGCGCTGTCGATGGTGATCGGCGCCGCGCTCGTCGCGATCGCGAAGCTGTGGCCCGTCACCGATCGCCTGATCGGCAACCGCATCCTGCCGTTCGTCAACAGCGTCCCGGCGCTCGGCTGGGCGATCCTCGGCGTGATCTGGTTCGGCGTCGGCAACTTCGCGGTCGTGTTCGTCGTGACGCTGATCCTCGTGCCGTTCACGCTCGTGAACCTGTGGCAGGGCATGCAGGCGCTCGACCGTGAGCTGCGCGAGATGGGGCGCAGCTTCACGCGCTCGCGCTGGCGCGTGATGTGGAAGATCGAGGCGCCGCTGCTGGCGCCCTACGCGTTGGCCGCGACACGCCTGTCGTTCGCGGTCGGCTGGAAGGTGGCGCTGATCGCCGAGTTCTTCGGCTCCGACACGGGCCTCGGCCTCGTGATGAACCAGGCGCGCCAGATGCTGGACACGCCGACCGTGTTCGCGGCGATCATCGTCGTGATGCTGATCGTGATCGTGTTCGACCGGCTCGTGTTCGACCAGCTCGCCAAGCGGCTGGCCGTCAAGAGCGGAACCGTCGTCCCGACCGGAGGCTGAGCAGGATGCAGACCGCGATCGACATCCATGACCTGAGGTTTGCGCCCGCGGGCGAGGTGATCCTCGACGGCGTCGACCTGCGCGTCGAGCAGGGCGAGTTCGTCTGCCTGCTCGGGCCCAGCGGCGCCGGCAAGTCGACGACGCTCCGTCTGCTCGGCGGCCTGATGGAGGGCAGCGGCGACATCGAGGTCTACGGCGAGAGTCCGCACCACGGCTGGCGCCGGCTCGCGTACGTGTTCCAGAGCCCGCGCCTCGTGCGCTGGCGCAGCGCGATCGACAACGTGATGCTCGGCATGGAGCTGCGCGACGGACGCGGCGACAAGGCCGCGCGGCGCGAGCGCGCCCGCGCGGTGCTCGAGCGCGTCGGCCTCGCCGACCTCGCGGATCGTCCGGCGCACCTCCTCTCCGGCGGCGAGCAGCAGCGCGTGGCGATCGCCCGCGCGCTCGCGGTGGAGCCGGACGTGCTGCTGATGGACGAGCCGTTCAGCGCGCTCGACGTGCGCACGCGCACCGAGCTGCGGCGCCAGATGGTGGAGCTGTGGCAGGAGACCGGGCTGACAGTCGTGTTCGTCACCCACGACGTCGACGAGGCGCTCGCGCTCGGCGCGCGCGCGGTGGTCCTGTCGCGCAAGCCGACGCGCGTGCTGGCCGACGTCCGGATCGACCTCCCGCATCCGCGCGACCGGGAGAGCGCCGAGGCCGACGTGCACCGCGAGGCGATCCTCGCCGCCTTCGGCGACTCGCGCGCCGAGGTCGAGCAGGAGATCGAGGCTGAGGGCGAGGAGGCGGCATGAGCGCGGATCGCTTCCAGCTCGCGCGCGTGGACGCCGGCGACGGCGCCGGGGCGCGAATCGTCGTGCGCCACGACGGGCGCCTGCTGCCGCTCGCCGGGCTGCTCGACGGCGACGACCAGCGCCCGCTGCCCGTCACCACGACCGAGCTGCTGGTGGACGGCGAGCGCTCGTTCGCGCGGATCGGCGCGGCGCTCGCCGCGCGCGGCGACGCGGTCGCGCCGCTCGCGGACGACGGCCTGCGGTGGCTGCCGCCGGTCGACACGCCGCGCAAGCTCGTATGCATCGGCGCCAACTACAGAGACCACATCCGTGAGATGGGGATCGATCCCTCCAAGCGGCCGGCGCACCCGTACAGCTTCATGGTGCCGCCGTCGACGACGCTCGTCGGCGACGGTGCGACGGTGAAGCTGCCGGCGATCGCCGAGAAGATCGACTGGGAGGCCGAGGTCGCTGTCGTGATCGGCACGCGGCTGCACGGCGTGAGCCCGCAGGAGGCGCTCGCGGGCGTAGCGGCGTACAGCGTCCTCAACGACCTCTCCGCCCGCGACTGGACCGGGCCGAACGCGCCCAAGGTCGGCATCGACTGGGTGATGACGAAGGCCTACGACGGCTTCAAGCCGATGGGTCCGTGGCTGACGCCCGCGCAGTTCGTCGAGCGGCCGGACGACCTGGCCGTGCGCTCGTGGGTCAACGGCGAGCCGAAGCAGGACGGCACGACCGCGGACATGCTGTTCGACACCGGCGAGCTGCTCGCGCACCTCGCGTCGATCATGACCCTGGAGCCGGGCGACGTCGTCGCGACCGGCACCCCCGCCGGCGTCGGCCACGGCCGCAGACCGCCCGAGTATCTGGGGGCAGGCGACCGCGTGACCGTCGAGGTCGCGGGGCTCGGTCGCCTCGAGACGACCTTCGCCTGACCAGATCCCGGAGACCGAGAGAAGCCATGGACATCACGAGACTCGCCCACTGCGCCTTCGAGACGCCCGACGTCGGACGTCTGGCCGACCACTACGAGCACGTCGTCGGCCTGCGCGTCGCGCAGCGCGACGCCGACGGCACGGCACACCTCGCGGTCGGCGCCGGTCCGCCGGCGATCCTGCTCCACCCTGCTGAGCAGGCGCGGCTGCGGCACGTCGCGCTCGAGCTTGCCCCCGGCGTCGGCGCCGCGGACGCGGCGGCCCACCTGCGGCAGCGCGGGGTCGCGGCGGAGACGGCGACCGACGCCGCCCCCGGCGCCGCCGCGCAGGTCGACTTCGAGGACGCGGGCGGCCACGCTGTGCGTCTGATCGAGCCGGCCTCCGTCGAGGACGTCCTCGACGAGCGTCCGGCCGGCGGCGCCGACGGCATCGCGCCCGAGAAGCTCGGCCACGTCGCGCGGCGCGTCTCCGACGTGCAGGCCGTGTGCGCCTTCTACGAGGACGCGCTCGGCTTCCGCGTCTCGGACTGGATCGGCGACTTCTTCGTCTTCATGCGCTGCAACCCCGAGCACCACACGGTCAACTTCGTGCGCTCGCCGAGCGCGCCGGCGCTCGACCACCTCGCCTTTCAGGTGCACGACGCCGCGCACCTCACGCGCGCGTGCGACGTGCTCGCGAGCCACGGCATCCCGCTGATCTGGGGCCCCGGCCGCCACGGCGCCGGTCACAACCTCTACGCCTATTACCGCAACCCCGACGACCAGATCGTCGAGCTGTTCTGCGACCTCGACGTGATCCTCGACGAGCGGCTCGGCGCGTTCGATCCACGCCCCTGGCACGAGGACCTGCCGCAGCGCCCGAAGGTGTGGGACCCGGAGATCGGCGCCAACCAGTGGGGCATCGGCGTGCCCCCCGAGATGTTCCGCTAGGGACGGCCGAGCGATGCGCGCCGTCGTCTTCGATCGCTTCGGGCCGCCGGACGTCCTGCAGCTGGTCGAGCGCCCCGACCCGCAGCCCGGCCCCGGCGACGTCGTCGTGCGCGTCGAGGCCGCCTCGGTCGCCCGGCTCGACGTCTTCGCGCGCGCCGGCAGACTGCCCGGGATCGCGCTGCCGCGCGTGCCGGGCGGCGAGCACGCCGGCGTGGTGGAGGCGGTCGGCGTCGACGTGCACGACCTCGCCGTCGGCGCCCGCGTCGTCGTCTTCCCGGTGCTCACGTGCGGTGACTGCCGCTGGTGCCGCGGCGGGCGCGCCGAGTCGTGCCCGACGCGCGTCGTCCTCGGCGTCCACGCGGACGGCTCCTACGCGGAGCTGACCGCCGTCCCGCGCACGCACGTGCGCGAGATCCCGGACGAGCTGAGCGCGGCCGACGCGGCGGCCGCGGCGATGAGCGGCACGCTCGCGCACCACCAGCTCGCGGAGGCAGGCGCGCAGCCCAACGACTGGGTGCTGGTGCAGGCGGCCGGCGGCGGCCTCGGCGCCGTCAGCGCGCTGCTCGGCGTGCACCTCGGGATGCGCGTGATCGCCACCTCGCGCACGCCCCAGAAGCGCGCGCGGCTCGAACGGCTCGGCGTCGTCGCGGCGCTGGACGCGACCGACCACCCGGGGTTCGTCGACGCGGTGATGGAGCTGACCGGCGGCGCGGGCGTCACCGCGGCGCTCGACAGCGTCGGCGACCCCCGCACGTTCGAGCGCACGCTCGCGGTGCTGGGGCGCACGGGCGCGGTCGTGCTCGCCGGCGCCGGCCTGCGCGATCCGGCCGCCGACCGCGACGACGGTGCGGGCGATGGGGCACTCGCACACTCGCCGCGGCTCGACCTCGCGCGGCTGTACGTGCTGAGCCAGCGCATCAGCGCGTTGAGCACGTCGCACGTGGAGCGCTTCCATGCGTTCTGGCCGCTCGTCGAGGCGGGCTTCCGCGCGCCCCTGGACCGCTCCTTCCCGCTCGCCGAGGCCGCCGCCGCGCACGAGCGCCTGGAGCGCAACGAGAACTTCGGCCGCGTCACGCTGGCCCCGTAGGAGACCGTCGTGGAGCGAGAGGAAGCCGCTATGCGGCGAGAGGAGAAGGATCTTTGATGACGCTCCGACGCGCACCTAGTCTCACGGTCGCCATGGACGACACCACGCATGAGACCCCCGCCACCGCCCGCCTCGCCGGGCCCGTCATCGACTGCCAGTGGCACTGGTACCCGCGTGTCGTGCTGGAGGCGCTGACCACCCGCACGAGCCATCCGCGCACGCATCGCGCCGGCGACGGCTACGTGCTGGAGGCGACGCCGAGCGAGTCGTGGGAGTACCCGGAGCACTACGTCGACCTCGATCGCCAGCTGGCGATCATGGACGAGAGCGGCATCGACACGGTGATCGCCAGCCCGGTCGTCGCCGCCGACGTCTCGGCCCTCGAGATCGGTGCGGCGCGTGAGCTGTGCGAGCTCTTCAACGAGGAGCTCGCGGGCGCTCAGCGACAGCACCGCGGCCGTCTCTACGGCCTCGCGACGCTGCCGGTGCAGGACACCGCGGCGGCGATCGACTGCCTCGACGACGCGATCGACCGGCTCGGACTCGTCGGCGCGCTCCTCCACTCCAACGTCGACGGCGGCTCGATCGCCGCGCCCGAGATGTGGCCGCTGTACGCGCGGCTGGCGGAGCGCGGCGTGCCCCTCTTCCTGCACCCGACGCGCACCTTCGCGCCGGAGCGCTTCCACGACTTCGCGCTCGAGCCGCCGCTCGGCTACATGTTCGACACGACGGTCGCGGCGACGTCGCTGATCGTCTCGGGCGTGCTCGACGCGTACCCCGATCTGCAGGTCGTGCATCCGCACCTGGGCGCGGCGCTCCCGGTGCTCGTCGACCGGCTCGACGTCTACCGCCGCCTCGGCCGCTGGGACGCGCCGCGGCCTTTGAGCGAGTACCTGCCGCGCTTCCACACCGACACGGTGTCGGAGTCGCCCAGGGCGCTGCGGATGGCACTCGAGGTCTACGGGCCGGAGCGGGTCCTGTTCGCGAGCGACTTCCCGTACTTCCCGCCGGCCGACGGCGTGCGCTTCGCACGCGAGCACGTCGCGCCCGAGCAGGCGGACGCGATCTTCTCCGGCAACGCGGCGCGGCTGCTGGGGCTCGAGGTCACGGCCGAGGTCGGCGTCCGTGGATGAGGCCGCCCACCGGACGTATCGTGAGCGCGGGCTGGCCGGCGCGCAGTCCGGCGGCGAACGCCTGTGCCTCGTGGTGGTCGACCTGACGTACGGCTTCACGGACCCGCAGTCGCCGCTCGGCTGCGAGGCCGAGCAGGCGGTCGACGCGACGGCGCGGCTGCTCGCCGCGGCGCGCGCGAGCGGCACGCCGGTCGTCTTCACGCGCATCGAGTACGGGCCGGGCGAGCTGGACGTCGCGCGCCGCTGGGCCGAGAAGATCCCCGCGCTGGAGACGCTGACGCCCGGCAGCCGCTGGACCGCGATCGATGAGCGCATCGCGCCGCTGCCGGACGAGCCGGTGCTCGTGAAGCTGTTTCCGTCGGGCTTCTTCGGCACGCCGCTGGCGTCGCTCCTGGCGGCGCACGGCTGCGACGGCGTGCTGCTGACGGGCGCCTCCACGTCCGGCTGCGTGCGCGCGACGGCGGTCGACGCGCTCCAGCACGGCTACGCCGTCGTCGTCCCACGCGTCGCGGTCGCCGACCGCGCGACCGCGCCGCACGAGGCCGCGCTGTTCGACATCGACGCCAAGTACGGCTCGGTCGTCGAGCTGGACGACGCGCTCGCGCGGGTCGGGTAGCCGCTGCCGGCCAGGCGCCGAGCAGCTCATACGACGTGACGTCTCGACCGCGCCGCTCTCCACGCGGGGCTCTCGACGTAGTGGTTGTCGAAGCGCTCCTGCGTGTCGAGGATCTCCTGCAGCGTCGCCTCGCCACCGTGCAGGCGGTCGAGCAGCCGGTAGTACTCGAAGCGCTCGCGGCCGGGGGTGAACACGAACAGGACGTCCGCCTCGTGGCCGGGCGCTGCCGCGAAGGCGTGCGGCACGTAGGGCGGCGCGACGAGCGTGTCGCCCGCGGTGAGGATCGTGACGCGGTCGTCCACCAGCACCTGCAGCTTCCCGCTGAGGACGAAGAACAGCTCGGACGCGTAGGTGTGGAAGTGCGGCGGCGCGCCGTCGGCGCCGGCGCCGAACGTCGAGCGGTTCGCCGTCAGGGCGCCGCCCGTCTCGTCCGCGTCGGCGAGCAGTCTGATGAGGCAGCCGGGGTCGCGCACGAGCGCTTCCGCCTTCGCCTCCTTCACCAGCACGGCCTCGGGCTTGCTGTGCGTCGTCGTGGGCATCTCGGTCTCCTTGGGGTCGTCGCGCAGAGGCGTTGTGGAGACTTGACGGATCGGCTCGGCGTTCTGTGACACCCGCGCACGGATGCCTTAGAGGTGTGCGAGCTTGTCGGGGTTGCGCACGATCCGGACGGTCTGGATGCGGCCGTCGACGACGTCGAGCGAGAGGACGTCCCAGACCGTGCCGTCGGGGCTGCGCAAGATCCGGCCGGGCTGGCCGTTGACGGTGACGCGCTCCAGCTCGAAGTCGCCGATCTCGCGGCGTCTGCGTGTGATGTCGGCGACGAACGCCGCAACCATGGCACCGCCGATGACGGGCTCGGTCGCGGCCATCACCTTGCCGCCGCCGTCGCCGTAGAGGACGACGTCCTCGGCCAGCAGCTCCTCAAGGGCGGTGACGTCACCCTCCTCAGCTGCGGCCAGGAAGCGCTCCAGCAGCTTGTCGCGCAGCGCCTCGTCCGGATCGAAGCGCGGCCGGCGCGCCGCCAGGTGCTTCCTGGCGCGCGCCACGAGCTGACGGCAGTTGGCCTCGGAGCGATCGACGATCTCGGCGATCTGCGCGTAGTCGTAGTCGAACACCTCGCGCAGCAGGAAGGCGGCGCGCTCGACCGGCGTCAGATGCTCCAGCACGACGAGGAACGCCTGCGACAGCGAGTCGACCAGCTCGACATGCGCGGCGGGGCCGGGGGCCGACTCGGCGATCACGGGCTCGGGGATCCACGGCCCGACGTAGGACTCGCGCTTGACGCGAGCGAGCCGAAGGTGGTCGATCGACAGGCGCGTGACGACCGTCGTGATCCAGGCGGCCGGCTCGTCGAGCGGCTGCTCGCGCTGGGACAGGCGCAGCAGCGCCTCCTGCACGATGTCCTCGGCCTCGGAGACCGACCCGAGCATGCGGTACGCCACGGCAAAGCCGTGGCGCCCGAGTGCTTCGAATTCGTAGTCGGAGGTCGGTTCGTGTCGCATGCGGTCACCCCTCCGCCGTCGCCGGCTGTTGGGTGGGGGTCCTCCGCCGTTCGTGCTCGGCCGTCGCCACGCGCTCGCGCCGAGCGACGCGGCGCAGTGCCACGAAGGCGAGCAGCGGCGCGGCGAGCATCGCGACGTAGAGCCAGCGCGCCGCGTCCTGCGTGCCCACGAGTCCGCCGTCGCTGAACCCGGCGAGGTTGACGATCGCCCCGCCGATCGCGGCGCCCACGGCGGCGGCGCTGAGCTGAACGGTGGTGATGGACGCGCCGGCCAGGTCCTGCTCTTCGGCCGGGACGGCTCGCAGCACGCCGGTCACGAGATGCGGCCAGGCCATGCCGATGCCCGTGCCCAGGAGCGCGAAGCCGACTGCCACGCCGGCGATCGTCGTGACCCCGCCATCGGCCATCGGCCCGACCGCCACGAGGAGGGCGAGGCCGACGGCCGACACCGCCGGTGCGATCGCGAGGATCGTCCGGCGGTGGGACTCAGCGCTGCTGAGCAGCAGCGACGCCGAGGTCCAGCCGAACGCGATCGCGGTCGCGAGGTAGCCGGCGGCCAGCGGGCCGAGGCCTTGGAGATGCTGGGCGAAGTAGGCGACGAAGACCTCTGGCGTCGCCGCGATCATCAGCAGTGCCAGCGTGACATAGATCCAGCGCAGCTGACCGTCACCCGTGAACGTCGCGGCCGGCAGCAGGCGGCGCGTGGCATGACGCTCGTAGCGCAGCCAGACGACCAGCAGCAGGCCGGCGACGACGATCCCGGCGCCGTTGACCAGCGCCTCTGTCGAGGTGCTGGCCGCCGAGACGACGAGCACCGCGCTGCCCAGCAGCCCGACGCTGCGCAGCGGCGCGGCCGGGGGCCGCTCCTGCCGACCGGCCTCGCGCGGCAGGCGCGCGGAGCCCCATGCCGCGAAGAACAGCGTGACGGGGACGACGACCCAGAACGCCAGACGCC
>Ga0126313_10000154_pt1 | contig 29648 bp, 28 predicted proteins | sample Plot105A_FD_89954 | JGI IMG/M metagenome (GOLD analysis project Ga0126313, IMG submission 89954) | Serpentine soil microbial communities from UC McLaughlin Reserve, CA, USA - Plot105A | ecosystem: Environmental > Terrestrial > Soil > Grasslands | place: USA: UC McLaughlin Reserve, Lake County...
GGCCGTGCCGCTTCCGCCTTGAGAATCGCCACCTGCCACTTCCCGGGCAGATCCTCGAAGCTGTCGGCGTTCGAACAGGGCCTCGTGGAACTCGCGTCGCTGCCGGTCGTCCATCTCCACGAGCGGCGGGTAGCCCACGACCTTCTCGCCGCGGCGGCTGCGCTCCGGCGCGGGCCATCTGCTTCCGGAGGTGATGTCGCTCAGCTGACGCCGGGCGCCGGACCTCCTGCTCAGCCACGGCGAACGGAGAAGCTGGTGCGCCTGCGCTTCGAGCGCCGGCCGTCGCAGTCCACGGCGCGGGCGGAGGCGCGGTAGGACCCGGGTCCCAGGGAGGGGCCCCGTCTCCCGGCGAGCGTCAACTTGGTCCGCCCGGCGGGCAGCGAGCGGACGAACCAGTCGACGCGCCGATAGCGGCGCCCCATCCGCCGCGCGAGCCGGACCCTGACCCTGGAAGCCTCGGAGAGGCGGAGTGAAAGCCGGACGCGACGCCGCCGCGTGCGTACCGAGAGGCGGCGCAGCACGGGACGCTTGCGGTCCGCCGTCCCGATCGCCGCCTCGATCCGGTCGAACTGATGCCAGACGGCGACGGCCTCGCCGCTTCGGCCTGCCGTGATATCGGGCGGCTCGTTGGTGAAGGGTCCGAGCAGGGCGAAGTCCCCCGGCGGCGGGGAGACGGTCTGGGCGCAGAAGCCCCCCGAGCGGCGCTCGACCGCGGCGCGGACGCCGCCGTTCTCCACCCAGGCCGCCAGGGCGCGGCCGCCCGGATCGCGTGCCAGGCTCGGCGCCCCGCTCCGATCGGCACCCGAGGCGACCTGGCCGGCGCGACCGAATCCGCTCCCCGGCCTGGCTCGGGCGGCCAGGATCCCGTGGCTCACAGACTCCTCCTCCCAACCCGATATCGCCCTATGCCAGAAAACGAGGGCCGAGCCATCCCGGGCGAAGCTCGCGTCAGCCAGGAGCGCGCTGGAATCGAGCGTCTGCTTGGCGCTGAAGCTGCCGCCGGCCGGCCGCGTCGCCGCCCTGATCTCGCTCGTGTCCGAGGGGTGGATGGAGCACGTGTGATCCCTCCAGAGAACGACGGCATCGCCGCTCGAGTCCACGGCCGCGCCGGAGACTCCGAGCTCGCCGCCCGGGGAGACCCTGTCGAGCGTCACAGGGGCAGAGAACGAGCCGCCTGCCGGTCTCGTCGCCGCCACAAGGCTGGTCCCGCCGCAATACCCGACGGAATACCCGTTGGGCTGTAAGTCGGGGACGGTCCAGGCCACGATCGCGTCGCCTCGCGGGGCGACGTCAACGGCGAGCAGGGATTTTACGCGGAGGCGATTCGTATTTCTGAGCAGAACGTGGAGATCCTTCGACTCGGCCATGCGGCCCTCCATAGAGGCGATAACGTGAGCGCGAGACAGACCGCCCTACGTCGCCGCGCTCGAGACCGTGGTCGGCTCCTGGGGGGTCGCGACGGGAAAGCTGGCGGACGGCTGGGGCGCAGTGGCGCAAGGGGTCAGCGCACACCGGCCCCTGACCCCGTCGTTCCGGCCGGACTAGTTCCGAAACTGGCCGCGCGGCGAGCAGCAGGTCGCTGCCGCCAGGGCCCCCGGCCGTACCCCCCGGCCCGCCCAAGGAGAAAGGCCACCGGCCGCATGGTCGGGCTACTAGGGGACCGGCGACTGGGGCGTCGCGGTGGGTCCCTTGACCGAGACGGGTCCGTCGCTGTTGGGTCCGCTGGTCGAGGGGGTTCCGTCGCTGTTCCAGACCACGCGGTCGATCCGAAGCGTGCGCGGCTCGGCGTAGCCGCCGGTGCGGCCGTGGTAAACGAGCCAGTCGCCGCCCTGTGGTCCTCGTACGAGCGAGCCTCCGCCCGGGCTGAGCACGCTCGCCGAGCCTCCGCCTGGGCTAGGTCCCCCCGCCGCCTGCTCGAGGATCGGGTTTTGAGGCGACTTGGTGAACGGGGTTGGCCCCGAGTCGCCCATCGCCGCCGAGGCGGTGGCGTAGCCCATTCCGTAGGCGCCTAGGTAGCTGCCCCCCGAGTAGAAGAGGTAGTAGCGGCCGCTCCGCCGCTCCATCCACGGGTTCTCGACGGTGGGTGCCTCGCTTTGCTCCCAGGTGCCCGCATCTCCGCCGAACAGCGGCTTCCGAGGACCGGCCGCGCGAACGAGGTCGTCGGTCAGCGGGATCACCGAGATGGTCGGCTGGAGCGGGCACTCCTGTCCAGGCGCCGGCGCGGCGCAACCGCGGTCGGTCGTCAGGTACAGGAAGACGCGGCCGTCAACATCTACGAACGGGGCGGGGTCGATGTTGCTGTAGCCGGCGTCGTCGCCGCATCCCGGTGGCCGGCCGCTTGCATCCGTCGCGTTAGCTTGGTCCGGGATCGGGCCGAGGTCGGTGAACGGCCCGCCCGGCGTGGTCGAGTAGGCCACGCCAACGCAGTGCGTCGCCGGCGTGTGTTGCCCGCTCAGCCCGACGTAGTAGAGGAAGTAACAGGGAGCGGCGGCGCCGCCGGGGCAGGCCCGCGAGGAGCGCAATACGCTGGGGGCCCAGGGATGGGAATCCCCGGAGGCGACCACCCAGGACGGACGCTGCGCCAGCGCGGTGCCAATCCTCGTCCACTGGACCAGGTCCACCGAGCGCAGCACCGGGAACAGGCTGCCGGTGGTGTAGGCGTAGTAGTACCCGCTTCCGTCGCGCATCACCCCCGGGTCCGGCGCAGAGTTGGGGAACACCGGGTTGGTGTAGGTCGCGGTCGCCACCGGGTCGTTCGGACCGGCGCCGCTACCCGGTGGGCTGGCAGGCGTGACCCTGAACCGGATCCGAGCGACGCGACGCCGCGGCGGAAGACTTCGTCCTCTCGCACGGGCCACCAGCCCGTACACGCCCGGACGCCGAGGCGGCACGCGAAAAGCCAGCCGGAATCGGCCGCTCCGTCTCGCCCGCACCGTCCGCAGCCGCTTGCCGCCGAAGCGCAGCAGTACACGCGCGCGGCGCGGAAACCCCCTCCCCCGCAGCCGGACCCGCGTGCCGGGCGGCCCGGCCCGACGAGAGAGCGACAGCTTCGCCTTGGGCGGCGTCGCCACCTGCGAGGAACCCGCGACGGGAACGGCGAGGGCGACCGTGGACCCCGCCGCCGCAAGGACGGCCACGGCCACCCCGTGGCCCGTGAGCAACGCCCGCAGCGCCACCATGACCCCAGCGTAGGGGCCCACAGCTCATCCGTTCACGCCGTGCCAGGACCCGGTGCTAGAGACTGCCCATACGCTGGCGGCCTCACCATTCGAGGTGGGGAGAGCTACTGCCGGATCAGGACGGAGCGTTCGGACGGTGTCCCCGGCCGGGTCTCCAGCTCGAGCTCTTCGGTCGGCGGACGAGTCGGCGGGTCCGATAGCCGCTGCCTGTGAGGCCCCGACCCCGATTGTTGAGTGGCGCCCACGTGGCGGCAGTCCAGAGGGCACAGTCTACCGCGGGAAGGAGGGCTTCCGAGCCATTCTCAAGGACATCGACGCGGCAAGCCCAGGGGCGGTGATCCCGACGTGACGCCACTCCCCTCGATCTCGGCCGCCACCCAGTAGGGGATGCCGCCTTCGACGGCGCTGAAGGTCCGCGACGACTCGCCGCCCACCACCGCGGACGGCTATGGGCTCGTCGAGCTGACCGCTTTCGAAGGTGTCCCCAGTGCGCTCGTACAGCCCGACCGTTCTCTCGGCCAGGAGGTGGTGGTATGACAGTCACGTTCGCCAGGCCGAAACCGTATGACAGCGCGAGGATGGTCAAGGACGAGCGAGACGGCCCGATCGCGGAACCCGCCCTCGCGGCACCGGCCCCTTCGCCTGCGCAACGGCTTCGCAACGGATAGGCAGTAGCACGTGAGGGGGTGGGAGTCCCATCGCCAGCGAGGGGAGCCCACGGGGCGCAGGGGGTGGCGGGGGGCTGGCGGCCTGGGGCTCGAGGGCTCGAGGGCCGTTGCTCGAGGCCGGATCGCGGCGTTTACACGCCCGGATTCGCCGTTTCGCTCACTCGCCGCGTTTTACATCAGAAAACATGCCTATATGCAGGCACTTGTCTCGCTCAACTCGAGCTCGAGGGGAGGGAGAGCGATGGAACACTCGAGGTTGGCACGGGCAGGCGGGCCAGACCGCAGCGGTTGCCCACGCGTTGCCCAGCACGGCGCGATCCCGCACTGCAAGTGGGATTCTCCGGTGACTGCAGAATGAGAGTGACGCGATCGGGCGCCCCGTTCGCTCCGTGCTGAGAAGCCCGCGGCGCATAGGAACCGTCAAGCGCAGGCCGAGGGTCCGTGGCGGCTGCGTGAGCATAGGCGCCGCTGCCGCTGGTCTCGGCTGCTCGTGGCCTCTTGGCGGCTGCGTCTCGGCCGCTTGGTCGTCCTCGTCCGTGGGCTGACTAGCGTTCGCGCCCGGGAAGTCTCTTGCGCGAGGGCGCAGGTGCTCGAGGGCTAGGAGATCTGCGGCTCGGCTGGGCGGGTCGGGCGGCGGGACTTCGAGTGTCGAATTATGGTGGCGGCGGCGTGCCGCCACGCTCGAGCATGATGCGCACCTTGCGCAGCAGCTCAGCTTCCGCATCGGGCGCCTCGGTTTCGAGTGCCGGCGGCGGTTTGCTGCGCCCGCCGCCGACTGGCGCCTGGCGGCGAAGGACCGCCGTCACGACCTGCAGCAGCTTTAGGTAGCGGTTTATCGCCTCGATCTCTCGTGGCTGGTGCTCGACGATGCGGCCTCGAGCGCCCGGTCGGCGATTGTCGAACCGCTCGAGGTTCGCTTCCACGATGCCAATGGCGAGCTGACAGGCCGCGTCGATCCGCTCCTCCGGCGACTCGCGCCGCGCCGCGCCCAAGGCTTCGCCTCGAAGGCTCTCGCTCCCGCTTCGCGTACTCCGAGGCAGTGCGGACGTTGTACTCGAAGGGCTTGAGCGGCTCTCCGCTGGCATCCTCGAGCAAGCCCTGAGCGGCCAGCTTGCAGGCGCGTGCCGCGCTCATGCGCCCGTCAACGATCGCTCGCACGATCGCTTCCTGCTGTTCCATCGCGTACTTACGCTCGAATGGCCTCACGGGCAAATACGGTAGGCGGCGATACGGACGTGCTCGGCACCCAAGCCGCAACTCTCCACCTTGCGCTTCGCGGCGGAAAGCGATGGGAGGGAGCCTCAACGGAAAACGGCGCGGGACCGCTGACACGCCCCGCGCCCGGCCATACGCAGGTGAGCCGTATGACAAAGCCACAAGCCGTATGACAAAGCCACAAGCCGTATGACAAAGCCACAAGCCGTATGACAAAGCCAGACTAAATGACGGGAGACGGCGCACCCTTTCGACGGGCGACCGCGCTTTCAACTACTACGACTATCAGCCGGGCAACATCGGCGAGGATGCCGGCGGCGGTTGGTTCTTGTTCGAGGAGGATCGCGGCAAGCGGACCATTCTCGACGGCTCGCGTATCTGCACTATGGAATACGCGCGGCGCGGGGGGTGGCTCTCGTGACCGGGCACGCGCTTCACGGCATGTCAGCGTCGTGCGCGGTCTCGTCGTCGTACGCGTCGCGCGTGATCTCGAGGACCTCGTCGTCCGCGGGTTCGCCGAGGCCGATCGGAGTCACTCTATTCACGGGGTCGTTCGCCGGTATGGGCCCCGTCACCGGCTGCGCCGAGGGCGTGGACGCGGATCTCATCACGTCACGTGTTGCCCAATCCGTTGCCCAACCCGCCCTTCGACTCGGTGGTTAGGGCCGAGATTTCGCTCTACAACGCCATAGCTCCGGCTGGATTCGAACCAGCGACCTCACCATTATGAGTGGTGCGCTCTAACCGCTGAGCTACGGAGCCCCGCGGCCGAGTTTAGCCTTGGGCCGGCATGGCCGATCTTCCGCTCCTGATGGCGGTTCCGAACGTGAGCGAGGGTCGGGATGCCCGCGCGCTGGAGGCGATCGAGCGCGCCTTCCACCCCGCCGCCTTCCTCGATCTCCACGTGGATGCCGACTACGGGCGCGCTGTCTTCACGCTGGCGGCCGAGCAGGGCCGCCTCGCGGAGGCCCTCCTCAGTGGGGGGCGCGAGGTGCTCGCGCGGGTGAACCTGAACAGGCATGACGGCCTCCATCCCTGCGTTGGCGCCTTGGACGTGATGCCCGTCGTCTACCTCGACGAGGAGCGCCGCGGCGCGGCCTGCGCCGAGGTCCTCACGGCGGCGGCGCTGATCGGGGAGGAGCTCGAGCTGCCGGTGTTCCTCTACGGCGAGCTCGCCACGAGGCCCGAGCAGCGCGAGCGCGCCTACCTGCGCGAGGGCGGCTGGCGCGGGCTGGGGCGAAGGGTCGAGTCGGGCGAGCTCGTGCCGGACTACGGGCCGGCCAACATCCACCCGACCGCGGGGGCGCTGCTGGCCACCGCCCGGCCGCCGCTGGTCGCGTTCAACCTCGACCTGAAGACCGACGACGTAGAGCTCGCAAGGCGCATCGCCGCCGGCCTGCGGGAGTCCGGCGGCGGCCTGCCGGGCGTGCGAGCGCTCGGCCTCTACCTGCCCGACCGCCGCAGGACCCAGGTCTCGACCAACGTCCACGACTACAGGGCGACGCCTCTCAGCGCGATCGTCGACCATGTCCGCCGGCAGGCGGAGGTGGTCGAGGCAGAGCTGGTCGGGTTGGCGCCGGAGGCGGCCTTCGAGGACTTCCCTGAGGACGTTCGGCTACGCGGCTTCTCGCCGGAGCGCCACCTGATCGAGAACGCCTTGCGCACCCTGCGGTAACGTCGCTACGGATGGCCCAGACCAAGCGCAAGCGCAGGCGCAAGCACCGCGGCACGCAGGCGGGGACGATCGAGCGTGCCGGCCGGACCGGAGCCGGACGCACGCGCGATGACGCCAAGGAGATCTCCCGGCGGCGGAGGCAGGAGCGGCTCGACAGGCCGCCCAGCTGGAAGAGCGCGGCCCAGCGTGCGGCGATCGCGGCGGCCCTGTTCGGCGTGCTCGTGGTCGCCGTCTTCCACCGCCCGGTCGCCCAGGGGATCAGCCTGGCGGCGTTCATGGTCGTCATCTACATCCCGCTCGGCTACGGGATGGACAAGGCCATCTACTCCTTCCGGCAGCGCCGGAAGGCCGCCGCCAGGAAGTAGGCTCCGGTCCCATGGACGTGCGCATGTTCACCGTCGGGATGGTCCAGGAGAACTGCTTCGTGTTCCGCCGCGATGGCTCCGATCGAGCCCTGATCGTCGACCCGGGCGACGAGGCCAGCAGGCTGCTCCAAGCGATCGACTCGCTCGGGGTAATTCTCGACGGCATCCTCCTCACTCACACGCACTTCGACCATGTCGGAGCGGTCGCCCCTGTGGCCAAGGCCACGGGCGCCGAGGTCTGGGTGCCCGAGATCGAGAAGCGCGTGCTCGCCGACATCAACTCCTTCGTCCCCTGGCCGGGCTTCGGCCCGTTCGAGTCCTATGACGCGGAGCACACGTTGAGAGGAGGCGAGAAGCTCGAGCTGGCCGGGTTCGAGATCGACGTGATCTTCACGCCGGGTCATAGCCCCGGCCACGTGACTTTCTCGATCCCGGACGAGCAGGCCGTCTTCTCGGGCGACGTGCTGTTCCAGGGCTCGGTGGGGCGCACTGACCTGCCGGGAGGGGACTGGCCCACCCTGCTCGAGTCGATCCGGACGCTCGTGGACGATCTCCCCGAGGAGACCAGGGTGTACCCGGGGCACATGGGCATCACCAGTCTCGGCGCCGAGCGCGCCTCGAATCCGTTCCTAGCAGAGCTCGCACGGTGACGCGCCTGAAGGCGCCGCGTGGCACCTTCGACGTGCTGCCGCCGGACGGGCGTCGGCGCCTGCGCCTCCTCGCGCTGGCGGAGGAGGTGCTCGGGCGCGCCGGCTACGAGTACTTCGAGTCGCCGATCTTCGAGGACACCGAGCTGTTCGCCCGTGGGGTGGGCGAGGCCACGGACATCGTCCAAAAGGAGATGTTCAGCTTCGAGGACAAGGGCGGCCGCTCGCTGACCCTGCGGCCGGAGGCGACGGCGGCCGTCTGCCGCGCGTACGTCGAGCACGGCATGCACAAGCTGGCGCAGCCCGTGAAGCTCTGGTGCTGGGGGCCCTTCTTCCGCCACGAGGCCCCGCAGGCCGGGCGCTACCGGCAGTTCACCCAGCTGGACGCGGAGGTGCTCGGCTCGGACGAGCCGTCCGTCGACGCCGAGCTGATCCTGCTGCTCGCCGACTTCCTCGAGCGGGCCGGGGTGCGGGAGCCGCGGCTGCGGATCTCGAGTCTCGGCACCGCCGCGAGCCGCCGCGAGTACGCGGACGAGCTGCGCGCCTACCTGCGAGAGCACGAGGCCGACCTGTCCGCCGAGGTGCGCGAGCGGATCGACGTGAACCCCCTGCGGGCCTTCGACTCCGACCACAATGCAACCCGGCAGGTCATGCGCCGCGCTCCCGTGTTGATCGAGCGGCTCGACCCGGACGATGCCGAGCACTTCGAGGAGGTCAGGGCGCTGCTGGACGACGCGGGGCTGCCCTACGAGGTTGACCACAAGCTTGTACGCGGGCTCGACTACTACACGCGCACGGTGTTCGAGTTCGAGAGCGACCGGCTCGGGGCCCAGCGCGGGGTCGCCGGCGGCGGCCGCTACGACGCGCTCGTCGAGCAGCTGGGCGGGCCGCCCACTGCCGCCAACGGCTGGGCGGCGGGGATAGAGCGCATCCTGCTGGCCGCCGAGGACGCGCCCGGGGAAGACCAGCGACCCGTCTTCGTCGCGGTTGCGAAGCCCGAGGCGGAGCGCGAGGCGTTTCGGATCGCACGCGAGCTGCGCGCCGGGGGAGTTCGCGCCGAGATGGAGCAGGCCGGGCGCTCGGTGAAGGGCCAGTTCAAGCATGCCGACAGGATCGGGGCCAGGGCCACCGTCATCGTCGGCGACGACCTCGAGGTGAAGGACATGGACAGCGGCGAGCAGCGACCCGCCGCCGACGCCGCCGAGGTCCTGAGGCTAGTGGGCGCGTGAGGACACCGCGGCCCAACCGCTACCGCGATCGCTGGGCCGGCGAGCTGCGCAAGGACGACGTGGGGTCGACGCCCCGCGTCGCCGGCTGGGTCCACCGCAGGCGCGACCACGGCGGCCTGATCTTCATCGACCTCCGCGACCGCACCGGGCTCCTGCAGCTCGTCTTCCGGCCCGAGGAGGCGCCGGAGGCGCACAAGGCAGCGGGGCGTCTGCGGGCCGAGGACGTGGTCAGCGCCAGCGGGAAGATCGTCGAGCGCGAGGAGGGCACGGTGAACCCGGCGCTCCCGACCGGCGAGGTGGAGCTGGCGGTCGACTCGTTCGAGCTGCTCGCGGACGCGGAGACGCCACCCTTCCAGATCGGCGAGGACGAGCCCGTTGGCGAGGAGCTCCGGCTTCGCTACCGCTACCTCGACCTGCGCAAGGAGGGCATGCGCGACACGCTGATCCTGCGTCATGACGTGGTTCGGACCATCAGGGAGCACCTGAGCGATGAGGGCTTCCTCGAGGTGGAGACGCCGATCCTCACGCGCTCGACGCCCGAGGGCGCGCGCGACTACCTGGTGCCCAGCCGGCTCCAGCGCGGCTCCTGGTACGCGCTGCCGCAGTCGCCGCAACTCTTCAAGCAGCTCCTGATGATGGCCGGCGCCGAGCGCTACTTCCAGATCGCGCGCTGCTTCCGCGACGAGGACTTCCGCGCCGATCGCCAGCCCGAGTTCACGCAGCTCGACATGGAGCTCGCGTTCGTCGAGGAGGACGACGTGATCGATACGGTCGACCGCCTCCTCCAGCGGGTGCTGGCGCTGCGCGGAATCGAGCTCCGGCTGCCCCTGGAGCGCGTGGCATACGACGAGCTGATGCTGCGCTACGGCTCCGACCGGCCCGATCGCCGCCTCGGCGTGGAGATCGAGGACCTCACCGACGTCTTCCGCGGCTCCGACTTCAAGGTGTTCGCCGGCGCGATCGAGTCGGGCGGAGTGGTGCGGGGTCTGCGCGCGCCGGGTGAGCTGCCCCGCAGCCGCTTCGACCAGCTCACCGAGCACGCCCGCTCGCTGGGGGCCAAGGGGCTCGTGTGGGCGGTCGCCGAGAGCGGGTCGAGCTGGCGGTCCCCCGTGGCCAAGTTTCTCTCGGACGAGGAGATGGCCGGGGCGGCCGAGACGCTCGGGGCGAGCACGGGCGACGCGCTGCTGATCGTCGCCGACCAGCCGGGCGTGGCTGCCAAGGTACTGGGCGACCTGCGGCTGGCGGTGGCGGACGGCAAGCCCGAGGGCGACGACGTTTTCTGGGTCACGGACTTCCCAATGTTCGAATGGGACGAGGAGGAGGGCCGTTGGGACCCGCTCCACCACCCGTTCACGTCGCCGACCGGCGACCTCGACGGCGACCCCGGCGCCTGGCGCAGCCGTGCCTACGACGTGGTCTGGAACGGCTGGGAGCTCGGCGGCGGCTCCATCCGGATCAACCGTCCCGAGGTGCAGGAAAAGGTCTTCCAGGCGCTCGGGATCGGGGAGGAGGAGGCCCGCGAGCGCTTCGGCTTCTTGCTCGAGGCGCTCAGCTACGGCGCCCCCCCTCACGGCGGGATCGCATTCGGGATCGACCGCTGGGTCGCGCTGATGGCCGGCCGCTCCTCGATCCGCGACGCGATCGCGTTCCCCAAGACCGCCAGCGGCGTCGATCCCCTCACCGGAGCGCCAGCGCCCGCGAACGAGCGCCAGCTACGCGAGCTCGGCGTCAAGGTGGAGCCTGGCGGCACTAGCGGCCCGGGCGGGTGAGCGAATACGCCCCTCGCGCCTGGGCACTGACTGAATACGCCCCTCGCGCCGGGGCACCTGGAGTGGCTCGCGGGGGTTTGGCGACTTTCCGGACTATTTCGTGGAAAGTCGCCGAACCCCCTGCCCGGTCAGTCCCGTAGTCGGCCGTGAACACTGCTAGCGTTGCGGCGGCCCTGGCTTGTGCGCCAGCCGGTCCTCATACGTTGAGCCAACACCACCGGGATGGGAGTTCGGCTCGCGGGGAGGGCCGTGGCCCACCGCGGAGGACACCCACGCTTGCAGATGCAGGCCCAACTCCGGGTCCGGCAGCGCCAAGCCGGGGCTTTCGTGCCTGCAAAGTCGCATCTGGGGGCGTCATCGGCCGCTCACACGCGGAGCCAAAGGGGCCGCCGCCCCCCGCAGCCGGCTCCGCCGGCTCACCCCCCGATAACCCCCCGCTTCCTTCCGGGCTCGCATTCGGCAGGCCTGCCGTATATGTCACGCTTCGATTGTGGGCTTTGAACACCATCTGACGGCTCCGCACGGACGGGGTGCACTCGCCGCGGCGCCCCACTCCGGTGCCTCCGGCGGCACCGCCTGTGGCGATCTCATCCGCGTCGCCGTGCGGGTCGAGGGCGACCGTGTCGCCGAGGCCGGGTTCGAGGCTTCGGGCTGCGGCGCCGTTCAGGCTGCCGGCAGCGCCGTCGTCGAGCTCGTGGAGGGGGCGCTGCTGCTCGAGGCGGCACGGCTCGATGGGACGCGGGTGTCGGACGCGCTGGGTGGGCTGTCACCCGGCAAGCGTCACGCCGCCGATCTGGCCGCTGATGCGTTCCACCGCGCTCTCGGTGCCGCGGCGCGCGACGGGGCGTTCGCGGTCGCGTCTTCCGGACGGCGCACGCTCGTGGCGATGAGCGGTGGGGTCGACAGCGCCACGGCCGCCCAGCTCACCCTCGACGCCGGGGACGAGGTCGTCGCGGTCACGCTCGAGCTCTGGGCGGACGCGGCAACCGACGGCGAGCGGAGCTGCTGCTCGCCGCAGGCGGTGACGGGGGCGAGGACGCTCGCCCACGGTATGGGGATCCCGCATTTCACGCTCGACGTTCGCGACCGCTTCCGGGCGGAGGTCGTCGATGATTTCGTGGCGGGTTACGGCGCCGGTCGGACGCCCAATCCTTGCGTACGCTGCAACGGGTTCGTTCGCTTCGACGCCATGCTCGCGCTCGCCGACTCGCTGGGAGCGGCACGGCTCGCGACGGGTCATTACGCGCGCGTGGCCCGGGACGGACAGGGGCCGCTGGTGCGGGCGGCCGCGAACGCGCACAAGGACCAGAGCTACATGCTCGCGCGGCTTCGGGGCGAGCAGCTCGAGCGGCTCTCGTTTCCGCTTGGCGGACTCGACAAGGAGGCCGTGCGGGCCCTGGCGCGCGACGCGGGGCTGCCGGTCGCCGACAGACGCGAGAGCCAGGACCTGTGCTTCCTGGCCGGGAGTGGCCGTAGGGCGTTCATGCGCCGCCACGGCGGCCCCCGTCTGGGGGCGCTGCCCGGCGAGATCGTGGACTCCGAGGGGCGGGCGGTGGGGCGCCACGACGGGCATCACGACTTCACGATCGGTCAGCGCCGCGGTCTCGGGGTGGCGAGCGGGGAGCCGCTGTACGTCCTGGCCAAGGACGCCGGCCGTAACCGGGTAATAATCGGACCGCGATCACAGCTCGCGACCAGGCGGATCCGGCTGGAGGACCTGATCCTGCACCGCCCCCCGGACCGTGTGCACGCCGTGCGGCTCCGCTATCGGGCGTCGCCGATTCCCTGCCGCGCGATCGACGGCGCCGAGGGACTCGAGCTCCAGCTCGAGCAGCCGGCCGAGGCGGCGGCCCCGGGCCAGATCGCTTGCCTGGTCGACGGCGAGTTGGTCGTCGGCTGCGGAACGATCGGAGAGGACGCGCGTTGAACGAGTCGATGAGGGCGGAACGTATCCAGCTCGAGGCGCCTCTGGCGCCCGACTTCCAGCCGGTGGTGCGCCTGATCATCGGCGGCATCGCAGAGCGCGTGGATTTCGGCTTCGAGGAGATCGACGACCTCCAGCTCGCGGTCGAGCGACTGCTGGCAGAAGCGGGCCGCGCCGGCACGGTCTCCATGACCTTCGACGTGGGCGAGGGTCGCGTTCGCACCCGGGTGGGCCCGCTCAGCGAGCGGTCGATCGCCGTCGCGTTGCAGGAGGACAGCCCGCCCGGCGAGCTGACGCTGCGCCGCATTCTCCAGACCGTCGTCGACTCGTTCGGAGTGGAGGAGGCCGCCGACGGCCGCATCGTCGTCCGGCTCGAGAAGCTCCGGGGCCCCGGATGAAGGCGGCGAGCCGGCGTCCGGTGGGGGGCGAGGGGGGGCGTGAGGAGGATCGGGAGCTGCTTCGTCGCTACCACGAGCACGGAGACACGGATGCGCGCCAGCAACTCATAGAGAGGCACCTGCCGCTTGTGCGTTCGCTGGCGCGCCGGTACGCCGGGCGGGGCGAGGCGCTCGAGGACATCGAGCAGGTCGGGGCGATCGGGCTGATCAAGGCGATCGACCGCTTCGAGCTCGCTCGGGACGTATCGCTCGCCACATACGCCACCCCCAACGTCGTAGGCGAGATCAAGCGCCACTTTCGCGACAAGGGCTGGGCCATCCGCGTGCCGCGCGCCCTCCAGGAGCTGAACGCCTCGATGTCCGGGGCGATCGAACGTCTCACCGTAAGGATGTCGCGGTCGCCGAGCATCGCCGAGATTGCCGATGAGCTCAAGACCACGCCGGAGCAGGTGCTCGAGGCGCTCGAGGTCGGCTCCGCTTACACGACCGTGTCACTCTCGGGGGCGCCCACGGGCGACGACACAGTCGACCCGCTGGAGACCATCGGGGCCGAGGACGAGGGCTTCCAGCGCTCGGAGGACCGGGCCGCGCTGGCGCCCGCGCTGCGGCGGCTGCCGGCGCGCGAGCGGGAGATCCTTCGCATGCGGTTCGAAGAGGGGCTGCCACAGACCCAGATCGCTCAGCGGGTCGGCCTCTCCCAGATGCATGTCTCGCGCCTGATCCGCAAGTCGCTTGCGGAGATGCGCGAGCAGCTGAGTTGAGCGTCGCCGGGCGAGCGCCGCTCGCACTGGGGCTCGCTGCGCTCGCCGCTGCGATCGGGGCGCTCGCGCTCTCGGGCTGTGTGGGCGGCGGGGGGCCGAAGGGAAACGCTCGGAAGGGAGGAGTGATCACCATCGCGTACGGCGCCCGGCCCGACTCGCTCGACCCGGCGCTCGCTTCGACCCCTTCCGCACGCGAGGCACTCTGGCTCGTCTACACCCCGCCGCTCACCTACCGCCGCGCCGGCACGGAGCTCGTGCCGGGCCTCGCCGAGCGCATACCCAAGGTTTCCGATGAGGGTCGGAGCTACACGTTCACCTTTCGCAAGGGGCTCCGGTACTCGAATGGAAGCCCGCTTCGCGCCAGCGACTTCAAGCGGACCGTGGACCGGGTGCGGGCGCTGCACTCGGCCGGCGCCTCGCTGTTCGAGGGCGTCGCGGCGATCGAGGCGAACGACAGCACCCGCACCGTGCGGGTGGAGTTGGACCGGCCGGACAGCGCCTTCCCCTACGTGCTCGCCACTACCTACGCCGGACTCGTGCCGCGCGCCACCCCGCTCGCAGAGTCGGGCGCAAAGCCGCCCCCCGGGATCGGACCGTACGCGATTGAGCGGATTCGGCGTGACGGCGGCTTCGTGATGCGCCGCGACGCGGCCTTCTCGCTGCCTGGCGTGCCGGACGGCAACGTGGACGCGATCGTCGTGGACGTACAGCCCGACAGGGCGCGGGCGGCGCGCGCCGTGATCGCAGGCCGGCTCGACTACATGCGCGACCCACCTCCGGACGCGCTCCTTCCAGAGCTGCGCTCCAAGTACCGGGACCGCTACGACGAGCACGCGACCGTGTCGACGCTCGCCTTCGTGCTCGACTCGAGGAGGAGGCCCTTCGACGACGTCCGCGTGCGGCGAGGCGTCGCCTACGCAGTCGACGGGCGCGACCTGAAACGGCTGCTCGCGGGGCGGCTGGAGCCGGGCTGCACCCTGCTACCCGCCGGTGTGCCGGGCCACGAGACACCAGACCCTTGCACCTACGGGGACCCCGACAGGCACGCGAACCTGGAGAAGGCGCGCGCCCTCGTGGAGAAGGCCGGCGCGACGGGAGCGGGGGTCACGGTCCGGGACGCCGAGGGCGAGGAGGGCCGGCGCGTACTGGTCTACTGGACGCGCACGCTGCGGAAGATCGGCCTGGACGCGAGACTCGCCCCCGCCGGCGGCCGCGGCCGGACCTGGCTCGCCGAGCGCTTTCCCCAGCTGCCGCACCCCGTGTCCTTCTTCCCGCTCGTCGCCGCCGACGACCCGCTGCTCGAAGTCGACGTAGAGCGCCTTCGACTCCTCCCCCTCGACGCCTCGGTTGCACGGGACTGGGGCAAGCTCGACGCCCGCGTCGTCGGGAGGGCGTACCTGGCGCCGTTCGGGTCGGCGAAGCAGGGCACCTTCCTCTCCGAGCGGCTCGACTTCGACAACTGCTCCCGCTTCAACCCCGTCTACGGGAACGACTATTCGAGCTTCTGCTTGAAGTAGGGATGTAGGCCGCGGCAAGAAACGGCGGCAACGTCCTCCTGGGAGCCGTGCCGATCCCTGATCCCGAGGAAACCGCCGACGCGAGCGGATCGTGGTCTCCGGTGAGCCGTCCAACCCGATCGGCCCGCCGTCGGGTTGCGTCTTCCACCCGCGGTGCCCACGCGCTACGCAAGTGTGCCGCGACGTCGAGCCACCGCTGGCGCGCTATCCCGGCGGGCACCTGGCGGCCTGCCACCACCCCTTGAACGTCACGGCCGATGAGATCGCCGCGTCCGAGCGCGACCGGACGAGCCCCCTGAAGACCGGCGAACAACTGCCGGATCCGGCGGAGGCTGCCTAGGGCGAGCGGACCCCGCTGGGCGCGCCGCACAGCCGCGGCGACCGCACGATCGGCTGGGCCGCGCGTCCTAGACTCCCTCGCGGTGAAGGCCTCCGAGATTCGCGAGCGGTTCCTTTCGTTCTTCGAGGAGCGGGGTCACAAGCGCATGCCTTCGGCGCCACTCGTGCCCTCGGTCTATGACCCGTCGGTGCTGCTTACGACGGCGGGCATGCAGCCGTTCAAGCCGTACTTCCGTGGGGGGGAGGAGCCGCCGGCGAAAAGGCTGGCCAGCTGCCAGAAGTGCTTCCGCACGACCGACATCGAGAACGTCGGTCTCACCGCTCGGCATCTCACCTTCTTCGAGATGCTCGGCAACTTCTCGATCGGCGACTACTTCAAGCGGGGCGCCGTGGAGTACGCGTACGAGCTCTCGACCGACGGCTTCGGCTTCGATCCGGCGGACGTCTGGATCTCCGTCTTCGGCGGTGACGAGGAGCTCGGGCTCGGGCCCGACGAGGAGGCGATCGAGTGCTGGCGCTCGGTGGGGGTGCCGGACGAGCGCATCGTCCTGCTCGGGCGTGCGGACAACTTCTGGCAGTCGGGACCGACGGGGCCCTGCGGGCCGTGCTCGGAGCTTTACCTCGACCGGGGACCCGAGTTCGGCTCCGGCGAGGACCGGCCGGGCGACGACACCGAGCGCTTCCTCGAGTTCTGGAATCTCGTGTTCATGCAGTACGAGCTGCACGAGGACGGGTCGCTGACCGAGCTGCCCGCCAAGAACATCGACACAGGCCTCGGGCTGGAACGGATGGCGGCGGTGCTCCAGGACGTCCCGTCGGTGTTCGAGACCGATCATTTCCGGCCGCTCGTCGAGCTGGGGGAGGAGCTGTCGGGGCGCGGATACGGCCAGGACTTCCCCACGACCCGGGCGTTGCGCATCCTCGCCGACCACGGCCGCGCGGCGGCCTTCCTGCTCGCGGACGGCGTGGTGCCGTCCAACGAGGACCGCGGGTACATCCTGCGCCGGATCATGCGCCGCACGATGCAGCAGGGCCGCGTGCTGGGGCTCGAGGACCCCTTCCTGCCGGAGCTCTACGAGCGCACGATCGAGGTGATGGGCGACGCCTACCCGGAGCTGCGCCGGGAGGCCGACAGCATCGCCCGCTGGGCCGCGGCCGAGGAAGAGCACTTCGGCCGCACCCTGGCCCAGGGCGAGCGGATGCTCTCCGGGCTGATCGCGCAGGCCAAGGAGGACGGCACGTCATGGGTGTCGGCGGAGGATGCCTTCCGGCTTCACGACACTTACGGCTTTCCCTACGAGCTGACGAAGGAGCTTCTCGCCGAGGAGGGGTTGTCGGTCGACGACCAGGGGTTCGAGGAGCTGATGGAGCGCGCCCGCGAGGTCTCGCGCGGCGGCGTGGCCCGAGGTCCAGCGGAAGAGACCCACAAGCGCGTGTTCGACTTCGCGCGCGGCGCCGGCTTCGTCTCCCGCTTCGTGGGCTACGAGGCCACCGAGTGGGAGACGGTCGTGGGCGCCGCCGCGCCGGCGAATGGACGCGTCCTCGCGAAGCTCGAGGAGAGCCCCTTCTATCCGGAGGGCGGCGGACAGGTCTCGGACTCGGGCATCCTCGAGACGCCGAGCGGGCGCGCCAGGGTGGTCGACGTGTACCGGCTCGGCGACGACCAGGCACTGGCACTCGAGCCCCTCGAGGGCGAGATCGGCCCTGGCGAGTCGGCCAGTGCCGTGGTGGAGCGTCCGGCGCGGCTGGCCACGATGCGCAACCACACGGCGACCCACCTGCTGCATGCGGCCCTCCGGCAGCGGCTGGGCACCCACGTTCGCCAGGCCGGCTCCTACGTGGGGCCCGACAAGCTGCGCTTCGACTTCACCCATGGCGAGCGGCTCTCTGAGGAGGAGCTGGCCGACGTCGAGGCCCTGGTGAGATGGTGGGTCTCCGACAGCCGCACGGTGCGGGCGATCGAGACGACCCGCGCGGAGGCTGAGGCGCTGGGCGCCATGGCACTGTTCGGCGAGAAGTACGGCGATTGGGTGCGGATGGTCGAGGTGGAGGGCGTCTCCCGCGAGCTGTGTGGCGGGACGCACGTCGCGGCCACCGCCGAGGTCGGTCTCTTCCACGTGAGCGCCGAGACATCGAGCGCGTCGAACGTTCGGCGCATCGAAGCGCTTACCGGCCCCGCAGGAGCCGAGCTGTTCGAACAACGCACCGAGCGGCTGCGCCAGATCGCGTCGACCCTGCGCGTACCCGAGCACGAGGTGGTGCGTGCCGTCGAGCGCCTGGCGAAGCAGGCCAAGGACCTTCAGAAGCGGCCCGCCGAGGCGCTGGACCGGGGCCGCGCCGACCAGCTCGTGGCGGCTGCCGGCGAGAAGGCCGGGATCCGCGTCGTGGTGCAGAGCGTCGAGGCGCCGGGTCCCAGGGAGTTACTCGCGCTTTCTGACGCGGTGAGGCAGCGGCTCGGCGACGCCGCCGTCGTGCTCGGGACCGCCGTGGACGGGCGCGTCCATCTAGTTGCGAACTTCGCCGAGGCCGCGGTCGGCCGCGGCCTCAAGGCGGGCGAGGTGATGCGCGCCGCGGCGCGGGCGGCCGGCGGGGGTGGCGGCGGCCGCGACACGATGGCCCAGGCCGGCGGCGGAGACCCCGAGAAGCTGCCTGAGGCGCTCGACACGGCCAGGCTCGAGATCGACAAGGCGCTCGACACATGAGGGTTCTCGCTCTCGATCACGGCGAGGTACGCTGCGGGTGCGCGATCTCGGACCTGTCGGGGACGATCGCGACTCCCCTGCCCGAGGTCGAGCGTCCGGATACCCGCGCCGGCCTCAACGCGATCGCGGCGCTCATCGACGAGCGCGGGGTGAGTCGCGTGATCGTCGGACTGCCTCTGACGCTCGCCGGCGAAGAGGGAGAGCAGGCCTCGCGCGCCCGGGTGTTTGCCGAGGCTCTCCAGCGGAGACTGTCGGTGGAGGTGGAGCTGCACGACGAGCGACTGACCACCAAGCTCGCCAAGCGGACCGGGGGAGAGGCAGGCGCGGATTCGCGCGCAGCGGCGCACCTCCTCGAGACCTGGCTATCGCGCGCGTCCGCGCCGGCGGAGTGACCGACGCAACCCCGCCGGTCCCCGGCGGACGCACCCCCGAGCAGCGCGAGGCCGCCCGCCGGGCCCGGGAAGCCGGGCGCGCGGGGCGCGCGGATGGGCGCTCCGAGCAGCGCGACTGGATCGCCGAAGCCCGGCCGCAGCTGGGCGGCAATCGGGGCAGGATGAAGGTCCCCCGGGTTCGCCGTGGCAGGCTGGGGGCGGCGCTGATCGGAGCGACCGCGGCGGTGCTGGCGGTCTGGTTCCTCCTGTCGCTGTTCCAGCCCTTCAAGGGCGAGGGCCACGGCGAGGTCCGGGTGGTGGTCCCGAACGGCGCCGGGCTCGGGGACATAGCGGACCTGCTCGACCGGCGGGGGGTCGTGTCGAGCTCGTTCTTCTTCTCGTTGCACGCCCGCCTGTCGGGTGGGGACGACGATTTGAAGCCCGGCTCCTACCGGCTCCGCAAGGACATGAGCGCCGGAGCCGCCCTCGACCGCCTCGCGAAGGGACCGCGGCCGGACATCGTGACGCTCACGGTTCCGGAGGGCCGCTCCCGGCCGGAGGTCGGGCAGATCGTGGGGGGCTCCCTGGACGGGAGTTACCTCGTCGCGAGTCGGCGTTCACGGTTGCTCGACCCCCGCCGCTACGGGGCGAAGCATGCCCCGAGCCTCGAGGGCTTCCTGTTCCCCGCGACCTATGAGCTGAAGCGAGGCCGACCTGCGCGGCTGCTGGTGGAGCAGCAGCTCTCCGCGTTCCGCCAGAGGATCCGCAGGGTGGACATGCGCCATACGCGGAGCAAGAACCTAACGCCCTACGACGTGCTGACGATCGCGTCGATGGTGGAGCGTGAGGCAGTGGTGGCGAAGGAGCGCCGCCTGATCGCGTCCGTTATCTACAACCGGCTGCACAAGGGCATCCCGCTCGGAATCGACGCCACGATTCGCTTCGCGACCAACAACTGGACGCGCCCGCTCACGAGGTCGCAGCTCCGGATCGCCTCTCCCTACAACACGCGCAGGCGCGCCGGCCTGCCGCCGGGGCCGATCGGGAGCCCCGGCCTGGCGGCGATCCGGGCCGCCGCGCATCCCGCGCGCAACAGGTACCTCTACTACGTGGTCAAGCCATGCGGCCGCGGCGAGCACGCCTTCTCCAAGAGCTATGCCCGCTTCCAGCGCGACTCCGCCCGCTACAACCGCGCGCGCGCCCGGCGGGGCGGCAAGTCGCCGACCGACTGTTGAAGCCGCTCGCCGGCGTCCTCGGCTACCCGGTGGCCCACAGCCGCTCGCCGGCGATGATGGCCGCGGCATTTCGCGAGCTCGGCCTCGACTGGCGCTACTTCCGGCTGCCGGTGCCGCCGGAGTTGTTCGCACGGACCGTCCGGGCTCTCGGGGCCTCCGGCTATGTGGGCGCCAACGTGACCATCCCCCACAAGCTTGCCGCGCTGAAGCTCGCCGACGAGGCGACTCCCGCCGCCCGGGCCGTCGGCGCGGCGAACACCCTGACCTTCGTGGACGGGCGGATCGAGGCGGACAACACGGATGCGGGAGGGATGCTCGACGCCCTCGGCGAGCCGCTGCCCGCGCGGGCGCTCGTCCTGGGAGCGGGCGGCGCGGGGCGGGCAGCCGTCTGGGCGCTCCGCGAGGCAGGTGTCGAGGTCGCCGTGTGGAACCGCACCCAGTACCGGGCCGCCGAGCTGGCCGGCGAGATGGGAGTGCGCCATGCGGAGCGGGTCGAGCTCGCCGACCTCGTCGTCAACGCGACCTCCGTCGGAATGGCGGGCGAGACCGGCACGCCCGCGGTGCTCGGACTCGAGGTCGCTGGGCCGCCCGAGGTGCTGGTGGACCTGGTCTACGGGAATGCGCCCACGGCGCTCGCGCGCTGGGCGACCGATCGCGGCGCGCGCGTCGTCGACGGCCGCGAGGTGCTAGTAAGGCAGGGGGCGCGCAGCCTCGAGCGCTGGACCGGCGCTTCAGCCCCGGTCGAGACGATGCGGAGAAGCGTCTAGGCGCGGGGCCTGGGCTCTTTCAGGCCCGATATACGGGCCTCAAAGAGCCCAGGTCGGGGAGCCGGGCCGCGCCCCGCGGGCATCCACGCTCGAGCCGGGCACGCCGGTGTGCTCGGGTTCTACGACGAGATCAGGTGGGCGGCCGGGCGACCACCTGCAGCACGCCGGCGGTGCGGGTCTGGGTGCGACCGGCCGGGATGAAGCGCACCGGGTAGCGCCCGGGACGGCGGACGAGCACCTCGAAGCGGGCGGGGGTGAAAGCCTCTGCGGCCGTCGTCAGGCCGAGCCCCTGCAGCTCCACCTGACCGGCCTCTCGGACTCTGACGGTCACCGTTGCCGCGTGTCCCGCCTGCAGCCGTCGGGTCACCGGCCTGCCATTCGCCGTGAAGCTCAGGCGGGCCGGGCCGGTCGCCGCCGGGCCGGGTTCCACCGTCGGGGTCGCCGGCGCCGGAGGCTGAGCTCTTCGGTTGCTGCGCTCCGAGCCCGGTCGTGACAACGAGGCGGCCAGGGCCGCCAAGCCGAGCACTATGACGAACAACATCAAGGCGCGGCGAAGATGCACGCCTCGATCGTAGAGACGCGCTCGCCGGCCAGTGGTGTAGCCGGATTAACGTCTGGAAGCCTCCCGCTCGACTCAGGTCCTGCCGATGCCATCAGCTCTCGAAATCGTGTTCGCCGGCGTCCTCGGGGCCGTGGTGGGCAGCTTCCTGGGCGTGGTGGCGTGGTCGCTGCCGCGGAAGGAGTCGCTGGCTAGCCTCCGATCGCGCTGTCCCGAGTGCGGCATCCAGGCTGCCGCCTACGGCAACGTGCCGGTGATCTTTTGGCTCATCGTGCGGGGCCCCTGCCGCAAGTGCGGCGCGAGTATTTCGATCCGCCAGCCGTTGGTGGAGCTCGTGACGGCGGCGGCCTTCGCGGGGATCGTGGCGACCCGTGGGTTCGACCAGGACCTGCTGCTGGAGCTGCCATTCGCCGCCGTGCTGATCGTCGTCGCAGCGATCGACCTCGAGCACCGCATCGTGCCCAACCGGATCGTGGTTCCCGCCGCGGTGTGGGCGCTGGCGGCCGGCGCGCTGGTGAAACCCTCCGACCTCCCCGAGCTGTTGATCGGCGGCGCGGCCGCCTTCCTGGGCCTCCTTCTGGCGGCGCTGGCCTACCCCGCCGGGATGGGGATGGGCGACGTCAAGCTCGCTGGGGTGATGGGGCTGTACCTCGGCGCCTCCGTCGCGCCTGCGCTGCTCGTGGCCTTTGCCGCCGGGGCCCTCGTGGGTCTCGCGATAATCGTTCGTGAGGGCGCGGGGGGCCGCAAGCGCGGCGTCCCCTTCGCTCCCTTCTTGGCGCTGGGTGGGCTCGTGGCCGTGATGGCCGGGTCGCAGCTCATCGACCTCTACTCCGACCGCTTCCTCTCGTAGCGCCGTCCAGCCGCCCTCCGCCGCTAATGCCCCCGAGTAGGGTGTGGGCGCCGTGTCTCTTCGCTTCACAACGGCCGGTGAGTCCCACGGTCCGGGGCTCACAGCGATAGTCGAGGGCCTCCCGGCCGGGCTCGAGCTCCGCCCCGAGGACATCGATGGCGACCTCGCCCGGCGACAGCTGGGGCACGGCCGCGGCGGCCGCATGAAGATCGAGAGCGACCGGGCCGAGGTCTACGCGGGGGTCCGGCACGGGCGCACGCTCGGCAGCCCGGTGGCGCTGCGAATCGTCAACCGCGACTTCGCCAACTGGGAGGAGCGGATGAGCCCCTGGCCGGTGGACGGCGGGGTGGAGGAGGTCCACCTGCCGCGCCCCGGGCACGCCGACCTGGCCGGCGCGCTCAAGTTCGGCCACACGGACGTCCGGAACGTGCTCGAGCGCGCCAGCGCGCGCGAGACCGCCGCCCGCGTAGCGGCTGGAGGACTCGCCAAGGCCCTGTTGCGGGAGCTCGGCACCCAGGTACGCAGCCATGTGCTCCGGATCGGCAGCGTCGAGGCGCCCGCGCCCGAGGAGCTGACCGTGGAGGACTTCGCAGGCGTCGATGAGTCTCCGGTTCGCTGCCTGGACGCCGCGGCGAGCGACGCCATGGTGGCCGAGATCGACGCGGCCCGAAAGGCCAACGAGTCTCTGGGCGGCGTCTTCGAAGCGCGGGCATTCGGCCTCGTGCCGGGGCTGGGCTCGCACCTGTCCTGGTCGGAGCGGCTCGACGGGAGGCTCGCGCAGGCGATCATGTCGATCCAGGCGATGAAAGGGGTGTCGATCGGCGACGCTTTCGGCGTGGCCGGCGAGGTGGGCTCGCGGGCGCACGACGAGATCTTCTGGTCGGAGGAGCGCGGCTTCCACCGCGAGACCAATCGCTCCGGCGGCCTGGAGGGCGGCATGACCACCGGCGAGCAGCTCGTCGTGCGCGGCGCCATGAAGCCGCTCCCTACGCTCACCCAACCGCTCCGCTCGGTGGACATCGAGACCAAGCAGCCGGCCCAGGCGCTGCGCGAGCGGACCGACTCCTGCACGGTCCCCGCGGCCGGCGTCGTTGGTGAGGCCATGGTGGCACTGGTGCTGGCCGCCGCCTACCTCGAGAAGCTGGGTGGGGACCACGTCGATGACGTGCGGGCCGCTCTCGACGCCTACGAGGAGCGCATCGGATGGAGGCGCTGAGACAGGGCACGAGGCCGCTGTCGGAGCCGGCCCGGGGTGGAGCGCTGGTCTTCGTCGGCTTCATGGGGGCGGGCAAGTCGAGCGCGGCGCGTACCGTGGCGGCCGAGCTGGGCGTCCAGGCTCTCGACTCCGACCGCGAGCTCGAGCGCGAGCTCGGCGAGCCCCTCGAGGTCTTCTTCGACCGCGAGGGGGAAAGTGCCTTCCGCGCGCGAGAGCAGGAGCTCGTCTTGAAGTTGCTCGACCGGCGGGCGTCGCCCGTCATCGCTCTCGGCGGCGGCGCCGTGGGCTCCGAGGCGGTCAGGCAGGCCCTCGGCGCGCACACGGTCGTGCATCTGGAGGTCGAGCCGGACGCCGCCTGGCGGCGGGCCTCGGCCACGGGGCGTCCCCTGGCACGCGAGCGCGATCGCTTCGATCAGCTCCACCGCGACCGGAGCGCCCTCTACGAGTCGGTCGCCGACGCGGTCGTGCCGCCCTGCGAGCGCGACGTTCCCCGGCGCGCACTGCCCGCGCTGCTGGCGCTGGGCGAGGCGCCCGCGGGCACCCGGCTTGTGTGGGCGTCCGCGGCCTCCGGCGACTACCCCGTGTTCCTGGGACGTGGGCTTATCGCGTCGGGCTTCTTCCATCCCCCGGACGGCCGCCGCTTCGTGGTGACCGACGAGCGCGTGGACCGCAATCACCGCATGGGCTGCGAGTCGCGGATCGTCCTGCTGCCCGGCGAGGAGCACAAGACGATCCACGGCGCCGAGCTCGTGCTGCGCCAGCTGGCACAGGCCGGGGCCGAGCGGGGGGACCTGATCGTGGCGGTCGGCGGGGGTGTGGTGGGCGATCTCGCCGGATTTTGCGCGGCCATCTACCAGCGCGGCATGCGTCACGTGCAGGTGCCGACCACGGTGGTGGCCCAGGTGGACTCCGCCTACGGCGGCAAGACGGGAGTGGACCTGCCGGAGGGCAAGAACTACGCGGGGGCGTACCACCAGCCGGTGACCGTCCTGTGCGACCCGGCGGCGCTCGACACGCTCGCACCGGAGGAGGGAGCCGCCGGATACGCGGAGGTGGTCAAGAGCGCGCTGATCGCGGGCGGCCCGCTGTGGGCGCGCGTGCGGCAGGGCGATGCCGTGGACATCCAGGTGATTGAGGGCTGCCTGAGGACCAAGCTCGCCGTGGTCGCGGAGGACGAGCGCGACGAGGGACGTCGGCAGGTCCTCAACCTCGGCCACACCGTCGGGCACGCGATCGAGGCGGCGACCGGCTATTCGCGCTATCGGCACGGCGAGGCCGTGGGCATCGGGTTGCTCGTGGCGCTGCGGCTGTCCGACCGCGAGCAGCTTCGGAACGAGGTCGCCCGTCTGCTCGAGTCACGCGGCCTGCCACTCTCCTTCGCGGGCGCCTCCGTCGACGACGTGCTCGCGCTGGTGGAGCGGGACAAGAAGCGCGTCGGCGGGCGAGTGCCGTTCGTCCTGGTCGAGGCGGCCGGGCAGGTGACGTACGGCCACGAGATCGCCCCCGGCGAGCTCAGGGCGGCAGTGGAGGAGGTCCGCTTGGGGTGAGGAACCGCGTGGACGTGATGCACGGGGTCAACTTCGACGTGCTCGAGCGGCGACCGGGTAGCTATTACGGCGGCCTCAAGCTCACCGAGCTCGAGGTGCGGATCAAGCGCTTCGCGGGCGATCTCGGCCTCGAGTCCCACTTCTCGCAGACGAATCACGAGGGAGAGTTCTGCGAGCTGCTCCACAGGGCGGCCACGAGCGCCGACGGCCTGGTGCTCAACCCCGGTGCCTGGACGCACTACTCGTGGGCGATCCGCGACGCGCTCGAGGTGGCGCGGCTGCCGGCGGTGGAGGTGCACCTCTCGGCAGTCGACGACCGCGAGGATTGGCGCAGCGTCTCGGTGATAAGGGACCTGTGCATAGGGCGCGTGCAGGGCAAGGGCGTCGACGGCTACCGCGATGCGCTCGAGATCCTGCGCGGGGAGCTCGGCGATGGCTGAGTCAACGCTCGCCGCCCGCGCCGACGGGGTGGTCGACCTGCTCGTGGAGCGCGAGCTCGACTGCCTGCTCGTGACGGACCTCGTCAACGTCCGCTATCTGAGCGGCTTCACGGGCACGAACGGGGCCTGCGTGGTCAGCCGGGAGCAGCGCCAGTTCGTGACCGACTTCCGCTACGTCGAGCAGGCCCGGGAGCAGGTGCGCGGCTTCCAGCTCGTGAAGGGCGAGCGCGACCTGCTCGGCGACATCGCGAAGCGGCTGCACGGCCGCGCCGGGTTCGACGACGCCCACGTGAGCGTGCGTACCCACCGGAAGCTGCTGGAGGCCGTGGACGAGGGGGTCGAGCTGATCGAGGCGGCCGGCGTCGTGGAGCGGCTGCGCGAGGTCAAGGACGAGGAGGAGCTGCGCGCAATCGCGGACGCGACGGAGCTCGCCGACGAGGTCTACGAGCTGCTGCGGGAGCGGGGAATGGCAGGACGCACGGAGCGAGACGTCGCGCGGGAGCTCGAGGGGGAGCTGCGGGCGCGCGGCGCCGAGCCCTCCTTCCCCCCGATCGTGGCGTCGGGGCCGCACGCAGCCCTGCCGCACGCCGTCCCGCGCGACGCGAAGATCGAGCGGGGGACGCTGGTCATAGTCGATATGGGAGCCCGGCTCGACGGCTACTGCTCCGACTGCACGCGCACCTTCGCCACCGGCGAGCTCGATGGGCGCGCGGCCGAGCTCTATCAGCTGGTCCGCTCCGCCCAGGGGGCCGCGCTCGGCGCCGTTCGCGCGGGAGCGGGCTGCGCCGAGGTGGACGCCGCGGCCCGCGATCTGATCGAGGCTGCCGGCGAGGGCGACCGTTTTGGACACGGTGTCGGCCACGGCGTGGGTCTCGAAGTGCACGAGGCCCCGCGGCTCGCGAAGACCGCGGAAGGGGAGCTCGACGCGGGCAACGTCGTGACGGTGGAGCCCGGCGTTTACCTGCCGGGTGAGCTGGGCGTGCGCATCGAGGACCTCGTCGCCGTCACCGACGATGGTGCGTCGATCATGACGAGCTTCCCGAAAGAGCTCATCGTCCTGGACTGATGGCGCTGGCGGCCGCGGCCGCACTCCTCGGGGCCGCCGTCCAGTCGGCGACCGGGTTCGGCTTCGCGCTCATCCTCAGCCCGGCCCTGCTCGCGGCGCTCGAACCGTACGAGGCCGTGACCGCCTTGCTTGCCCTGGGGCTCGCGCTCAACCTCCTGGTGCTGTTCGAGCGCGGGCGCCCCGGCTCCGTGCGCTGGCGTGAGCTCCGGCCGGTACTGGCCGCGGCGGTGCCCGGTCTGGCGCTGGGCGCCGCGGTGCTGGCGCTCCTCTCGAAGCCCACGCTTCAGGTCGTCGTGGGCTGATCGTGCTGGCCGCGGCATCGGTGCAGCTGCGCGGCCGACTGGCGGGAAGCCCGGCCGGCCGGTCCCGCAGGCCATCCTCAGGGGCCGCTGCCGGGCTGGCAAGCGGTGCGCTCACTACCTCGATCAGCATCAGCGGGCCGCCGCTCGTGCTCTGGCTCGAGTCGCGGGGAGTGGCGCCAGCCGAGCTCCGGGCGACGCTCGCCGCCTGCTTCCTGGCGCTCAACCTGGCCGGCTGCGCGGTGCTGGTCCCGCTGGCGGGACTCGACCGCGTCGCTCCGGCCTCGGTCCTGCTTCCGCTGCTGGCGCTGGTCGTGGCCGGGCACCTCGCGGGAGCCCGGGCATTCCGGCGGCTCGACCCGCGCACCTTCTCGCTGGCGGTGCTGGTCCTGGTGGCGCTCACCGGCGCGGCGAGCGTCCTCGCCGGGTTGCTGGCGCTCTAGGACCGGTGGACTGTCTTCGCTAGTCCCCCCGGTGCGCCCTGCTGGCGCGGCCGGGTCTGTGCTTGACAGGGATGGCGTATCTGGACGGTCGCATGGGCACCTCTGGATTGTCTATCCGTCGCAGGCGCGAGAGCAGATCGGACCACTGGCCCGGTTTGAGCACCGCCAGGGCCTGTCTGCCGAGCTTCTTGTTGTCGCCGAACAGGGGCCGGAAGCCCACGTGGATGTGGTCGTCGTGGTCGCCCAGCGACAGGGTATTGGCGCCGAGGTCGAGCAGCGAGATGATCTGGTGGGGGCGTATGGTGCCCTGCAGGCGCATCAGCATCCTCACGGTCTGATCGGTTATCCCGCCTCGCTCCTGGTGGCCCATGATCGGGATGCCGTTGACCTTGGCGATGTCCACGGCGTTGCCGGAGGAGTGCTCGGAGACGTTGCCCGACTTGGTGTAGAAGCCGTGGCCGGACTTGAGGCTGGTGACCGTGGGCCTGAGCCCCGCTTCGGCCAGGTACTCGAGCGTGGCCAGCACCCGGCGGTCGATCTGGCCGGAGCGGATGTCGCGGCGGCCGCCGGGGTAGATCTCCACCCGCTCGTCGTGCAGGAGCCGCTTCTCGAGCAGCGGCTTGGGCAAGAGCAGCACCTGGCCGATCGACAGCCCCCCGGCGTTGCCGCCGTAGAGCACGTTGCGCCCCGAGGCGCGGTAGATGGCGGTGGCCTCGAGCAGCTTCCAGCCGTCCAGGATGGGCTTCGGGTCGATCCTCGGGGCGCCCCTGCCGGCGGGCCGGATCTCGAAGTAGAGGTGGGCCGCCTTGCCGGGGACCGCCTTGCCGACCCGGCCCAGGATGGTGCCGCCGATCACGTGTGAGCCGACGCGCAGTCGCTGCAGCCGCACATCCCGCGAGTTCAGCCCGAACGGCCGCGAGAAGTAGTTTCTGAAGCTCGCGAAGCTGCCCCGCCCCGAGCGGCGCTCGAGCAGCTGCTCGAGGCCCCCGTGGTGGCGGGCCAGGGGCAGCTCGGGGTGGGCGAAGAGGCGCCGCTTGACCGGCATCGAGGCCCCCCGCCGGGGCCGGCGGTGCTCGCGGCGCGGCGCCGGCTTCGGGGCGGCAACCTGCTGGCCGGCGGAGGCCGGCGCGGACGGCCTGGGATCCTTGTTGGCCCTGACCGTCTTGACCAGCTGGGTCGACCGCGCGTCCTCCTTCGGCACCGGGTAGTACCTGGCCGCCGAGCCCAGCTGCGCGTAGGTGTAGCGGTTGCCGTAGACGTCCTGGAGCACCAGGTAGCGGCCCAGGCGCCGGGAGCGGCCGACCCGCTTTACCACCCCGTCGTTGGTGGCCACCACCGGCGCGCCCCGCCGGGTGAAGATGTCGATCCCGCGGCGGCTCTCGTTCGACTCCACCACCCGGGCCGCGTTCTGGCCCCGCTTCACCCGCCGGGTCGCATCGCGCTCGGCCAGGTCGTCGGCGTAGCGGGCCCGGGCGTAGACCGGGAAGCGGCCCTCGGTCAGTCCGGTCAGCGAGCCCACCAGGTCGGCGGGCACCCCCGCGATCAGCCGGGCCCTGAGCATCACCGAGTCGACGTACCAGTCGGCGTGGTTGTAGGCGAAGATGGCCCGGCGCACGTCGCGCTCGTAGCCAGCCGCCTTCAGGTAGCGGGCCGCGGCGAAGACGGCGTCCACCGGGTTGTAGGGGTCCTGGCGCTTGTCCTTGTTGCCGTCCACCCCGTAGCGGCGCCAGGTCGAGGGGAGGAACTGCATCCAGCCCACCGCCCCCGCCGTCGACACGTTCAAATTGCGGCCGTAGTCGGTCTCGATCTCGTTGATCGCCGCCAGGATCTCCCAGCGCACCCCGTACTGGATCCCCGCCGCCTGGTAGATCGGCAGCAGGAACACCGGCACCCGGAACTTGCGGATGATGAAGTTCGGCACCCCACTCCGCGTAGAGGGGCCGGGCAGGGCGTCGACGAAGCCGGGGCTGCTAGGAGTCGGGGACGTGTCGGGGCGCCGGATCGGGCTGCGACGGCCACCGCCGACGGGGCCACCGCCGACAGGATGAGAACGCTTGTGCTTAGGTCGAGCCTTAGGCTTGCGCGGTGAGCGCTTCTTGCTGACGGTGCGCTTTCGCTTGGGCCGCGACTTGGGGCGCTCGCGGGCCGGCGGCTGAGACTGCTCGTCGTCCCCGTTCGGACCCTTGTTGGGCGCTGCGGGGGACGGGGCTGAGGGGGTATTTCCGGCGGGCGGCGCTCCGGGAGAGTTGGGGTCCGGAGGGGTGTCGAGGGGCGTGAGGGCCAACGGCTCGCCCTCTACGAGCCCAGCGACGTCCGCCAGGGAGGCGCCGGGGGGAAGATCGACGATGACGGTCTTGATGGTGCCGTCGGCGAGGCGCACCTTGGCCTCGTAGGGCTGTACCGCAGCGGGCACCGAGAGGACCACTGCGAGGACGACTGCGGCAAGCAGTAGGACGAGAAGGACTGA
>Ga0126313_10000155_pt1 | contig 29527 bp, 26 predicted proteins | sample Plot105A_FD_89954 | JGI IMG/M metagenome (GOLD analysis project Ga0126313, IMG submission 89954) | Serpentine soil microbial communities from UC McLaughlin Reserve, CA, USA - Plot105A | ecosystem: Environmental > Terrestrial > Soil > Grasslands | place: USA: UC McLaughlin Reserve, Lake County...
CATGATCGAGAGCTTGGCTGATGCCGTTGAGCAGCATCTCGATCTCGACTTGATCACCGGCGGCGGTCGGTGAGAATCCGCGCACTGATCATTGGAATCGGCACCGGAAACCTTGATCATCTGACCGGGGAGGCGATCGCGGCGCTGAACGAGGTCGATCTCTTCCTCGTTGCAGACAAGGGAGATGCCAAGCGCGATCTGGTTCGCCTTCGTACCGCCATTTGCGAGACGTTCATCACTTCTGATCACTATCAGGTTGTCGAGGTGCCTGACCCCGATCGGGACCGCGCGCCGAGCGACTACCCCACTGCTGTCCAGGACTGGCATGCGGCAAGAGCCCAGGCATATGCGACGGTCATCAGTGATCAATTGCGGCCTGACGACACGGTGGGATTCCTGGTCTGGGGAGATCCGGCCTTCTACGACAGCACCATTCGGATTGCCGAAAGGCTCGAAGGCTACGGGTTGAACGTCGATCTGCGGATCGTGCCCGGAATAAGCAGCCTGCAGCTTCTCGCCGCTCGGCACAAGATCACGCTCAACCAGATCGGCGGCTCGATCCACATCACGACGGGGCGCCGGCTGGTCGAGGAGTATCGACCCGAGCTTGGCGATGTTGCGGTCATGCTGGACGGAAACCTGGCCTGCGGAGCGTTGGTCGAGCGCCATCCCGACCTGCACATCTTCTGGGGAGCCCAGCTCGGTTTACCATCCGAAGCACTGATAGCCGGACCACTGGTTGAAGTGCTTGATCGAATCCGCACGATCCGATCAGAAGTCCGCGGCCGTGACGGCTGGGTCATGGACACATACCTGCTCCGAACTCCGCGTTAGCCCAGCCGGATCGAGGCGCTGATCGATGTGACGTCCAGGATCAAGACCACTCGCTTTGGATTGATCCGGGGCAGCCGGTAGCGCTCCGCATAGCGACGTTCGGCCTCAGCGACAGCCTCGGAACTCCTCTCCACTCGAATCCGGCCGGACATCGTGAGCCAGCGGCCACCATCCACCGAGCACAGCGCCGCTGATGCCCCAGGTAGACCGGCGTTGCGCGCCTTGACGGAATCCGACGAAGTGATCACCCGAGCCGTCGCTGTCGGCGCATCAAAGGTGAAACCGACCGGTACAACGTGCAGCTCACCGTTCCGGCGGATCGTGCTCAGAGTTGCGAGGTGACGTTCGGTGAGAAACGCATGGACCGGCTCCGGCAACGCGGTCGGGTCCAGCCTCAACCGGCCACGTCCTCGAGATCGCCCTCCACCTGGAGATAGACATCCTGCATCGTCGCCATCAGGTCGGGATCGGGCTCGGCCCACAGTCCGCGGTCGGCGGCCTCGTGGAGCTTCTCTATGATCCCGCGGAGCGCCCACGGATTGGCGTGTTTCATGAACTCCTGGTTCTGCTGCTCGAGCACGTAGCTTTCGGCTAGCTGCGCGTACATGCCGTCGGTGACCACGCCTGCGGTCGCGTCGAAGCCGTAGAGGTAGTCCACCGTTGCAGCCAGCTCGAACGCCCCTTTGTAGCCATGGCGCTGCATAGCCGATATCCAGCGTGGGTTCACCACCCGCGCCCGGAAGACTCGGGCCGTTTCCTCGGTCAGCGAGCGGGTACGGACCGCGTCCGGGCTGGTCGAGTCCCCGACATAAGCCCTGGGCGCAGCACCGGTCAGCGCCCGTACGGTTGCCACCATCCCGCCGTGGTACTGGAAATAGTCGTCGGAGTCGGCGATGTCGTGCTCCCGAGTGTCGACGTTCTTCGCCGCAACCCGAATCCGCCGGTAGTTCGCCTCCATGTCTGCACGAGCTGGCACCCCGTCCAGATCGCGGCCGTAGGCGTAACCGCCCCAGGTGGTGTAGACCTCGGCAAGATCGGCATCGTTGCGCCAGTTTCCGGCCTCGATGAGCGGCAGAATGCCGGCCCCGTACGAGCCTGGCTTGGATCCGAAGATCCGAGTTGCGGCCCGACGGTGATCACCATGTGCTGCGAGATCGGCGACGGCATGGGTTTTCGGGAAGTTCATCTCCAGCGGCTCATCCAGGTCGATGATCATCCGTACTGCGTCGTCCAGCATGGCAACGACATGCGGGAAAGCGTCCCGGAAGAAGCCGGAAATCCGCACCGTGACATCGATTCTCGGCCGGTCCAATTCCGCAAGGCTGATCGGCTCCAGTCCGATGACGCGGCGAGATGCCTCGTCCCAGATCGGGCTGACACCCAGCAGCGCGAGCACCTCGGCAATGTCATCGCCGGAGGTGCGCATCGCCGAGGTTCCCCACACCGAGAGGCCGACCGACGGCGGATAGCTGCCGGTCTCCTTCTTATGGCGGCGCAGCAACGACTCCGCCATCGCCTGGCCGGTCGCATAGGCCAGGCGGGACGGGATCGCCTTCGGATCGACCGAATAGAAGTTGCGTCCGGTGGGCAGCACGTTGACCAGTCCACGAAGCGGCGATCCGGACGGGCCTGCCGGCACATAGCCGCCGTCGAGCGCATGCAAGGTCGCAGCTATCTCCGCACGGGTGCCGGCCAATCGGGGAATGACTTCGCGACAGGCAAATTGCAGAGCGGCGACCGCGGCCTCGTTCGGCCGGCCTAGGGTTCCGGTGACGATCTCCTCGATCGCTTGCTCCCGCCAACCTCCCATCGCCAGCTGCTCCACCAACGCCCGCGTCTGCTGCTCCACCCGATCCACCTCGGCCAGCGGCGCGCCATCAGAGAGGCCCAAGGCGGTCCGCAACCCCGGAACTGAGTTGATTCGACCGCCGAAGACCTGGCCTGACCGAAGGATTGCCAGTACCAGGTTGATCAGTTCCGTACCCTCCGGCGCCTGACCTAGGACGTGCAGGCCGTCGCGAATCTGCGCGTCCTTGATCTCGCACAACCAGCCGTCGACATGCAGCACGAACTCGTCAAAGCCGTCGTCATCCGGCCGTTCCGCCAGACCGAGGTCATGATCAAGCTGTGCGGCTTTGATCAATGTCCAGATCTCTCCGCGCAGCGCGGGCGCCTTGGCCGGGTCCATCGCGTTGACCTGTGTGTACTCATCGAGCAGCTGTTCCAGCCGCGCGATCTCGCCGTAGGTTTCCGCGCGGGCCATAGGCGGCACTAGATGGTCGATGATCGTGGCATGAGCACGCCGCTTCGCCTGCGTGCCCTCGCCCGGATCGTTGACCAGGAACGGGTAGATCAGTGGCAACGAGCCGACCGCAGCATCAGTCCCACAGGATGCCGACATTCCTATGTTCTTGCCAGGCAGCCATTCGAGATTGCCGTGCTTGCCGAGGTGAATAACGGCGTGGGCCCCGAACGCCTTCTCCAACCACCGATACACCGCAAGATAGTGGTGCGATGGAGCAAGATCAGGATCGTGGTAGATCGATATCGGGTTTTCGCCGAATCCTCGTGGCGGCTGGACCAAGATCACCAGATTGCCCGCTTGCAGTGTGGCCGCAACGATTTCACCGTCCTGGTGTGAGCTTCGGTCGACGAAGAAATCGCCGGGTGCTGGACCCCACGCGTCGGTGACCGTCGCAACAAGATCATCGGGAAGTTCGGCAAGCCATGATCGATAAGTCGCTGCCGGTATCCGTACCGGCTGACCGGAAAGCTGCTCGGAGGTCAGCCACTCGGGGTCCTGGCCACCCGCCGAGATCAGCGCGTGGATCAAGGCATTGCCCGCCGTTGTGTCAGGAGACTCACCGGGCACCGGCTCAAGCGGGCCGGTGCCGGGAATGGCGCCTTCGGGTCCCAGGTCGTAACCGGCCTGTCGCATCGCGCGGAGCAGGCGGATGACAGAGACCGGCGTATCCAGACCGACCGCGTTGCCAATCCGCGAGTGCTTGGTCGGATAGGCCGACAGCACGATGGCGATCTTGCGCCGGCCCGGTGGGATATGGCGTAGCCGGGCGTGGTTGATCGCGATCTCGGCGACTCGCCGGCAGCGCTCCGGATCGGGCACGTAGTGCGGAAGGCCGTCGGCGTCGGTCTCCTTGAAGGAGAACGGCACCGTGATGATGCGGCCGTCGAATTCGGGCACCGCAACCTGGGTTGCCACATCCAGCGGTGTCATTCCTTCCTCGGACTCCGCCCATGACGCCCGGTCCCAGGTCAGGCAGAGCCCTTGCAGGATTGGGATATCGAGTGCCGCCAGGGCGCGCACATCCCAGGCTTCGTCGTCACCGCCTGCCGAGGCGGCGGCCGGCTTGGTTCCGCCCGCCGCGAGCACGGTGGTGATCAAGGCATCAAGCGTGCCGAGATGAGCGATCAGGTCATCCGGGGCGTCCCGCAGTGAGGTGGCATAGACCGGCACAGCTAAGCCACCGGCCGCATCGATGGCAGCCGCCAGCGCGTCGACATAGGCGGTGTTCCCTGCCATGTACTGGGCCCGATAGAACAGAACGCCGATCCGGGGCCGCGGGCTGAGCCGTTGGACGAGGCGATGGATCGTCCCTGGATGCGGTCGTGCCAGCTCACCCCAGCTGGACCGCTCGACTGGTCGCTCGAACCCAATGCCGGTGAGCAGCACCGTGTCGGAGAGGAATGCGTGTAGCTGGCGCAAGTTCTCCGGACCGCCCTGGGCCAGGTAGACGTGCGCATCGGCCGACACTCCGATCGGGACGCTGGACTGTTGCATCAGGGCGGCGTCTGGCAGCTGTTCACCCCCGACCACGACGAGCGGCTTGTCGAGCGTCCGAAGTTCCGCGATCTCGGCGGCGTAGCTCTGTGGGGAACCGAGCACCCGCAGGACGATCAGATCGCATGTTCCGAGACCGAAACGCAGCGCACTGACCGGGGTCTTCGCCGGGTTGGCGTAGACATAGTCGGCGCCCGAAGCGCGAGCCGAGAGCAGATCGGTATCAGAGGTCGACAGCAGCGCAATGCGCCGTTCATCCTCGCCCACAACCTCGCCCTTTCCACGAGACCTGCGCAGCCTAGCCGTCCTGCGCTCCTACCATGTCCCGGGTGACCGCCCAACTCCGGCCGGCAGTCGATCGCTGCCCCGGACTGTTGCGCCCTTATCGAGCCGAGGATGGTCTGCTCGTCCGAGTGCGGATTCCCGGTGGCCAAACCAACTCGGGCACCCTGCTGGCCCTCGCTCAGCTGACCGGGACACTGCAGCTGACATCTCGGGGCAACCTCCAGCTGCGCGGGATAGAGAACGACAGCATCGCGGCACTCACCGACCGGATTGCCGGACTCGGACTGCTGCCGTCGCCGAGCCACGAGCTGGTTCGCAACATCGTTGGCTCGCCGTTGACCGGCCTGACTCCAGAGCGACCGGACCTGCGGTCACTGATCAGGGAGTTGGACGAGGCGATCTGCGCTCAACCAGAACTTGCGGATCTGCCGGGACGGTTCCTATTCGCGATCGACGACGGCCGCGGCGACGTCTGGTCGCTGGAATTCGACATCGGCTATCGGGCACTCAATGACCAACGCGGCTTCGTTGCCCTCGGCAGCGCGGCGGCCAGGCCCCATGAGCACCAGATCCGCCAGCTGAGTCGTGCCGGCGCAGCGGCTGCGATGGTGCGGGTCGCAACCGACTTCGTACGAGCACGGCGGAGCCAGGCCTCGGCCTGGCGGCTTTGGGAGCTTCCTGATTTCCAGAACCTTCCTGGAGGGCTGGTGGAGGTCGATAGGCCGGTCGAGGCTCCTCCTCCGATCGGTGCAGTGGCTGATGCTGCCTGCGTTGGGGTCCCGCTTGGCTTTCTCACTACGGCTCAAGCTGCCGCGGTTCACACAATCGCCGCCGGCGGGCCGGTGGTGATCACACCATGGCGAGGTCTGATCGTTCCGGGCGCAGCCGGCGAACTCGGCGCGCTGGGGGCGGCGGGACTGGTCACAGATCCCGAAAGCCCGTGGACGAAGATCACGGCCTGTGTCGGGTCGCCGGGCTGCGCCAAGTCGAAGATCAATACCCGGGAGGTGGCTGTCGAGCTCGCCTTCAAGGGCCGCCCGCCGGTACGCCGGGTGCACATCAGTGGCTGCGAACGGCGCTGCGGGGCACCGTCGGGCGATCATGAGGAGTGGGTGGGAGCCCTATGATCAGTCGGCCGATGCAGCGCTATGACTACTGCGCCGACGGCGAGGAGATCTACCGGCGGTCCTTCGAGACGATTCGCCGGGAGGCCGACCTCGGCGCGCTTCCGACCGACGCACAGCCAGTTGCGGTACGGATGATTCACGCATCGGGCGACATATCCCTGCCCGCGCTACTGGCTCTTGCAGATGACTTCGTACCCGCGACCCAGGCCGCGTTGAGGGCAGGCGCAACGATTCTCACCGACTCCGAAATGGTGGCCGCCGGTATCACGAGATCGCGGTTGCCGGCCCGAAACCAGGTGCGCTGCCTGCTGCGCGATGCCCGCGTGCCGGATCTTGCCCGGGCCTGGGGAACCACCAGAGCCGCCGCAGCAGTGTCGTTGTGGGGACCAGAACTCGATGGCGCGGTCGTCGCCATCGGCAACGCACCAACCGCCCTGTTCCACCTGCTTGAGATCCTCCACGAGGACGGTCCGCGTCCAGCAGCGATTGTCGGCATGCCTGTCGGATTTGTGGGCTCGGCAGAGTCCAAGGAGGCACTGGCCGCCAATCCCTGGAAGATCCCGTATGCAATCGTCCGAGGCAGGCGAGGCGGCTCTGCTTTGGCCGCCTCGACAATCAACGCGCTGGCCCGGGAAGCGGAATTCGGATGAGCGGCCGCCTCTACGGGGTCGGCGTCGGCCCGGGCGATCCGAACCTGATCACCATCAAGGCCGCGAGGTTGATCAAGGATGCGGATGTGGTCGCGTACCACTCCGGCACCGCCCGGCGCTCGATAGCCCGCAGCATCGTGGCTGACCTGATCAGCGAGTACGCCACCGAGGAACTGTTGATCTATCCGGTGACCACGGGTGAGGTGATGCACCCGTTGGGCTATTACGGAGCAATTTCGGACTTCTATGACGAGTCGGCTGAGCGTCTTGGCAAGCATCTGGATGCCGGCCGAACAGTCGTTGTGCTGGCCGAGGGCGATCCGCTGTTCTACAGCTCCTATATGTACTTGCATGATCGGCTGGCGGACCGGTTCAGCTGTGAGGTCGTGCCCGGTGTGACGTCGATGACGGCGTCGGCTGCTGCTGCCGGTACTCCGCTGGCTCGTCACGAGGATGTGCTGACTGTGCTCCCCGGAACACTGCCTGTACCTGAGCTCGCCCGCCGGCTGACCGACACCGACGCCGCGGTGATCATGAAACTGGGCCGAACCTTCTCCGGCGTCCGGGAGGCACTTCGGCAGGCTGGCCGGCTCGAGTCGGCCCGCTATGTCGAGCGGGCCTCGACCGGCGGCGAGCACACCTGGCCGGTGGCCGAGGTCGATCCGAGCCAGGTCCCGTACTTCTCCATGATCATCGTCCCGGGCAGTGACCGACGCGATGACACCGCCGGCCGGCATCACCCGCCGGCGGTTCCTGAACCACTGACAGCGCACACCCGCACCGACCTTGTCGAAAGGCCGGAGCTGTTGGTGTTGGGGCTCGGTCCCGGCCCGTCCGAATGGCTCACTCCAGAGGTTGCCACTGCTCTCGACCATGTTGATCATGTCGTCGGCTACGGCCCCTACCTCGATCGGATTCCGCGAGCGGCGCGACTTCAGCGCCACGCCACCGGCAACACCGTCGAGCTGGACCGGGCCCGGTTCGCCCTCGACCTAGCGCTCGGCGGGCAGCGGGTCGCAGTGGTGTCAGGGGGTGACGCCGGGGTTTTCGGCATGGCGTCGGCGGTGTTCGAGGCCGCCACCGACGACCGTTACGCCGCCATCAAGATCACCGTGCTGCCCGGCGTAACGGCAGCCCAGGCTGTAGCTGCGCGTGCCGGCGCACCACTGGGCGGGGACTATGCGGTGCTCTCGCTTTCTGACCGACTGAAGCCCTGGCCGCTGATCGAACAGCGGCTTCGTGCCATCGCCGCCGCCGATCTCGTACTCGCGATTTACAACCCGGCCTCACGCGGGCGCCGCCGTCAGATAACCGAAGCGCGCCGAATCCTGCTGGACTGCCGAAGCCCCGCGACTCCCGTTGTCGTCGGCCGAGATGTCGGCCGCCAAACCGAAAGTCTTGCCGTCACTTCCCTGGCGGAGCTGGACACCGAGACGGTTGATATGAGCTGCCTGATCATCGTCGGCTCCAGCCAGACCGAGTGGAGCGCAGACGGTAGGGTCTGGACTCGCCGCCGTTACGCCTGACTGCCCAGGGAAGTTTCATCTCTTGCTTCGAAGTACTGGCTGGCGGCGCTTGCTGTAGAGGTGAGATTCGACGAAGTCCTCAGCCTGTAATGCGTGCCCAACGAGGATCACCGCAGCCTGGCGCGCGCCGGAGGCTTCGACCTGATCGGCGATGTCGATCAGTGTGCCCCGGAGGACCAGTTCATCCGGCAGGGAAGCGTTGACCACAACAGCCACCGGGCAGTCGGTTCCGTAGGCATCGACCAACTCACTGGAAAGACGCCGGATATGGCGAATGGCCAGGTGCAGCACGAGCGTTGCGCCGCTCTTGCCAAGGTACGCCAGCGACTCGGCCGCGGGCATCGGAGTTGACTCGGCATAGGTGCGAGTCAGGATCACTGTCTGGGTCAGTTCGGGCACCGTCAGTTCCCGGCGGAGGACCGAGGCTGCGGCCGCATAGGCGGGCACTCCCGGCGTCACATCCCATGGGACGTCGGCAGCATCAAGCCGCCGTGCCTGCTCTGCCAGGGCTGAATAGATCGAAGGATCGCCGGAGCACAACCGGGCGACGTCCAAGCCCGAGGAGTGCGCGCTGACCAGCTGCTCGGTGATCTGATCAAGGTTCAGACTGGAACTGTCGATCAAGCTCACACCCGGCGGGCAATGAGAGAGGATGTCAGCACCGACATAGCTGCCCGCATAGATGCAGACCGGTGAGCGTTCGATCAGCTGGATGGCCCGCAGAGTGAGCAAGTCGGCCGCCCCGGGACCCGCACCGATGAAGTGAACGGTCATGCGTCAAGCGGCTTCTGCACCGCCCACTGCACGACCGGCCGAGCGGGCTGCCAACCGTGGTAGTTGCCGATGGGCTGCATCGACTCGATCGAGATGCGGGTCAGGTCACCGCCCAGCCGGCGCCAGAACTCCACGAGAATCGCCTCGGTCTGCTGGGTGACCGCGTGCCCCACCAACCGGCCGCCCGGCCGCAGCGCCGCCCAGCACCGCCCAACAGTCTCGCGGTCTGCGCCACCCCCGAGGAAGACCGCATCTGGCGGCGGCAATCCGCCGCAGGCGCCTGGGGCCTCACCCTCCACAACCTGCAGGTCAGGTACGCCGAGCCGGGCCGCGTTGACCCGGATCCGTTTCACCCGCGCGAGATCACGCTCAATCGCGATGGCACTGCAGCGGCGGTGGGTACGCATCCACTCGATGCCGATCGAGCCCGCACCCGCGCCGACGTCCCAGAGAAGCTGGCCCGGCACCGGCATGAGATGAGCGATTGCGGAGGCACGCACGTTCCGTTTGGTCAGTTGTCCGTCGTGATCGAAAACCTCGTCGGCCAGTCCCGGAGCTGCCGACCAGGCGGCCGAAGGCCGACTCGGCTCGCAGGTCACGCAGACGACGTTGAGATCCGGCGGATCGGGCGGCCAGATCTGGTCCCACCGACATTCCGCCGAGGACCCCAGTTGAGCGAGCACGGTGATCTTGCTGCGTCCGAATCCGGTTTCAGTGACGAACTGCCGAACCAGATCAGGGGTGGAGCCATCGCGGGACAAGATCACCAATCTCCGGCCGGGAGAGAGATGGCGGCTGACCTCATCCAGCTCACGGCCGTGGACCCGGACGACGTCATAACTGTCGGCGGCCCAGCCCATCCGGGCAGCCGCCAGCGCGACAGATGAGACCGCTGGATGTATCGCTACCGAATCGACACCGAAGATCTCGATCAAGGTCGAGCCAATGCCGTAGACCAACGGATCGCCGCTGCCGAGAACCACGATGCGACGGCGCTCGTGATCGGCGGTGAGCGCTGCCAGGCTGCGACGCAGATCGACCGGCAAGCGAATCCTTTGCTGACCGATGATGGCCGGCAGCAGATCAAGGTGCCGTGAGCCGCCCAGCACAAGATCAGCGTCTTGGACCAGGCGCCGTTCGGATGGACCGAGGGACTCCCAGCCAGCGGCTCCGATCCCGACCACCTCGATCACGCCACGACGATAGCCATCTCCGCGAGCTGTGCCGAATCCAATCTGGCTGATGTGACATCATCGAGGCGGTGCGGCGGAGGAATCCGGTGTGAGTCCGGAGCGGTCCCGCCACTGTGACCTCGAGTCGCTCGAGGAAGTCAGGACGTCTACCGCACCCGGCCGCTGCCATCGGGGATCGGCGGCCGAACCTCTCGCCAGCAGCGGGCGTGGACACCCGCGGGAAGGGCCGTCGTGACCGGTACCAACTCGAGAACCTATCCGTTCTCGGCGGTCGTCGGTTCTGACGACATGGCTCTGGCTCTGATCCTGACGACCATCTCACCCGAGGTCGGCGGCGTGCTGGTTCGAGGCGAAAAGGGGACCGCAAAGACCACAATGGTGCGGGCCCTGGCCCACGTACTGCCATCGATCCGGGTGGTCGAGGGATGCCGGTTCAGCTGTGACCCTCTCGATCCCGACCCCCACTGCCCCGATGCTCAGCATCTCCACTCGGCCGGCCCTCACCTGACTCGGCCGACCAGGCTTGTCGAGCTTCCGGTTGGGGCCAGCGAGGATCGGGTCATCGGGTCGATCGATCTACAGCAAGCGCTGGGAGCAGGGCATGTCACGTTCCAGCCGGGACTGCTCGCAGCGGCGCATCGTGGCCTGCTCTACGTGGACGAAGTGAACTTGCTTCATGATCATCTGGTCGACCTGCTGCTCGATGCTGCGGCGACGGGCCGGTCCACCGTCGAACGCGAGGGAGTCTCCATCGCCCACGCTTCCAGAATCGTCTTGATCGGCACGATGAACCCCGAAGAGGGTGAACTTCGCCCGCAACTGCTGGACCGGTTCGGCTTGACCGTCGAAGTCGCCGCTCCACGTGATCCGGGCTTGCGGGCGGAGGTGATCCGCCGCCGGATGAGCTACGACCGGGACCCAGCCGCCTTCGTCCAGACCTACGCAGCGCGGGAGGACGAGTTGCGCGCCCGAGTCGCCGCTGCCCGCGCACGGGTGAGCTCGGTACGCATTGCGGACGACCAACTGACCAAGATCGCTGAGGTCTGTGCCGCCTTCGAGGTCGACGGCTTGCGCGCCGACATCGTGACGGCTCGAGCCGCGGCAGCGAACGCCGCCTGGCACGGCCGCGGTGCCGTCTCTCGGGACGACATCAGGGCAGCGGCCCGGCTGGCCCTACCCCATCGCCGGCGGCGGCAGCCGTTCGACGCACCTGATCTCGACGAGGATCTGCTGGATCGACTTCTCGGTGACCACGAGCCCGAGCCCGATCCTGGCGGCGGCTTTCCAGAGTCCACCGGAAATGGGCAAAGCTCAGCTGAGCATGGGAACGATACGCGGCCCGAGCTCGTCGACCGGACACGGGCTGAGCCGGTCGAAGCTAGCCCTTCGCCCAGCTCAGTACACGGGGAATCGGGCTTCAGGCTAGAGGAAAGGGTGTTCGCCACCGGCCAGACGTACCGGACCCGGTTGTTCACCGCGGCGGGCGTCGGTACCGGGGAAGCCGGCCGACGCAGTCGAGGGCTGACCACGACCGGCCGAACGGTGGGTGCGACCCCACTGCGTGATCACGACAGCCAGTTGCACTTCACGGCAACCATCCGTGCCGCCGCCCCACATCAACCCGCGCGAGGCCGGGAGCTGGATGAGCGGCTTCATCTGGCGAAATCCGATCTCAGGCTTGCGGTCACCGAGGGACGCGAGTCAAACCTCGTGCTGTTGGTCGTCGATGCGTCGGGATCCATGGCTGCGCGGCGCCGGATGGAAGCCGTCAAGGCTGCCGCCGTCTCGTTACTACTCGACGCCTATCAGCGTCGGGACAAAGTCGGCTTGATCACGTTTCGCGGATCTGCCGCTTCTCTGGCGCTGCCCCCGACCTCGTCGATCGAGGTGGCGGCCAGGCGATTGGCCGATCTGCCGAGCGGAGGTCGTACACCGCTTGCCGAAGGCCTGATCTGTGCGCACCAAACCCTGCGCCAGGAACGGATCCGCGATCCGCGGCGGCGGCCGCTGCTGGTCCTGGTCACCGATGGCCGAGCGACCGCTGGAGCCGACGCCGTGCTCAAGTCGCGTCGGGCGGCCGCCGAGATCCGCAAAACCGGAGTCAGCAGCATTGTCGTCGACTGCGAGACAGGCCGCCTTGCGTTGGGTCTCGCATCCCAACTGAGTGATCACCTGGGCGCGCAGTACGTCCCCCTCGGTGATCTGGCCGCCGATCAGCTGATCCGTACCATCCACGCCAAGCGAGCCGCCTGATGCCGGAAGGAAAGCCGGACCAGGTGCCGGCCGATGGCCTCACCACCAGGCAACGGCGGAGTCGACCACTCCTGGTCGTCCACACAGGCGACGGCAAGGGCAAGTCGACTGCGGCGTTCGGCCTCGCTCTGCGAGCCTGGAACCAAGGTTGGTCGATCGGGGTCTTCCAATTCGTGAAGTCCGCCAAGTGGCGGATTGGCGAACAATCGGCACTGGAGGCCCTGGGTCAACTGCATGACCGTACCGGCATCGGCGGACCGGTCGAGTGGCACAAGATGGGGTCCGGATGGTCGTGGTCGCGGAAGGCCGGCACCGAAGATGATCATGCCGAGGCGGCGCGTGAGGGCTGGCAGGAGATCAAGCGCCGGCTGGGCGAAGGAACGCATCAGCTGTACGTCCTGGACGAGTTCACCTATCCCGTGAACTGGGGATGGATCGATGTCGATGACGTCGTCACGACTCTGCTCAACCGCTCCAGTGACCAGCATGTCATCATCACCGGACGCAGGGCGGATCCTCGCTTGATCGACGCGGCATCGCTGGTCACCGAGATGACCAAGATCAAACATCCGTTCGACTCGGGCCAAAAGGGCCAGCGGGGCATCGAGTGGTGACCGCTCTGCCGCGTATCGTGCTGGCCGCCCCCGGCTCCGGCCATGGCAAGACAACTATCGCGACCGGGCTGATGGCTGCGTTGCGAGACTCCGGACTGGAGGTCGCCGGGTTCAAGGTGGGACCTGACTACATCGATCCGGGCTACCACCTTCTCGCCACGGGCCGCCCCGGACGAAACCTCGACCCGCATCTGTGTGATCCCGAGCAGCTCCTACCTCTGCTGCTGCATGGCGCCGCCACGCCACAAACTGCAGACGTGGCGATCATCGAAGGAGTGATGGGCCTCTTCGACGGGCAGATCGGGGGCGACGGTTTCGCCTCCACTGCCCACGTGGCGGCCCTGATCCAAGCCCCAGTGATCATGGTTCTGGACATCTCGCAGGTCTCCCGCACTGCGGCGGCAATCGTGCACGGTCTGCACACCTTCGATCCTGCGGTCCGGCTGAGCGGCGTGATCTTGAACAAGGCAGGGTCTGATCGTCATGCCAAGGAGGTCATCTCCGCCATGGAGGCCACCGAGATCGACGTGCTCGGGGTCCTCCCTCGTGACGCCGGCATCGAGGTGCCGTCCCGACATCTTGGTCTGGTGCCGGCGGCCGAGCGCAGCGATGCCAGCCAAGCGGTCCGCAGGTTGGCCGCCCGGATCGCCGACCACCTGTCGCTGACCAGGATCATGCAGATCGCCCACGCGGCGCCGCCGTTGCCGGCAACGGCCTGGGACCCATCCGCCGTCGTGCGCCCGCCGTCGAAGGCCCGTCCGGTGGTCGCCGTGGCAGGTGGTCGCGCCTTCACCTTCCGTTATCCGGAGACCGACGAACTGCTCAGCGCCGCAGGCTGCGAGCCGGTGATCTTCGATCCGCTGACCGACCCACAGCTGCCGCCTGGCACGGTCGGGCTCTACCTCGGCGGCGGCTTCCCGGAGATGCACGCCAGCCAGCTATCGGCCAACACTGTGCTGCGTGCCGAGATCGCCGCGGCCATCGACGCCGGAGTGCCAACGATCGCGGAGTGTGCCGGCCTGCTCTACCTCTGCCGGACCGTCGACGGCGCGACCATGGTCGGCGCCCTGCCCGCCGACGCAGCGATGAGCGACCGGCTGACCCTGCGCTACCGATCACTGATCGCGAACCATGATCACCTTCTCGCGCCGGCCGGCGCTCGGGTCACGGGTCACGAATTCCACCGGACGATCGTCGATCCGGCGAGTGGAGAGCGGCCGGCCTGGCTGGTGGACGGCCAACCAGCCGGCTTCTCCACAGATCCTGCGGACGTCGGCCGCCCCACGTTGCACGCGAGCTATCTGCATCTGCACTGGGCCGGTCACCCGCAGGTGGCTCAGCGCTTTGCCGATGCTGTCCACGCCTTTGCCGCTCCCGGCCGCTACAACCTTCGCCCGCCTGGCCAAGCAGCGGCGGATCAACTGGACCTCCGCTACCACGGTGATCAAGAAGTGGACGGCGGCTTGATCGATCTCGCGGTCAATGTACGGGTGCCGGCGCCGCCAGAGTGCCTGATCGAGATCATCAACGAGACCACACCCCGGCTGGCCGCATACCCGCATTCCGGCGAGGCGCAGGCCGCCATCGCAGCTGGGCACGGATTGCGCGAGGATCAGGTGCTGCCGACTGCAGGCGGCGCCGAGGCGTTCATCCTGATCGCCAGGGCCCTGCCGACCAGGTGCCCGGTCATTGTCCATCCCCAGTTCACCGAGCCGGAAGCCGCACTGATCGCGGCCGGCCGGCCGCCATCGAGAATGATCTTGACCGCCGACCAGGGTTTCCAGCTTGACCCGACCCGCATCCCCGCGGACGCCGATCTGATCATGATCGGCAATCCGACCAATCCCACCTCGGTGCTGCATCCGGCCGACGCCATCCGTTCGCTCCTTCGACCCGGACGGCTGGTTGTGGTGGACGAGGCGTTCATGGACGCAGTGCCAGATGAGGCCGAGTCGATGATCGGCGGCGAGATGCCCGGCCTGGTGGTTGTCCGCTCGCTGACCAAAACCTGGGGCCTCGCCGGCCTACGGGCCGGCTATGCCGTCGGAGATGGGCCGGTGCTCGCCGCGATGCGCGATCAACAGCCGCCCTGGTCGGTGTCCACTCCGGCACTGTCGGTGATAACAGCCTGCCTTTCACTGGAAGCCCGAGCGATGGCCGCGGATGCGGCCCGAGAGATAGCGGCAAACCGGTCAATTCTGATGGAGTTTCTCGGTGAGCTGGACCTGGAGCCCGCCGGGTCACCGGCCGCGCCGTTCGTCCTTCTGGACACCACAGGGTTGCGCGGACCGAACCGCCCCGGATGGGTGCGCGAGGCGCTGCACGAGCGCGGATTCGCAGTCCGGCGCGGGGAGACGTTTCCAGGCCTGGGACCGGACTGGATCCGGATCGCGGTACGTGAGCCGGAAGTCAGCCGGAAGCTGGCTGACACCTTGCAGGCGATCGATTGCCGCTCCGCAAGAATGTGAGCGACATACTCACGCTCAGGAGGAGGAGTGAGCTTTCCCGCCGACCTCGAGCTCAGCGGTCGCTCCGTCCTTGTCTGCGGCGCTGGCGCGCCGGCCTTGGCCTCGATCCGCGGACTGCTCGATGCTTCCGCACGGGTCACCGTCGTCGGCACCGCTCCGGTTGCCACCATCCTCAACCTGGCCGAGCGTGGTCGGCTCAAGCTGGTCGAACGCACCTTTCGCCTCGATGATCTGGTCGGCTTCAGCCTCGTGGTACCGGCCAATGGCGACGCCGGCCTCGATTCGCAGGTCGTCGAACTCGCCAAACGCACCAGCGCACCCTGCGTGCTTCCGATTGGCGCCACCAGGCAGACCGGCGAGCCCCAGGCTGGATCGGTGATCCTGGTCGGTGGAGGACCAGGAGACCCCGGCCTGATCACGCTGGCTGGACTGGAGGCGGTACGTCGTGCAGACGTCATCGTCTGCGACCGCCTCGCGCCACTGTCGATCTTGCAGCATGCCAAGCCGGCCGCCGAGGTCATCGACGTGGCCAAGATCCCCCGCGGGCCACACACGTCCCAAAACCGGATCAACGAGATCTTGGTGGAGAAGGCACAGTCTGGCCACACGGTCGTCCGGCTCAAGGGCGGGGACAGCTTCATCTTCGGCCGCGGCGGCGAAGAATGGCAGGCCTGCGCCGCGGCGGGCATCCCGGTGACGATCATTCCTGGCGTCACTTCCGCCACAGCCGCCCCGGCGCTCGCCGGCATCCCGTTGACCCATCGGCAGCTGACCCAAGGCTTCACTGTCATCTCCGGACACGTCCCACCCGGCCATCCCGCCTCGACTCTGGACTGGGCCGCCCTGGCTCGGCTCAACACGACTCTGGTGATCATGATGGGAGTCGCGACGCTTCCCGCCATAACCGCTGAGCTGATCAAGCACGGACTGGCGGCCGGCACCCCGGCGGCCACCGTCGCCGATGCCGGCCTGCCTTCCCAGCGGGCCGTCTTCGGCACTCTGGCGGACATCGCTGAGCAAAGCCGCCATGCCGAGATCTCACCCCCCGCGATCTCCATCATCGGCGCGGTAGCCGGGTTCCGCGGAGATGATCATGACCCGAGTTGATCCCGGCCGGATGACCGTCATCGATCTTGGCCGGCGGGTCAGCGCCGCATTCTTCGCGCTTCTGGTACTGGGATGCTGTTACCTGGCGCCCCGATTCTGGGAGCAGAGTCACCCACCTCTGGACGCAACGACGCTGGCGATCCCGCGCGAGGCACAGGCAAGCTGGCTGGCCGCAGGTCGGGTGCCCAAGATCGAAGAACTGGCCGGGTCCACTATGGCGCGGGACGCACTGCTGGACTTGAATACTCTGAGCCGACTCAATGGGGTGCCGGTGGCTGGCTGGGCGCCCGCCTGGCAGTACGTCTGGCCGCGGGATGCGGCCTTTGCGGCCAGCGCTTTCGGCCGCACCGGGCACTTCGACGATGCAGAACGCATCCTGCAGTTTCTCCAGGATTCCCAACCGACGTCTGGCACTTTCGAGGCACGCTACCGCCCCGACGGCTCAGGGCCCCCCGACCAACGCGGCATCCAGCTCGACGGCTCCGGCTGGGCGATCTGGGCTCTCGACCAGGTTGCCTCGGAACTGCCGACAGCTTCCCTGCGGCGGGAACTGATCACCGGCTTCCAGCCGCTGCTCGATCGATCGGTCGCGGCGATTCTCCACTCGGTACGGGACGGCTCGACGCTTCCCCCGCCGTCACCTGATTACTGGGAGAGGCCGGGGCGGCGGGTGACTCTCGCGACCTGCTCGGTCTTGTTGGCCGGTCTACGCAGTGCCGAGCGGTTGTACCAGGCGATTGGCCAGCGTCGACCGGCGCTGGCCTCCGCCGCCGACCGATTCGAACAGACCGTCCTCACCACATTCTCACCTGACGGATTCCCTCGGCATCCGGGCGGGCCTCCCAAATCCGTCGACCTGGGAGTGGCCTTTTTGCTGCGGCCGTTCGCTGGTGTGACCGATCCGTCGGCGGTCCAGGCCTGGCGCCGATCCCCGACCTTCATGCGGCGGCCGGCCGGCGGACTGGCGCCGGGTGGCTCCTGGCGGCGCGACGGCATCAGCTGGACACCAACCGTGGCTTCGTACGCCATGGTCGAGGCCTGTGAGGTGCCGCGTGAGCGGGCCGTGGCGCGCCTGCGGTGGCTCGATCAGCACCGCACGACCGCAGGCTATTTGCCTGAGAAGGTCCGCGCGGACGGCAGCCCTGCTTCCGTCGCGCCCGTCACCTGGACGGCGGCGGCGGTTGTGATCACCGTGGACGAGCTCGAACACGGCTGCTAGGTAGATGCCTGCTCGGTGCGCCGGGAACTGCGCCGGGCTGAAGCTTCCCCGTCTCCAGCCCGACCCTCCAGCCGCGTTGGGGCGATCTGCTCGCCTACCAAGGGGTCACCGAGTTTCAGCCGTCCGCGGTCCCAACCGCAGCCTCCACAGATCGGCGCCCCGGGAGATAGCAACCTTGCTCAGCGGAGATACGTCGATCCGGAAGATCACCGCCGGCGGAGCGTGTAGGACATGCGCGATGATCGCCCGGACCACGAGGGGAGCGACAACCACGACGCTCCGGCCGTCCGGCCATTTCCATTGATCGATCGTCGCTCCGACCCGCGAGACGAGCTGAGCCAGACTTTCGCCGCCGTGCGGTCTCGCCTCGGCGTCGTTCAGCCATTGCCGCACCCCGTCCGGCTTCTCGACCCCCAACTCGGCAAGCGAACGCCCGTTCCAGGAGCCGAAATCGCACCCGCGCAGCGCGTCGATGACTTCGGCGGTGCCGCCAAGAGCAGTCGTCGTCTCCGCGCACGCCGGCTCAGGACCGCGATACCAGCAATTCACCCGGCCCTCGAGCGGCGCGATCGATCCTTGGTCTAACAGGTGGCCCGGATCGCCAAAGATCGACGCTGCGGTGCCGGTGGCCAGTGCATGCGCCACCAGCTCCAGCCGCGTCGCCACCTCAGCGCTCGTCGACGCTGGGCCGCATCTGCCGAGCAAGGGTCAGGCCGACCAATCGAGAGACGAACAGCGCGACGTAGCCAAGACCGGCGAGCTGTTCCATCATCACCACAGCGCGGGCTTGGGCGGTGACGGGCACCACGTCTGACAGGCCAGTGCTGGAGAGGTTGGTGAAGCTCAAGAAGAGCAACTCCATCCAGCTTCGCGGTTGGTCGGAGTTGACTGCCGCGATAAAGCACCCCGGTTGCAGAATCTGAATGATCACGAACAGGTAGGCGAATGCCCAGGCCACCAAGGTGAAGGTCGCCCCGACGGCGTAAAGCTCATCGGTGGTCACTTCGCGGTCGGCAAGCATGTAGAACATCAGGCTGGTGGCAGCCCAGAAGTAGAACAGCGCGTGACACACCGCCGAGACCAGTTGCAGGGCTGGGCTGGTACTCAACGCATCGACGATTGACAGGGCGGACGCCAGAACGGCAAGAGCGATAGCGATCCAGGTCGGAAGGGGCGACTCCCGTACGGTCCAAATAGCCAGCGCAAGTACAACGGCGCCGAACGCCTCGAACAACCCCCGGCCAACTGCCCCCTTCTCCAGGAAGGGATAGATCAGCACCCCGACCAGCTGAACTGCCAGCAGGACTGCCGACGGATGACTCAGAACCTTGCCAACGACTCCGCCTGGTCGAGCGAATCTCATGGTCGCGACCATATCGAGCGACAGGCACCCACCTTGCCGCGCGGAAGGTCCGGACGCTATCGTGAGCCAGCTCACGGAGATACGGAAGCCGGTGCAATTCCGGCGCGGTCGCGCCACTGTAAGGGCCGGACGGTCCGAGCCAGACCCGTCCCCGTCGAGTTCCGTCGCACTGGGTCGCAGGAACCCTAGGAGGAAGCATGTCGAAGTCACGCAGCGCAGCGGCCGCGATCGAATCCGGCGTTGTCATTCCCACACTCTCGGCCCGGCAGGTCCTTCCCTGGCTGGTCTTTGCCGGGCTGGTGCTGCTCATTGCCGTGTACTTCCTCTCCACCGAGCAGGGCGCGACATCGCTGCTCGCCGGCACCGCCGTGCACGAATGGCTGCACGACGGCCGCCACCTACTCGGCTATCCCTGTCACTGAGCGCCGACCGGCGTGTCGGCGCGGGACTTTCTTGTCCGTGGTCTGCTGGCGGGTCTGATAGCTGGCCTGGCGGCATTCGGCATTGCCTTCGCCGCTGGCGAGCCGGCGCTGGACGCGGCTATCGCCATTGAGGACTCAGATGCCGCTCACCACGACGACCCGACCGAGCAGCCACCCATGGAGTCCGTACCCCGAGCGGTGCAGGCCACTGCCGGGCTGCTGACCGGCACTCTGCTGGCTGGGGTCACACTGGGCGGGCTCGCCGGAATCCTGACTGGGCTCGCGCTCGGTCGTTTCGGTGGTTTGGGCCCGCGCGCCACAGCGCTCTGGGTGGTCGCCATCATGTTCGTGACGCTCGACCTGGTGCCCTTTGTCAGCTATCCGCCGAACCCGCCAGGTGTCGGTCAGGCCGACACCATCGGCCAGCGAACCGCTCTGTACTTCGTGTTGCTGGCCATCTCGGTCATAACAGCTGTCTTGGTGATTGTGCTCGGTCGGCGTGCCGCACACCGTTGGGGCGGGTGGTACGCCATCCTTCTTTGTATCGGCAGCTACCTGATCATCATTTCGGCCGTCATCGTCTTGATGCCGGCTTATGACGAGGTGCCTGCGAGCTTCCCGGGGGGTCTGCTGTACGAGTTCCGGGTTGCAAGTCTCGGCACTCGCCTGACGCTCTGGGCGGTTTTGGGGGTGATGCTCGCCGAACTGGTCTACCGGCTGACCCGCCGAAGCCAGCCGGTGACAGGCCCCATTCGTGCGACCGCGGGTTGACCGGTGATCACGCCTCCTTCTCGGGCAGTCCTCAACGCTGCACTGGTAAGGCTCGGCCAACTCGCCAAGCCCGCCGGGGCGCTGGGCCAGCTGGAAGCCATGGCCGCCTGGCTGTCGGCGTGCCAGGGCGAGTGCCCACCGCGACCGCTCGAGCGCATCCATGCGGTGGTACTCGCCGGTGATCATGGAATTTCCCACTTCGGCGTATCGGCTTATCCCCGCTCGGTGACGGCGGGAATGGTGCACGCCTTCGTTGACGGGCGGGCCGGCGCCAGCGTGCTGGCCCGTCAGCATGGCGTGGCCCTCCGAGTGCTCGACATTGGGGTTGACGATGATCTCGACGACGTTCCACCGGAGGTCAGCGCCTATCACGTCCGGCGATCGTCCGGGCTGATCGACTGCGAGGATGCCCTGAGTGCGGACGAGGTCAGCAAGGCGCTGCGAGTCGGGGCCCGTATCGCGGCCGACGAGATCCACGCCGGCGCCGATCTGTTGATCCTGGGCGACCTCGGCATTGGCAATACCACCCCGGCCGCCGCGCTGATCGCATCGACCTTCGGAGTCGGTGCTGACGAGGTGACCGGGCGTGGTAGCGGCCTTGACGACGAACGCCTGGCTCACAAGACCCGCGTGGTCGCCATGTCGCTGTCCCGAGCGGCATTCAAGGGCGTAGTTGATCCGCTCGATCGGCTGGCGTGCCTCGGCTCAGCCGATCTGGCGGCGGGCGTGGGTTTCCTGATCCGCGCTGCCCAAGCCGGGATACCGATCCTGCTGGACGGCCTGATATCACTCGCCGAACTTGCCGTCGCCGAAGATCTTGAACCGGGTGTCGTCGCCTGGTGCGCCGCGGGGCATCGCTCTCCCGAACCCGCCCAGCAACTTGCCCTCGACAAGCTCGGCCTGTCGCCTCTGCTGGATCTGGGCATGCGGCTCGGTGAGGGCAGCGGAGCGCTCGCTGCTGTCCCGTTGCTGCGGTCAGCGGCGCTGCTCTTACGCGAGACGGCGCTGCTCGCTGAGCTGCCGCCGGCCGACGATCATGGCGTATGAGGCCTGGCGGCTGGCTGTCGGTACCTTGACCGTCATACCGGTCGGACGTATCGGGGAGATCGACCGGAACAGAGCCGGGCGGGCGATGAGCCTCGCGTCGGTCGCGGTGATCCCGCTGGCGGCTATGACCGGAGCAGTGGGCTGGCTCGGCTGGCTGGCTGGCCTGCCGAGCCTTCTCGTCGGATTGATCATGGTCGGCACGCTGGCGGCCGGGACCCGGGCGCTTCATCTGGACGGCCTCGCCGACACGGTGGACGGTCTGGGATCCGGTGGGCCCGCCGAGCGGGCGCTCGCGATCATGAGGCGCGGAGACATAGGCCCGATGGGCGCCGTCGCGTTGATCCTGGTCCTGGGGATTCAGTCGGTCGCCCTGGCCGCCGTAGTGGACGGACCCCGAGGGGCAGTGGCTGCCGGCCTGGTGGTGTGCTGCTCGCGGGCAGCGTTGGCGGTCGCTTGCCGCCGCGGGGTACCAGCGGCCAGGAAGGACGGTCTTGGCGTCACCGTCGCGGCTTCGGTGTCCGTCCTCGCTGCGGCGGCCATCTGGCTGGCGGCGACGGCTGTCCTGATCGGAGCGGCGGCGCTGCTCGGCCGCTGGTGGCTTGGAATCATCGCCGGCGCGGTCTCGCTCGGAGCGGTGATGATCCTGGTCAACCTGGCTGTCAATCGGCTCGGTGGAATCACCGGGGACGTGTTGGGCGCCGCGGTCGAGATCGCCTTTTCGATCATGATCGGCAGTGTGGCAGTGTGAGCTCAGATCCGCAGTGCGCGGCCGGCCACCATCAGGTACACCTCGTCGCTGGCTGCGGCAATGGCTGCGTTCAGCCGGCCCAGCAGGTCGGTGAATATCCGCCCCGACTGGTACTCCGAGACCAGCCCCCAGCCGACCTCGTTGGTCACTGCCACGGCCAGCCCTTGGCAAGCCCGCCATGCCTCGATCAGGTCCTGCGTGTGCGAATCGAATGCCCCTTGCCATTCAGGGAGCGGCTGGTCCCAGGTGCCGAGCCGGTCGATTTGGGCGGTCACCCAATTGCCGAGGCAGTCGATGAGGACGGGGGATTCTGCCCTACGCAGGGCGTTCGCCACATCCGACGTCTCCACCGTCGCCCAGTCGGCCGGCCGCCGATCTCGGTGCGCGTCGACCCTTGCCGCCCACTCCGGATCGGTCGCGGGATCAGGCAGCGGACCCGGCGCGATGTAGGTGACGTTCGGCTGGTCGGCCAGCAGACCTTCGGCGAACCGCGACTTCCCGGAGCGCATCCCGCCCGTGATCATCAACCGCCGCGTTGCCATCGGCGATGACTCTACCGAGCAACACCGTCTCCGCCGTCGGCATTGGTCTCGGCTATCTCGCCGATGCCGTGTTGGGTGATCCCCAACACTGGCATCCGGTGGCCGGATTCGGGCGGCTCGCCGCCGCAATGGAGAAGCACAGTTACGCTGACCGGCGCAGCGCCGGTCTGCTGCACGTTGCCGTCTTGACCGGTCTTCCGGCTGGTACTGGGCTGCTGTTCGAGCGAGCGGTCCGGCGGCACCCGGCAGGGGTACCCCTCGTCGCGGTGGTTACCTGGGCCGTGGTGGGCGGACGATCGCTGCGGAGGGAGGCGGCATCGGTTCAAACCAGGCTGGCTGCGGGGGAACTGCAGGCTGCTCGGGTTGCCGTACGAAATCTTGTCGGCCGGGATACCGAGGACGCGACCCAACAGGAAGTGGCCCGAGCCACCGTGGAATCGGTGGCCGAAAACACCTCGGACGCGGTTGTCGCGCCGTTGTTTTGGGGTGCCCTCGCCGGCCTTCCCGGCCTGCTGGGATATCGGGCGGTCAACACCTTGGACGCAATGATCGGCCATCGCTCGCCGAGATACCTGCGATTCGGCTGGGCTGCCGCCCGGCTTGATGACGTCGTCAACTGGCTGCCCGCCCGCCTGGCCGCGCTGCTGACTGCGGCCATCGCGCCATCGGTTGCTGGCTCAGCTATCGCAGCCTGGCGCGCATGGCGGCAGGACGCTCGGCAACACCCGAGTCCCAACGCCGGAGTGGTCGAAGCGGCCTTCGCCGGCGCACTTGGCGTCCGGCTTGGCGGCACCAACAGCTACCAGGGTCGCGCTGAGGAACGCGGTGTCCTGGGCGATGGCCGTCCCGTGGTTGTCGGCGACATCGCGCGTGCCGTCCGACTGTCCCGACGGGTGTCGGCTGCCGCGCTCGCCCTGGTTATCGGCATCCGGCTCGTCCCAGGCACCGCGTGGAGGTCACCATCACGATCTTGATCTTGGGCGGGACGGCCGAGGCACGCCGGCTGGCAACGGCCCTGGTGCAGGCAGGGCGCGATGTGGTGTCGTCCCTGGCCGGCCGAGTCCGGGAACCAGCGTTGCCGCCCGGTCGGGTACGGGTCGGCGGCTTCGGCGGCGTTGAGGGTTTGGCCGACTACGTCCGTACCGGCGGAATCGCCGCCGTTGTCGACGCCACTCACCCGTTTGCCGCCGGGATCTCCCAGAACGCGGCAGCGGCCGCCGAGCTGACCGGCACCCCGCTCCTCCGGCTGGAACGCCCTGGCTGGGCCGACCATCCGCTGGCACGAACCTGGTCCTGGGTGCTGGACGTCGCCGCGGCTCGGGCAGCTGGTGAACATGCAAGCCGGCCGTTCCTCACCTCCGGGCGACAATCGCTGGAATCGTTCCTGCCCTGGCGGGACCGGCCCGTGCTGGCTCGAGTCGTCGAGCTGCCAGGATTCCCGTTGCCTTCGAAGTGGATCCTGCTCACCTCCCGCGGCCCTTACTCTTACGCCGGCGAGCGAATGATCATGGTCGACCACGCGATCGATCTTCTGATCACCAAGGACTCCGGCGGCAGCTACACCGCGGCCAAGCTGGACGCTGCCAATGATCTTGGCATCGAGGTGGTGATCATCGCCCGGCCGTCGCGCCCCAGCACAGCCCAGGTGATCAGCGTCGAAGCGGCTATGGCCTGGTGCGCCGGCTTGGTTGATCAGCCACTGCCGATGCCGCCAGCCCCGCTCGAGACGGGCTAACCCTCCGCCACGACATGCAATAGAAGTGCCGCCGACCAGCTGAAGTTGTTCGTACCGTGCCCCGAACCGGTTCGAGGATTGAAGTACTCCCGGAATCCGGCACCGGCCACCAACGCGACCATGTCGTCGCAAAGCCGCCTGGCCAAGGCGTCCTCACCATGCGCACGGAGACCCTCAGCTACCAGCCACGTCGTGTTGAGCCAGGTGGGACCTCGCCAATAACGACGGGAGTTGAAGCGCGGGTCGGTGAAATCGAAGCTCGGCACGCCATGCACTCCCGGCTGGCCGGCACAGAACGATGGCCCGGTCAGGGTGGCGCAGAGGGCCGTGGGTATGCCGTCGGGCAGTCCTGGCAAGACCAGCGGGATGAGGCCGGCAACCGTTCGCTCGCCGAGCAGCACGCCGGGCCGGGTATCCCGGGCCAGGAATATTCCGCGGGCGCCGCTCCACAGCTGGTCGACCAGCGCCGTCGTGATCCGCTCTGCCTCGCTCAGATGTCGATCGGGGTTGCGGCCCAGCCCGCGCGCCATCTGAGCCAAAGCCAGCTCAGACCATGCCCACAGGCCGTTGAATCCAGGATCGACGACGACGAACTCCCCTGAACTGCGTACCCAGTCGTCGTCATAGCCGGCATCGCGATAGGCCAGCGCCAGCCTGATATATCGGGCATAGTCCTCGTCGGTCGGGCGCTCGCTGGACCTCGCGTGATCAATGTCGCGGCGCGTGTAGGACTCGAAGAGCGAGAGATCAGCCGGCACGGCCCGCAGTGGCTCGTCCCAGGCCGGAGAGTTGTCCAGGCCGGTCTCCCACGGGTGCACGACGACGGCGAGTCCATCCACGGTTCGGCGCTCGCGGATGTAGGAGTTTTGCCCCACCAGTGCCGGATAGGCGCGAGCTGCGAAGTCGAGTCCACTTGACCCCAGCCGATCCATCACGGCACGTGCGGCGATGGCGTGTACCGGAGGCTGGATGATCCCCGAGGTGTCAATCGGTGGGTGCCCCTCCAACCAAGAGGATCTCCAGAATGACGGTCCGGGAAAGTAGGCGTCGTCCGTAACAGCAGGATTGAAGGCGATGTGCGGGAGTCGGCCATCGGCCCACTGGGCACCGAACAGACTGAGCAACTCAACGGCGGCGCGCGACGGGGCGAGATGCTGCAGGCCGAGCGCGATGAAGGCCGAATCCCAGCTCCACTGGTGGGGGTACAGGCGTCGCGAAGGCACCGTGGCGTGACCGTGCCAGTTCTCGATCACAACCCGAATGGCCATCCGCGCCAGTTGATCATGATCAAGATCGGCGACCTCCGATGTGGCGCGGGTTACGACCATGCCAATTGCCGCATCCGCCGTACCGAAGTCGGCAGAACCTCGTCGACGTCACCGGATAATCGGCACTCGTAGGCCAGCTCGTCGGCGTAGTCGATGGCCCAGAGGGTCTGCAGCGTCGATGACCAATCGATGTGACCGGCACCGGGCTCCAGACGGTTGCTGTCGCTCAGCTGAACGTGCCGGATCCACGGCGCAGCGGCGACCAGGGCCTTGAGCGGATCGGCCTCCTCGATGTTCATGTGGTAAGTGTCGGCCGCGATCCCGAAGCTTGACGAGCCGATCTGCTCACACAGTGACGCCGCATCGGCCAGGGTGTTGATCATGTGGTTCTCGTACCGATTCAACGGCTCAAGCGCGATGATCACTCCTTCCGCTTCGGCGTGAGCCGCAAGCTGCCCGAAGGCATCGAGCAGGATTTCGGCGTCTTCAGCCTCGGTACGTGGACTGGTGAACGGTGGCAGACGCTTGCTGAACATTCCGTACGAGGCAGGCGTCATAGCGAGCCGGCCACCGATCTCGGCCATCACCGACAGCTGCGACTTCGTTTGGAGCAACGCATCAGCCCGTTTGTCGGAGTCGAAGTCGCCGACGAAGTGCATCATCTCCACACACGCCGTCGGCATCGGCACGCCGGCGGCTGCCGCCTCTTTGAGTTCGGGCAGCCGCCCTGCGAAGCGGCCTTGGCCTGCCGCACGCAACTCAAGGGCGTCAAAACCCAGTTGCTGGGCGTGCTCCCACCGCTCGAGTGCGGTACCGCCGCACAGGTACTGCTCCTGCGCGGACAGGCGTATCGCGTGCCTCATGCCGCGGCCTGACTCCCCTGAGTGGAGCCGACGAAGCTCAAGATCACTTGCACCAGGTCCGGGGGTGGCGAGTCGACGAGCCGGTAGGCATCAGCCGCTGACCTCGCTGGAATCAGATGGCTGACCAGAGGCAATGGATCGAGCCGGCCGGCGGCACAGAGCCGGATCACCGTGTCATGGAGCCGCTCGGGAGTCCACCGGTCCCGGAGCGACAGCGGCAGGCCGCCGATCTGTGACGAGACCAAGGTCACCTGATTGTGGTGGAACTCCTCACCGAGCGCCAGCGCGGTGGCTGGGCCCTGGTAGAAGCCGGCGGCGATGACCGTGCCACCCACTCCGGCAACCCGAATAGCTTCGTGCAGCGCCGGATATGCGCCGGTGAGCTCGATTACCCGATCCGCACCCCGTCCCTTGGTGTGCTCCCGAACAGTCAGTGCAGGATCCCCGTGCTCTGCGGACATCGGCGTGGCGCCGAACTTCTCTGCCAGCTCAAGTCGACGAGGCACGAAGTCAACGCCGATGACGTCGACGCCCTGGCCGACCAGGAGTTGGGTCGTCAGCAGGCCGATCACCCCGAGGCCGAAGACCACCACGGTCTCACCGACGCAGGCTCTGGAGGCCAAGACCGCGTTCAATGCGACGGCGCCCACCCGGGCGAAGGTGCCGACCATCGGATCCAAGCCGGACGGAAGAGCCCGGTCATGAATCCTCTCGGCCGGCAATGTGGCGTGCGAGCGATGGCCCCACATCCCCCAGACCAGATCACCAGCCTGAAAATCGGTGACCCCCAGGCCGGGCTCCTCGACTTCCCCGACCTCGGAATAGCCCCAGTCAGTCACCGGATACTGAAGGGTCGAGTCCCCTGGGAGGAAGAGCTCAGCCTCCGGATTCCACTGCTTCTCCAGGTAAGGATTGGTGCCCCGGTAGTAGGCCAGTTCGGTGCCGGCTGAGATGCCCGAGTAGAGCGTTCGAACCCCCACCTCGCCAGCAGCCGGCTTAGGCGTCGGATAGTCCCGCACCCGCACCACTCGTGGTGCAGTCAGCTCGACGAGGTAAGCCATCAGGAGGCACTCGATTGACTGGGCACACTCAGTGGGTCGTGCACACCTATCCCTTCTCGGCCCCGGCGGTAAGTCCGCCGGTGAGCAGCCGCTCGGTCGCAAAGAAGATGATGATGATCGGCAGGGTCAGCACCACCGAGCCCGCCATCAACACGGTGGTCGGGACCTCGACGCTTCCGGACAGCTGGGACAGGCCGAGGGACACGGTCCAGCGCCCCGGGCGGTCGACGAGGAACAGCAGCGCGAACAGGAACTCGTTCCAGGCGATCATGAACACGAACAGTCCGGTAGACATGATCGACGGCATGGCCAGCTTCAGGCTGATCTGACGCAGCACCCCGATCCGGCCCAGGCCGTCAACCAAACCTGCCTCTTCGATCGATTCCGGCACCGTCTCGAAGTAGTTGCGCAGCATGTAGATCGCCACCGGCACGGTTTGCGCGGTGTAGACGATGATCAGTCCGACCAGCGAGCCACGTAGCCCAAGCCGGGTGAAACCGACGAACAGCGGGATGGCCATCAAGATGGCCGGAAACAGATAGGCGGCCAGGAAGATCCCGCTGACCTGGCGCCGGCCGATGAAGGGCAGCCGGGCGATCGCGTACGCGCCGGGAATCCCGATCAGCAGCGCAAGCGCCACCGAACCGAGGGCGACGCCAGCGCTGTTGAGCAGGAAGCGGCCGAAGCCCTGGCCACCGGAGGCCACCGGGGACAGCACGTCGACATAGGTCTGCAGAGTGAACTCGGAGGGTTTGACGATCAGCGAGGCAGGGTCGCGCAGCAACGACTCGATTGGCTTCACCGAAAGCAGCAGCATGTAATAGAACGGCACGAGCGTCGCGATCAGGAACCCCGCGATCACGACCCAACGGCCGATGCCGAAAATCCGGCTCTGAATTCGATGCCGCCCACCGGCAGCTGGCGGGCGTTGCTGCGGTGGGGCAGCAACCTCGCTCGGCGGTGTCACAATCTGAGTTGTCATACCCGCTCTCCTCTCCTGCGCAGGATCAGCAGATAGACGCTGAGCATGGCCACCAGTACCAGCGCCATGATTACCGATTGGGCCGCCGCCGCGCCGACATTGCGCTGCACGGCGAGGTAGTTGTAGATCTGCACGCTCGCGACATTGGTGCCTGCCGCGCCTCCGGTCAGCAGGAAGATGTCATCGAATTCATTGAAGGTCCAGATCGTGCGCAGTACGGCGAGCACGCCAATGATCGGCATGAGCTGCGGCAACACGATGAACCGGAACGACTGCCAGGGCGTCGCGCCGTCCACCAAAGCCGCCTCTTCCGGCTCGCCCGACATGGCCCCCAGCCGCGCCATCAGGAACAGGAAGGCGAACGGGAAGTACCGCCATCCTTCGAACGCGATCGTGGTCAGAAGTGCCGTACGCACCGGGATCTCCAGTCCGAGCACTTCCCACGTTCCTCGCTCCTGCGAGAGGAAGGCGATCGGCTCATCCCAGCCGAGCAGGGACTGTCCGATTACGTTGACGATGCCGAACTGCGGATTGAGCATCGTTTTCCAGATGAAGGTCACCGCAACGACCGGGGCAACGTACGGCAGCAAGTAGGCGGCCCGGACGAACGTTCGGCCGCGGAACGGCTGGCGCACGGCCATCGCAGCCAGCAGCCCCAGCGAAATCGCCAGCACCACCGAGCCAAAGGTATAGATGAAGGTGGTGCCAGGCTCGACCAGAAGGCGCTGGAGCCCAGTACCCGTTGGTAATTGGCCAGGGTAAGCGGCTCGAAGAAGTCGGCCCGACCGATTTGGATCAGCCGCATTCGCTGGAACGAGAGCAAGATCGACCACAGCAGGGGGAAGATCACAATTACCAGCACGACCAGCAAGGTCG
>Ga0126313_10000156_pt1 | contig 29494 bp, 33 predicted proteins | sample Plot105A_FD_89954 | JGI IMG/M metagenome (GOLD analysis project Ga0126313, IMG submission 89954) | Serpentine soil microbial communities from UC McLaughlin Reserve, CA, USA - Plot105A | ecosystem: Environmental > Terrestrial > Soil > Grasslands | place: USA: UC McLaughlin Reserve, Lake County...
CCAGGCGTCGTCGAATCCCTCTGCGCGCAAGCGGTCAACCAGCTCCCGTGGTGCTTCGCTGTCGATCGACAGCGCCATCAGCGCCTTCCCTCCGCGCCGTGTCCGGGAGACGGCCATGTTCGCGATGTTGACGCCGGCGTCCCCGAACAGGGTTCCGACCCGGCCGATCACTCCCGGCACGTCGTCGTAGCGGAAGAAGACGAGCAACGGCGCGAGCTCCATCTCGAGCTCGAAACCGAGCGCGCCGACGAGCCAGATCCGGTTCTCACGGCCGATCGTCGTCCCGGAGACCTGCAGCTCGGCCCCGTCGGCGACGACGGCGACACGGACGAGGTTCGTGAAGTCGCGGGACGAGCGTCGCCGCTGCTCCACGACCTCGATCCCGCGCTCCTCCGCCAGCAACGGCGCGTTGACGTAGTTCACGGGCTGGTCGAAACGCCCCTGAAAAGCGCCGTTCAACGCGGCCGCGGTCAGCAGACGCGTGTCGTACTCGGACAGGTTCCCGAAGTACGTCAGCTCGATGCGGTCGGCGCGACCGACCGCGAGCTCCATCGCCAGCCGGCCGAGCTTTGCCGCGAGCGGGAGGAAGGCCCCGAGTACCTCGAGATCCTCGGGCCGGATCGCAGGGATGTTGACGGCGTTCGTAACGAGCTCGCCAGCCAAAGCGGCTGCGACCTGCTCGGCGATGATCACGCCTGCGCGGTCCTGCGCCTCCTCGGTCGACGCGGCCAGGTGGGGAGTGGCGACGACGTTGTCGAGCTCCAACAACGGGCCGGTGTACGGCTCGGCGGAGAAGACGTCGAGCGCAGCTCCCGCGAGCTTGCCCGACCGCAGCGCAGCGAGCAGCGCCTGCTCGTCCACCAGCTCACCGCGGGCCGCGTTGACGAGCCGCGCGCCGTCTGGCATCTGCGCGATCGCCTTCGCGTCGAGCATCCCGGTCGTCTCCGGGGTCAGCGGCAGGTGCAGCGTCAGGAACTCGGCCGCGGCGAGCACGTCGTCGGCCCTCTCCGCTCGCTCGGCGCCCAGCTCCCGGAACCGCTCTTTGCTCACAAACGGGTCGAACGCGACGACGCGCATGCCGAGGCCGATCGCGCGCCGGGCGACTTGCTGGCCGATCCGTCCGAAGCCGAGCACGCCGAGCGTCTTGCCCTCGAGCTCGATCCCGCCATGCGTCGAGCGCTCCCAACGGCCTTGCTTCAAAGCGGCGTGGGCCTGCGGGATATGGCGCGCAAGCGCGACCAGCAGGCCGATCGCGTGCTCGGCGGCCGAGACGACGGTCGACTCGGGCGCATTCGCGACCACGATTCCGCGGCGTGTCGCCGCGTCCATGTCGACGTTGTCGACACCGACGCCGGCGCGGCCGATCACCTTCAGGCGCTCCGCCCTGTCGATCAGCTCGGCGGTCAGCTGCGTCCCGGAGCGGATCACGATCGCGTCGTAGTCGGCAATCCGTTCGTCGAGCGGTGCCTCTCCGTCCACGTCGACGTCGAAATGCTCTTGGAGGAGCTGAACCCCAGCCTCGGCGATCGGCTCGCGGATGAGGACGCGAGGGCGGTCGGTCATTTGACGGAGTCCTGGGGCGCCGCTGGCGGTACGAGGCCGGAGGGCACAGTGCCTCCAGCACGGGCCCACGCTACGCGTCCTAGAGTCACGCAGCTGGTGTCAGGCGGCGGCGGAGCCGGGCTCCGCCCGGCGGGAGCCGCCAGCGTCCAGGGCTTGGTCACACGCGGGTGTGCTCGAAGGCCTCGAGCGCTGCTGTCACTGCCACCCCGCGCTCGATGTCGGCGCCGAGCTCCGCGAGCACGAGCTCGACACCGGCGAGAGCGGTCGTGATGTCGAACACGTCGTAGTAGCCGATGTGACCGATGCGGAAGACCTTGCCCTTGAGCGGCCCCTGGCCCGGCGCGAGCACGATCCCATGGCGGTCGCGGAGCGTCTGGACGAGCTCACTGGAATCGATGCCATCGGGCGCATTGATCGCTGTCACGACCGCCGAGCGGTCGTCGTCCGGCGAGAACAGCTCGAGGCCCATGGCCTTGACTCCGGCCCGGCAGGCACGGCCAAGGCGAGCATGGCGCTCGAAGGCCTGTTCCAGCCCCTCGTCGAGGAGCAGGCCGAGCGCGACCTCGAGCCCGACGACGGTCGAGACCGCCGGCGTGAACGAAGGATCAGATGCCTCCTGTCGCTCCCGCGTCCGGCTCCAGTCGAAGTAGTAGCGCGACGCGGCGTCCTTCTCGACGACAGCCCACGCATCTGCGGAGACGGAGACGGTCGCCAGCCCGGGCGGCGTCATCAGCGCCTTCTGGGAGCCCGAGATCACCGAGTCGAGGCCCCAGGCGTCGGTTTCGAGCGGAACGGCGCCGAGGCTCGAGATGGCATCGACGGCGATCAGCGCTCCCGCCTCCTTTGCAGCGGCGGCGAATCCCTGGACGTCCGCGACCACGCCGGTCGAGGTCTCCGAGTGCGTCGTGAAGACGACTTTTGCGCCGCCGAGCTCGTTCAGCCGCTGCGCGAGATCCTCAGGGAGGGGCGTCTCACCCCACTCGTAGCCGAGCTCCTCGACCTCGCAGCCGAAGTTGCGGGCGATCGCCACCCAGCGCTCGCCGAAGTGCCCCGCCGACACGACGACCACACGGTCGCCGGGCCGGGTCAGGTTCGAGACCGCCGACTCCATCCCGCCGGTGCCGGACGCCGTGTAGACGAGGACGTCTCCGTCGGTTCGGTAGACCTGGGCCAAGCGCTGGAGGCAGCGTTCGAAGGTCTGGCGGAAATCTGAGCTGCGGTGGTGGATGATCGGGCGGCCCATCGCCGCGAGCACCTCGGGCGGGACCGGCGTGGGGCCGGGCGTGAACAGGTACCGCTTCTCGGCCATCCGCCAGGAGGCTAGCGCCTAGGGTCGATGGTATGGAAGCGCTCCTCGCGTTCGCGGCCGCGCTGCTTGCCCTGCGTCTGGCCGGCCGGCTGGCAGGCCGCTACCGCGCTCGCCGCGCACCCGAGCTGGCGATGTGGTCTGCGTCGCTTCTCGCATATGCCGTTGCGTCAGGGGCGCTCGCCTGGGGCGCCGCGGCCGGCTGGAACGAGGCGGCCTTCCGGCTCTACTACCTCTTCGGCGGTTTGCTGACCGCACCGCTGCTCGGCGCCGGCTCGCTGCTGCTCGTCGGCAAGCGCTGGGTGATCCCGGTTGCGCTCGTGTACGCCGGCCTCGCGGTCGGGATCGCACTCGCCGAGCCGCTTAGCGCCGAGGTGGCGGGCACCTCCATTCCCGAGGCGCAGGAGCATTTCGACTACTTCCCCGCCCGCGTCCTCGCTCTCGTCGGGAACATCGGCGGGACGCTCGCCGTCGTGAGTGTCGCAGTGTTGACGATTCGCCGCCGTCCCCTCGGCACGAGCCTGATTCTCGCCGGCGTTGCCGTTGCCGCAGCGGGCAGCGCCTTGGCCGGGCTCGGAGCCGCTGAAACAGCCGCATTTTCCGCGATCGGCATCGTCCTTCTTTACACAGGTTTTACGGTTTCCAGCGGAATTCGGCGGGCTGTGTTGCCCACCCAGGCGCGCTGATTTGCTAACAAGTGCCGCCGTCGGGGCGTCCTAGCGCTCCTGAAACGCGAAAACCGAGGAGCTGTCACGTGCTCCGAGGGGCGGACTGCGGCACAGATCCCGCGTCTCAGAGCCGGCTCCGGCGCGAGGGGAGGAAACCGTCGTGCGCCGACTGCTCGTCCGGACGGCCGTCGTGGCCGTGTTCATAAGCTTTGCCGTGGCCGGGTTCCCGGCCGCCGACGTCGTCCAGAGCTCGGAAGCGAGACTCGATCCCGGATTCGTCGTCGGAGCGATCAAGCGCTACCAGCGAGCCACGTGGCAGTGGCAGCGGCTGATGGGCGTCCCGAAGACACCGAATCGCAAGCGCTATCTGCGCATCCGCGATCGCGAGTTCCGGCACTACGTCCTGCACCAGTGGCGGCGCCGGGCGATCAGGGCGAAAAACCGGGCGCATAATCCTCCCCACGAGCGGCATTGGCGCTGCCTTCAACGGCACGAGGGACACTGGCGCGATGGTTGGGATCCCTACTGGGGCGGTCTTCAGATGGACAGGAACTTCATGCTGGCCTATGCACCCCGCCACCTGCTCCGCCGTGGCTGGGCCAACAGATGGACGCCGATCGAGCAGATGTGGGTCGCCGAGCGGGCCTTCCGCGCGGGACGCGGCTTCTACCCGTGGCCGAACGCCGCGCGGATGTGCGGCCTCATTTAGCAACTACAAACGCTCAACTAGCCTCAATGGGGTCAGACCCACTTGAGGCGGCCTGAGGGTTGGCTTGCACGAGGAACGCGCGGCCAGGCGCTGGCGTTGCCGACTATTCACCGATTGCTTTGAGCACGACCCGCTTCCGCCGCCGCCCGTCGAACTCCGCGTAGAAGACCTGCTCCCAAGGGCCGAGGTCGAGCTTCCCGTCGGTGATCGGAAGCACGACCTGGTGGCTCATCAGGTGCCTTTTCAGGTGCGCGTCCGCGTTGTCCTCACCGTTGTTGTGCCGGTACTGGTCGGTGGGCTGGTGCGGCGCGAGGCGCTCGAGCCAGTCGTCGAAGTCCTGAATCAGGCCTGACTCGGCGTCGTTGACGTAGACGGCGGCGGTGATGTGCATCGGGTTGACGAGGCAGAGACCGTGCTGGATGCCGGAGGCTCGGACGAACTCCTCGACCTCGGGCGTGATGTTCACGTAGTCGCGGCGGTTCGGCGTCTCGAACCAGAGGTAGTCGGTGGCGTGCTTCATCGCAGCTCCGGGAATATGACGCACGGTGGCGGAGCCGAGAGCCGATGCGGCGTTCAAGGCGAAGGTTGAGAGCCGCCTCGCGGCGTCGCTTGCGGAGCGCGGCTACAAGCAGCTCGCGAAGCGGGATCTGATCTTTCATCTAGACATTCAGAGCGCCGACGGGATCCGCGGCTGGCTAGGTCTTCCCAGCTTGACAAGCTCGTCGATGCGATCGACACACAGGGGTGTCGGTTCATGGAGTCCCTCGATGAGCGACGCGCTCTCGCGTCAGCACTCCGAGGAGATCTGCGCAACAGGATGGTCTTCCGCCTCCCGGCGACGCTGCTGGTGCTCGGACACCGCCGCAGAGCAATCTGGCTCGCCCGCTACTTCAAGGTGCGTTACGGGCGCGGCTCCGACCCATTTGCAACCGAGTACGCAGCGTTTCTGCGGCGCCTAGTTGCGTACGATGCCGTGTGATGGGACGCGGAGATCGCCGCAGGGTGCGCTGGGCGAGAGACCGGCAGCGCAAGAAGAAGGCCCGGGAGAAGGCGCAGGCTGCCCCTGCAGGAAAGCCGGCGCAACGGCGACGCCGTTCCACCAAGTCCGCGGGCTAGCTCCGACGCGGGGCGAAACTTCCTCTACCCCCTTGTCGCGTAGAGCGCTCTCGGTCGGATGGAGAACGACGTTGCGCGGCACGAGATTCATCGTGCCGTTCTGCAGCTCGTTTCGCTAGGCCTTCAGCTTCTCGCGGACGAGCTCGTTGACGACCCGCGGATCGGCCTTCCCCTGAGTCTCCTTCATCACCTGGCCGACGAAGAAGCCGAGCAGGCCTTCTTTCCCGCCGCGGTAGGCCTCGACCTGGCCGGGGTTGGCCGCCAGGATCCGCTCGACGATCGGCTCGAGCTCGGCCGTGTCGGCGACGAGCCCGTCCCCGAGGTACCGCTCGGCGGTAAAGCCTGGATCGCCGCTGGCGGCGAGCGCCTCGGTGAACCTGTCGCGCGGGATGCGCGAGCGCGCCTCGATCAGCTTGCCGAGCTCGCCGGCGTCGACCACCTCGGGATCGACGCCCGACACCGCGAACTGGTTCATCAGCACGTTCGCGATCGCCCGGCGTTCCTCACCCGGGACGCGTACGTAGAGCCGGTCGCGCCCGCTCGTGACGAGATCCAGGGCAAGGTCGTGGTCGAGCTCTGTCGTGAGCCGGCGAATCCGTTGACCCGGGAGCTCCGGCAGCTCGCCCCGAACGCGCTCGACCAGCTCGCGCGGTGGCTCGATCGGAACGAGGTCGGGCTCGGGGAAGTAGCGGTAGTCCTGCGCTTCTTCCTTCGAGCGCAACGGCGGCGCCGACTCGGCGCCGGGATCGAAGTGCAGCGTCTCCTGCTCGACCTCGCCGCCCGCCTCGTAGACGCCGATCTGCCGCTCCACCTCCCGCTGGATCGCCTTCGCCGCGAACGCGAACGAGTTCAGGTTCTTCAGCTCCGTGCGCGTGCGTAGCTCATCCGAGCCCTCCGGCCGCACCGAGACGTTGACGTCGAAGCGGAGGGAGCCCTTCTCCATTTCGGCGTCGGAGATGCCGAGCTCGACGACCGTCTGGCGGAGCAGCTGGAGGAAGCGCCGAGCCTGGTCGGCCGAGCGCAGGTCGGGCCGCGTGACGATCTCGACCAGCGGCGTGCCCGCGCGGTTGAAGTCGACGAGGGTCGCACTCGCACCTCCGATCCGGCCCTCGGCCCCGCCGGTGTGGACGTTCTTGGCCGCATCCTCTTCGAGGTGCGCGCGCACGATCCCGATCTCCGCGTCTCCATCGGGCCCGGGGAACGTAAGCCGCCCGTTGAGACACACAGGCTCGTCGTACTGGGAGATCTGGTAACCCTTGGGGTTGTCCGGGTAGAAGTAGTTCTTGCGGTGAAAGACCGCGTGCTCCGCGATCTCACAGTCGAGCGCGAGCCCGAGCTTGATCGTCCACTCGATCGCCTTCGCGTTCGGGACTGGCAGCGAGCCGGGGTGCGCAAGGCAGACCGGGCAGGTGCGCGTGTTCTCCGGCTCGAAGTACGCGACCTCGCAGCGGCAGAACATCTTCGTCCGCGTCTTCAGATGGATGTGGATCTCCAGCCCGATGACCGGCTCCCAGTTCATTGGAGCCTCCTCGGCACGAAGTCGAAGCCGATCGCGCGCTCAAGCGCGTAACCGACGTGGAAGAGCGTGTTCTCGGAGAACTGCGGCCCGATCAGCTGAAGGCCGACCGGGAGGCCGTCGGAGAGCCCGCACGGGATCGAGAGCCCCGGTAGGCCGGCCATGTTCGACGGGATCGTCAGCACGTCCGAGAGGTACATCGCCAGCGGGTTCTCGGCCTTCTCCCCGAGCTTGAATGCCACCGTCGGCGAGGTCGGCGAGACGAGCACGTCGAAATCGCGGAAGGCGGCGGCGTGCTCGTCGGCGATCACCGTCCGCACCTTCTGCGCCTGGCCGTAGTAGGCCTCGTAGTAGCCGGCCGAGAGCGCGTAGGTGCCGAGCATGATCCGGCGCTTCGGCTCGTCGCCGAACCCGGCGTCGCGGGTGCGCTCGTACATGGCGCGGATGCCGTCGCCGCCCTCGACGCGCAGGCCGTACCGCACGCCGTCGTAGCGGGCCAGGTTCGAGGAAGCCTCGGCCGGCGCGATGAGGTAGTAACAGGGCATTCCGTACTCGACCGAGCGCGGCAGGCTCGTCTCCCCCACCTCGGCGCCGAGCTGACGACAGAGCTCGATCGAGCGCTCGACGACCTCCTTCACGCCCGACTCGATCCCTTCGGCCTCGTTCAGCTCCCGCGGCACGCCGACCCGCAGGCCCTTGAGGTCTTCGCGCTCGGGGATCTCGACGGGCTGGGGCAGCTCGACCGTGGTCGAGTCGCAAGGGTCGCGGCCGGCGACGATCCGGTACAGGAGCGCACAGTCGCGCACCGTCTTGGTCATCGGGCCGATCTGGTCGAGGCTCGACGCGAACGCGACGATGCCGTAGCGCGAGACGGTGCCGTAGGTCGGCCGCAGGCCGACGATCCCGCAGAGCGAGGCCGGCTGCTTGACCGAGCCGCCCGTGTCGGAGCCGAGCGCCCAGGGCGCGAGGCCGGCAGTCACCGCCGCGGCCGAGCCGCCCGACGACCCGCCCGGCACACGCTCGGGATCCCACGGGTTCCGCGTCGGCCCGTAGGCCGAGTTCTCCGTGGACGAGCCCATCGCGAACTCGTCCATGTTGGTCTTGCCGAGCAACGGCATCCCCGCCTCCCGGCAGCGCGTCACGACGGTGGCGTCGTACACGGGCACGAAGCCCTCGAGGATCTTCGAGCCGGCCGTCGTCTCGACCCCCCGCGTCGAGATCAAGTCCTTGAAGGCGATCGGGACTCCCGCGCCGTTGGGAGCGTCGACCGTGCGCAGATAGGCGTGCAGCTCGTCGTCGCGCTCACCGATCGCGTCCAGATAGGAGCGGTGGAGCTCGGCGGCCGAGACCTCGCCGCGCTCGAGCAGGCCCAGCGCCGCCTCCGCGGTCAAGCGCAAGGTGTCGATCATGCGGGCGGCACCTTGAAGAAACCGGCCTCTCGTGCTGGGGCGTTCGCCAGCGCGTCGTCCGCCGGAATCGACGGCCGCGGCTCGTCCTCGGCCCAGACGTTGACGACATCGAGCGGGTGCGCCGTCGGCTCGACGTTGGCGAGATCGAGTTCGGAGACCTTCGCGACCGCCTCGAGGATCGCGCTCAGCTGCTCCGTGAAGCGCGCCACCTCGTCCTCGGTCAGCTCGAGGCGGGCGAGCCGCGTCACGTGCAGTACCTCGTCTCTTGTGATTGCCATTTTCTGAGTTCGGTGGAGCCAGACTGAAGTCTGGCACCACGGACTTGCATAGCCTCCCAAAACGAAACGCGGGCCTTGCGGCCCGCGTCTCACATTCGAAGCTTGTCGGGCCTTAGACCGGCTGGACGTTCGCGGCCTGCAGGCCCTTATCGCCCTGCACGACCTCGAACGACACGCGCTGACCCTCGGTCAGCGAGCGATAGCCCTCCGACTGGATCGCCGTGTGGTGGACGAAGACGTCGTCGCCGTCCTCCCGCTCGATGAATCCATAGCCCTTCTCGTTCGAAAACCACTTCACGGTGCCCTCAGGCAATCGTTCCTCCTTCAACTACGAACGACGGCCCGGGCACCGAGCCGCCGAACAACTGCAGCAACGGCGGGACCTTAGCAGCGCCGACGCCGTGCGGCTTTCACCGTGTTTCGAAGTAGTGAAGCGATCGTCATCGGTCCGACTCCCCCAGGGACCGGCGTGAGCAGGCCGGCGCGCTCGGCGACCGCGGGGTCGACGTCGCCACGGAGCCCGTCCGGGGTTCGGTTCATGCCGACGTCGATCACCGTCGCTCCCTCCTTGACCATGTCCGGCGAGATCAGGCCTGGTTGGCCGACGGCAACGACGAGGACGTCGGCTTCGCGGGTGTGGGCGGCGAGGTCGACGGTGCGCGAGTGACAGATGGTGACCGTCGCGTGCTGGGCCAGCAGGAGGAGCGCTACCGGCTTGCCGACGATGATGCTCCGGCCGACGACCACCGCGCGAGCGCCCACGAGCGGCACGTCGTACTGCTCGAGCAGCGTCATGATTCCCGTCGGCGTCGCCGCGACGAGCCCCTCCTGACCGAGGAAGAGGCGGCCGGCGTTCACCGGGTGGAAGCCGTCGACGTCCTTGCCGGGGTCGACCGCGTCGAGCGCGCGCTGCTCGTCGATCTGCGCGGGGAGCGGCAGCTGGACGAGGATCCCGTCGACGGCGTCGTCGGCGTTCAGCTCGGCGATCAGGTCGAGGAGCTCCCGCTCGGACGTGTCCTCGGCCAGCCGGTAGTCGCGGGCGACGAGGCCGACTTCCTTCGCCGCATCGTGCTTGCGCTGGATGTAGAGCTCGGAAGCCGGATCCTCGCCGACCAGGATCGTCGTCAGCGCGACCTGGCCGAGCTCCTTCACCTCCTCGGCGACCTGAGCGCGGATCCGCTCCGCGAGGGCCTTTCCATCCATGAGCCGTGCCGCCATCGAGGCGAGGTTAACCTGCGCTCATGGAGCTCCGCCGCTGGCCGCGCAAGAACGATCCGGCTTCGATCAAGGCCCGCCAGGAGGCGCTCGACGGACGCGTCGACCGCGAGGTTTTCGAGCGTGACCTGACTCCGTGGGCCAAGGCGCAGGAGGCGCTGACGGGGATCTCGGTGATCCCGACGGCCGTGATCGGCCCGCTGACGATCTCGCTCGGCGAGTACGAGCTCACCGAGCCGGACGGCGAAGTGGTCGAGCGCGGCCGGTCGACCGAGGACGTGTTTGTCCCGCTGGCCCACACCGAGGGCTCGATGTCGGACTCGCTTTATCGCGGCGCGAGGGCGGCGGCCGAGTCCGGAGGGTTCCGGACGGAGGTGCTGGGCGACCGCATCACGCGAGCCTCGTGCTTCGTCTGTCGGTCCGCGGAGGACGCCGCGCGGCTCGCCCGCTGGATCGACGCGGAGCTGGCGGAGATGCGGGAGTGGCTGGCCGGGAGGGACGAGGCATGGGTGTCTCGCTGGGCGAGGCTGCGCGAGGCCGAGACACACGTCGTCGGGCCGATGTGCCACGTGATGTGGGCGTTCACGACCGGCGACGCTGTGGGCGCGAACATGATGACCCGCAACGCCTACGCCCTGAACATGGGCTTCGTGATGGAGCGTGCTCCGGTCAAGCCGGAGCGGGCGCTGCTCGAGGCAAACATGGGCGGCGACAAGAAGATCTCCCACCGCTACTTCGAGCGGGGCGGCCACGGGAAGACGGTGATCGCCGAGTGCACGCTGACCGAGGATGCCGTGCGGCGGGTCCTGCGGACGACGGTCGACGACCTCGTCGAGCTCTCGTGGGCGGGCACGCACGGCGCCGTCGCCTCCGGGATGCAGTCGGTTGCGTTCACGCCCGCGACCGCGATCGCAGCCATCTTTGCGGCCACGGGCCAGGACCTCGGCATGGTCGGGACGAGCTCAATGGCCCACGGTACGGGCCGGCGAGTCGAGGGCGGGCTGAACGCAGCGATTCGCCTGCCGGGGCTCGAGGTGGCGACCGTCGGCGGCGGCACGACCCTCCCCTACGCACGGTCCTGGCTCTCGCTCATGGACTGTGCCGGGCCCGGCAAGGTCTATCGCTTCGCCCAGATCGTGGCGGCGGCGACGCTGGCGCTCGAGATCTCAGCGTCCGCCTCGATGGCAACCTCCGGCTCGGAGAACTTCTTCAAGGCCCACTTCGAGCGCGGCGGCCTGCGCTGAGCCGGAAGCGTGAAAATCCCTCCACACCATGACCCGCGCTGCTGGGGCTGCGGCGAAAATTCGTCCGGCATAGCTCTACCCACCCCCGAGGGGGAGGGTCTGAGCGCGTACGACACAACGTTCTCCTTCCGCGAAGAGCACCAGGCGGCGCCGGGTCTCGTCCACGGCGGCCTCGTCGGCGCCGCGCTGGACGAGGCGTGCGGCTTGCTCGCCACCTGGTACCGCTTCCCGTCCGTCACCGCCCGCTTCGCCATCCGGTTCCTCCAGCCGGTGCATATCAACCGCCCGCTGGCCGTCTCCGCCAAGCTCGAGGACGAGCGTGGGCGGCGGCTCGAGATCTCGGCCGCGCTTAAGGACGGCGACGAGCTCCTCGCCGACGCCAAGGGCTCGTTCGTGCACGTACCGCTCGAGCACTTCCTGCAGACACCCGAGGGCCGCGCCGCCGGCGAGGCCTGGCGCGAGCGCTTGACGCCGCCTCCGACTCCGCCTAGCCTGGGTTCATTCGGCCCGCGACGAAAGGAGGCGTCATGACAACTGAGCTTGATCGCCTCTTCACTCGCAGGGCCCTCCTCAGCTAGCGCAACTCCGGTCCCGCGAGACGCGTTCACCGTCCTTGCAGGAAAGGAGTCACCTTGCAGTTCTCCAACCTCGAGCGACTCGGCTGGAACGACGAGCGCGCTCGCCAATTCCAAGCAGACGCCTCCGGGCTCGAGCCCGGCCGCGTCACCGTGCAGCATCGCGGGTCGTGGGAAGTCGTCACCGAGCGCGGCGACTCCCTGGCCGAGATCACCGGCCGCCTTCACCACGAGGCCGAGCCGGGCGAGTTGCCCGTCGTCGGCGACTGGGTCGGTCTGCGCGACGGCCTGATCGACGCCGTGCTCCCCCGCACCAGCAAGTTCTCGCGCAAGACCCCGTGGACGGAGGTCTCGGAACAGGTGCTGGTCGCGAACGTCGACGTCGCCTTCCTGGTCATGGGCCTCGACGAGCGGGACTACAACGTCCGCCGTCTCGAGCGCTACTTGACGACCGCCTGGGAGGGCGGCGCCGAGCCGGTGATCGTCCTCAACAAGGCCGATCTGGCCACTGACCGGGAGGCGCAGGTGGCCGAGACCGAGACGGTCGCGTTCGGCGTCCCCGTTCATGCCGTCAGCGCCGAGACCGGCGAAGGCGTCGAGGAGCTTCGACGCCACTTGGCCGGAAACCGGACTGCCGCGTTGCTCGGATCATCAGGCGTCGGCAAGTCCTCGCTCATCAACCGTCTTCTCGGCGAGGAGCGTTTCCGGATCGCCGGCGTGCGCTCCGACGGTCGTGGCCGTCACACGACGACGCATCGTGAGCTCGTCGCGGTCCCCGGTGGCGGCGTGATCATCGACACGCCGGGCCTGCGCGAGCTCCAGCTCTGGGAAACGGACGAGGGCCTCGACCAAGCGTTCGTCGACGTCGCAGAACTGATCCTCCAGTGCCGCTTCTCCGACTGCGAACATCGGACCGAGCCGGGCTGTGCGATCAGGGCCGCGCTCGCCGGCGGGTACCTGCCGGCGGAGCGATGGGAGAGTTACTTGAAGCTCCAGCGCGAGCTGGCGCGTCTCGAGCGCAAGCTCGATCCGAAGCTACGGTCGCAGCAGCGGAAGAAGTGGGCGGCGATCACGAAGTCGCACCGGCGACGCCGGAAGGTGATCGGTCACTGATTCACGCGGTCGGTTAGTCCAGTGATTCCAGACTGCTCGGCGCAGTGCGCACAGCAGAACATCCGCCCGTTCGCCTCGACACCGTGGCCGATGATCCTGCAGCCGCAATGCTCGCAGGTCGGAGCGAGCGCGTGAATCGCGCACTCGAAGCTGTCGAAGACGTGCGTCTCGCCTCCGAGGCTGACCTCGAAGGACTTGTCGTACTCGTTCCCGCAGACCTCGCAGCGGGCCATACGCATGGTCTCCCCGAACGATCGGCCGGGCAAACGTCGGGGGTCCTTCTTCCGGGCTCGTAGGCCCCCGGCGTCTACGCGATGAGGCCCGCGTAGCGGTCGCGCCACTCGTCGTCGGAGATCGACCGCCGGAAGAACGCTTCGAAGATCGTCCGCGGCGAGGAGTCCTCGACCCGCGCGATCAGCGCGGCCGTCGCCGCGAGGAGATAGCGCAGGAGATCGCCCTCGATTCGCGCCACCCCGACTGCCTGCTCGAAGGCCCAGACCATCTTCTCCGCCTCTGCCGGCGGCAGGGTCGAGCGGAGCTCCGAGGCAAGCGCTGCGAGGTCGAGTTCATGCCAGTCAACGCCCCGCATGCACTCATTATCGGCAGCACCATCGGACGTGAAAGTGCGCGTTTCAGCGCCGCGGGCGGTGGGCAAAAGGACCGTCCGACCGAAAGGAGGAAGGGGCATGTCTACTACCGATCTCTGGACCTACCGCGAGGGCACCATCGCGAACATGGACCTGAGTGGCTTCAAAGTCGAGGCGGTCGACGGCTCGATCGGCTCCATCGACGAGGCGTCGAACGAGGTCGGCGCGAGCTACCTCGTCGTCGACACCGGCCCGTGGATCTTCGGAAAGAAAGTGATGCTCCCGGCCGGCGTGGTCGACCGCGTCGACAGCGCCGAAGAGACCGTCTACGTCAACAGAACGAAAGACGAGATCAAGGACGCGCCCGAGTTCGACGAGTCGCGCTATCGCGACGAGCCTTACCGGGACGAGCTCGGCGGCTACTACGGCCGCGGCTTCTGAGGCTAGGCGTCACTGAGCCTGCAAACGCCGCGGCGGCCAGGACGGCCGCCGCGGCGTTCAAGGCAGTTGTAAAGCGCTGGACCCCGTGGAAAGAGTGACTGCGAAAGGCCGCTACTCGCGGGAAGAACTAGGCGCCGAGCGGATTCGAACCGCTGTACGAGGCTTTGCAGGCCTCTGCCTAACCACTCGGCCACGGCGCCAGGGCGGACCGTCCATGGTAACGCCCTTGTGGTACGACACCGGCATGGCGGAACCTCTCTTCGACACCGAGTACTCGTCGCTGAAGGCAGCGAGAGAAGCGGCAGCAGGCTGCCGCGCGTGCCACCTCTACGAGAACGCCACCCAGACCGTCTTCGGCGAGGGCTCCCCGAACGCGGAGATTGTCTTCGTCGGCGAGCAGCCCGGCGACGAGGAGGACCTCACGGGCAGACCGTTCGTCGGGCCGGCAGGACGCCTCCTTGACAAGGCGCTGGAGCAGGCCGGCATCGACCGGAAACGTGCCTACGTCACCAACGTCGTCAAGCACTTCAAGTGGCAGCCGCGCGGCAAGCGACGGATCCACCAGAAGCCGAACGCAGCAGAGATCGCCGCGTGTCGCCCGTGGCTCGACGCCGAGCTCGCCCTGCTGAAGCCGAGGGTGCTCGTCTGCCTCGGCGCAACCGCCGCGCAAGCGCTGCTCGGCCGGCAGTTCCGGGTGAGCAAGGACCGCGGCGTGCCCGTGGAGTCCGACCTCGCGCCGGTAGTCATGGCGACTGTGCACCCCTCGTCGATCCTGCGCTCGGAAGATCGGGAAGCGGAGATGGCGCTGTTCGTCGAGGATCTGCGCCGGGTTGCGGAGGCCCTTCGAGCCGCCTGACTGCGAAGGCGAGGAGGACGGCAAGCACCACGAGGAGCGCCCAGCCGACGCTCAGCCTGGGCGTCAGAACCTGCGGCGGGCTCCATGACGTCCAGTCGCGCTTGTTGACCTGCTCGAACCAGAAGTCCCTCCACTCGACGGCCAGCCCGTAGACGAAAGCCAGCACGAGCACGAGCGAGACGCCGAGCCGCGACCGCAGGCGGCTGAGCAGGAGCGCTGAGGTGACGAGCAGCGCCGCGTCGAGCCCCTCGTGATCGCCGAGGTGAACCGCCGGGTGGAGAGCGCCGCCGCCGGCGCGCCGAAGCTCCTCGCCGAGCAAGACGTCGCCGGGGAAGTAGAAACCGAGCACCGCAGCGATCCAAACGAGCGCGACGAGCCAGACGACGATGCCGATGACCACTCTCAGGGGGTCGAGCCGCAGCCTTTCCACACGCTCCCACGGTGCGCGCAGGCTGAGCACGAACGCGATCGCGACGCCGAGCGCCGGCACCACGTTGACGAGCTTCGCGTCCAGGTCGTCCTGGTCGACCACACCGGGCCAGGCGGTGACCGCGCAGAGCAGGGTTGCGACGGCAGCCGCCCACATCGCCCTGCGTGTGCCGATCCGCTCCGCGGCCAGCCACGCGATCGGAATGGCCGCGAGCGAGGTCGGGTAGTTGAGGAAGACGAGCAGGCGGCCCGCAGCCAGCTCGAGACCCTCCTCACTGACGTTGTAGAGCTGCTCCGGCGGCAGCCGCCAGTAGGTGACGAAGATCGCCAATCCCACCGCCGCGAACAGACCCCAGACTGTGCGTACCGGCGCCCGAATCATCCCGTTGGGAGGTCGCTTCGTCGCGATCGGCAACATACGTTCGATCTACCACCGACCGAAGGAGTGCAGCACATGTCTTGGATCTGGCCGATTCTCGCCATTCTCATCATCGCCCTGTGGGTATATGCGCTCATCGACATCGTCAGGCGCCGGCACACGATGTCCGGAGCCAAGATCGCAGCCTGGGTGATCGCCGTCTTCGTCTTCCCGATCGTGGGCACGATCGCCTACTTCCTGGTGCGCGGCGCCGGCGGCGGGCAAGGCGCTCCGCGCGATCCGATGCCGGGCAACATGCCGTAGCTCAGCCGTAAGGCTCCACTCATGCGCGAGTGGAGCGCCGAGGTCACCGTCGGCAGGAAGCTCGCGCGACGGCTGATCCACGAGCAGTTCCCTGAGCTCGAGCTGCGCTCGCTGCGACTGCTAGGCGAGGGCTGGGACAACACCGTCTGGCTGGTCGACGACGAGTGGGTCTTCAGCTTCCCGCGACGCTCGGTCGCGGTACCTGGGATCGAAAACGAGATCGCGGTCCTCCCCCTGCTCGCGCCGCAGTTGCCGTTACCCATCCCCAATCCCACCTTCCTCGGGCGGCCGTCGGAGGAGTTCCGGTGGCCGTTCTACGGTCGCGCGTTTCTGCCCGGACGCGAGCTCGCCGATGCTGGACTGAGTGACGAGAAGCGACGTGGCCTCGCCGGTCCGCTCGCTGAGTTCCTGCAAACGCTCCACTCGATCACGCTCGAGGTCGAGCTGCCGGTGGATCCACTACGCCGCGTGGACATGGCGTTCCGCGTGCCGCGAGCGGAGGAACGCCTCGAAGAGCTGAGGCATCTGGGGCTGTGGAGCCCGCCGGAGATCGTCGCCCAGGTGCTCGAGGCTGCCGAGGGTCTGGCTCTTCCCCAGCCGACGGCGACCGTCCACGGTGACCTGCATCTCCGCCATCTCCTGGTCGGCGAGGCCGGCGAACCGACCGCCGTGATCGATTGGATCGACCTCAGCCGCAATGACCCGTGCGTCGATCTCGTGCTCTTCTGGTGCGTGCTGCCGCCAGCGGCGCGCAGAGAGTTCCTCACGGCCTACGGCGCGGTCAGCGAGGAGCAGCTTCTACGCGCACGTGTGCTGTCGCTCTTCCTTTGTGCGACGCTCGCGGTCTACGGGCACAGCGAAGGAATGGAGTCGCTGAGGCGTGAGGCGGTCGCCGGGTTGAACCGCACGTGTGGCTGAGTGTTCGGGTTAACCCGGCTACGATGGCCGAAGGTCAGGTGAAAAGGGGTCTCATCACCGTCGCCGTTCTCGTCGCCGTGTTGGCGGATGTCGCCGGTGCTGCGACGACGCAGGTCGACGAGCACGGCACAACGCTCGTCGACGGCCAGAAGGTCTTCCCGATCGTGCTTGCAAAGGGACCCGAGGGCCCGGTGACGCCGGATGGGTTCGATGCGCTTGGCGAGGTCGCCGCGGCAGGCGTGAACTTTCTCAAGATCGGCCCGGCGACGAGCCCGAGGTGGGAGGACGAGATTCCGGAGGCGATCGAGTGGAATGGCAAGGCGGCGGCACGGGGCCTGTACACGTGGATGAATCTCGCCACCCTGAGCGACGCGAGGCCCGGCACCGACAAGGAGGCGTGGCTTCGTAAGGTGATCGGTGACCTCGAGGCGGATCCCTCCGCGAGCGCGCTGGCAATGTGGAAGGGCTTCGACGAGCCGTGGTGGGCCAGAGTCACGCCAGCCCAGCTGCAGTTCGCGTACTGCATCGCTACCTCCCGCGGGGATGCGAGCTGGTGCGAGGAGCCCGCAGACGAGGAGCATCTATGGGTGACGATCCAGGCGCCAAAGGGCACTGCTCCCGACCTCGCGCCGTACAGCGCAGTTACCGACATCCACGGCGTCGATCACTACCCCGTGACCTTCACCGATGCCGATCCAAACCTGCACGGAGTCGGAACCTGGACGGACACGATCAGGTCGGTGACTCCGAGCGGTGCGGTATGGACGACGCTCCAAGTGTGCGCGAGCGGAAGCTCGGATCCAGACGGCGACCGCTTCATCCTGCCGACCAAGCAGCAGGAGCGTTACATGATCTACGACGCGATTCTGAACGGCGCCCGGAGCCTCGCCTTCTATGGCGGCAATCTCCCGCGCTGCTGGAACGACACCGACACGACCTTCGGCTGGAATTGGACCTTTTGGGACACGGTTCTCGAGGACCTGGTTCGGGAGATCAACGCCAAGAGCCCGATCGCACCAGCGCTCGTGAACCCCGGCTCGACCACGACGTTCGCGAGCACCGACTCGACGACGCAAGTGATCAGCCGTCAGGGCGCGAATGCCTCCGAATTGTGGGTGATCGCGGCTCGCCATGGACCGGGCGCGCAGCCCGTCACAATCACTGGGCTTCCGGCGGCCGTGCAAAACGGGACGGTCTACACGGAGGGCCGCTCGATCTCGGTAACGAACGGCTCGTTCACCGACACGTTCTCGCGCTGGGACGTCCACGTCTACCGCTTTGCCGTCCCGCCGCCGCCACCGCCGCCCGCTCCGCCTCAGCCACCTGCCGCGCCTCCTCCGCCCCCACCTGTGACCGCCACTGCGCCGGCGAGGCCGCTCGCGCTCAGGAGTGCTCGAGCATCGTCTGCTCGGAGCCGGCGCCTGTTCACCCGGCGTGTGCGGGTAGTCACGGACACCGGATCACCGGTGACGACCGGCGTCGTCAGCTGTGGCGCGCGGGTGCGCAAGACCCCGCTTCGGGTCGTGCGTAAGGGCTGGCGAAGCGGCTCCGCCTACTGCACCTGGCGAACTCCGGGATCGACTCGCGGGAAAACCCTTCGAGGCGTGATCCGAATCAACAGCCAAGGTCTGTCGCTGACGCACCGGTTTACCGCGCGCCTCAAGTAGCCTGGATCATCCTTTCAGGACGACGCGGGTGTCCGCTCGACCTGTCACGCTATTGTCACAACCTCCCGACGGAAGGAATGCCGAATGGAATGGTTCTGGTGGCTTCTCGTCATGTTCGTGGTGGTGCTGTGGGTAGTCGCGCTGTTCGACATCTTCCGGCAGTGGGGTTCCCGGTCAGGTGGTAAGACGGCTGCTTGGATAATCGCGATCCTCGTGTTTCCGGTTCTCGGAGCGATCGCATACTTCATCGTCAACAACGCAGGCGGCGGTGCCGGTGGCGAGGCTGCTCCGCGAGAGCCGTTAGAGCGCCTCTGACGGGCTAGCTTCCATCAGCCCCGGCGGCGCGCGCGATGGTGCTGCTGCGCAGCGCGGTCCGCACATAACTCGCAGCAGTACCGCTTGCGGCGATTCTTCGTCCGATCGACGAACGCTCCCGTGCACGGCGGAGCGGCACAAGTTCCGAACCGAGTGAGCCCGTGCCCTTGAACGATCTGGAGCAGTGCCGCCGCAGCCGTGGCGCCCAGGTGCGCTGCTACCGCGCGCTCGTCCGGCCCGAATCGAACCGTCCACGCGCCGCCGCTCCGCTCGAGCCGCGGAACGGCCCTTGCCTCGTCGGCGACGTCGTTCAGCACGCGAGCCGCCTCGCGCACGTCGCGGGTCTCGAACACCCGCCGTAGCCGAGCTCGCAACTGCTTGACCTCGATGAGGTCCCTCCTGCGAGCCACGCGCGCCGCGTCGTCTCGTCCGACCGCCCTCAGGAACGCCCTCAGGTCATCGAGCCCTATGAGGTGCTCGTGCGGGTCGTCGTAGGTGTCCCACGTGTTCACGAGCGCCACGGCGAGGTCGGCGCCCGACTCCTTCGGATTGCCGACGATCACGAACTAACCATCTTCCGCCTTGTCAGTCTCAAAACAGTGTTAGGTACTGACAGGCTACCGAGGAGGAACCGATGCGCACGCTCCACCTCTTGCTCGTCGCAGCACTCGCGCTGATGCTGTCAGCGCAGGCTGCGGGATCTCCCCCGACCCGGGTGGAGGAAGACATCGACCGCACTCGCACCATTCCGGCGGGCGATCTGTGCACGTTCGACGTCGTCGTCCACTCCGAAGGGAGAAGCCGCACGACCACATACACCAACCCTGACGGCAGCCTCGATCGATTCACGATTCACCTGGCGCACTGGAAGACGAGCATCACGAACCCGGCGAACGATGCGACGATCAGCACGGTCCTCGCCGGCCCGGTCATCGTGGAGTTGCGCCCGGACGGCACCGCGCTTGTGCGGATTCCCGGCAACGACGGGCACTTCGTCGTCAAGGGCGAGGGCCCTGTCTATACGGACAACGGGTTGCTCGTCTACATCGCCCCAGATGTCGTGAACTGGCAAGAGCGGCTCGAGGTGCTCCACGCCTCAGGTGGCTATCGCACAACCGAGGACTTCGTCGCGGCGATCTGCGGCGCGATCGACTGAGATCGCCTTAGCGGGGCCCCGCCCCGGGCGGGGCCCCGCTAACGGACCCAGGCGGCGTGAACGCGGAGCTGCTGCGTCCAGAGATGGAGGCGCTCCGCGTCGATCTCGGCGGGCGGCCTATAGCACAGCTCGAGGTCGAGTGCGGACTGCGCGACGCCGATCGCTTCTGGGCAACCCGTCCGGAGTTGCGGGCCTTGACGGCGTTCGTCAGCGCGCCCAGTCCTCACTCAGACGAGCGGGTACTAGCGGCGACGCTGGGACTTCGTGCGCGAAACGAGGGTCCGAACGCGCGCGGCCAGGCGCTGGTTCAGGCCCCGAACCGTGGAAGGCTCCTGCCACGTCGAGAAGATTCGCCAGGCGTCGGTGAACGACGCGCCTGCGACATCGGCGCGGCACCAGTCGAATCCCAGCGACGCACAGGCATTAATTCCGGGGTCGAGGCTCGACTCGGCGGCCGACTCCGAGAGCGCCGCGCCGAGGCGTTCGAGCAGCTGTCCGGTCTGGGCGATGAAAGTGCCGCTCGACATGTCCGTGGCGTTGTTCGGCGCCCACGCGAAGCCGAACCGGTCGGGGCCCGGCCTCGTCGCAGCGAAGTTGCGCAGAGCGTAGGTCTGCGACGAGACGAAGTGACGCATCTGATTGCCCGAGAGCATCGACCACCCGAGACCGGTCGGCCACTGCCAACCGGCGTTCGCAATCGGAGTGTGGGCGCGCGCCAGGAATGCCTGAGCCGCGCCGTACTCAGCAGGCGCGGCCGACCCCAGCTTGGCGGCGTGCTGGAGGAAGTCGTTGAGGTAGTCCCGCCGCAGTGTAGGAGTCGCTCCTGCGACTCCCCAGCGACGCGCGTCGCCGTACACCTCCTGGCCCCAGAAGCGGACTGCACGGTCCATGTCGAGCCAGAACGCCGTGTCGGCGAGCCAGGTCTTGAGCGTCGACTTGTAGGCAGACGCGTCCTTCGTCCCGTGGAGCACGCCGATCACGAAGACCGCACCCTGCGCGGGCTGCCTGTCGCCCTCGTAGAGCCCGCGGACGAAGTTGCGTGCATCCGCTCGCGCCGTTCCAAGGTTCCTCCGGACAATCGACGGGAACTCGTTCACCGCCCACGTGTCGCCGAGCGCAACGTCGTACCCCGCGGCGGCCATCCCGCGCCGTGCCTCGACACCGGCGTCGTACCACGTGTGACCGGTCTCGCGCACCCAGGCCTGCCACGTTGACCAGTGGATTTCGGCCATTGCGTGGAAACGCGGACCGAGCGCGCGGATACGCCAGGCCTGGTTCGGCCGCGCGACCGTCTTGTCCGAGACGAGCGGCGGGATCGAGATGTAGTAGTCGGCGCACGGCGAGGCGCGCTCCGCGAGCTTCGGCGCAAGGCGAAGCCAGTCGCGTGCAGCGTAGAAGACGAGCTCGGAGGTGCGGCACTGCGCGGTCGAGGTGCTGCGGGCGCTGAATCGGTACCTCGGCTTCCCCGTCCGGTAGTTCTGATCGAGGGAGGCAACCACCGGCAAGTCCGCGCACTCGACGACCGCAAGCGTGCTCGCGCCCGAGGGCTCGCAGCGCCGCTGCTTCCCGGTCGCTCCTGAGACGCCGGAAGCGAGCGCCAGCGCCGCGAAGGCAATGATTAGAAGTCCCCCCGCAGTCTTCATCGCTCAGGAGCCTAGTTCTACCGGGTCTCTTGGGTTGCCGGCTCCGGAGCCGGCCGCAATGCGCCCACGTAGACGCCGGCCAGGACGAGCGAGCCGCCGAGGACGAGGCCAAGGCCGATCGGCTCGTCGTCGAGCCACGCCGAGAGCAGCACCGTGACGATCGGGATGAGCACGAACGTATAGGCCGCCCGCGATGCGCTCCACAGCCGAACGACGACGACGTAGAGAACGAACACCGGCCCTGAGCCGAGCACCACCATGTACGCGAGCGCGAGCCAGGTCGCGCCGCGCTCGGGAACGACGATCGACTCTCGTGCGAGCAACGACAGGGCGAGCAGGATCGCGGCACCAATCGCCATCCCGACGGGCGTTCTGGACGACGGGATGGACGGGAGGGAAGTGGCGCACGAGCACGGTCGCCTGCGCGAAGCAGAGAACCGCGCCCAAGACGGCCAGCAGCGACAGGAAGGGCACAAACTCGTTCCCGGAGATTCCGGAGATGGCACCGATGCCCGCGACGGAGAGCAGCGTTCCGACGACAGCCCAAAGGCGCAGGCGCTCTTGGCGCTGCGCAACGGCGAGCAACAGCGTCGCCAGGGGCACGAGAGCGAGGAGCGTCTGTCCGAGCCCGGCGTGGATCCGGACGAGGGCGTAGTAGGCGAACGCGAAGGCTCCGCCGAAGATGAGCGTCCCGTAGAGCAGCACGCCGATGAGCGCTCGCCCGCGCGGACGCGCCAGCCCGAGGACGGCCATCACACCTGCGAGGAGCCCCGCCGCGAGCACGAAGCGAACGCCTGCGCCCCAGAACGGGTCGAGCTCACGGTTGCTGACCCGGACGCCGACCGCGTTTCCGCCTGCGAGCACTGTGCCGGTGATGAACGCCGCGAGCGCGGTCCGTTCACGCGCGAGTTGCACGAGTGAACCCTACGGACCGAGCCCAGACGCGCACGTGCCGGCTCGCGATGGTGGACTCTGACAGGCCTTAGGCGTCCGAGTTCGCCGACGCCATGATCGCCTCGAGCCGCTCGAGACTCGCGGCCGGCCACAGAGCTTTCGAGTCGTAGTAGACCTCGAACGCCGGCGCCGAGTCCGGGAGAGTGATCCACGGCAGCTTGGACCTGGTGAAGATATGGACGTCGGGCACAACGCTCGAGGGCTGGTCAAGTGTGCCGCCCCGGACGAACCACACTCCTGAGTGTCCGTAGTGGCTGAAGACCGCGACTTGGCAGGTCGGGCAACGGAAGATCGTCTGCTTGCTGCCGTCGTCGCGAGCCACGTCGACCGGCTGCGGGTCGCCCGCGAGGAGCTCAACACGGTCGGTCTCGATCAGCAGGTTGATGACGAACGCGCTTCCGGTTTGCCGCTGGCAGTTCAGGCAGTGACAGCAATGCGTGAAGAGCGGGTCGGACGTAAGCCGGTAGCGAACTGCTCCACAGGCGCAGCCACCCTCACGTTGGACGCTCACGATCTCCTCCTCGGGGACAGGGCAACAGAGTCTGGACAGTAACCGCCCGTCAGTCCCGATCCCGCGTTAATCCCGGCCGAACCTCCGGGCGTGGTCTACGCAGAGGGCGGGTCGAGCGGCCCGTAGTTCGTTCAGCCGTCATCCTCATCAGCGTCCGTCGAACGCGCCTCCACGCGACCCTGCTCTAGCTGGAAGCCGACAGTCCGAGCAGCCGGGGCAAGGGTCAGGGGCGACACCGAGCCGGGGAGAGACTTCAAGCGGAGCAACAGGCTCTACCGAATCGCGATGTCTTGGAACAAGGGACCGCGAGGGGGACAACAAGCCTTCTCGCCGATGCCTTGCGTGTCGCAGCTGACGAGATCGAGCGCGGCCGTTGACACTGCGCCGCCGACTGCTCGACACGCATGACAAACGCCGCCTCGCGTACACGTTTCATGCCTCCAGCGATGACTGGCTGTCATTCATCCTCTCCGGCAACAACTACTGGCGGCTCAACTACTGCGAAATCAATCTGCTGCCCTGAGGCGGCCTGCCGTGCGAAGCCCTACCCACGCGCTACGCCGAGCGCAAGTTAAGTTTCGGCCGGGGCCGGCATCTACATAGACAAACTCTGCGGCTGCGAAGCGTGGCGGGACCCGGCCGGAGACCATGCCGCGTCAGCGTGCCGCTGAGAAAGGCTGCGCGCCCGTCTGCGGTCCCGCACCTGGACGACGGCACGAATCCGGCGCCGTGCGAGATGGGCGCTCAGGCTCGGTCATTTGTGTCAAGGGGGCGGACGCGCTGGCTCGGCACTAAGCGATTGGCGTTCGACTGCCCGGCCCCGCCCATTCACGCGGTGGGTTCCGCGCGCTAACGTGTTGTCCAGGGAGTTCTGTGGCGCCTGCCTACCGCTTTCTGCTCATGCTTCGACACGGCGAAGCGGCTGACCCTCCCGCGTTTCTGACCGACCAGCGGGGCTGGAAGCCAGGCGATGTATTCGTCGCAGTCAACGGGCGTTCGTTCCGCATCGTGGATACGGACGCCGAGGTGGAAGCCGCTGGCATGGTGCTCTTCGACGCGATCTGGACGGTGGAACCGCTCGAGGAGTAGGGACGGCCGACTCGGGCAAACAAGCGGCCTAGGCGTTTGTCTCGCCCCGGCCTTCGTCGCGGCACGCATCGCCTCCGTAGCTCCTGACGCGCCTCGCGGAGCTCGGGTTCCGCCTCTTGGGCACGCTCGTAAGCCCTGCTCACGCGCTCTAGCTCTGCTTCGACTATCCCGCCGACTTCGCTTCGTGCGCGCTAGACTTGACGGCAGTTAGCATGCCCTCGACAACCGGGCGGCGGCCGCTCCTGCGGGCAGGGGCTGACGAACAAGGAGGGTTGGCCGGCCGCAAGAGGGCACCCGTGTTCTAGGCGCCGATCTTCGGCAGCCGAAGCTCCCTCTCGATAATAGGGTCGCCAACTGCCTCTCGGCGCACGGAGCCGGGGGCGCCAAGCGCCCGCAAGCTGCGCGATGTCTCTGGTTGCCACCAGCGCTGCCACCACGATCGCGGCAACCTCGGCTGCGGCCGTCGTTGCAACGTTCTTCGCCTATGTCTACTTTGCTCGCCGATCGGAGGCGCACGCGGCTCGAGACGAGGCCATGGCCCTCGCGGAGACGCGTGGCGAGGTCATCGTCGATCTCCGCAGGCGCCTCCGGCTTCTCGAGCGGCTGCTCAGGGACACGACACAAGCCTTGGAGAGGCGCGTGCGTGGGCTTGAAGCGACGCTCCAGAAGACGGAAGCTGAAGCGCGCGATCAGGCTTACCGCATGCACCGGTTCTATGCTGCTTCGCTCTCAGAGGTTCTGCACAGCGTTCAACGCGACCTCGAGCAAAACCCGCCGAAGGTCGAGAACGCACTGGCGCGCATTCGCCAGCTGCTTGACGGCGAGCGACCGGCAGCGTGATGCACCAATCGAGGATTTTCAACCCGGGCCAGTATCTACATAGACAAACTCTGCGGCTGCGAAACGTCGCGGGACCCGGCCGGAGACCATGCCGCGTCAGCGTGCCGCTGAGAAAGGCCTGCGCGCCCGTCTGCGGTCCCGCACCTGCCCGACGGTACGAATCCGGCGCCGTGCGGGATGGGCGCTCAGGCCCCGAACAGACTGCCAGGGGATGGTCGATAATCCGAGCCCGGACGGCCGCTACTGCGTCGACAAGGCGAACCCTAGATCGCATGGGATAGGGCGGCTCCGAGAAAACGGAAGCCGTAGGGGGAGTCGCCCCATCCCACCCGGAATTCCCAATTTTCAGCCGAGAATTTTCTCGCCAGGGGCGGCGCGGTAGACGCTGCTAGCGCCGTGGCGTTCGGCTCGCCCCGGTCCCTCTAGCTTGTGGGATGCCCGATACTTAGAGACGTAGGTCATCGATGGGCAGAGCAATCACCCGTCTCAGAGCAATCACCTGTCTCGTGGGGGTGGCCGCGCTCATGACTGCGGGAGTCGCCCACGCACCGGGTGCGTCCGTGTCACCCCCGCCGGGCGCAGTGGTCTCCTCGTCCCACCCAGGCTTCACCTGGACAGTGCCGCCGAACGAAGCGTCGGAGACCATCTACGTGGCCAAGGCTCCGCAGACTACCCCTGAGGGACTCTTCTTTGACGAAAACGTTGTGGACTTCGACTTCCTTACCCGTGATGAGCGCGAATGGTCTCCGAGCAGCGCCCTGTACGCCGGCAGTTACTGGTGGATCGTTGGGACAAGAAAGCGCAACTCGTTCGAGTCGCGCTACAGCGCGCCGTCGGCGTTCAGGATTCCCGCCTCGGTCAGAATCGTCTCTGTCTGGATCAGGCGATACTCGTACGTGTACTTCCCCGACTCGCTCGATATCAACGTCACGTGGAGCGCGAACACTCCTCAACTGACGGTGGCCGCCGCCGTCTCGCGCGCCGGTCGTCGCCTGTGGAGCGCGCGAGAAAGCGAAACCGCATTGATCGGGAGTACGGGTACGTCGCTCTTCGATTGGACGAAACCGCGACGCATCCGCCAGGGATCCCGGCTACGGGTCACGGTGATGCTTCGTGCAGGGACGGCGACCGAGACTGTCGTCCGAACTGTTCGAGCACCGTAGTGCGGGCGACTCGGCGTTAGCGGGCCCTTTGAGCATTCGGCTCGCCCTGGCCCCGCTTAAAATCGACCCGCCTAACTGATCTCTCAGTGAAGGAGCTACCAAATGCCGAAATACGTCTGAGTTCAGGGCGGCGATATTTGGCACTGGTGCGGAACTGTTCGAACTATCCCTCGCGGCCGGCGAAGACGAGAAGAACCAGCCCGAGCGGCAATCTCCGTGACCAGTGCAGGGCAAACAAGCGGCCGATAGCTGTAGGACGTAGTTCGCTTCCTGGCGGCTCTCGTTCTCTGGGCGGCCACGACGGAAGAGCCTCACCGGCAGGGCCGCCCGTGACAAGCCTCCCCGGACAGGTTTGCAAGCCACTGAGCAGCGTCTCGGGCACCGCTGAAATAAGTTCTCGTTTGACCCAGCGGTCGAGCCCTTCCCAAGCCCATCACGCATCTTGTCGGGCTGGCCGAAGCGGCGACCCGCCATTGCCTGCCCTTAAGGGAAGCGGCGACCGATGGAATGGATAGCGGAGCCCCACGCCTCGGTAGGACGCGGGGCTCGCTGATCCAGGCTCACTTCGTCAGTGGCCGCAGTTGTGATTCGGCGGCGGCGGTGGCTGGTGGCCCGGGCACCCGTGATTGCTGCCGGGTCCTCCTCCGGCGTCCGCACCTGCGAATGGCACGGTGACAGCAAGGATCATGCCGGCGAACAGACTCGCGACGACCTTGCGCCTGCTGAGCTTCCGCACGCTGCTCACCTCCCTTCCGCATTCCGCGCCCCGAGCATCGGGGCGCGCGATGAGGGAACCCGAAATGGCGCCGCGCGAGCCTACTCTCAACCCGACGCATTGACAAGCGCGTCAGGGCGGCCGCCGACCAACCGCGAATGTCTGCGATTCCAGCGAATCGAGACAGCCCAGTCCTCAAGGGCCTCTACCGGCGAGATCAATGCAAGAACGAACAAACTTCCTCCGGCGCAGGTCAAGATCAAGACCCGAGGGAGAGCTGTGACAGCTACTTCACCCGGAATGCCGTCGCGCGACGCCGCAGTGAGTGGCGCTGTGTGCGATGTGTGCGGTGCGCCGCGCGCGCGAGGCGAGCGACGACGGCTCGTCTGGGACAGTGGGCTCGGCGGCGACCTCGTACTCGCGGATCTGTGCGGCCGCTGCGCGGCCCAGGTCGACCGCCTGCTGGTGCTCTACGGAGGACATGGCCGCAGTGCCATGAGGCTCACGCAGGCGGACGCTGTCACGGCGCGAGAGCAGGCACCGGTGCGGAAGGTGGGCGGCATCGCCGTACGTGGCCTCTTGTACCTCTTGATCGCGTTGGCGTCGTTCCTCGTCGTCACCTTCGTCACGGCGCGTGGCTGACGCCGCGCCTTAAGAGACCGCCAAAAAAAGGCCCACGCGTTAGGTCACACTAACTAAAACGGGGGAATGATGGCAAAGAAAACGGTGCTCGTCTCAGACATGTCAGGAGAAGAGATCCCAGACGGAAAGGGAGCGACCGTTCGCATCACATTCAGGATGCAAGAAAGGGCGTCGGGAACTCGACCTCACCGATACCAACAGCCGTTCGGTCCCAGGCGAGATAAGGCGGACCGGGTGGCTTTCATCTACAAGCTCGAGCAGGAAGACTGGACCCGCCGATCCCGGGACGTTTCGCACCAGCAAGCGGTGAGAGGAAGATCCATCCTTCTTTCACAGATTCGACACTGCATGTGTGAGGTGCGCGAACGACAAGCGCGCCGAGAAGTTCTACGGTGGCGATGAGTTAGACGCCATCGTTGAGAAAGAGGGGGAACAATGGCCTTCAACATCGTCTATCGAACGCATTGACAAATATTCAGTCGCGATACCGCGGACGAGCTTGCCAAAAGCTCCGCAGCGTCAGATCAAAATGCTTCTTGAAAGCGGTCATCTCGGAATCATAACTTCTATGAGAGTCCGCCGGACGCAGACTTCTGACCAGCTTCGAGAGCTCGGAGAACCTCGTCGTTCGGTACCTAGGGGCGCAGATGCCGCTGAACCAGTTCGACCCGATCTATCACGTTCTCCAGACCGAAGACCCCGTCTTCCTCAGTCCGATCGCGTGCATGCGGGGCCTTCCAAAGCGACTATCGGAAGGAGGCCCTCCGTTGCGGGCGCTGACAACAAGTTGTCCGCAGCCAAAAACGAAATGTGTTATCGAGAGCGGTTCTTCCCGACCTCGTAGGACTGATCCCGAGCGACAACGGTTGTGGGGACGAAGCGAATCAGCACGTTGTCTGAATCTTCGAGCGCCTCGCGGAAACGACGATCCCAGGACTCCATTCGTTCGCCGAGGTAGCGTCCGAGAAGGCGGCGCGCCCGCTCGGCGTCGAACGGCTCGACCGAGGCGCGTCCGCGCATGCCGATGTGATGGACGATGCCGCGTTCACGCTCGAAGTCGGTGATGCCGATCGCGCAGCGAGGCTCACGTTCGATGCGCCCAGGAAAAGTGTTGTCCCGGCGCGAGCCGATGATCCAGACGGCGTCGTCCTCCCACAAGAACCACACGGGCGATTCGCGCGGGCCGTCGTCGGAATCCGTGGCAAGGTGCGCGAAGAGCGGACGCGAGAAGAACTCGTTGAGGTCGACGGTGCGAGGTCGGTCGTGAATCAGCTTCATCGTCGCGCGGAAATCGTACGGCGGCCTACCTCGGCGGCGACGAAGACGAGGACGGCGCCGAGAACGACGTCGAGGTCGTGGTCTACTGCGCCGAGCGGGAGTTCGGCGAGTGTGTCAGGGGCGTTGACGCCGCGCGGCGAGGACGAGCCGTACTCGCCACAAACTTGCCACGGCCAGGGGGTTAAGCCGTCAGGCCCGACAACGAAAAAGCCCCTGAGCGGGGGCTTTCTCCTAGCGGATGAAGGGACTCGAACCCACGACCTTCTGCATGGCAAATGAGAGCCGCAGTTCGCGCCTGTTCGCGCCCGTTCGCTCAAACGCCTCGATTGCAGGACGTTCCCGAGAATCGAGCGAACGCGACCGCACCCGAGCGAACGCCGAACCTTGCCATTCTTGCCACAGAAGCGCACCCACAGGGCGAGCGGAACTGTGTCGTCTGCGGCCGGCCGTTCAGATGCCGCCCGAACGCGCTCGTCTGCTCGGCGGATTGTCGGCGTGAGCGGAAGCTCCAGCAGCGAAAGCGGCTTCGGCGGGCGTGCCCGCCCAAGAGCGCATCGCGGTTTAGGCAGCCTGTCTAGCGCAGTCCGCGGACCTCGTACGCGGCGACAGGGCGAGCGAAGCCTTTGAGCTCGAGGTCGCCTGCGGACGCGGTCTCCACGGCCTCCTCCACGGCTGCGAACACGCGCTGGCCAATCAAGATCTGGCCCGCGGCCGCTTGGACGCTGAGCCGCGAGGCGAGGTTCGTCACCGGTCCGACCACGCCGTAGTCGTAACGCCCTTCGAACCCGATTCGCCCGATCGTCGCGTAGCCGGCTTCGATCCCGATACCGAGCCCGAGCTCGGTTCCGCGCTTACGCCAGACCTTAGCCAGCTCTGCGAACCGCTCCTGCGCGGCG
>Ga0126313_10000158_pt1 | contig 29248 bp, 34 predicted proteins | sample Plot105A_FD_89954 | JGI IMG/M metagenome (GOLD analysis project Ga0126313, IMG submission 89954) | Serpentine soil microbial communities from UC McLaughlin Reserve, CA, USA - Plot105A | ecosystem: Environmental > Terrestrial > Soil > Grasslands | place: USA: UC McLaughlin Reserve, Lake County...
CGGCTTGGGCCACGTGGGCATCTACATCGGCGGCAACCAGATGATCCACTCGCCGCACACGGGAGATGTGGTCAAGATCTCGTCGCTGACCGGCTGGTACGCGAGCACGTACGTCGGCGCCCGCCGCTACTAGGGTCGTCGCTACCGTCGAGCCGTGGACGAGCACGGCGCGCACGGTCACTCTTCGCAGTCGCCGAACCGGATCGCCGCGGCTGCGACGACGCACTGCCTCACGGGCTGTGCGATCGGCGAGGTACTCGGCTTCGTCATCGCGACCTGGCGCGGCTGGGGAACGGCGGCGACGATCGCGATTGCGGTCGGCCTCGCGTACGTCTTCGGCTACACGCTGACGCTGCTCCCGCTCCTCCGCGGCGGTCTCGCTCTCGGCACCGCGCTCGCGACCGCCTTCGCGGCGGACACCGTCTCGATCACCGTCATGGAGATCGTGGACAACGCGGTCATCCTCGTCGTCCCCGGTGCGATGGACGCAGGCCTCGGTGACGGCCTCTTCTGGTGGTCGCTCGCGCTCGGGCTCGCCGTCGCTTGGGTGGCGGCGTTCCCCGTAAACCGGTGGATGATCACGCGCGGGCTCGGGCACGCGGTCGCCCACAGGCACCACTGACGAGCGCGGCTCGTCGGCCGGACATCCGCCCGCGCAGGGTGCTAGGGTCGAGGCGCTCGCCCACGGCCGACCCCCCGGCGCCCTGCGCCGTCGCTTCTGAAGGAGGACTCGCCTTGGCCCGAAACGACGCGCACGACGCCGCCACGATCCTCGACCACCTCGACCCGACGGAGGCGGTGCCCGACTGGGCCTGGCAAGGCCGCGACCTCACCGAGCAGGAGCCCTGGCAGCTGTCGATGCAGCGTTCGCTTCTCCGGCGCCAGGCGCACGCGAACCGGCCCGCACTGCCCCAGGCGCGGAAGGCCAGCGTCGCCCTCGCCGTCGCCGCCGTGGCAGCGGCCGCCGCGCCGGCGAAGGGCGCAGGCTCCAAATCGGACGGTGGGACGACGAGCGGGATCGTCCAGCACATGCTGCGGGCCGGGAGTCGTGGGCCGGCGGTCGAGTCTCTTCAGCGTCAGCTCGGAATCTCCGCCGACGGCGTGTTCGGTCCGAAGACGCGGAAGGCCGTCCGCGCCTTCCAGCGCTCGAACGGGCTCGAGGTCGACGGCGTCGTCGGCCCAGAGACCCGCGGCGCGCTGGCGCGGGCGTCGAGCGGTCAGCGGCGGATGTTCCGCGCGCCGTGGGTCGACGACGTGCAGCGGAAGCTCGGTGTGACCGTCGACGGCGTCTTCGGGCCCGAGACGAGGGCCGCCGTCATGGCGTTTCAGCGCCGCCACGGCCTCGTGGTCGACGGCATCGTCGGCCCCAGGACGCGAGCCACGCTCGGACTCGGCGCAACCGGCCACGGTCGCGCGCACGGCCAGCGGATCATCCGCGCGTGGTGGGTGCGCCCCGTCCAGCGGGCGCTGGGCGTCACGGTGGACGGCGAGTACGGCCCGCAGAGCCGGGCCGCCGTCCGCGCGTATCAACGGCGCCACGGGCTCGAGGTCGACGGGATCGTCGGCCCGCAGACGCTCGGCTCGCTCGGCATCAGCCGCGGGAGCCGAGACGCCGGCCACGGCCACCGTCATCAAGGCGGTCGCCAACACGGGCCGCGGATCATTCGCGCGTGGTGGGTCGCTCCCGTCCAGCGGAAGCTCGACGTGCCGGTCGACGGCGAGTACGGACCGGTCACGAGACGCGCGGTCAGGCGCTTCCAGGCGAGCCACGGGCTCGTCGTCGACGGCGTCGTCGGTCCCCAGACGCTCGCGGCTCTCGGGATTTCACGGCACCACCACCCGCAGCAGACGAGCTCGTCGTCGGGCAGCCCGTCGTCGACGGCCGGGACCGCGGTCGCCGCCGCGCGCTCGGCGATCGGTCGGCCGTACGGCTGGGGCGCGACGGGCCCCGGGAGCTTCGACTGCAGCGGGCTCATGGTGTGGGCGTGGCGGAAGGCCGGCGTTGTCCTGCCGCGCACGAGCCACGCCCAGTTCCTCGCCGGCCGGTCGGTCTCGCGGTCGCAGGTTCGCTTCGGCGACCTGGTGTTCTTCAACACGGCGGGTCCTGGCGCGTCGCACGTCGGCATCGCGATCTCGAGCTCGTCCTTCATCTCCGCGACGACGCACGGCGTCCGGGTCCAGCCGATCGGCGGCTCGTACTGGGGTGCGCATTACGTGGGCGCCCGGCGAGTGGCCTGATGCGCGCCTAGGCGATCGCGATCGGGCCGGTGGTTCCGGTTACCCGCCAGGCGCCGTCAGGCTTGCGGACGACGTAAGTCAGCCAGGTTGCCGCTCTGCCGTCGATCCAGAGGTTCGCTCCGACCTCGACGCGACGCCGCGCGCCGTCGATCGGACCGAGAGTCACGAGGGCGCCGCGGTTCTTCACGCGGCCCGGAGACCGGCCATCGAACGCCGCCGCCCTCGTCGGCACGAACGTGACCGGAGGCAGGTCGTCGAGCGCTACGGTGAGCGCCGCCTTCAGATCGGCCGAGAAGGGGCGGCGCGGTTCGGGATCGATCTTTCCCGGGTCGCAGGCCGGGGCGGCCGCGCCGTCGAGAACGTACACGGCGCGGAAGCCTGGATCGTCCCCGCCGTGATCCCTCGTCACGAGCTGACGCACGACGGCGGCGTAGATCGAGACCGCCCGTGGCTCTGCGCCGGCATCGAACCGCCGGAAACGTCCTGGAACCAGGTGCAGCCAGACGCGACGCTTGCGAACGCCATCGTCACGAGGGCCGCTCAACCGGCCTTCCTCATGCGAAGTCAGAACGCAGAAGGCCGCAATGTTCCCGGCCGGGAGGAAACGGCCGCGAAGCGGGGAATTCCAGCGGTCCTCCGGTAGGCTCAGAGGCCCATGCGCACGATCTGGAACGGATCCATCAACTTCGGCCTGGTCAACATCCCGATCGGGCTCGCCGTCGCACAGCAGCGAAAGGACACGTCCTTCCGGACGCTTCACCGCGAGTGCGGGACGCCGATCCGCCAGAAGCGCTGGTGCCCGCACCACGAGCGCGACGTCGAGGCCGACGAGCTCGTCAAGGGCTGGGAGTTCGCGAAGGGCCAGTTCATCTACGTCGAGGACGAGGATCTCGAGGCCGTCGCCGTCCAGCGCTCGCAGTCGATCGACATCATCCGCTTCGTCCCCGTCGAGCAGGTCGACCCGATCTACTTCGACCGGACGTACTACCTCGCGCCCGCGAGCGCGGACGCACAGCGGCGCCCGTACGTCCTGCTCCTCCGCGCAATGCAGGAGAAGGAGGTCGCGGCGGTCGGAAAATTCGTCCTGTGGGGTAAGGAGAACCTCTGCCTCATCCGGCCGCTCGGCGACTCGCTTGCGCTCGAGACGCTCTTTTTCGCCGAGGACGTCCGCTCGCGCGACGAGATCGACGAGGCCGTCGAGGAGACCCCCGCGGGCGACGCCGAGCTCGCGATGGCGACCCAGCTCGTCGAGAGCCTCGTCGGCGATTTCGAGCCGACCGACTACGAGAACCAGTACCGGAACGAGCTGCGGGCGATGCTCGATGCCAAGCTCGCCGGCGAGGAGATCCAGCGGCCCGAGCCGGCCCCGACGGCGCCCGTGGTCGACCTGATGGAGGCCCTCCGCCAGAGTGTCGCCCAGGCGCAGGGCGAAAAGGCTCCGGCGGCGAAGCCGAAGCGCGCGGCGCGCAAGCGCGCGGCCGCGAAGTCCTAGGCGCGGCGTCCTAGGCTCGGAGCCCGGAGCCGCGCGGGTGCTGGAGGCCGCGGAAGCGGCCGGGCGAATCGCGCCGCTCTTTGCGCGATTCGTAAGGAGCGCCGCGGAGCGGCGCGTTTACTCGCGCCTGTCCCCCGTCGCCTGCAGCTGGGCTAGGAAGAGGCTCTTGTCGATCTTGCCGTGGTAGATCGGGATCGACTCCTGGATGCACACACGGATGATCTCGTCGCGGTCGATGCCGAGCTCCTGGGACAGCTCCTCGGGCGTGAAGTGGTTGGCCACGGACGCTCCTTCCTCAGGGGACGAAAAAACCCGCCGGGCGAGGCCAGACGGGCTCAGGTAGACCGACGGCATGGGCGGGGACGGAGCTCAACGGTGCTCGTGTCCTCCTGCCCGCACGTCCTCAAGGATACGGTCTCCGGATGTCGGCGGCAACGCCTCTCGGGGGCTTCCGCCCGCAGTTTGCGGAGATCGAGCGCGTCCGACTTCGGTGCTTCGAGGCCGGCTCGGGGCCGCCCATCCTGCTCGTGCACGGGCTCGGTGGTGCGGCGGCCAACTGGACGCTGCTCGCGTCTCTGCTCGCCGAGCGCCATCGCGTCCTCGTGCCTGACCTCCCCGGCCACGGCGGCTCCGGGCCGCCGCCCCGCGGCGCCGATCTCGGGGCGTTCGCCCACCTGCTCGCAACTCTCCTCGAGCGGGAGGAGGCCGCTCCCGCGGTCGTCGCCGGACATTCCATGGGCGGTGTCGTGGCGATGCACCTCGCGTCGCACAATCCGTCGGTCGTTTGGTCGCTCGCGCTCTTCGGGACGGCCGGCATCAAGTCGCTGACGCGCTCGGCTGCGGTCTTCCTGACGATGTCGGGCCTTTTCCGTCCCGCCCGCAAGGCGGCGCGCTTCCGAGAGCGCATCGCCTGCAGCCCTCGGCTACGGCGGCTCGTCTTCGGGTACTGGGGCGCCGACGATCCTGGGGCGATGTCCGAGGAGGCCGTGCTCGGCTGGCTCGAGTCGGCCGGCGACGCCACGGATACAGCGACGGCCGCCCGGGCGCTCCTTCGCGACGATCCGCGCTTCGATCTCGACCGCGTTGCATGTCGCGCGCTGGTCGTCTGGGGCGCACGCGATCGGCTCGTCCCGGTCGAGGACGGGTTCGAGTTCGCACGCCGCCTCCGGGCGCCGATCCGCGTCGTGCCCGGTACGGGTCATCTCGTGATCGGCGAGCGCCCGGACGAGTGCGCCGCGATCCTCGAGCGCTTCGTCGCCGGCTAGCGAGTGGCTAACGCGCGCGGCGGGCGAGCTCGGCGAACGTCGTCCGGGCGAGGATCTCGATCGTCGCGTCGCGCACCTCGGCCCACATGGGACGAAGCGTCTTCGCGACGAACTCGGGCGACGGGTCGGGGTTCTGGCGGGTCGCGTAGCCGATCGGCGCGAGCTGGCCCTCGAAGATGCGAACGACGCGCTCGACGGTGATCTCCTCGGCCGTGTGGTTCAGGCGGTAGCCGCCGCCCGGCCCTCGTTCCGACCGGACGATGCCGGCGCTCCTCAACATGGGCATGACCTGCTCGAGCACGGAGCGGGGCGCCTCGGTCGCCGCCGCGATCTCCTCGAGCTTCAGTGGTCCGCCGTCCGCGACCGCGAGTGCAAGCACCGCGCGGGCCGCGTAGTCCGTCCTCCGCGAGATCCACACGGTCCTAGCTTGCCAGCCCGACCGGCAGGACACCTTCTATTTGACAGAAAAAATCGACATATATAGTAATCCCGACTTCTCTTGTAAACAAAGAAAGGAGTAACACGTCTGTGATCCGTCGGACTTCACTCATCGCTGCTCTCACGGCGCTCGCGCTGACCGCCGTCCTCGCGGCCGGGTGCGGGGGCACCTCGGACGCGAGCGGCAACAGCGGAAGCGGAGGGGGCGGCACGATCGACCTCGTCGCGTACTCCACGCCCGAGGTGGTCTACGACAAGCTCATCCCGATGTTCCAGAAGACCGACGCAGGCTCTGGCGTCAATTTCACGGAGTCCTACGGCGGCTCAGGCGACCAGAGCCGTGCCGTCGTGGCAGGTCAGCCCGCTGACTACGTGCACTTCGCGATCGCCCCGGACATCGACCGGCTCGTCGACTCGGGCCTCGTCGACTCGAGCTGGGCCGACAACGAGCACAAGGGGATCGTGTCCGAGTCTGTGGTCGTCTTCGTCGTCCGGAAGGGGAACCCGAAGAACATCCAGACGTGGGAGGACCTCGTGAAGCCGGACGTCGAGGTCATCACCCCGAACCCGTTCAGCTCCGGCGGCGCCCGGTGGAACATCATGGCGGCGTACGGCGCGATGCGGCACGAGGGGAAGACGGACGCCGAGGCGATCAACTACCTGAGCGAGCTCTTCCAGCACGTGCCCGTCCAGGACGACAAGGCGAGCGCCGCCTTGCAGACGTTCGTCGGCGGGAAGGGGGACGTCCTGATCTCGTACGAGAACGAGGCGATCCTCGCACAGGACAACGGGGAGCCAGTGGACTACGTGATCCCCGACTCGACGATGCTGATCGAGACGCCGGCAGCTGTCGTGTCCGGCGGGGACGACGCTGACGCGGCGCAGAAGTTCCTCGACTTCGTCTACAAGCCTGAGGCGCAGAAGATCTTCGCCGAGACGGGCTACAGGCCGGTCGACGGGCGCGTCCTCGAGCAGTACAAGCAGAAGTTCCCGGAGCCCGAGGACCTTTTCACGATCGAGGACGTGGGCGGCTGGGACGAGGTGACGACGAAGTTCTTCGACCCGGACGACAGCGTCATGCAGAAGATCGAGTCGGAGCTCGGAGTCTCGATCGAGTAGCAGCCGCTCTTGCGTAGGTCCACACGGTCCATTACGGTGTGACCTACGTTTCTTACGTAGATAGTCGGGAATGACGGATTAGTTGACCATGGCCGCTCGCCCAGAAACACTTCGGCTTCCGCGTGCCACGGGGGTTTCGGGTCGCTGGTTCGCGCGTGGCTTCACGGCCGGGTACCTCGGGCTCATTGTCCTCATCCCGATCGCCGCGGTCATCTGGCGCTCGGCCGACGAGGGCCTGAGCGGTTTCTGGGACGCGGTCTCGAACCCCGCCTCTGTTGCGACGCTCAAGCTCACGTTCCTGGTCTCGCTCGCGGTCGTGCTCGTGAACGTCGTGTTCGGGACGCTGATCGCCTGGGTGCTGGTGCGAGACGACTTCCGGGGCAAGAGCTTCGTCAACTCGCTCATCGACCTGCCCTTCGCACTTCCCACGATCGTCGCGGGGCTCACGCTGCTTGCGCTCTACGGGCCGTCGAGCCCGATCGGCGTGAACGTCGCCTACACGCGGGTCGCGATTCTTCTCGCGCTCCTCTTCGTCACGCTTCCGTTCGTCGTTCGATCCGTCCAGCCGGTGCTGCTCGAGCTCGACCGGGAGATGGAGGAGGCCGCCGCGTCACTCGGCGCGCGCCCGTTCGCGATCTTCCGCCACATCGTGCTCCCGAGCCTCTCACCGGCCATCATCTCCGGCTCGGCGCTCGGCTTCGCGCGTGCCATCGGCGAGTTCGGATCCGTCGTCCTGATCTCGGGGAACATCCCGTTCAAGACCGAGGTGGCGTCGGTCAACATCTTCAACCGCATCCAGAGCGACGACCCGACGAGCGCCGCCGCGATGTCGGTCGTGCTGCTCGTCATCTCGTTCCTGACCCTTTTCCTGCTCGACGCGCTCGGTCGCTGGAGGACGCGCCATGAGCGCTAGGCTCGCGCTTCGTTCCGCCGCGCTCGGCTACCTACTCCTGCTCGTCGGGGTGCCGGTCGTCCTCGTCTTCTACCGGACGTTCGAGGACGGCCTTGCGCCGGTCGTCGACACACTCACCGATCCGGGCTTCCTGCACGCGCTTTGGCTCAGCGTGATCATCACGCTGATCGCCGTTCCGGCCAACACGGTCTTCGGGATCCTCGCCGCGATGGTGCTCGTCCGCGACCGCGTCCCGGGCAAGCGGATCCTGAACGTGCTGATCGATCTGCCGTTCGCCCTTTCGCCGGTCGTCGTCGGCCTCGCGCTCGTCCTCGTCTACAGCCGCGCGGGGTGGTTCGGCGAGTGGTTCGAGGCGAACGGGATCCGGGTCATCTTCGCGGTGCCGGGCATGGTGCTGGCGACGATCTTCGTCTCGCTGCCGTTCGTCGTCCGCGAGGTCGTGCCGGTGCTGCGCGAGGTCGGCCAGGAGCAGGAGGAGGCCGCCTGGACGCTCGGCGCCTCGTCGTTTGCGACCTTCTGGCGGGTCACGCTCCCGGCGATTCGCTGGGGCGTCACCTACGGCGTCGTCCTCACCACCGCCCGCTGTCTCGGCGAGTTCGGCGCGGTCTCGGTGGTCTCGGGGCGGATCGAGGGCCGCACCGAGACGCTCACGCTTCACGTTCAGAACAGCTTCGAGAACTTCGACCGCGTCGGCGCGTACACGGCTTCGGTCGTTCTTGCGCTGTTGGCCGTTCTGACCCTGCTCGCGATGAACCTCTTCCGTCGAAAGGAGCCCACACATGGCGATCGCCGTCCGGCGGGTCACTAAGCGGTTCGACGACTTCGTCGCCATCGACAACGTCTCGCTCGCCATCGCGGGCGGCTCCCTGACCGCCCTGCTCGGCCCCAGCGGAAGCGGCAAGTCGACGCTCCTGCGCATCATCGCGGGGCTCGAGACCCCGGACGAGGGGGACGTGGCGATCTCCGGCGATGACGCGACGACACTTCCGCCGCAGGAGCGCGGTGTCGGATTCGTGTTCCAGCACTACGCGGCGTTCAAGCACATGAACGTGCACGACAACGTCGGCTTCGGCCTCAAGATCCGAAAGCGCCCGAAGGCTGAAATCCGCGCGAAGGTCGACGAGCTCCTCGAGCTCGTGCAGCTCGACGGCCTCGCGGAGCGATATCCCTCGCAGCTCTCCGGAGGCCAGCGGCAGCGCATGGCACTCGCCCGCGCGCTCGCCGTCGAGCCGCGCGTGCTCCTTCTGGACGAGCCCTTCGGCGCACTCGATGCGAGGGTGCGGAAGGAGCTGCGCGCCTGGCTCCGCCGCCTCCATGAGGAGGTGCACGTCACGACCGTCCTCGTCACGCACGACCAGGAGGAGGCGATGGAGGTCGCCGACCGCGTCGTCGTGATGAACAACGGGCGCGTCGAGCAGACGGGGAAGCCGCGGGACCTCTACGAGCATCCGGCGAACGACTTCGTCATGAGCTTCGTCGGGCCTGTGAACCGCTTCGGCGAGGCGTACGTACGCCCGCACGACCTCGAGCTGCGCCTCGAGCAGAACGGTGCGACCAGCGAGGGGACGATCGAGCGGGTCGTCCACCTCGGCTTCGAGGTCCGCGTCGAGCTCCTGCTCGGCGACGGCCGGAGGGCGCTCGCCCAGGTCACGCGCGACGAGGCCGAGCGGCTGGAGCTCGTCGAGGGCCAGCACGTGCACGTTCGACCCAAGCGGACGACCGTGTTCGCCGAGGGCGAAAGCGAAACGGAGACCGCGAACGTCTAGACCGGGTTCGGGAGGTCGACGAACTCCCACTCGACGCCGAGCTCGTCCGCGATTCGCGCACAGAGCGCCTTCACGCCGAGGGTCTCGGTCGCGTAGTGGCCCGCGGCGAGGAAGTGAATGCCGGCCTCCTTGGCGGCGTGCTTCGTCGGCTCGGCGGCCTCGCCCGTGACGAAGCAGTCATAGCCCTCCGCGACCGCGTCGGCGAGGTGACGCGCCGCGCCGCCGGAGCACACGGCGACCCGCCGGATCTCCTCGGGGCCATACGAGAAGAGAAGCGGGGGACGATCGAGGCGCTCGCGGACGAGGGTGGCGAGCGCGTCGGCGGTGACCGGCGCCTCCAGCGGTCCGCCGAAGCCGATGCCGGCGAAGCGCGCCTCGGGCTCGATCCCGAGCTCGCGGCAGAGGAGTACGTTGTTCCCGACCTCCGGGTGGGCGTCGAGCGCCAGGTGATACGCGGCGAGGCTCAGATCGTGGTCGAAGAGGACGCGCAGACGCTCCCGCATGTCTCGCCCGACGGGGCGGGGGTCGCGATCCCAGAAGAGGCCGTGGTGGACGACGACCATCTGCGCTCCCCGCGCCGCCGCGTGCTCGAAGAGGTCGCGCGAGGCCGAGACGCCGCACGCGATCTTCGCCACGTCCGGCGACCCTTCGACCTGGAGGCCCATCGGGCCGTAGTCGGGATACGCGTCGAGGTCGAGAAGCTCCGCCGCGAACGTGAGGACGTCGTCTCGGGCCGCCACCGTCGGGTACCCTAGTGCCCGGTTCGGGGTGTAGCGCAGCCTGGTAGCGCGCGCCGTTCGGGTCGGCGAGGTCCCCGGTTCAAATCCGGGCACCCCGATTCACACGAAGGGACGGGCGGGCCGGCGCCGTCCCGGGACGGATGGACCGCCGGCCCCTGATCTTGACCCGCGCCAGACTGACGAGAGCGACGCTTCCGGCCGTGGTCGCTCTCTCGCTTGTCGTGGGATGTGGCGGCGGGTCGAACTCCGCGGCGCCCGGGACGGGGACGTCCGGCACGACGGCGGAGCAAAACGGCGCCGGTCAGTGGGCCGGCGCGGCGCTCGGGGAGCCGCGAGCGGTCCCGCCCTTCCTTCTGACCGACCAGGACGGAAACCGGATCGGGCCGCAGAGCTTCCCCGGCAAGGCCGTCGTGATCACCTTCCTCTACGTCCACTGCCCCGACGTCTGCCCGCTCATCGCCTCCAACCTGAACATCGCGCTTCAGGGGCTCGATCCGGCCCAGCGACGGGACGTGCGCGTCCTCGCCGTCAGCGTCGATCCGAAGGGTGACACGCCGAAGAGCGTCGAGAAGTTCGTGCGCGAGCGGACGCTCGTGCCTGAGTTCCGGTACCTGATCGGGGGCGCGGACGAGCTGACGAAGGTCTGGCGCAAGTACGACGTGCAGGCCGTACGGAAGGATCCGGAGGAGGTCGACCACGTCGCCTACACGCTGCTCGTGGACCCCGCCGGCAAGGGCATCGTGATCTATGACGCGGGCGTGCAGGCGAAGGACGTACTGCACGACCTCCGGCAGGTACTCGCGAGCTGAGACACGCGCGAGCGAAGCGCCTCGCGCTCGCGCTCGTCGGGCTCGCCGCGGCCGCGGCGGCCTTCCCGGCGACGGCCGCCGCGCATGCCGTCCCCAGGGTCGACTACCGCTTCCCGCTCCCGGTCTGGCTCTACGCCCTAGCAGCCGGGGCCGCCGTCCTCGCCTCGGCGCCGGCTGCGGCCCTCGCGACCCGACGAACCGGCGAGCGCACCGGAAGAGATCTCTACGGTGCGATCCGTCCGCTTCGGCTCGGCGCGGTGGGCGCGGTCCTCGTCGGTCTCCTCTTCATCGACGCCCTCCTCGGCGGCTTCGCCGGGCCGGACGCCTTCTTCGAGAACCCGATGACCGTGCTCACCTGGGTCGACTTCTGGGTCGGCCTCGGGATCGTCTCCGTGCTCGTCGGGAACGTCTGGGACTTCATCGGTCCGCTAAACGTCGTCGGCCGCTGGCTCGACCGGTGGCTCGCCGCGGCCGGGACGTCGGCGTACGAGTACCCCGCCCGACTCGGAGTCTGGCCGGCGGCCGCGCTCCTGCTCGGCTGGACGTGGATGGAGCTCGTCTGGGACGAGGTGAAGACGCCGTCGACGCTCCGCTGATCGCGGTCGTCTACGTCGTCCTCCAGTTCCTCGCCATGGCCGCGTTCGGCACCGAGACGTGGCTCGTCCGCGGCGAGCTCTTCACCGTCGTCGCACGGACGTTCGCACGCTTCGCGCCGCTCGAGCTCTACGTTCGCCGGCCTGCGGGCCCGTGCCCGGCCGAAGCCGGGGACGATCCCGAGCGGATCGGCTGCCCAGCGTGCTGGCTCGCGGCCGACCGGGGCGACCGCGGTATCCGCCTCCGGCCGTACGGCTCCGGCGTCCACCGCGAGCCGGCGCTCGGCCCGGGCGGCGGGGCGTTCGTCGTCGCGGTCCTCGCGACGGTCGTCTTCGACGGCTTCACGCAGACACAGCGCTACGCGGACCTCGAGGGGTTCGTGTTCCAGCGCGTGGGGTGGTTCGGCGCGCACGAGACCCTGTACGGGACGCTCCTCATGCTCGGCGTCGTCGCACTCTTCATCCTCGCCTTCGCCGCCGTCGCGGGGATCGTCGGCCGACGCGAGGGCGGGACGGCCATGAACGGCGCCCGCCGGTACGCGCCGACCCTCATCCCGATCGCGGGCGTCTACTTCGTCTCGCATTACTTCCTCTACCTCGTCTATGCGGGCCAGTTCACCTGGGCGGCGGTCGCCGATCCGTTCGGACGCGAGTGGGTTCCGGACGCCGAGCCGTGGACCGGCATGCCAGGCGCGGTCGTCTGGTGGATCCAGGTCGCCCTGATCGTCTGGGGGCACGTGATCGCCGTCTTCGAGGCGCACCGCGTTGCGCTGGCGACCCAGCGTGATCACCGCGGTGCGGTCGTCGTTCAGGCCCCGCTCGTGATTCTCATGGTCGCGTACACGTTCAGCGGCCTGTGGGTCCTGGGGCAGGTACTGTCGCAGGCATGAGCGCCTTCGTCCCGCTCGCGCACGGGGACGCCGTGGCGGTTTCGGAGCTGGCCAGCGCGTGGGCCACTCCTCCCGCCGCGCTCGCGGCGTCGGCGCTCGCGCTCGTCCTCTTCGGGCGCGCCTTCGTGCGTCTGCGCCGGCGGGGCAGGGCAGACCATGCCACGTGGAACCGCGCGCTCCTCTTCGGCGCCGCGGTGGCTGTCGGTACGCTCGCGCTTGTCTCGCCGCTCGACGCTGCGGGGGAGGAGTACCTCCTGTCGGCTCACATGTTCCAGCACGTGCTGATCGGCGACGTCGCCCCCGCGCTCGCGGTCGTGGCGCTCCGCGGCCCGCTCCTCTTCTTCCTCGTTCCCCAGGCGATCCTCCGCGGAGTGGCGCGGGTGGCGCCCCTGCGCGCGGCCCTCGGGGCGCTCATCCGCCCGAAGGTCGCGCTCGGGATCTGGCTCGCCGTGATGGCCGCCTGGCACGTACCTGCAGCCTACGACTACACGCTGACCCATCCGGCGGTCCACGACCTCGAGCACGGGATGTTTGCCGTCGCCGGCGTCCTCGTCTGGACGCAGCTCGTCGACCCGGCCCGGAGGCGCGAGCTAACCCCTGCCGGACGCCTCGTTTTCGTTGCCGCGCTCTTTGCCGCGGGACAGGCGCTGTCTAACGTCCTCATCTTCTCCTTCTCACCCCTCTACGGGGCTTATGCGGCGCCGGACGAGCGGCTCTTCGGCCTCTCGGCGCTGACCGACCAGCGGCTCGCGGGGCTCGTGATGATGGTCGAGCAGACGGTCGCGCTCGGGATCTGCGCGGTCTTTCTCGTGCGGGAGTACCAAGCCCGCCGCACGGTCGCCGCCCGCGCGGAGTGAGCCCGCCCTCCCCCACGGCGTTCACGTGGGAGCCGCTCTATCTCGCACTCGCGGCAGTCGCGGCTTTCCTCTATGCGCGGGCCGCAAGGCGCGAGCACGTCCCGACGTGGCGCGTCGCTTGCTTCGCCGCCGGCGTGCTCCTCGTGGCGGTCGCGCTCAACTCGCCGCTCGAGACGCTTGCGGCCCACTACCTCCTCGTCATGCACCTGCTCCAGAACGTCGTCGTCGCGGACTGGGCGCCGCCGCTCCTCGTACTCGGGCTGACTCCGGCGATGCGAGCGGCGGTCGAGCGCCGCGGGGGCCGCGTCTTCGAGACGCTGACCCGGCCGCGCGTCGCCCTCCCGGTCTGGCTCGTCGGCTGGTACGCGATCCACTTCGCAGGCTTCTACGACACCGCGCTCCGGAACCCATGGCTTCTGAACGTCGAGCACGCGCTCCTGATCGCGATGGGCGTCGTCTTCTGGTGGCCGCTCGTGACCGGGCGTCTCGGAGCGCCGCTCGCGGTCGCCTACCTCTTCGCCGGCTTCGTCGGCTCGGCGTTCCTCGGCCTTGCGCTGACGTTCGGCACATCGCCCTTCTACGACTACTACCGATCCGTGCCCCGCATCTGGGGGCTCTCGCCGGTCGAGGACCAGAACTACGCCGGCGTCCTCATGAGCGCCGAGCAGGCGCTCGTTTTCCTCGGCGCGATCGGCTGGTTCGTCGGCCGGCTGCTACGTGAGGAGGAGCCGCCCGCAGCCCGCCGGCATGGGACGCGCGGCTGACCGCGCGGGTGGACCACTGCGAGGTTGGCAATCAGCGAGCCGTGGGTAAACTCGTGGCGATGGCCACGAGCGAAACCCGCCAGGCCGGAGCCCAGGAGTGGCACCTGCACGCGGAGCTCGAGCACGAATGCGGCCGCCTCGTCCAGCATCCGCGCGAGGAGATCCACCGCCTTCGCGAGGAGGCGGAGAGCGGCGAGTCGGGCGCAACGATCGGAATCCTTCTCACCGCGCTCGGCGTCTGGCTCGTCGGCGCGATCGTGCTGATCCTCGGGCTCGCGTTCCTCGGCTACTACCTGACGCTCTGACGGCGAGAGGCACCGATCTCCGCCGCGTGCACAATCTTCGTGCACTGTTCTCGACGTACTCGAGCCCGGCCGACTCGGCGATCTGGCGCGCCTCCAGCGAGACGAGGCCGAGCTGGAGCCAGACTGCCTTCGCGCCCGCGGCCACCGCGTCCCGGGCCACGTCCGGGCAGGCATCGGGCCGCCGGAAGACGTCCACGAGGTCGATCTGCTCCTCGATCTCCGCGAGCGGCCGGACGCAGGGGACGCCGAGGACCTCGTCACAGCCGACCGGCCGCACGGGAATGCAGCGGTAGCCTTTCTCGAGGAGATATCGCATGACGCCGTGGCTCGGCCGGTGCGGCTTGGGCGAGGCTCCGACCACGGCGATCGTCTGTGCGGACGCCAGGATCTCGGCAGGGGTTCTGATCACGACGCAAAGCTATCCTTCGAGCCGTGGTCGAAACCCTGCGCGTCGCCTGCGTCCAGCTGAACTCGTCGACCGAGAAGGCCGACAACCTCGAGCGCGCCGAGCGCCTTGTCGCCCGTGCGGCCTCGACCGGCGCCGACCTCGTCCTCCTGCCGGAGAAGTGGAATGCGATCGGCTCGGTCGACACGCTCCGCGCCGCCGCGGAGCCCCTCGAAGGCGGGGAGACCGTCACGGCGATGGCCGACTGGGCGCGCCGGCACGGGATCACCGTGGTCGGCGGCTCGATCACCGAGCAGCGCGAGGGGCACGAAAAGCTCTCGAACACCTCGTGCGTCTTCGACGCCTCGGGCGACCTGGTCGCCGTCTACCGGAAGATCCACATGTTCGACGTCGAGGTCGGCGGCAACGTCTACCGCGAGTCGGAGGCCGAGGAGCCGGGCGACGAGACCGTCCTCTGCGAGGTCGAAGGGTGGAAGATCGGCCTTTCGGTCTGCTACGACCTCCGCTTCCCCGAGCTCTACCGCATCCTCGCCGTCGAGGGTGCGGAGACCCTCACCGTCCCGGCCGCGTTCACGCTCTACACCGGGAAGGACCACTGGGAGCTCCTGTTGCGCGCCCGCGCGGTCGAGAACCAGTGCTTCGTCCTCGCCGCAAACGAGTGGGGAGTCCACGAGGGCGGCAAGGCCTCCTACGGCCGCTCGACGATCGTCGATCCGTGGGGCGTCGTCCTCGCCACCGCGTCCGACGAGGACACGGTGATCACGGCGGAGCTCGACCGCGGGCTCCTCGAGCGCGTCCGGCGCGACCTGCCGTCACTTGCGAACCGCCGGCCCGCCGCGTACCGGTGGCCGGCCGCGGTGTGACCCGGGCGCTCCGCGCCGTCCTCTTCGACGTCGACTTCACTCTCGCGAAGCCGGGACCTCTGCTTGGCCCCGACGGCTACCGGGCGGCCGGCGAGCGCCACGGCCTCTCGCTCGATCCGGCCCGGTACACGGAGGCCCGCGCGGCCGCCGTCGAGGATCTCGAGCACCATCCAGAGCTCGAGCACGACGAGGAAGTCTGGATTCGCTTCACGGAGGACATCGTCCGCGGCATGGGCGGCGCGGGCGACCGGGCCCGGACGGTGGCCGAGGAGATCACCCGCGGCTGGGACCACTGTGAGAACTTCGAGCTCTACGACGACGCGCTCCCGGCCATCGACGCACTCCACGGGCTTGGGCTCGCGATCGGGCTCGTCTCGAACACCGGCCGCGACCTGGACACGTTCGTTCGCCACTTCGGTCTCGGCGTCGACGCCTGGATCTCGTCCCGCGTGCACGGCAAGGTGAAGCCGAGCCCGACGATCTTCCGGGCGGCGCTCGAGATGCTCGACGTGGAGGCGGAGGAGGCAGCGATGGTGGGCGACTCGCCCGTGGACGACGTGGACGGCGCCCGCGCGTTGGGCATGCGGGCCTTCCTCGTCGACCGCGAAGGCCGCTTCGAGGGCCGCGACGACGCCCTCCCGAACCTGCTCGCCCTGCCCGCTGCCCTGGGGTTGCATGTCGACTAGCGACCCCACCCTCCGGCTCGTCGAGCCGGCGGCGACCTCGCCATTCGAGCGCGTCGGCTCGAGGCTCCTGTGGCTCCTCGGGCTCGGCGCTTTCGGGCTGGCGTGGTCGATCACGACCGTGGCGGCGTATCTGCCGCCCGCACTCGACGAGTTCACCGAGTCGACGACGCTGATCGGCGCAATCCTCGCGGCCGAAGGCGTGTTCGCGATCTTCATCCCGCTCCTGATCGGCCCGCTCTCGGACGCGACCGTGACGCCGCTCGGACGCCGCCGACCGTTCATGCTCCTCGCGCTCGGCCCGATGATCGCGACGCTCGCGTTCCTGCCGTTCATGCCGAGCCTCCCCGCCGTCGCGGCCGTCCTCTTCGCGTTCTTCTTCGCGTATTACATCTACGAGCCGCCCTATCGCGGCCTTTACCCGGACTGCCTCCCGCGCGACGTCTTCGGGCGCTCGCAGGGGGTGCAGCACCTCTACCGCGGAGCAGCGCTCGGCGGGGCGCTCGTCGGCGGGGGCTTCCTCCTGCACGTCTGGGAGCCGTTCCCGTTCGTCCTGGCGGCGGGCGTCACGGGCCTCGCGTGCGGCCTCGTGATCCTGCTCGTGAAGGAGCCGGAGCCGCGCCCGGTCGAGGTGCCGCGCCTGCTTACGATCGTCGCGACGCCGATGCGCATCGCGCGGCGCGACAAGAACGTGCGGCGCTTCCTGATCGCGAACGCGGCGTGGGAGGCGACCTTCGCCGGGATGCGGACGTTCGTCGTCCTCTACGTGATCGTGGGGCTCGATCAGCCGCTCTACGTGTCGTCGGTCGTGCTCGCGTGCGTCGCGGGTGGCTACGTCGTGGCCGCGGCGGTCGCGTCGCGGTTCGGCGACATGTTCGGTCTCGGCGCCGTCATCCTCGGCGCCTCGGTCGTCTACGGCTTCGGGCTGCTCGGCGGCGGCTTTGCGACCGAGTGGCACTGGTGGTTCTGCGGCGTGATCTTCCTCGTCTCGATCGCGGCCGGCACGGTGATGACGCTGGCGTGGGGGCTCCTCTTCAAGGTGATGCCGGCGAGCGACCGAGGCGCGGTCTCGGCGCTCGCGCTCATGACGAAGGGCGCCGGGCTCCTCGTCGGCCCGCTCGTCGTCGGGGCGGCGATCGACATCTTCAAGCCGTACCTCGAGTCGACGGACGGCTACGCGGTCGTGTGGCCGACTGTCGCGATCCCGATCCTCGCCGCGATTCCGCTCGTCGTGCTCCTCGCCGAGGCGGAACGGGTCAGAGACAGAGCGGCGCGCCCCGCCTGACGAGCCCGAAGGCCCAGAGGCGGCCGCGGAAGACGTAGAAGGCGGAGACGACGCGCGGCTCGTCCGTGGGGACGTGGGCGGTGTATCCGGGGCACGCGATCGTGTGGAGGTCCGGGTAGGAGGCGACGATCTCGTCGCTTCGGGCGCCGAGGACGAGTCCCGAGTCGGTGCGCCAGCCGCGCGGGCGCCAAAGGGTGAAGACGCGCGCGACTCGCCCGCGGCGGAACTCGACGCCCGAACCCTGCGGCTCGAACGGCCTCAGGTTGAAGTACCAGGTGGCGTGCGTGCACCCGCGGCAGACCCCGAGGCGCGAGCCCCAGGCCTCGCGCACCTCGGCCCGCGTCATGCCGACCGAGACGCCGGCCAGGCTACGGCCGGGTACGAAGACGCCCTCGCGCGGGAGGCCGGGCGCGGCGGCGACCCCCGGCGCTGCAAGCGCGAGAGCGGCGAAGACTACGGCCGCCCCGGCCCCTGCGAGCGTCCGAACCGGGACTCTGTGTTGCGTCACTCGCACCCGGAGCCTCATTGTGCCGGGCGGGATCCTTGTGCGATGCAACACAAGGGCCTGATGACGACGCGGGACGAGCTCGGGGTGCCCCGGGGGGCTAGCCGCGCGCCAGGAGGGCCGGGGCCCAGGCGGCGATCGGAGAGGCGTCTCCGTCCCGGCCGTTCAGGTGGCGGTAGCCGAGCGCGTGCTCGGCCTGCATCATCTTGTGGATCTGCGTCGTGCCCTCGTAGATGATCGGGGCGCGTGAGTTGCGGAAGTACCGCTCGATGCCGTACTCCGCCGAGTAGCCGTAGGCGCCGTGGATCTGGATCGCGAGGTGCGCCGCGCGGAACGCCGACTCGGTCGCGTGCCACTTCGCGAGCGACGTCTCGCGGGTGTTCCGGACGCCCTGGCCCTTGAGCCAGGCGGCCTGCATGACGAGCAACTTCGACGTCTCGTAGCCGAGCACCATCTCGGCGATCATGTCCTGGACGAACTGGTTCTTCCCGATCGGCTTGCCGAACGTCTCGCGCTCGCGCGCGTACTCCACCGAACGCTCGAGGCAGGCGCGGATCACGCCGCACGCGCCTGCCGCGACGGTGAAGCGCCCCTGGTCGAGCCCATACATCGCGATTTCGAAGCCCTGGCCTTCCTCGCCGACGAGGTTCTCGGCCGGCACCACGACGTCCTCGAAGAAGAGCTCGCCCGTCGAGCCGGCCCAGACGCCGAGCTTGTTCTCGGTCTCGCGCGTGGTGACGCCGGGCCACTCGCGCTCGACGATGAACGCCGAGATGCCCCTGTGCTTGGCGTCCGGATCGGTCTTCGCGAAGACGAGCTGGTGGTCCGCGACGGTCGCGTAGGAGATCCAGTTCTTCTGGCCGTTCAGGACGAAGCGGTCGCCGTCGCGGCGGGCGTTCGTCAACATCGCCGCGACGTCGGAGCCCGCGGCCGGCTCGGTGAGCCCGAAGCAGGCGATCTTCTCGCCGCGCGCCTGCGGGGCGAGGTAGCGCTCCTTCTGTTCTTCGTTCGCGTAGCGCAGGAGCGAAAGCGAGTTCAGGCCGACGTGGACGGAGATGAGCGTGCGAAAGGCCGCCTCGCCACGCTCGATCTCCTCGCACGAGAGCGCCTCGCAGACGAAGTCGAGGCCGGCGCCGCCGTACTCCTCCGGGATGACGATCCCGAGGAGGCCGAGCTCGGTCATGCCCTCGATCGCCTCCAGGTCGAGACGGTGCTCGATGTCGTTCTCGATCGCGTTCGGAAGGATCCGGTCGTCGACGAACTGGCGGACGGTCGACTGGACCTCTCGCTGCTCGTCGGTGAGGGCGAAGTCCACGGGCCGTAGTGTACGGACGGGATGCCGGCGGACGACGTGCTCGAGACCCGGGTCGGCGAGGCCTTCGAGGTGACGCTCGAGGCGGTCCCGACGTCGGGCTTCGGGTGGGAGCTGGAGCTGACGCACGGAGGGGGGATCGAGGTCGTAGGCGCGACCGAGGACGTGAGCACCCGTCCGCTCGGCTCGCCCGGCGTCCAGCGTTTCACGCTGCGCGCCACCGAAGTGGGCGAGACGGAGCTTCGTTTCGTGCTCCGCCGCGGCGTCGGCGATCCGGTCGACGAGCGCACTGTTCGCGTCGTCGCGTCGTGAGCGCGCTCCTCGCGCTGCTCGCGGTCCTCGCAGCGATCGGGCTCGGCGGCTCGTCCGTCTTCGGGGAGGAGCGGGCACGGCCTGGTCCGCTCGCCCGTTTGAGCGCACGCGAGAAGGCGTCGCTTCTCGTCGTCTCCGGCCTTCCGGCCCGGCGTGGCATCGGGGGCGTCATCGTCCGTCGCTGGGACCGGGACCAGCCGCGCCCGCCCGGAGCGCTCGTGGTCGCGGACCAGGAAGGCGGCGAGGTGCGGGCCTTCCCGGAGGTTCCGCCCGACGTCGCCGCGGCGGGGTACTCAACCGCGGGTGAGGCCCGTACTGCGGGCGAGGCGACCGGACGCAGCCTGCGGAAGCTGGGCGTCGACCTCGACCTGGCTCCCGTCCTCGACGCTTCCGGCGGACCGCTCGGCTCGCGGCACTTCGAGCACCCCGCGTCCGGCGTCGCGTTCGCCCGCGGACTCGCTGCGGGCGGCACGGGTGCGTGCGTGAAGCACTTCCCCGGGCTCGGGACCGCACGCGTCAGCACGGACGAGTCGCCCCGCGTGAAGGCGAGGCTCACGGTGCGCGAGCTCGCGACCTTTCGAGCGGCGATCCGCAGCGGCGTTCCGTGCGTGATGGTCGGCCACGCGGTCTATCCGCGCTTCGGCGTCCGCCGTGCCTCGTTCTCGCCGCGCGCCTACCGCCTCCTTCGGCGTCTCGGCTTCCGGGGCGTCGCGATGACCGACTCGGTCTCGGTCTTCGGGAGCGACGACGCCGTCTACGCCGCGCGCAGCGCCGTTCGCGCCGGGGCCGACATGGTGCTGTATACGAACGCGCCGGACGCGGAGCGAGCCGTCCGTGCCCTCGTCCCGCTCGCCCGGTCCGGCGCCCTCGACGTCCACGTACGCCGCGTCCTCCGGCTGCGTCACGAGCTGGGCGTTGCGCCGGCCGTGATCGGCCGGTAGGCGGCTGGTACACTCGAGCGCTTGCATGCGCACGGAGGTTGATGCTCGTCCTCTTCCGGAGCGGCCCCGTGCGCGCCAGGCGAGACGCTCGTCGCGCTCGATCCGCTGGGGTCGCCTGGCGATCGCGTTCGGCGTCCTCTTCCTCCTCGTCGCGCTCGTCCTCGGCCTCGCCTTCGCCGGCTCGGGCGACCGGTTCGCAGCAGGCGTCCACGTCGCGGGCGTCGACGTCAGCGGCCTGACGCACGAGGAGGCACGCACGATCCTTGCTCGCCGCGCCGCGGAGGTCGCCGGCGTCCCGGTCTCCTTCACGGCCGGCGGGAGGTCGTGGCAGCTGACCGCGGACCACCTCGACGTCCAAGCCGACTGGGACGCGACGCTCGACCAGGCGGAGAGCGCGGGGGCCTGGCCGCTGCCGGTCCGGGGGCTCAAGCGCCTCTGGGTGCGCTTCTCGGGCGCCGACGTCGACCCGGTCGCCGAGGCATGGCCGGCGGGGCTCGAGTACGAGATCGGGCGGATCGCGAGCGCCGTCGACCGGCCGCCGCGGAATGCGGCGCTCACCGTGAACAGCCTGCGGCCGAAGATCCTTCCCGGCCAGGCCGGCGCCGAGCTCGACCGCGCCGCGGCGGACGAGACGATCGTGGGCGCCCTCGCGGGGTACGAGCGTGCATCCGTCGCGCTTCCGGTCGTCAACGCGCCGCCCGACGTCTCGGCCGCGGACCTCGAGCCTGCCCTGGCGCGCCTTCGTACGGTCGTCTCGGCGCCGGTGCGATTCGGCTGGGGTGACACCCACTGGACCGTCCCTCCGCGTGAGCTCGTCCGGCTCCTGAGTCTCCCCGCCGACGGACGGGTGGGGCTCGCGGTCGGTGGTCCCTACGCGACGACGTACTTTGCTCGTCTCCAGACCGCCGTCGGGCGCCCGCCGCGCGACGCGCGCTTCCACGTGAACGACGACCGCTCGGTGACGGTCCGCCCGGCGCGGAGTGGCGATGTCCTCGACGTGCCGAAGACCGCGGCCTCGCTTCTCGCCGCCGCGACGTCGATCAGGCACCGGACGGCCGAGATCGCGCTCGCGAAACGCGGCGCAGCCTTCACGACGGAGGAGGCGAAGGCACTCGGGGTCACGCGCGAACTCTCCCGCTACACGACCGCCTATGCCGGGGACGCCAACCGGATCCAGAACCTCGTGCGTGCCGTCCAGTTGATCGACGGCACTCGGGTGGCGCCGGGGAAAGAGTTCTCCTTCAACGCGACCGTCGGCCGTCGCACCGAGGACCGCGGCTTTCGCCCGGCGCCGGTCATCGTCGGAGGCGAGTACGACGTCGCCATCGGCGGGGGGGTCTCGCAGGTCGCGACGACCGTCTTCAACACCGCCTGGGAGGCGGGCGTCAAGATCACCGACCGCACGGCGCACGCCCTCTACATCAGCCGCTATCCGGCAGGCCGCGATGCGACCGTGAACTACCCGGACATCGACCTCCGCTTCGAGAACGACACCGGTCACTGGCTCGTCCTGCGCGGCCATGCCACCGACGCGGGCATCTCGATCTCCCTGCTCGGCACGCCGACGGGCCGCCGCGTCGTCAGCGTGTCGGGCGAGCTTCGCGAGGTCGGCCGGCCCGAGGTCGACCGGAAGCCCGACCACTCACTCCTCGTCGGCGAGCGGATCGTCGAGTTCGCCGGGGAACCCGCCCGCGCGATCACGGTCCACCGGGTCGTCTACCAGCGCGGCGAGGTCCTCTACGACGAGAACTGGTATACGGTCTACCAGTCCGAGCCGAAGCTCGTCCGCTACGGGACGATCCCGGTCGAGCCGGAGCCGCCGCCGACGCAGCCCCAGACGACGACCGGCGCGACGACCCCGCCGTCCGACACGACCCCGACCGAGACCGCGCCCACGACCACGGGCGGCACGACGACGACCACGACCGGCGGCAGCGGCAACTAGCGTCCGTCCTCGGCCTCGCGGATCGCCTCGGCGAGCCATGGGGGCATCCGGGTGGGGCGCAGCGTCTTCGAGTCGACGGTCGCGTGGGTCGTCCACCCCTCGGCGACCTTCCCGCCCGGTTCGTTCAGCCGTTCGAGCACGTAGTCGAAGCGGAAGCGGGCGCCGCGCAGGTCGCCGCACCGTGTGTGCACGCGGACGATGTCGTCGAAGACGGCCGCGTCCCAGTAGCAGACGTGGCTCTCGACCGTGGTTGCGTCCACGCCGTCCTCCTCGCGGAGGCCGCGGTAGCCGCCGCGGAAGCGCGCGAGGTAGGCGATCCTCGCGATCTCGAACCAGTCGAGATAGACGGCGTTGTGTACGACGCCTTGCGCGTCCGTCTCGCTGAAGCGCACGCGAAGGTCGGTCGAGAAGCGGAACTCTTCCACGGGGCCGGGAACTCTTGCAGCGCCGCGGCGGTCTGAGCAAGCGACCCCGATCACTGGAGGCTCCCATGAAGCGCCTGGCCCTGCTCGTTCTGCTCGTCCTACCGCTGGCAGTCGCCGCCTGCAGCAGCGGCAGCTCCGAAAGCGCTTCGGAGGGGGGCGGCGCCTCGACGGTCGGCGAAACGGCCGTCGGAGGCGCCGAGCCCGCCGGCAAGGAGCCGTCCAGGATGGCCGCGACCAAGGACTCGACGGGCTGGAGTGCCGTTTCCGTGATCGGTCCCCGGATCGTCCGGACCGCGTCGCTTCGCCTCTCGATCGCGCACGGCCGGTTCGACGAGGCGGTGCAGAGCGCTGGCTCGATCGCGACCTCGGACGGGGGCTTCGTCGCCTCGTCGAGCGAGTCGCGGAACGGGAAGGGCCACGGAACCTCCGGAACGCTCGTCCTCCGCGTTCGCTCTGACCGCTTCGACGACGCGATGACCCGGCTCTCCGACCTCGGGCGCGTCACCGGCCGCGAGGAGAGCGGGCAGGACGTCTCGGCCGAGTTCGTCGACCTGCAGGCCCGCCGTCGGCACCTCGAGGCCGTCGAGGCGCAGCTCCTGAAGCTCCTCGAGCAGGCCGACAGCGTTCCGGCGGCGCTCGCCGTCCAGTCGAAGCTCGACGACGTCCAGCTGGCGCTCGAGGAGACGCGCGGCCAGCTGCGTTATCTGGATGACCAGACGTCGTTCGCGACCATCACTCTCTCGCTCGTCGAGCGAGCCCCGTTGGGGAGCGGCGGCGACGGCGGCGGCGTCCTCGACGCCTGGGCGGACGGGGCCCACGCGTTCGGCCGTGTCACGGCGGCGACCTTCGTCTTCATGGCGACGATCGCACCGGTCCTCATCCTCCTCGGGGCCGTCGCGTTCGCCGGGCGCTATGCCGTCCGGCGGCGGGCCGCTGCGGCACACGGCGCCAAGTGAGCCGCGACCTGACGATTCGCGGGCCCGGATCGTCGGGTATGGTCGCTGAAAGCGAGGAAAGGGCGCACCAATGGCGGAGAAGGAAGGCGACGGCGGGATGGTCGGAAAGCTCGCAGGCAAGGGCGAGGAAGCCCTCGGGCGCCTGATGGAGGAGCTCGGGCGCAACCCGCGTGTGACGGACGCGCTCGACCGCGCCATGTCCGCGAAGGGAAGGCTCGACGATGCGTCACGCTCGGCGATCGGCGGCATCGGGCTCGCCGCCGCGGAGGAGATCCGCGAGCTCCGCGAGAAGGTCGACGGGCTCGAGAAGAGGGTTGGCGACCTCGAGAAGGCCAGCGGGAAGAGCGCGACCGCGAGGCGTTCCGCGACGAAGAAGACACCGAGCGCGAAGCGGTCGACGAAGACCGCATCCAGCTCGACGCGCAAGAAGGCCGAGGAGGCTGCCTCGCCGGACGCGGGCCGGTCGATCGGCGGCGGAGCGGCGCGCGGCGGAGCGGCCTCGAGCGGGCGTTCGCCCGGAACCTGACGGTCAGGCCGCGCCACGCACGCGAAGCGCGCGGGGCAGGAGCTCGAAGGTCGCGGGCGTCGTCCCGGGCTGCTCGCCGTCGAGGACGACCGGGAGGGGGTGCTCGGTCTCGACGCGAACGGACGGGCCGCGTAGCAGTTCGATCTTCGGATGCGAGAGGTGCCGGCCGCGGTAGATCTTCGGAAAGGTGCGGACGAAGTCGGCCTTGGTCACGTCGCCGATGAGGACGACGTCGAGGAGGCCGTCGTCGGGCTTCGCGTCCGGGGCGGCCCACATGCCGCCGGCCGTGTAGTCGCCGTTCATCGCGAGCACCTCGAACATCGGCCCCGAGCGCCGCTCGTCGCCGACCGTGGCTGTCATCGGCGCCGCGCGCCAGCGCGCAAAGACCGTCAGCGTCGCGACGAAGAACGACATTCGCCCGCCCATGGCCTTCGACGAGGCATTCGCGCGGCGGGCGATGGCGCCGCTGATCCCTGCGCCCGCGAAGTTCGCGAAGTAGGCGGTCTCCTCGGAGCCGTCAGGGGCGCGATAGGTCGCTCGGCCGACGTCGAGGGTGCGGACCTCCCCGTCGCGCGCGGCTCGTACGGCCGCCTCGAAGCGGCGCGGGATCCGAAGCGAGCGCGCGCAGTCCTTGCCGGTGCCGCGCGCGACGAGTGCGAGCGTCACCTCGCCCGCGTGAGGCGAGCGCATGATCCCGTTCACGATCTCGTGCACGGTTCCGTCGCCGCCGACCGCCACGATCGTCGAAACGCCCTCGGTCGCGGCCTCCTCGGCGAGCCCAACGAGATGGCCCGGATGTTCGCTCGTCCGCGTCTCGCCCGCGAGCCCGAGCGCGCGGGCGCGTGCCTCGAGCTCGGGCCAGTGTCGCCCGGTCGAGCCGTTCGCCGAGGCCGGGTTGACGAGGAAGACGACCTGCGCGCCCGCGTCCGTGCTCACCGTGCGGCGCCGGTGACGGTCGCGAGCGCCAGCTCGGTCATCTGGTCCACGGCGGCGCGGAGCTCGTCGTCGGAGATCCGCGTGAACGCGCCTTCGACCATGACGTCGCTGACGGTGAGGAGACAGCCCGCGAGGACGCCGCGAAGCGCGCCGAGCGTGAAGAGGATCGCGGCCTCCATCTCCACGGCCAGGATCCCGCGCGACGACCAGCGCTGCGGGCGCTCGGTGTCGGGGTCGTAGAAGACGTCGCTCGACACGATCGGCCCGACGCGCACCGGCTTGCCGAGCTCCTTGGCGGCGTGCACCGCTCCGTGGACGAGCTCGAAGCTCGCGGTCGGCGCGTGCGGCTCGCCGCCCACGTAGTGGCTCACCGTCCCGTCGGCCGGCACGGAAGACAGGGCGACGATGAGGTCACCGAGCGCGAGGTCCGGCTGCAGACCGCCGCACGTGCCGACGCGGAGAAGGCGCTTCACACCGAGCTGGCAGAGCTCCTCGATCACGATCGCAGCGGACGGACACCCCATCCCCGTTGCCTGCACCGACACGGGCTCGCCGCGGAACGTGCCCGTGTAGCCGAGCATCCCACGCTCGCTGTTCGTCTGGCGGACGTCCTCCATGAACGTCTCCGCGATGTACTGCGCGCGAAGCGGATCGCCGGGGAGGAGGCACGCCTCGGCGTAGTCTCCGAGCTCGGCCCTGACGTGGATCGGCACGGCCGCGGACACTAGCGCGCCGTCGGTTCCGGCGATGCGACACGCCCTCGCTGGCGCTGTCCTGGCTCTATCGTCACGCCATGGCACGGCTCGTCCGGCGACCCGCGCTCGAGGACGTGATCGCGTTTTGCGCCGAGGAGCCCGTGGAGCGCGTCTTCCTCGAGGACGTCGCGCGCCGCGGGCTCGGCCGCTTCGTCGCGCTCGCCGAGGACGGTCGGCTGACGGCGCTCTGTCACATCGGCGCAAACGTCGTGCCGTCGGGCTCGGGCGTCGCGGCCTTCGCGGACGCGGCCGCGCGCGGAGATCCGCGGATGATGGTGGGAGAGGAGCGGTCGGTGGGCGAGCTCTGGGAGGCCGCGCGCAGACGTCTCCCGCGACCGGTCGACGACCGCCCCGGCCAGCCCGTGTACATCCTGGACGAGCCGCCGCCGCCCGGTGAGAGCGCCGTCCGGATGGCGACGCTCCGCGACCTCGACCTCCTCGTGCGAACCTCGGCGGCCGCCTATCTGGAGGAGGTCGGAGTGGACGCCTACGGCCGCGACCCGGCGCTCTTCGAGTGGCGGACGCGCACGCAAATCGAGCAGGGCCGGAGCTGGCTCTGGCGGGACGGCGAGCGCGTCCTCTTCAAGGCGGAGGCGTCCGCCTGGACCGAACGCGCCGTGCAGCTCCAGCAGGTCTGGGTCGATCCCGCCGAGCGCGGGCGCGGCTTCGCGAAGCGCGGCCTCGCAGACCTGTGCCGGCGCCTCCTCACCCAGACGCCGACCGTCTGCCTCTTCGTCCGTCCCGAGAATGCGCCCGCGCTCGCGCTCTACGAGTCGATCGGCATGCGGCGGACGATCGCCTACCGGTCGCTGATCTTCCCGTGAAGCCGTAGCCGCGAGGGACGCGCCCTACCGCCGGCGGGCGCGAAGCCGTCAGAATGGGCGATGTGGAGTTGGTCGCAGGCGTCCGGGGACGCGTCGAGCGCGACATTCGTGCGCACGAGCTCGTCCCGCCCGGCGGCGACGTCACCTGCCTCGTCTCGGGCGGCGCCGACTCGACCTGCCTCTGGCACGTCCTCGCGGCACTCGGCTACCGCGCCTCCGCGCTCCACGTCGACCACGGCCTCCGCGGCCCCGAGTCCGACGCGGACGCCGCTTTTTGCCGCGAGGTCCTTCGCGCCGAGATCGTCGACGGCCACGGTGGCGCGACCGAGGACGAGCTTCGCCGCATCCGCTACGGCTTCGCGCGCGACCGGCTTCGCGCGACCGGCCACACCGCCGACGACCAGATCGAGACCGTGCTGCTTCGGGTCGTCACGAGCGGCGCTCCGGGCGGGATCAAGCGCCGTCGCGAGGACCGGGTCGTCAGGCCCCTCCTCGGCATCCGCCGCGCCGAGACCCGTGCCTACTGCGAGGCGGTCGGTCTGCCGTTCCGCGACGACTCGTCGAACGCCGACACGAAGCGCGGCCTGATCCGCGAGAGGATCCTCCCGCTCCTCCGCGAGCTCGATCCGCGCGCCGAGGCGAGCCTCCTGCGTCTCGCGGAGCGCAGGACCGTCCCGCCGGAGGTCGCGGACCTCCTCGGCTCCGTGGTCGGCTCTGCGCGGCTCGACCTCGGCGGCGGAGCGACGCTCGTCCGGGAGTACGACGGCGCCTGGCTCGAGCGGACGCCTGTCGCGCTCGGCGGCGAGGTGCGGTGGGGAGGCTGGCGGCTCGAAGCTCGCCGCGAAGGCCTTCGCGTCCGCGCCTGGCGCCCCGGAGACCGGCTCGCGGGCCGGCGGCGCAAAATCCAGGACGTCTTCGTGGACGCGAAGATCCCGCGCTCCGAGCGCGAATCGTGGCCGCTCGTCGTTCACGGGGACGACGTCGTGGCGGTTCCCGGGGTCACGGCTGCGCCGGGATGGGAGGATGTAGTGGTGGCGGAGCGCGACGAGTGACCGGACATACGCTCTCGACGGAGCTGACTGCCGGGGTCGAGGAGATCCTGATCGACGAGGCGGCGCTGCACGCACGCATCGCCGAGCTCGGCGCCGCGATCACACGCGACTACGAGGGCCGCGAGCCGCTTCTGGTCGGCGTCCTGAAGGGCGCGATCTTCTTCATGGCCGACCTCATGCGGCGGATCGAGCTCCCGTGCGAGGTCGACTTCATGGCCATCTCGAGCTACGGGGCGGGCGTCGACTCATCGGGCGTCGTGCGGATCCTGAAGGACTTGGACGTCTCGATCGAGAATCGGCACGTGATCATCGTGGAGGACATCGTCGACTCGGGACTGACACTCTCGTATCTGCTCCGGAACCTCGAGGCCCGCGAGCCCGCCTCGCTCGAGGTCTGCGCCCTCATGACGAAGCCGGAGCGGCGCGAGAACGACGTGCACTGCGGCTACGTCGGCTTCGAGATCCCGAATCGCTTCGTCATCGGCTACGGCCTCGACTTCGCCGAGCGGTACCGGAATCTGCCTTACGTCGGCGTCCTCCGCGACGAGGTCGCGACGCAGGTGGACGACACATGAGCTCATCCAACGGCGCCCGGCGGCCGAATAGGAGGGTGCTACCCTCTAACGGAGGCCGACCATTCCCGTGAGCCGTTTCTTCCGCAGCGCACTCTTCCCCCTGATCGTCATCGTCCTGGTGGTCTATTTGGCCTCCCAGACGGTGTTCACTCGCAACGGCGAGTCGAAGAAGATCACGTACGGCGAGCTGATCGCCGACGTCCAGAACGGCGAGGCGTCCGTCTCGAACGTCGTCTTCAACCCGAAGGACCGGTCGATCGAGGCCCTGGTCAACGGCGAGAAGATCAAGACGAACTACCCGAGCGACCAGTCGCAGGCGCAGTTCCAGCAGCTTCTCCAGACGAACAACGTCGGCTTCGACTCGAAGGGCACCGGCGGCTCGACGTGGCTGTCGATCCTCACGTATCTGTTGCCGTTCGTCCTCTTCTTCGGGTTCTGGATCTTCCTGATGAACCAGGTGCAGGGCGGTGGCTCGAAGGTCATGAGCTTCGGGAAGTCGCGCGCGAAGCGGATGGCGCCCGACTCGCCGAAGATCACCTTCAAGGACGTGGCCGGGGTGGACGAGGCGGTCGAAGAGCTCCAGGAGATCAAGGAGTTCCTCGAGAACCCGAAGAAGTTCCAGGCGCTCGGCGCGCGCATCCCGAAGGGCGTGCTCCTCTACGGGCCTCCGGGAACCGGCAAGACGCTCCTCGCGCGCTCCGTCGCGGGTGAGGCGGGCGTGCCGTTCTTCTCGATCTCGGGCTCCGACTTCGTCGAGA
>Ga0126313_10000159_pt1 | contig 29138 bp, 36 predicted proteins | sample Plot105A_FD_89954 | JGI IMG/M metagenome (GOLD analysis project Ga0126313, IMG submission 89954) | Serpentine soil microbial communities from UC McLaughlin Reserve, CA, USA - Plot105A | ecosystem: Environmental > Terrestrial > Soil > Grasslands | place: USA: UC McLaughlin Reserve, Lake County...
ACGTCTGGCAGCCGGTCTGCGTGCGGCAGCGGCTCTTCTTCTGCCGGTGCTCGCTCTTCTCGCAGCGGGGGACTTCGGCTGGGGCATTGATGCTCCTCGGTATGGACAGACGGACCGGTTGGCGCGAGGCTACCGCAGCAGGAACTCCAAGAGTGCCTTCTGCGCATGGCGCCGGTTCTCGGCTTGGTCCCAGATTCGCTGACGCGAGCCGTACAGGACGTCGGCCGTGATCTCCTCACCCGGGTGAGCGGGCAAGTCATGAAGCGCGATCGCGTCGGGCGCGGCGCGATCGAGCAAGTTGTCGTCGACGCGGTAGGACGCGAGCGCCGCGCGGCGCTCGTCCGCGGTCGCCTCGTCGCCCATGCTGACCCACACGTCGGTGTAGACGGCGTGCGCGCCGGCGACTGCCGCGTGCGGGTCGTCGGTCAGCAGCGCGTTTGCGACGGGCTCGAGCTGGTAGCCATCGGGCGCGGCGATGCGCACCTCGATGCCGGCAAGCCCACCGAGGATCGCGAGTGAGCGCGCGACGTTGTTGCCGTCGCCGACGTACGCGAGCGTGAGCCCTTCGAGTCTTCCGAACGTCTCACGCATGGTGAGCAGATCCGCGAGTGCCTGACATGGATGGTGTCCTGCGGTGAGCATGTTCACGACCGGGACGGACGCATGCTCTGCGAGCTCGCGCACGAGCTCGTCCGGACCGGTGCGAATCCCGATCGCGTGCACGTGACGGGACAGCACGAGCGCGGTGTCGCGCGGCGCCTCGCCGCGGCTCAACTGCATCTCGTCGGGACGCAGGATCAACGGGTGACCGCCGAGCTCGACGATGCCCGTCTCGAACGAGATGCGCGTGCGCGTCGAGGGCTTCTGGAAGATCAGCGCGACGTGCTTGCCGGCGAGCGCGCGCGAGGCGAGCGGCTCGGCCTTCAGCTCGAGCGCGCGCTCGATCAGCGCGTGCAGCTCGTCGCGTGTGAGCTCTTCTCCGGTGAGCAGGTGGCGTGGCAAGCGGGCAAGTGTACGTTCGAGGGGTGTCATTGCGAGTGTTGACATGGAACCTCTTCCACGGCCGCGCGCTTCCTCCTCGTGACGAGGACCTGTTCGACGCGTTCGCGGAGCGGCTGTCGACGTGGTCGTGGGACGTCGCGCTGCTGCAGGAGGCGCCGCCGTGGTGGCCGCTTGCGTTAGCGCGTACGTGCGGCGCGGAGGAGCGTCACGCGCTCACGTCACGCAACGCGCTGCTGCCGTTGCGACACGCTGTCGCAAGACGGCGACCGGAGTTGCTGAAGGCGAACGGCGGCGGCTGCAACGCAATCCTCGTGCGAGGGCTTGGAGGTGTGCGCGTGCACGCGCGACGTCGACTGTGCGTATGGCCGGAGCGCCGCGTCGTGCACGCGGTTCGCGTCGGCGAGGGGTGTTGGTTCGCGAACCTGCACGCGAGCACCGGGCGCGGTGCGCGCACGCTGGACGACGTCGCGCTCGCGTGCGCGACTGCGATGCGGTGGGCCGGCGACGCACCGCTCGTGCTCGGCGGCGACTTCAACGTCGAGCAGCCGTCGATGCTCGGCTTCGCGCACGCCGGCGGCAAGCGCATTGACCACGTCTATACGCGCGGGCTCGTACCCGTCGAACCTGTCGCCGTGCTCGACCGCGGCACGCTCTCCGACCACGCGCCGCTGCTGGTGACGCTCGACCGCTGACCGTCAGCCAAACGTGAGGCGCTCGCACAGCGCGGGGACCGACGCGAAGTCGAGCTCGAGGCCGAAGCGCGCAGCGATGGGGGCCAGCTTGTCCGGCTCGATCGGTCCGGCGGCGCCTGCGTCCACGAGCTCCTCGAAGAGCCGCTCGAAGCCACCCGGAGCGATGATCTCCAGGATGCGGCACGGCTCGTCGCCAGCGTTCCAGAAGGTGTGCCACTGGTCGCGCGGCTTGTGCACGAGGTCGCCGACCTCGGCGTAGACGACGTCGTCGCCGAGCAGCGCGCCCATTCTGCCTTCGAGCACGTAGCTGTACTCGTCCTCGCGGCTGTGGCGGTGCAGCGGGGCGGCAAGCGCGCGCGGCGGCATCGGGTGCTCGACGAGCGAGAAGCCACCGGCATGGGTCTCCGCCGTATCCACCATGAAGCGAACGCCAATCGAGCCGAGGCTGCCTGCCTTGCCGTCGTTCGGTCCGACGATCTTCGGTGCGGGGTGAGCGTGCATGACTACAGATCCTTTCGATGAACGATATGTATATCGATTGACCGCAATGTAACATCAGTGAACGCGATGTCAACTCAAAAGCGCAGATACGAGCTGAAGGCCCGTGCCGAGACACAGCAGGCCACACGCGAGCGGATCGCCGCTGCAGCCGCCTCGCTGCACGAGGAGGTCGGCGTCGCGAGGACGACCGTCGCCGACATCGCGCGCCGCGCGGGCGTGCAGCGGCTGACCGTCTACAACCACTTCCCCGATCTGGAGACGCTGCTGCCGGCCTGCACTGCTCACTGGCTGGCGGCGCATCCGCTGCCCGACCTGGAGCCGGCGCTCGCGCACGAGGATCCAGTCGACCGGCTGCGCGTGACGCTCACCGCGCTCTACGGCTGGTATCGCGAGAACGCGTCGATGCAGCGGCGCATGCGCGGCGAGCGGGCGACCGTTCCCGAGCTCGACGCGTGGATGGCACAGTCGAGCGACCTCATGCTCGCCGAGCTGGCGAGAGCCCTCGCCGCCGGCTTCGAAGGACCGCATGCGCGCGCGTTCGTCGCGCTCGCGCTCGACTTCTGGACGTGGCGGCGGCTCGACGCCGAGGGCCTCGACGACGATGCGGCCGCCACGCTGATAGTCGAAGCGGTCGCGTGCGCGCCGGCGAGATCGCGGGCACAGACGAGAGCAAGAACAAGAGCGCGGCGCGCTCGACGCTAGCTGCGGCGCGCACGCACGCCGAAGCCGCGCAGCGCGAGCAGCGCCTTCTCTCCGAGCGTGCCCGAGGCCGGCAGGACGCCGAGCTGGACGGCGGCGTCATAGCGGTCGAAGAAGGCGCGCACGCGCAGCAGCCGGCCGGCGCGCAGCTCGCACCAGACGACACCGTGCACGACGACGAAGCGTCTCGTGACCGGCAGCCCCTCGAGTGCGCCGCGGTGCGTGCCGGCGACCTTGCAGGGCGCGGCAACGAAGCGCCCGCCCGGGTCCACGAGCCGCTCGCCAGCGCGCTCGACGCGCACGTCGGGGAAGCCCTGCCACAGCACTTCGGCGTGTGCGGCAAGTTCGTCGACGCCGATCAGCGGCGCGTGCGTGACGGGGTCCTCGTACTGGACGGCCGGGTCGCACAGCGGCGCGAACGCGGACACGTCGCGACCGCACCATGCCGCCTCCCAGCGGTCCAGCAGCGCGTCGCGCGAGCGCGGCGCGACCGGCTCGGCAGACGCAGCCGACTCGGGCGCGTCAGCCATCGAGCGACGCGGCGGGTCCGCCGAAGTCGGGCAGGCCGGCGTCGGGCGTCGAGGCCTCCGCATGGAGGCGACGCGGGATGCGGCCGGCGCGACGCGCGAGGCGCCCACCCTCAACGCCGGCGCGGATCGCGCGCGCCATCGCGACCGGGTCGTGCGCACGCGAGATCGCGCTCGCGCACAGGACGGCGTCGCAGCCGAGCTCCATCGCGAGCGCGGCGTCGGAGGCGGTGCCGACGCCCGCGTCAAGCACGACCGGCAGCTCCGTCCGCTCGCGGATGATCGCGATGTTGTACGGGTTGCGGATCCCCATTCCGGAGCCGATCGGCGAGCCGAGCGGCATCACCGCAGCGCAGCCGACGTCCTCCAGTCGGCGCGCGAGGATCGGGTCGTCGGTTGTGTACGGGAGCACGACGAAGCCGTCGGCGACGAGCGCCTCGGCGGCAGCGATCAGCTCGACTGCGTCGGGCAGCAGCGTGCGGTCGTCGCCGATCACCTCGAGCTTGACCCAGTCGGTCTCGAACGCCTCGCGCGCGAGCTGCGCCGTCGTGATCGCGTCGCGTGCGGTGTAACAACCGGCCGTGTTCGGAAGCACGTCGACGCCGGCCTCGGCGAGCACGTCCATGATCGAGCCGCGCTGCTGCGGGTCCACACGCCGCAGCGCGACGGTCACCAACTCGCTGCCGCTGACGCGGATCGCATCGCCCATCTCCTCGAGCGAGCGGAAGCCGCCGGTGCCGAGCAGCAGGCGCGAGCCGAACGTGCGGTTCGCGATGACGAGCGGGTCGTCGAGGGTCTTTCCGGCTTCAATGCTCATGGACGCATCATCCCCCTTGGATCGCGGTCAGGATCTCGACGCGGGTGCCGCCGGTCAGCACGGTCTGCTCCCACGCCCCCCGCCGCACGACCTCGCGGTCGACGGCGACGGCGACGCCGCGCGCGTCGAGCGGGACGCCGAGCAGCGTCACGGCGTCGGCCACGGTCGCACCATCGGCGAGCTCATGCCATTCGCCGTTGACCTGCACGGAGATCACGTCGTCACCGCCTCGCGTGCGAAGCGCTCGGCGCCGAACGAAGCGGCCGCCTTGGGCAGCTCCTCGCCCCCGAGCGTCGCGGCGAGTGCGTCGCCGACGATCGGCGCGAGCAGGATCCCGTGGCGGAAGCAGCCGGCCGCCCACTGGAGACCGGCGAGCGCTCCCGGGCCGAGCACCGGCGCGTTGTCGGGCGTGCCCGGACGCAGGCCGGCTGCGACCTCCTCGATCGCAAGCTCGCTCACGCCCGGCACCAACTCGATCGCGTCGCGCAGCAGCTCGAAGATCCCGCCCGCGGTCGGCGCGGTGTCGAAGCCCAGCTCCTCCATCGTCGCGCCGAGCACGTAGCGACCATCGCCGCGCGGGACGAGGTAGCCGGGCTGCATGCGGATGACGCGCGTGAGGAGGCCGGGGCCCGCGGGGTCGCGCAGACGCATGATCTGGCCCTTGACCGGGCGCACGGGCACGCGCGCGTGCGCGGGAAGGCCGTCGAACGCTCCCGCCCAGGCGCCGGCTGCGATCACGACCTGATCGGCGGCGACACGCTCACCGCTCGCCAACTCGACCCCGCTCACGCGTTCGCCGTCGTCGCTCAGCGCGGCGCGAGCGACCTCGACGTGCTCGCGCAGCACACCGCCCGCACGTTCGACCGCAACTGCCAGCGCGACGCTCAGCGCGCGCGGGTCGATCGCGTGGTCGCCCGGGATGTCGAGCGCGAGCCGCAGTGTCGGTGCAAGCGCCGGCTCGCGCCGACGTGCCTCGCTGGCGAGCAACCGCTCGACGGACAGACCCATCGCCTCACGCTCGGCCAGCTCGCGCTCCAACGCCTCGGCCTCGTCGCGGTCACGCGCGACGAGCAGCGTGCCGCAGGTGCTGTGGCCGGGGTCGCGCCCGGACGCGTCAGCCAGCTCCTCCACGAACGCCCGGTAGCGGTCGAGCGATGCCCGGCTCAGACCGAGCAAGGACCGCTCGCCCTGACGCGCCTCGCTGATCGGCGCGAGCATGCCGGCGGCGACGTTGGTCGCACCGCCCGCGAGCACGCCGCGCTCCAACAGGACCGTGCGCAGACCGCGCTGCTGCGCCCGCCACGCGACGGCGAGGCCGGCGATGCCACCGCCCACGATGGCGACGTCGAAGCGATCAATGGTGTGGGACACGCGCTCCTTCCCTGCGCCGGCATGACCCGGATCAGGTTCTGACGGTCGGCGGCCGGAGTGCCGCCCTCTCAGCCCGGTTGAGGGCTCCCGTAGAGGCGATGGTAGCGCCCGTCGAGCGGGCGCAGCGATCGGCGTGAGGTTGCGCGTCAGCGGCGCGCTAGGTGACTCGCACGCGCGACCGCGAGTGCGCCACCGCGCATGCGCGCCGCGTGGCTGCGCAGATGCGCCTGCGGGTGAGCGACCGACGGGGCGACGGGCGCACCTTCTGCGGCATGGCGGAAGCGCTTGATCGTCACCAGCGTGAGCGTCGTGGTGACGAGCGCGACGACGTTCGGGACGACGATCACCGGGTTCCCCGAGGCGATGCCGTAGGTGAGCCAGATCGTGGCGTTGACGCGCATCATCAGGAAGACGCCGGCGCTGACCTCCGAGGAGTCGCCAAGCGCCCGGATGCGGCGGGCTTGGAGCAGAGGGGACACGGCCATGAAGACGCCGGAGGCGGCAGCAACCGGGCCCACGAGCGAGGCAAGGATCATGAGATTCGTTTCGGAGCGGGTGGGTGTGCGACCGGACGGCGCCGGCAGCAACAGGGCGCCGTCCGCCTTCAACAGTAACGCCTACACGCCAGTTCTCCGGCATCGTGTGACCAAGTTCACACGTCGCCTGCGCGGTACCCGCGCGCGGCAGTTTCGCGCTCAGCGATGCGGGCTCAGGCTCACTCGCCGCGTATATCTGCATGCAGCTCGTACCGCGGCCTGGCGCAGCGGCGCGGTCAGCAGCGGCAGGGCCGCCAGCGGCCGCCGCAGGATTACCCGCGCCAGCGCACGGGGGTCAGTCTTCGCATGTCGCTCGAGCATGAGGCCGTCGCGCAACACGATCCGATCGGTCGTCGGCAGCTCGACCTGCAGCCCGTCGAGCGTCCCGCGCAGGACGAAGTCGATCTCGACGCCGTCGTGTGTCGGGCGCCAGTCGAGCACCTCGCCGCGCAGGTCCGGGATTGTGCCGAACAGCGTGTCGAAGAACGCCGCGAAGCCGTCGTGCCCGCGCGCCGGCGGCAGCAGCGGCTGCGTCATCACGATGTCGGGATCGAGCAGGTCAGGTAGGAAGCGGGGGAGCAGCGTCGCAGCGCCGCCCGCCCAGCCGGCACGGAAGTGCTGGACGAAGGCGGCCTTGGCGGCGAGCGCCGCGTTGGGCGCGGTGCCGTTCGCCGCAGCCGCAGCCGCCTCTGGCCGAGCGCTCACGCCGTAGCCCCGACACCCTCGCGCGCGAACGCCGTGATCAGCTCGGCCAGCCGCTCCGGTCTGTCCTCCGGCGAGAACGTGCGCGCGCCGTCGACCAGCTCGAAGCGTGCGCTCGGAATCGTCGCCGCGAGCCGCTCGCCGTCCGCGCGCGGGAAGAACTTGTCGTCCCCCGACCAGGCGATCAGCGCCGGGCGGTCGAACGCCTTCAGCCGCTCCGCCGCCTGCATCGTGTGGCACGGATCGATCCCGCGCGAGACGCGCACGAGGTCCTCGCGCACGTGCGGGCTCTGGAGCGCCGGCAGCACGTAGGAGTCCGACGGCGCGTCCGGGATCGCATCGTGCGAGAGGAAGCCGTACGCGACCGGAAGACGTCGCAGGGCACGCGCCCTCAGCGGGGTCATCGCCGCCAGCGCGCCGCCGGGCAGCCGCAGCTGCACGAACAGCGGCTTGAGCATCGGCGGCGGGAAGTGCTCGAACGCATCGCACGAGGTCAGCACGAGCCGGCCGAGCCACGCGGGTCTGTGCGAGGCGGCGATCTGGCAGAGCGCGCCGCCGGTGTCGTTGCCGACGAGCGTCACGTCCTCGAGCCCGAGCGCCTCCACCGCCTCGCCGATCAGCGATCCGAGATCGTCGGGCGTGAGTCTGCGCGCCGGCATCGGCACGAGGTGCGAGCCGAGCGGCAGGTCGATCGCTACGCGCGTGAAGCCGTCGAGCCGCGGCACGACCTTGCGCCACAGGTTCGCGTTGACGAGCAGGCCGTGGACGAAGACGACAGCGGGGCCGTCGCCCGTGACGTGCACGCGCAGGCGACCGCCGTCCACTTCGAGCGTGCGCGCCGGTCCGAGATCCTCCGAGCGCCAGTCTGCGTTCCCCTTCGGCATGCGTCCCGCTCCTCTCACATACAGGTTGTATGGCCTAGCATACAGACGGTATGCCACGGGAGGAGCAGGCTGTCGCCACGCGGACCGAGCTGCTGCGCGTCGCGCGCGAGCTGTTCGCCGCGCGCGGCTACGCGGACGTCGGGACGGAGGAGATCGTCCGCGGCGCGCACGTCACGCGTGGCGCGCTCTACCACCACTTCGAGGACAAGCGCGACCTCTTCCGCGCCGTTCACTTGCAGATCGTCGACGAGCTGCTCGCCTCGATCGTCGAGCAGACGGCCGGCAGCGCCGACGCGTGGGAGGCGCTCACGCGAGGCGTGCGCGCGTTCCTCGACGCCTGCACCGATCCCGCCGTGATCCGCATCTCGCACCTCGACGCGCCGGCCGTCCTCGGCTGGGCGGAGTGGCGCGAGATCGACGCGGAGCGCTGGCTCGGGCTCGTGACGATGGCACTGCAGGAGGCGATGGACAGCGGCGTGCTGCGCCGTCGCGAGGTGCAGCCGCTCGCGCACATGCTGATGGGCGCGATGGTTGAGGCCTCCATGCTGATCGCCAACGCCGCCGACCCGGCCGCCGCGCGCACCGAGGTCGAAGGGCCGCTGCTCGCGCTGCTGGAGGGGCTGCGCACCTGACAAGGATCGCTCGCGGCCCTCGGCGAGCGCACCTGGTGGCTGCCGAAACGGCTCGACGGATGCTGCCGCGAATCGAGCTGGAGTAGCGCGGGTCGGCCCAGAGCCGCCTACGATCCGGAAGATGGAGTCGTCAGCGAGCGCGTTCTCCTCACCCACTGTCGCGGCGTCTCCGAGGCAGCCGGGTTGGCTGTGGATGACCGTGCTGGTAATCGTGTCCGCGTTCATCAGCGCCGTCGCGGGGCGCGCCCTGCTGGCCGTCGCCGTGAGCCTCCACCTGTTCCCGGAGGGGGGCGTCTCTGCGACAGGGAGCTGGACGCGGCAGGTCACGGACGCCTGGTCGCTCACGGCGAACCTCGGCGTCGCGCTGCTGTTCGGGTACGCCTTCGCCATCGTGCTGCGATCGGCCGTGCGCACGCGTCCTGCCGCGTGGGACCTGAAGCTGTGGCCCGTCGCCTGCACGATGGCGCTTGCCACGGGCTCGGATGGGGGCACTGCTGGACTGACGGCGTTCGCGCTGATCGTCGTCGTGGCGAAAGCAGTCTCGTTGCGGCTCACCTCCGCCGATCGTCGCCGGCCGCGGAACGCCGTCGTGGCCACGACGGCCATATGCGCCATCGCACTGCTCATCCTCACGTTCAGCTATCAGCCACTCCATCCGCTGCTGGCCTCGTTCACTGGTCGCAGCGATCCACTTTCATCGCTCTCGCTGGACTCCCAGGAGCCGCTGGGACGCTTCCTCGCATTCGCCTTCGACAACGCCGGCGCCGATGCCGTGGTCGTGCGGTCGATCCGCCCTGTCGGCACCAACGCACGAGAGCTCGACGTCGTTCCATATGGCGGCGTGCGCTGGGCCGGCAGAACGATTCCGCGCGGCGCGACGGCCCAGGGAGCCCTGAGACTGTCCGACGAGGCATGCGCGAAGGGGGCGTTGCGTCACCGTATACCTCCCGTGACAATCGTCGGGCTGGAGGTGCGCGTCGAGACCCTCGGACTCGTGCGCACGCAGCGCTTCGACGTAAGCCCGTCCGCCGCGCTGTACTGCGGCTGAGCCACAGGCTGCGAACATTCATGACGGATGGACTCTCCCGGTGACGAACGGCGTATGCGGCTTGCCGCGGCACGGCTGTACCTCGTGTGCGGCGCGGCAGGCGACGGGCGCGATCTGCGGGCGTTCCTCGACGCGGCGCTGCGCGGTGGCGTGGATGTCGTGCAGTTGCGCGAGAAGGATCCGTCGGTCGGCGACGACGCGCTGCTCGCCGCGGCGCAGGTCTTCCGCGACGCCTGCGACGCGCACGGCGCGCTGTTCGTGCTGAACGACCGACCCGACCTGGCCGCGGCTGCGCGCGCGGACGGCGTGCACGTTGGGCAGGACGACATGCCGGTCGCGGAGGCGCGCGCGCTCGTCGGCGAGGACGTGCTGCTCGGCCGCTCGACGCACACGCCGGAGCAGGTCGAGGACGCCGCCGTCGCGGACGTCGACTACTTCGCCGTGGGACCGGTGCACGCGACGCCGACCAAGCCGGGACGGCCGGCAGTCGGGCTGGAGCTGATCCGCCACGCCGCAAGCGCACCGCGCGCGGTGCCGTGGTTCGCGATCGGCGGGATCGATACCTCGAACGTCGCGGCGGTCGTCGAGGCGGGCGCGAGCCGCATCGTCGTCGTGCGCGCGCTCACTGACGCCGATGACCCCGAAACGACAGCGCGCGCGTTGCGCGGCGCACTCCCGCAGGAGGTCGGCGTTGGCGCAACGTAGCCGCAAGCGCGGGCGGCGCGAGGCGCCACGCGATCCCTTCGGCAACGCGCTGCCGATAGAAACGGACAGCACGTCGGATCGGAGCCGCAGACGCAGAAGCTCCGAGGAGCGCAACGCCGAGCTCCGTGCACGACTGGAGCCGCTGGCCGAGGGCGAGCGGCCGGGAGCGGTCACGGTCGGTGCGGTCGTCGCCGCCGTGCTCGCGGTGCTGATCGTCGTCGGCTACCTGTCGGGCGCGCGCATCGGCGACGGGGGCTCGCTCCCGGGGGTGTTGATGCTCTCCGCGATCCTGCTGCTCGCGGCGTGGGGCATGTGGCACGCGAAGTACTGGGCGGTGCTCGGGTTCGAGGCGCTGCTGGCTTTCCAGGTGCTGGTCGCAGCGCTCTCGCTGCTCGTGGCCTCGAACGTGTGGGCGGCGTTTCTCTGTGTCCTGGTGATCGGACTCGGCGGCTGGCTGTTCTGGAAGCTGATCCGCGCGATGGCGCGCATCCAGATGCCCGATCGGACGCCGGCGCCGTGAGCACCACCCCTGCCGAGTGGCCGTACTCCCACGTCGACAAGGTGCGCTTCGCAGACCTCGACGCGATGCGCCACGTCAACAACGTCGCGTTCCTCGGCTTCTTCGAGGACGCGCGCATCCAGTACATCACCGGGCTGCTCGGTAACGATCCGACCACGCGCAGCGGCTTCGGGCTGATCTTCGCCGAGTGCAGAATCAACTACCGCGCGCCGGCCTTCTTCGACGAGGAGATCCGCACCTGCATCCGACCGGGCGAGATCGCCCGGTCGAGCGTCAGACTCGAGTTCGCGATGTTCGCGGTCGGCGACGACCGACTGCTCGCCGAGGGCTACGGCGTGGTCGTCGGCTACGACTACGCGGCCGGCAGACCGATGCCGCTGCCCGACGCCTTCAAGGCCGGGCTCGGCGCCGGCGCCGGGATCCGATCGCCGGGCTGAAGCACGCGGGAGCTGCCGTCGGGCCAGACGAGAACGACGGCGGAATTCTCGTCGAAGGCATACGCGATCTCCTTCGCCAGATTCGGCGCATCGTGATTCACAAACGAGGCGGGACTTGGGTACGGGGAACATCCCTTGATGGCGAGCTCAATCGCCTCGTCCATCACCCTGCTGGCAGGGCTTCCCAGATTGCTGGTGCTCTTTACCCTCGTCGCCATCCGTCGATCATCTCCTCGTAGCCACGCTGGATCTGGCCGATAGCCGTGCGCATGCCTTCACCGAGGGTACCTTGGTGAAAGACAGCCGCCGGCTGCTTGCCGAGATCCTTCGTGTATCGATGCATCTCGTTGTGTCCATGCGCGGAGTCGTAGACGCGAATCGTCTCGATGCGGCCGCCAAGCTCGGCGATCAGGACCAGCACATAGTCGATCACCTCGTCTCGCCGGGTCGTGAACTCCACGCTGAGGCGAACGGTCTTGAAGACGTCCAGCGGCTGTCCGTAGCGCGCGCCCATACGGCACGCCGAGGCGCGCACGACCCGACATTCGCCCCCTCACCCGTTCGGGGGGTGGACCTGGGCGTCAGACCGCGGCCGCGGGAGGGGGTGACATACACTCGCCGCCATGCCCGAATCTGCTTATGACTGCATCGTCATCGGTTCCGGTCCCGGCGGCTACGTGGCGGCGATTCGTGCCGCCCAGCTCGGGATGCGGACCGCCGTCGTCGAGAAGGACAACGTCGTCGGTGGCCGATGCCTCAACTACGCCTGTATCCCCGCCAAGGCCGTGCTGCGCACCGCCGACATCCTGAGTGAGATCGACGACGCCGCCGAGTTCGGCATCCAGGTCGACGGCCGCTCGATCGACTTCGCGAGAGTGAACGATCGCCGCCAGAAGGTCATCAAGACGCTCACCGGCGGCGTCAGCGGCCTCTTCAGAGCCAAGAGAATCGATCTGATCGAGGGCTTCGGGGCGGTGACGGGCAACGGCACGGTGCGCGTCGGCTCCGCCAAGGACGGCCAGGAGTACACGGCGACCAAGGGCATCGTCCTCGCGACCGGATCGGTCAAGCGACCGATCCCCGGCACGCAGTTCGGCGGCCGTGTGATCGGCACCGAGGAGGCGTGGGCGTTCGAGTCGCTGCCGAGAAGCCTCGCGGTCGTCGGCGCCGGCGCGTCGGGCGCGGAGATCGCCTCCGCCTATGCGCGCCTCGGCGTTGAGGTGCTGCTGTTCGAGGCGCTCGACCGTGTCCTCCCCACCGAGGATGCCGACATCTCGAAGCTCGCCGAGCGCGGCCTCAAGAAGCAGGGCATGCAGATCTTCACCAGAACGTTCGTGGAGAACGTGAGAGACGGCAGAACGTCCGTCACCTTCACCTACGGTGACCAGAGAGGCGAGGTCGACTACCTCGTCATCGCCGCCGGCCGCGGCGCCGACGTCGAGGGCCTCGGACTCGAAGACGCTGGCGTCAAGATCGACGACAGAGGCCTGATCGTGGTCGACGGCGCGCTGCGCACGTCGGCGAGAGGCATCTGGGCGATCGGCGACATCGTCCCCGGCCCCGCGCTCGCGCACAAGGCGTCCGACGAGGGCGTCATCGCGGTCGAGGACATGGCCGGCAACGCGACGCACCCGATCGCCTATATCGACATCCCGCGCGCGACCTTCTGCGCGCCGAACGTCGCCTCGTTCGGCCTCACGGAGGCGCAGGCGAAGGAGGCCGGCCACGACGTCGTCGTCGGCAGAGTGCCCTACGGGGCAGTCGGCGCAGGCACCGTGTACGGCGACCGCACCGGTCTCATCAAGATCGTCGGCGACAAGAGATACGGCGAGTTGCTCGGCGGCCACATCATCGGCGCGAAGGCGACCGAGCTGATCCAGGAGCTCGTCAACGCACGCGCGCTCGAGGGCGGCTATCCGGAGGTGGCGCGCATGGTGCACGGCCACCCGACGCTCAGCGAGGGCGTCATGGAGGCCGCGCGCGCCGCCGACGGCTGGTTGATTCACGGGTAGGACCTCGGTGTCCGAGCCCGGGCTCTCGGTCACGCATCACGACGGCGACGGTCCGGCGGCGCACGACGACGCGCCGCTCGACCGCAGCCAGCCCGTCTTCTACTACGACCTCGGCAGCCCGGAGGCGTACCTGGCCGCCGAGCGTGTGATGGCGGACCTGCCGGTCGTGCCGGAGTGGGTGCCGATCCATGCGGCCGGTCTGCCCGACGACGGAGCGAGCCGCGCGTCGGCCGAGGAGCGTCGCGAGATGGTCGGGCGGCGCGCTGCCGCGCAGCACGTCCAACCGCTGCGCTGGCCGGCCGCCTGGCCGCAGGAGGACACACGCCTCGCGATGGTCGGGGCGACGTACGCGAAGCAGATCGGACGCGCGGTCGCGTTCGCGCTCGCGGCCTTCCGCCAGGCGTTTGCCGGTGGACGCGTGCTCGACGAGGACACGGTCGTGATCGCAGCCGCGGCTTGCGAGATGCACCCGCGCGCGGTGCTGCAGGCGCTGGGCCGCAGATCCGTCGCCGCCGCGCTCGACGAGGCGACCGCCCTGGCAGCCGCGGCCGGCGTGACGCAGGTCCCCGCAATCGTGTTCGGCGGACGCGTGTTCGAGGGCGAGGACGCCGTCGAGCAGGCGGCCGCAGCGCTGGCGGAGATCGCCTCCGCATGACCGCCCGCCGCGCCTATCGCCTGATCGTCACACGTGGCGGCGCGGGGCCTGCGTGGCTGGCCGGCCCGCGGCGGATCGACCACATCGAGGTGGTCGAGGTCGACAGCGGCGAGGTCGTGCTGTTCTGGGACCTGCCGGCCGTGCAGGCCCGGCGGCTCGTCCGCGCGCTGCGCGAGGACCTCGGGCGACTCGAGGCCGACGCATTCCTGGCCGCCTGGCGAGACGCCGGACAGGGGTGACGTCGCCCGCAGCTCGTCGCTTGCGATGAGCGGAGGGCGAAATACCTGTTGCGCAGCTCGTCGCTTGCGATGAGCGGGGGGCGGAAGCCCAGGAAGGCGAAGGCCCGCATCCTGGGTAAGGTCACTCGCATGGCCACCACACCGGCAGCGAGAAAGCGCCGGAGCCAATCCGACCCCGGCCCGCCGCCGCTGCCAGAGCCCGGCGCGGCGCGCGAGTGGCTCGCGACGATGCTGCTGATCCGCCGCTTCGAGGAGCGCGCGGGCGAGCTGTATGCGAAGGCGAAGATCGGCGGCTTCCTGCACCTCGCGATCGGCGAGGAGGCGACGATCGTCGGCGCGGCGCGCGCGCTGCGCGACAGCGACTACCTGATCTCGACCTACCGCTCGCATGGCCACGCGATCGCGCGTGGGACGTCACCGGACAAGGTGATGGCGGAGCTGTTCGGCAAGGAGGGTGGCTGCTCGCGCGGGCGCGGCGGCTCGATGCACATGTTCGACCTCGAGCGGCGCTTCATGGGCGGCTACGGGATCGTCGGCGGCAACCTGCCGATCGCGGCCGGCTTCGGCCTCTCCGCCGACCTGTTGAGAACAGACGACGCGACGCTCTGCATGTTTGGCGACGGCGCATCGAACCAGGGGACCTTCGGCGAGACGATGAACCTGGCAGCGCTGTGGAGACTGCCGATCGTCTTCATGGTCTCCAACAACCAGTTCGGGATGGGAACCGCACTGGCGCGTCATTCTGCGGTGACGGATCTCCGACGCAAGGGCGAGTCGTTCGGCGTGCCCGGTGTGCGCTGCGACGGCATGGACGTGGCCGACACGCACCGCACGATCGTGGACGCGCTGCAGCGGGCGCGCGACGAGCGCCAGCCCGTGCTGGTCGAGGCCGTCACCTATCGTTTCCGCGGCCACTCGATGGCCGACCCGGAGGAGTACCGCACGAGAGAGCAGGTCGCCGAGTGGCGCAGACGCGACCCGATCGCGCTGTTCTCGGCGCGGCTGGAGGACGCGGGCGTACTCGACGCAGACGGCGTGGCGAAGCTCGACGCCGAGGCCGTCGCGCGCGTGGACGAGGCGGTCGCGTTCGCGGACGCCTCCCCCTTCCCGGCGCCGGAGTCGCTCTACGACGACGTCTACGCGCTGGGCGACCAGGTGCGCGGCTGGTACTCGGTCGACGAGCGCTCGCCGGGCGTGCACCGCGGCGAGGACGAGCGCGAGCGCGACGTCGACCCGCGCATGCAGGAGGAGTACGACCAGCACGCGTCCGGGCCGCATTCCGGGCAGGAGGAGCGGCCCGCAGACGCGGCGCAGGATGCCGATGTCGGATCGGGCGGCCGTACTCACGACGGGGAACGGGGCGGCTGATGGCTGTCCTGCGCTACCGCGACGCGCTCAACCAGGCCCTGCGCGAGGAGCTGACGCGCGACGAGCGCGTGTTCCTGATGGGCGAGGACATCGGCGTCTTCAACGGCGCGTACAAGGTGACGGCCGGCTTGTTGGAGGAGTTCGGCGAGGCGCGCGTGCGCGACACGCCGATCTCCGAGAACACGATCGTCGGGATGGGCGTCGGTGCGGCGATGACGGGCACGCGCCCGGTCGTCGAGTTGATGACGATCAACTTCTCACTGCTGGCGATGGACCAGATCGTCAACCACGCAGCGCACATCCGCTACATGTTCGGCGGCCAGGTGAAGGTGCCGCTCGTGGTCCGGATGCCGCAGGGCGCCGGCCACCAGCTCGGCCCGACGCACTCGCACTCGTTCGAGGCGCTGTATCTGCACGTGCCCGGTCTGCTCGTCGCCGTGCCCTCGACGCCGGCCGACGCCAAAGGGCTCCTGAAGTCCGCGATCCGCGACGACAACCCGGTCATCTTCATCGAGCACGAGTACCTCTACGGTCAGCGTGGCGACGTGCCCGACCCGGACGACGGCGACCATCTCGTCCCGTTCGGCAAGGCAGCGGTGCGGCGCGACGGCTCCGACGTGACGATCGTCGGCATCTCGCGCATGGCCCTGACGGCAACGCGCGCGGCGGAGGTGCTCGCCGACGAGCACACCGTCTCCGCCGAGGTGATCGACCCGCGCACGCTGCGACCGCTCGACCTCGACACGATCCTCGCATCGGTGCGCAAGACGAACCGTTGCGTGATCGTCGAGGAGGGCTGGCCCCACGGCGGTGTCGGCGCCAACCTCGCGGCGCTGATTCAGGAGCAGGCGTTCGACGACCTCGACGCGCCGGTCGGGCGCGTCACCGGCGCGGACGTGCCGATGCCGTACTCGAAGCCACTGGAGCAGATCGCCTTCCCCCACGAGCCGCAGGTCGTCGCCGCCGCGCTGGCGACGCTGCGTGATGTTTGAGAGAGGATTCTGCCGTGCCCGACGTCGTCATGCCCCGCCTGTCTGACTCGATGGAGGAGGGCACGATCCTCAGATGGCTCGCCGAGAGCGGGGCCACCGTCGCGCGCGGTGACGAGATCGTCGAGATCGAGACGGATAAGGCGAACATGACGTACGAGTCCGACGCCGCGGGTGTCTTGGAGATCGTCGCCGACGAGGGCGCGACGCTCCCGATCGGCGAGCTGATCGCGCGGATCGGCGACGAATCGACCGCTCCCACCACCGCTGTCCTGCCTGAGCGTCGCGATACGACGCCAGAACCGGACAGCGCGAGCGAGTCGACCGCCGAACCCGCTGAAACGACCGCTCCCTCCGCCTCTATGCCCGCCGTGGACGCGGCGCCGGCCACGACGGCGGAGAACGGCCGTGTGAAGGCGTCTCCGGTCGCGCGACGGCTCGCACGGGAGCAGGGTGTAGACCTCGCGACCGTCACGGGGACCGGCCCGGGCGGGCGGATCGTGAAGGCGGACGTGGAGGCGGCGGGCGGCGCTCCGGCCACAGCCGCGCCCGCGACGCCGGCTACAGCAACGCCGGCGGCCCCGGCCGCAGCGCCGGCGTCGGCCCCCGCACAGGCATCCCCCGCCCCCCGCCCCGTCACCCCCACCGACCGCGGCGGCGGCAAGGGCGAGACGACAGTCGAGGAGCTCACGCGCACGCAGCAGACGATCGCGCGGCGGATGGCGGAGTCGAAGGCGACCGTGCCGGACTTCCACGTCTCGACCGAGGTCGACATGGCGGCGGCCGTCGCGGTGCGCGAGCAGCTGAAGTCGCTCGCGACCAACGAACGTCCGGCGCCGTCGTACAACGACTTCGTCGTGAAGGCGGCCGCGCTTGCGCTGCGCGAATTCCCGCGCGCAAACGGCGCCTACAGAGACGGCCGCTTCGAGCTGTACGAGCGCGTCAACGTCGGCATCGCAGTCGCAACGCCGGACGCGCTGATCGTTCCGACGATCTTCGACGCCGACCAGAAGTCGATCGGCGAGATCGCACTCGAGGCGCGCGCTCTGGCCGCCCGCGTGCGCTCCGGCGCGATCACGCCGCCCGAGCTGAGCGGCGGCACGTTCACCGTCTCCAACCTCGGCATGTTCGGCGTCACCGAGTTCACGGCGATCGTCAATGCCGGCCAGGCGGGCATCCTCGCCGTCGGCGCACTGCGCGACCTGCCGGTCGTCGTCGACGGCGCCGTCGTCCCCGGCAAGCGCATGACGCTCACGCTCGTCAGCGACCACCGCATCCTCTACGGCGCCGACGCCGCCCAGGTCCTCGCCCGCATCCGCGCCCTGCTCGAGTCCCCGCTCGGGCTGGCGCTCTGACGGCTGCCGCCGCCCCGCCAGCGATGCTGTCGCGATGATGGAGTCGTCGCCGGGCAAGCCGCTGGAGCCGGAGGGGAGCCACCGGTACGGGATCGTGTTGGGGGTCGCGCTGGCGGCCGTCCTGTTCCTGATCATCGCGCCGGAGTCGTCGTGGACGCGCGCGATCGGACTGCTGTTCGCCGGCGGGATGCTGCTGGTGGTGATCGCGACGAGTCGCGGCAACGTTCGGCTGCGCGAGCGGGCGGGCATCGCGCTGATCGTCGGGACGTTCGTATTGGTGACGGGCACCGCATTCGAGTGGATTCCCGCCCCGGTCGGTACCGCGGTGAGTGCGGCATTGATCCTCACGACGCTCGTGCAGCTCGTGCGCGGGCTGATCGTGCTGCTGAACACGCGCGGCGTGACCGTGCAGGCGGTCGCCGGCGCGCTCGCCGTCTACCTGCTGCTGGGGATCGTCTTCTCGTTCGCGATCACGACGATGGCGAAGATCGACGGCGGCGCCTACTTCGCGCAGGGCACCGACGGCAGCGAGAGCGAGCGCGTCTACTACAGCTTCACGTCGATGACGACGACCGGCTTCGGCGACTTCACGCCCGCCCAGCGTGGTGGCCGCGCGGTCGCAGTGCTGGAGATGTTGATCGGCCAGATCTACCTCGTGACGATCATCTCGCTGCTGGTCGGCAACCTGCGGCGCAGACGCGAGGCCGCGGACGCCGCGAGCGGCAACGCGCCCTGATCGCGGTGCATCAAGATCGCTGCGCGATGCACCGCGGGACTGAGCAGTGTCGCGCGCCGCCCCCATCGCCTATAGGTTGTGCCCGTATGCCGCTGCGCTCTCGCATCCTCGTAGCGCTCGCATCGCTCCTCGCAGTCCTCGCACTGCTCGGCGGCTGGGTCGACCGGCAGCTCCTGAACACCGACGACTGGACCGCCACGAGCGCCGCGCTGCTGCGCGACGACGCGGTGCGCGTGCCGCTCGCCGACGAGCTGTCATCCCAACTGGCAGACGGCTCGCGCACGCGGGAGGCGCTGCAGGAGGTGCTGCCGCCGAGACTGCAGCCGCTCGCCGGCCCGGCCGGCAGCCTCGTCGCGGACGGCGTGCAGAGAGCGGTCCAGCGGATCCTCGCTTCCGGCAAGGTGCAGCAGGTCTGGGTCACCGCGAATCGCCTCACGCACCAGCAGTTCGTGAAGCTCGTCAACGGCGAGGGGACCGTGATCAACGAGAACGGCGTCGTGCTCGACCTGCGTCCGCTCGCCGGGCAGATCGCCGCGCAGGTCGGGATCGACCCGAGCGTCGTCGACCGCCTGCCGGCGGACCGCGGACGGATCGTGATCGTCAGACCGCACAACCTGGAGACGCTGCAGAAGGCAGGCGACGTGCTCGGCCTGCTGTCGTGGCTGCCCGGCGTGCTCGCGCTCGCGCTGTACGCGCTCGCCGTGTGGCTCGCCGGCAACCGGCCGGATGGCCGTCGCCGCGCGCTGCTCGCCTCCGGCGCGGGACTGGCGCTTGCGGCGCTGCTGGTGCTCGTGGTGCGGCGCGTCGCCGGCAACCACGTGGTCGATGCGCTCACGAGCGGCGGCCCGCTCGCGCCGGCCGCGCATGCGACGTGGCAGATCGCGACGACGCTGCTGGCAGAGCTGGCGGCGGTGATGGTGATCGTCGGCGTCGGCGCGATGGTCGGCGCCTGGCTGGCGGGGGACGGCAAGCGCGCGCGCTGGCTGCGGGCGCGCTTTGCGCCGGGGCTCGCCGAGCGCCCCGATCTCGCGTACGGGCTTGCCGCACTCGTCTACCTCGTGCTCGTCGCGTGGGGACCGCTGTCGGTCCTGCGACGACCGCTCGCGATCGTCATCTTCGGCGTGCTGCTGCTCGCGGGCGTCGCAGCGATGCGCGCGCAGGTGCAGCGGGAGCTGGCCGCTCCGGCCGCCGCCGGCGCAGCGGCTGGCGCCGCCCCGCCGTCCGACTGAGCAACCGCGAGCCCGCCGCCCGCGACGCCGACGCGCCGACCGCGGGATGATGGCGGCGCGGGCAGGAGCCGGTCCGCGCACCTCATGGCCCTGATCGAGTTCGACCCACTCGCCCGCCTGGAGCATGCCGCTCGCCGCCACGAGCGGCTTGCGCACGCGATCGCGTTGACGCGCGCGTGCCTCGATCGACTCGTCGACATCCAATTCGTCGACCGCTCGATCGCGCTCGGGTCGCTCGGCTTCACCGCGCTCGTGCCGCTGCTGGTGATCGCCTCGGCCTTCCTGCCCGGCGCCGACGGGCTCGCGAACGAGCTGGTCGAGCGCTTCCACCTGCACGGCTCGACCGCACAGCTCGTGCGCGAAGTCTTCGCGCAGCCCGACGCCGTGCGCCAATCGATCTCGTGGCTCGGCATCGCGCTGCTGATCGGCGCCGCGCTCAGCTTCACGCGCGGGCTGCAGCGCGTCTACGAGCGTTCCTGGCGGCTGGACGCGCGCGGCCTCGCGGGCACGAAGTCCGGACTGATCTGGATCGGCTGCATCGTCGTGTGGTCCACCGCCTTCGCCTCCGCCCGCGACGCGCTGCTCGACCTGACGGGCCCCGTCGCATCCCTCATCGTCCTGCTCACCGGCGACGCGGTGCTGTGGCTGTGGTCCCCGTGGATCCTGCTTGCCAGACGCGTCCACTGGCGGCAGCTCGTCCCGACTGCGCTGCTGACGGCGGTCGCGATGACGGCGATCAGCATCGGCTCCGTGATCTACATGCCGGAGGCGATCGGTCGCTCCGCGACGCACTACGGCCCGATCGGCATCGCAATCGCGCTGGTCTCCTGGCTCGTCGGGATCGGCTTCGCGCTGACGGTCTGCGCGGGCGTCGGAGCGGTATTGGGCGGCGAGTGGGATGGGCCGGAGGCTGAGGGCGCCGTCGAAGGCGCCTAACCGCGCCCCGCCTGGAAGATGGCGTTCGGGGTGCCGCCGTCGTGGCGGACGGTGCCGTGGGGGTGGGAGACGACGCACCACGTGCGGCCGTTCGCGGGGTTATGTGCGCAGGTGCGGTAGAGGCTGCCGGGGACGACTGCGACCGTGTCCGCCAGCGCGAGGTGGCGGCGGAAGGGTGCGGGCGCGTTGGTGCCGATCCAGGCGATTGCGCGGGCGTGAGCGTCGGCAGCCGCGTCGGCGTTGCGCACGACCGTCCTGTGGTGGAGCGCCCCACCGGCGATCAGGCCGGCTGTCACGAGCAGCACGAGCACGACGCCGGCGCGGTCGCGCGCGACGACGACCGGCAGTTCCGGTCGCATGCGCCGCCACAGCATCCCGGCGAATGGCGCGAGCGCCGCGATCGCGACGAGATTGAGGAAGCTCGTGAGCAGCAGTGCTGCGACGAACCCGGTCGGCCCGTCGCCGGCGAGCGGGCGCCAGTGAATCAGCAGCGCATCCGCGACCGTGAGCAGCACGAGCAGCGGCGCCAGCCAAGCTCCCCGCAGACGCCAGCGCAGCCGAGAGACCCAGACGCGCTCCATGAGAGCGAGGGTACGGAATCAGCGGTTTTAGACGTGAACGTCGGAGCCGGCCACGCCGACGACCTGCCACGGGCGGTCGTCGGGACCTGCGAGCGCGAGCGTCCAGCGCTCGACGACGGTCAGCGCGCGCGACTTCGAGCCGGACAGGACCGCGGCCGTGTCGCGATCCTCGATGTAACGGCGACCGTGCACCTCGACCTCGACCGTCATCGTCGGCGGCAGAGCGGCCGGATCCAGCGCCGCGATCTCCAACCGCCGGACTTGCGGGCCGCGGATCACGAGCCGCGTCTTGCCCGACGGATCGCCGGGGTGCAACAGCGCACTCGCCGCGTCTGGTGTCGCGACGTCGAGCAGGTCGCGGTCGGCACCGTCCACCGCCGCTGCCCAGGCGGCGACCGCGCGCCGCGCTGACGCCTCGAGCACGTCCGGTGCCCAGCGGCCGTCGGCGAGCGACAGGTCGAGCGCAGCGGCGCGCGCGTCGCCGGCGTAGTCGAGGTCGGCGACCTCCGCCGTCGAAACGCCGTCCGGCAGCTTGTCGGCGGTCGCGACCTCGACGAGCGAGGCGTCGCGCATGCGCTGCTCGTCCCCCCACGGCGTCGGGACGATCTCCTGGTCGAGCACGTGGACGCCCTCGGCGTCGGACTCGATCGAGGCGACGATCCAGCCGTCCGTCGCGGCGGCCGAGCGTCCAGTACTCCGTCAGCGAGATGATCGAGCTCGCGGCCCCCTTCCGCATGACCGTCGCGCCGTCCAGTGTCTCGACCCAGTCGCGCAGTCTCGCGGAGATCCGGACCGTCACGCGGTCGTTCGCCGTGCCCTCGCGGTTGACGAGCCCGAGGTATTCGACCGCGTCCACGCTCAGCACCTCGACGCGGTTGTCCCAGCCGCGTTCCGCGAAGTCGTCGAGCCGGCGGCGCCACTCCACCAGCAGATCGGCATCGAGCAACTTGGCGAGCCGAGCGTCGTCGCGCGCGTCCCACGCCGCCTGCGCCGCCCGGAAGATCCGCTCGGCCGCCTGCACGACCATGTCCGCGGCGAGCAGCGGATCGTCATCCGCCGCCTCGGCCGAGGCCAGCTCGACCTGGCGCCGCCGCGCTTCACGGCGTTTGCGGACCTTTCGCACCTGCAGCCCGCTGAACAGCACGAACGCCAGGAAGGCGACGACGATCACGAGGAAGAAGAGTGGGCTCCCGCCGCCCGCACCGCCTGCGCCGCCGCCGCCGTACGAGCCGCCGCCTCCGCCCCCACCCCCGCCGAAGCCGGACGAACCGCCACCGGCCGCCGCGAGCACCGTCGTGAGTGCGAACACCATCATGCTGTGCACGCTACACCGGCCACGCTGGGCTCGATCCGCGGACCTTCACTCACCCGTTCGGGGGGAGCGAAGAGGGGTACCCTCGACGTTGATGGAAACCCTGCCGCCGCGCTCGATCGGAGATCCCGAGCGAACGCGCGAAGGGACGGACGGAGATCCCGCTCCGACCCACGAGTGAAGGGGTGATCAGAGCGATGGCGACGCAGACCGCTGGACCCGCGGGGGCGCGAGATCCAGCTGCCGTATCCGAGACCTCTCTGGGGCCCTCAGCCCACCTCACCGCAGCCGACCGCGTCGAACTGCTGCGCGCGATGCTGCTGATGCGCGCGATCGAGGCGCGCGCGCTCACGCTCTACCGCCAGGGCCGCGTGCCCGGCTCGTTCTACGACGGCTTCGGGCAGGAGGCCGTGTCCGTCGGGGCGGCGTTCGCGATGAGCCCGCAGGACCGCCTCTGCATCCTCCACCGCGACCTCGGCGCGCACCTCGTGCGCGGGGTCGCTCCGCCGCGGATCCTCGCCCAGTACATGGGCCGCGCGAGCGGCGTGACGGGCGGACGCGACGGCAACGTCCACTTTGGCGACCCCGCACTCGGCTGCGTGCCGATGGTCTCGATGCTGCCCGACATGATGTGCGTCGCGGCGGGCATGGCGATGGCGTTCAAGCTGCGCGGCGAGCCGCGCGTCGCGCTCACGTTCTTCGGTGACGGCTCCACGTCGCGCGGCGACTTCCACGAGGCGATGAACTGGGCCGGCGTGCAGCGACTGCCGGTCGTGTTCGTGTTGGAGAACAATCAGTACGCCTACTCGACGCCGCTGTCGAAGCAGTTCGCGGTCGATCCGGTCGAGCGCGCGCGCATGTACGGGTTCCCCGGAGTGACGGTGGACGGCAACGACGTCGAGGCGGTCTTCGAGACGGTGCGTGCCGCGCGCTCGCGAGCGTTGGCTGGCGAAGGACCGACGCTCGTCGAGGCGGTCACGATGCGCATGCACGGCCACGCCGCACACGACGACATGCGCTACGTGCCTCCGGAGCTGCTTGCGGAGTGGGCCGAGCGCGACCCAATCGAGCGGCAGGAGCGGCGGGCTGCCTCGCTCGGCGTCGACGTGGAGGCGCTGCGCGCCGAGGTCGAGGCGGAGGTGGACGCGGCCGCGGCGGAGGCGCTCGCCGGGCAGATGCCCGATCCGGCGAACGCCGCGCACGGCGTGTTCGCAGTCGGTGCCCCGCAACCGCTTGGCGACGGGCGAGCGCCGTGGAGCGGGTTTGCCGCGGAGCCGGCCACGGCCGTGCGGGACCCGCTGTCGGCGGGCGCGGGTACCGACGGCGGCGAGCAGCGCCCAGCGGAGGCGACCGTCTGATGCCCACGATGACCTATCTCGAAGCGATCTCCGACGCGCTGCGCCAGGAGCTGCGCGCGGACGAGCGCGTGCTCGTGATGGGCGAGGACGTCGGCGCGTTCGGCGGCGCGTTCAAAGTGACGGACGGCTTCGTCGAGGAGTTCGGCGAGGGGCGCGTGATGGACACGCCGCTGGCCGAGGCGGCAATCGTGGGGACGGCGGTCGGCGCCGCAGTCGTGGGCATGCGGCCGGTGTGCGAGATGCAGTTCGCCGACTTCGTCGCGTGCGGCTTCGACCAGCTCGTCAACGTCGCCGGCAAGACCCACTACCGCTCCGGTCTCGCGGTCCCGATCGTCGTGCGGCTGCCGAGCGGCGGCGGCTTCTCCGGCGGCCCGTTCCATTCGCAGAACCCGGAGGCGTGGTTCATGCACGCGCCGGGGATCAAGGTGCTCGCGCCGTCCACGCCCGAGGACGCCAAGGGGCTGTTGACCGCCGCGATCCGCGATCCCAACCCGGTGGTCTTCCTGGAGCACAAGCACCTCTACCGTCGGATCAAGGGCGAGGTCCCGGTGGGGACGTACGAGACGCCGATGACGGCGCGGCTCGCGCGCGAGGGCGAGGACCTGACCGTCATCGCCTACGGCGCGATGGTGCACGCCGCGCTGGAGGCGACCACGCCCGAGCAGGTCGACGGCGCGAGCGTCGAGGTGCTCGACCTGCGCTCGCTCGTCCCACTCGACACCGAGGCGATCCTCGCCACCGTCGCGAAGACCTCCAAGATCGTGATCGTCGACGAGGCCAACGAGACGTGCGCGGCCGGCGCGCAGGTCGCCGCGCTGATCGCCGAGCACGCCTTCGAGCAGCTCGACGGCCCGATCCGCCGCGTCGCCACACCTGACGTTCCAATTCCCTTCAGCCCCCCGCTCGAGCAGGCCGTGCTGCCCAGCGTCGAGCGCATCCGCGATGCCTGCCGAGACCTCCTCGCCTACTGACGTCACGATGCCCCAGCTCGGGGTCTCGGTCGTGGAGGGAACAGTCGTGTCGTGGTCGGTCGCGGTCGGCGATGTGGTCGAGGCCGACCAGCCGCTCTGCGAGATCGACACCGACAAGATCGTCACCGACATCCCGTCGCCGGCGGCCGGGGTGGTGGCCGAGATCCTGGTGCCGGTCGGCTCGACGGTGGAGGTTGGCGCGGTGCTGGCGCGGATCGGGCTGGGAGCGCCCGCGGGTCAGGCCGGGCTGCGGGCGGGTCCTGTCGCCGGTGAGGACGATTCCGCGGGCGGAGCCGCGGATATCGTCTCACCCGCGCCACCCGCCCGATCGGCGTCGGCGGCGGACGCCTCGGACTCGGCCGCTGTTTCTCCCTCGATGCCCGTCGTTCAGGCTGCCTACCACTCCCCGGTCGTGCAGCGGCTCGCAGCGGAGTTGGGCGTGGACGTGGCGCACGTGGTGGGCACGGGCGCGGGCGGGCGGGTTCGCAAGCAGGACGTGCTGGCGGCTGCCGCGCGCGTCGATGACGAGCGCCCGCTCCACATCGAGAGCCCGTACCGGCCGGACGACGAGTCGGAGCCGACCGGACAGCTCTCGCGCATACGCAGAGCGATCGGCGCGCACATGAAGCGCTCGCTCGACACGGCTGCCACGTGCACGACGTGGATGGAGGCGGACATGAGCCGAGTCGAGCAGGCGCGCAGGGACGCCAAGGCCAGTTCGCTGCTGGGAGTCACAGCGCTGCCGATCGTCGCGCGCGCGGCGATGGACGCGCTCGGCGAGCACCCTGCGCTCAACGCGACGCTGGAGGGTGAGCGCTACACGCGCCACGACGCCGTCCACCTCGGCGTCGCGGTCTCGCTCGGCGAGGACGGACTGATCGTGCCGGTGATCCGCGACGCGCACGCGATGAGCGTCGAGCAGCTCGGACTCGCGATCCGCGACCTCGCCCGCCGCGCCCGCGCACGGCAGCTCGCGCCCGACGAGGTTCGCGGCGGCACGTTCACGATCACCAACCCCGGTCAGTTCGGCTCGCTGATGGCGACGCCGGTGATCAACCAGCCGCAGGTCGCGATCCTCGACCTCGAGGCGATCGTCAAGCGCCCTATCGTTGTCACCGACGATGCCGGTAACGACGTGATCGAGATCCGCCCCCAGACGATCCTCGGCCTCTCGTGGGACCACCGCGCGCTCGACGGCGCGCAGGCCGCACAGTTCCTCGGCGCGGTGCGACGGCGGTTGGAGCGCTGGGATGGCTGAAGCGCCCGACCACTGCACCTCTGCGACTCGTATGGAGTCGCAAAGGAACAGTGCTCCGCGTGAGCTGCTGGTCGTGCGGCTCGGAACGGTCGAGTACCGCGCCGCATTGGAGTTGCAGGAGGCCGTCCGCGCGCGGCGCCAGGCGGACGAGCTGCCTGACGTGCTGCTGCTGGTGGAGCACCCACCGGTCTACACGCAGGGCCGCCGCTCGAAGCCCGAGGATCTGCCGTTCAGACCTGAGTGGTACGCGAAGCAGGGCATCGACGTCGTGCCCGTGCGGCGCGGCGGGCAGCTCACGTACCACGGCCCCGGCCAGCTCGTCGGCTATCCGATCATGCGGATCGACGACGTGATCGCCTACCTGCGCACGATGGAGGAGGCGCTGATCGCCGCGCTTGGCGACGAGGGCCTCGTCGCCCGCAACCGTCCCGAGGATGGGATCGAGTACACGGGCGTGTGGGTTGAGGACCGCAAGATCGCCTCGATCGGCGTCCATGTGGCGCACCACGTCACGACGCACGGCTTCGCCGTCAACGTCGACAACGACATGCGTCCGTTCGAGTGGGCGATCGCCTGCGGGCTGGACGGCGTGCGCATGACCTCGGTCACCGACGAGCGCGGGGAGACCCAGCTCACCCGACCGCCAGGGACCGAGCCGCTGACGCTGGAGCGCGAGCCGTCGCCCGGACTCGCGCAGCTCGCCGACCACGTCGTCGCGCGCTTCGCGGCGGCCTTCGACCGTACGCCGGTCGAGGCCGCCGCTGACGCCCTCGGCCTCAGCGCGTCGTCAGCCCGCTGAGCCACGCCCGCGGCCGGTTCGGCGGAAGCAGCAGCACGAGCAGCATCACGATCGCGGTCGCGCCGAAGTATGTGTACAGCGACGCGGTGCCCTCGTTGTTACCGGTCGAGGTCTGGCCGAACGACAGGCACGCGAACGTGAACAGCGCGAGCGACAGTCCCACGAGCAGCACGCCCTTGCGCCGGTGCGGCAGGAACTCGCCAGTCAGCAGGCTCACGAGGAGCAGCACGAAGACAGCGAACTCCAGCACCGACAGGATCGCCCACAGCGCGTCGACGCCGGGGAACGTCGCCACGAACGTACCCTCGAACTGCTTCTCGATTCCGGGCGGCACGTTCGCGTCGTTGTCGAACAGCTTCTCCTTGCCGGAATAGAAGAACAGCACGCCGACGAGGAAGTAGACCGACGCCATCGTCAGCCAATAGGCGACGTCGTCGAAGATCGTCCCACGCGTCTCAGCGGCCCCTGCAGCGCCTTCAGTCATCTTTCCTCCAGAAGGTGGATTGAGCGGAACTCTGCCACCTGAGTCGGCATCCGTTCGGTCGGCCGGTCATGATGCAGCCCCATGCGCATCTCAGCGAAGGTCGACTACGCCGTACGGGCGGCGATCGAGCTGGCCTCGGCCGACGAGGATCAGCTGACGAAGGCCGACGCGATCGCCCACGCGCAGGACATCCCGCCGAAGTTCCTCGAGAACATCCTCGGGGACCTGCGGCAGGGCGGGCTCGTACGCAGCCAACGCGGCGCCGAGGGTGGCTACCGGCTCGCGCGCCCGGCCGAGGAGATCACGCTCGCCGACATCATCCGCGTCGTCGAGGGGCCGATGGCCTCCGTACGCGGCGGCCGGCCCGAGGACGTCGAGTACGCCGGCAGCGCCGAGCCGCTGCGCAGAGTGTGGATCGCCGTGCGCTCCGCCCTGCGCCAGGTCGCCGAGCACGTCACGCTCGCGGACCTTGCAAGCGGCAGACTCCCCAGAGAGGTCGAGGCGCTCACGCGCGCCAGAGACGCCTGGATCACGCGCTGAGCGCGTCTACCTCCGGCTCCGGTTCGCGCGCCGCCCCGCCGGCCAGCGCCCGCGGCAGCACCGTCGCGCGCACGTGCACGATGTCGCCCACGGCGATCTCCAGCTCGTCCGCCTCGCCGCGCGTGAGCTGCACCTCGATCTCCTCGCCGTCGCCGAGCACCAACTCGGCGCGCACCTCGAAGCCGAGGTGCACGACACGCGCGACCTGTGCCTCGTGCGAGCCGGGCCGCGCGTCGAGCGACAGCGCGATGTCGTGCGGGCGCACGAGCGCTTCGCCGAGCTGCGTCACGGGGCCGAGGAAGCGCATCACGAACGGCGTCTCCGGCCGGTCGTAGAGCTCGCGCGGAGAGCCGGTCTGCTCGATGCGGGAGTTGTCCATCACGGTGATCTGATCGGCGATCGACATCGCCTCCTCCTGGTCGTGCGTGACGAGCAGCGTCGTCACGTGGACCTCCTCGTGCAGCTTGCGCAGCCATTCGCGCAGGTCGGCGCGGACCTTCGCGTCCAAGGCGCCGAACGGCTCGTCGAGCAACAGCACCTTCGGCTCGACCGCGAGCGCGCGCGCCAACGCCATCCGCTGGCGCTGGCCGCCCGACAGTTGCGACGGATAGCGCTTCTGGTAGCCGGCGAGGCCGACGATCTCCAGCAGCTCGTCGACCTTCGCGGCGACCTCGGCCTTCGGCCGCTTGCGCACCGTCAAGCCGAACGCGACGTTGTCGCGCACCGTCATGTGCTTGAAGGCGGCGTAGTGCTGGAAGACGAAGCCGATCCCGCGCCGCTGCGGCGCGACCGACGTCTGGTCCTCGCCGTGGATCACGACGCGACCGCTGTCGGGCGACTCCAGCCCGCCGATGATGCGCAGCAGCGTCGACTTGCCCGAGCCGCTCGGCCCGAGCAGCGCGGTCAGCGAGCCGTCCAGCACCTCGATCGAGACGTCGTCGAGGGCCGTGTAGTCGCCGAATCTCTTGGTGACACCGGTAACCGAGATCACGTGTCCCCCTCCTCACGTCGCGGTTTGATCATGGTCATGGCAAGCAGGGTTCCGAGCGCGATCAGCGCCAGCAGCGCCGAGGCGGCGTACGCGCCCGCGATGTCGAAGTTCGAGAAGCGCTTCTCGACCAGCAGCGTGAGCGTCTCCGTCTGGCCGGAGATCTTCCCCGACACGACGCTGACCGCCCCGAACTCGCCGATGCAGCGCGCGACGCTCAGGATGACGCCGTACGCGACGCCCCAGCGGATCGCC
>Ga0126313_10000160_pt1 | contig 29038 bp, 36 predicted proteins | sample Plot105A_FD_89954 | JGI IMG/M metagenome (GOLD analysis project Ga0126313, IMG submission 89954) | Serpentine soil microbial communities from UC McLaughlin Reserve, CA, USA - Plot105A | ecosystem: Environmental > Terrestrial > Soil > Grasslands | place: USA: UC McLaughlin Reserve, Lake County...
GCTCGACGAGATCGAGAAGGCGCACCCGGACGTCTTCAACATCCTGCTCCAGATCCTCGAGGACGGGCGGCTCACCGACGCGCAAGGGCGCACGGTGGACTTCCGCCACGCGATCGTGATCATGACGTCGAACATCGGTGCGAGCGAGATCGCGCGGAACACCCCGCTCGGCTTCGCGGTCTCGGACGACGAGACCGGCATCACGTACGACGACATGAAGAACCGGATCATGGGCGAGCTGAAGAAGGTCTTCCGGCCCGAGTTCCTGAACCGCATCGACGACGTGATCGTCTTCCACAAGCTGGCGAAGGACGAGATCAAGCAGATCGTCGAGCTGCTGCTGCTGCGGATCCGCGAGTCTTTGGCGGAGCGCGAGCTGCAACTGGAGCTGACGGAGGAGGCGAAGGACCTGCTCGTTGAGAAGGGCTGGGATCCCGGCATGGGCGCTCGCCCGTTGCGCCGGGCGATCCAGCGCTACATCGAGGACCCGCTCGCCGACTTCGTGCTGCGGTCCGAGCTGATGCCCGGTGGGATCGTGATGGTCGACAGAGCGCCCGAGGGCGACGACCGCGAGGTCTCGATCGAGATCATCGCGCCGAAGACGCCGGTTGGCGTCGGGGCGGCGAAGGGCTCGGACGACGAGTCCGACGACGGTGACGCTCCGTCCGAAACGCCGGACGAGTAGCGCGGCGTTCGCGGATTGGCTTGGGAGAGCGGCGGCCTTCGGGCCGCCGCTCTTCGTTGGGCCGTGCGTGGTCGCGTCCCGCGACGACGCTCTACTTAGGTGAGTGTCAGGTTACGGGTCAATACGACCCATTTCGTGACACTCACGCGTCTAGAGTGACCGGCATGGGCGAGCCGGTCGAGATCAGAGTGCGGGACGACGGGCCGTACAAGGTCACCGGCCCCGTGCGGCTGATCGATCCCGAGGGGAACGAGATCGCGTTCGACTCCGAGCGCCCGCTGGTGCTCTGCCGCTGCGGGCAGTCGCGCACGAAGCCGTTCTGCGACAAGGCGCATCGCGAGACGGGCTTTGCTTCATGCGTGCGGGCGGCTGCGGTGGGGCTCGACGCGCGCGACGCCTGAGCTGGCCAGCCAGCCAACTGGCGCGTGGGGGCCGAAGCGTCCTTAGCATCGAGGAATGGCTGTCACGTCCAGGCCTCGTAGACGCAAGTCCGCCGCGAGAGGTCCGCTCACGACACGCTCCGCGACCGCGCTCGCCCAGGCGATCCGCATCGGCGAAACGAGCGCTCGCGAGGTGGTCGAGACGCATATCGCGCTCCTGAACAAGGTCAACCCGTCGCTGAACGCGGTCGTCGCCGACCGCTATGACGCCGCCCTCGCCGAGGCCGATGCCGCCGACGCGGAGGTCGCCGCTGCCGAGGATCCGGCGACGCTCCCGCCGCTGCTGGGCGTCCCGTGCACGATCAAGGAGTCGATCGCGCTCGCGGGCATGCCGAATGCCGCCGGGCTTGTCGCGCGTGCCGGCGTCCGCGCAACCGAGAGCGCACCCGCGGCCCAGCGACTTGTCAACGCCGGCGCGATCCCGCTCGGGGTCACGAACACGTCCGAGCTGTGCATGTGGATCGAGTCGGACAACCGCCTCTACGGCCGCACGAACAACGCCTACGACTGCAGCCGCATCGCCGGCGGGTCCTCCGGCGGTGAGGGCGCGGCGGTTGGCAGCGGCGGCTCTCCGTTCGGGCTCGGCTCCGACGTCGGCGGCTCGATCCGCGGCCCGGCCTTCTTCAACGGCGTCTTCGGACACAAGCCGTCGCTTGGCCTCGTGCCGATGACGGCGACCTACCCGCCCGGCAGCGGCGAGGTGCTGCGAATGGTCGCCAACGGGCCGCTCGCGCGGCGTGCGGAGGACCTGATGCCACTGCTGCGGGTCCTGTCCGGGCCGGACGGCGTCGACCCGATGCTGCACGACGAGCCGCAGCTCGGCGACCCGGCCGCGGTCAGACTGCGCGGACTGCGCGTGCTGATCAGCGACGAGGCGTTCAACCGGCCGATCTCGCCGGAGCTGCTCGCCGCGCGCGAGCAGGCGGCCGGTGCGCTGGCGGCGGCGGGCGCCGCGGTCGAGCGCATCTCGATGCGGAAGATGCGCAACCCGTACGAGCCGTTCCTCGTCTCGCTCGGCGACGGCGACGTCACGCTGCACGAGCTGATCGCCGGCGAAGGCGCCGACCCGGTGACGCTGCGCGGTCTGCTGCGCCGCCGGGGTCCGCACACGACGCCGACACGGGTGCTGCTCGCGGCGGAGTGGCTGACGGCGCGCTCGTCGCCGAGACGTGCCCTGAAGGCGATCGAGGCCGGGCGCGCCTTCGCTGCGGAGGTCGCCGCCACGATCGGGGACGGCGTGATGCTGCACCCGCCCTGCCAGGGCGTCGCGCCCCGGCATGGCCGCACCGTCGGGCGGCTGTGGTGGGCGCAGCCGATGGCCGTCTTCAACCTCGCCGCCGTGCCGGTCACGCAGGTGCCGCTCGGGCTCGGCCGGGAGCGGCTCCCGCTGGGCGTGCAGGTCGCCGCGGCACCGGGCCGCGACCACGTCTCGATCGCCGTCGCGCTCGAGCTGGAGCGCGTCTTCGGCGGCTGGGTGCCGCCGGCCGACGCCTGACCGCGGGCTGTCGCAGCTCACTCGCCAGACTCGCCGCTCGCGCCCCGGAACTGTCCTCGCCCACGCGTACCCTCGGTGACCCGATGGCACGCCCCAGCTCGATCCACATCTGCTCCGACTGCGGGCACGAGACGCCTCGCTGGCACGGCCAGTGCCCTGGCTGCGGTGCCTGGAACACGCTCGTCGAGGAGGCCGTCGCACGGCCGGCCGCAAGAAGCCGCCGCGGCGCCGGTGGGGGAGGGGATGCCGGACAAGCGGTGAGACCCGTCACGCTCAGCGAGGTCCAAGCGGCCGACGTCGCACGTCTCTCGACCGGCATCGGCGAGCTTGACCGCGTCCTCGGCGGAGGCGTCGTTCCCGGCTCGCTCGTGCTGATCGGCGGCTCGCCGGGGATCGGCAAGTCGACGCTCACGACGATGGCGCTCGCCAACCTCGCCGGGGCCGGGCGCAGAACCCTCTACGTCTCGGCCGAGGAGTCGGCGGCGCAGATCAAGCTGCGGGCCGAGCGGCTTCCGGGCGGGCACGCGCTGCGGATTCCCACGATCGCCGAGACGGACCTCTCGACCGTGCTGGCGACACTGGAGCGGGAGCGGCCCGACGTGTGCGTCGTCGACTCGGTGCAGACGCTGCACGCGAGCACGCTCAGCGGCGCGCCCGGCTCGGTGGGGCAGGTGCGCGAGGTCGCGGGCGAGATCATGCGCGTCGCGAAGGTGCATGGCATCGCCGTGCTGCTCGTCGGGCACGTGACGAAGGAGGGGGCGCTCGCCGGCCCACGCGTGCTCGAGCACCTCGTCGACTGCGTGCTGCAGTTCGAGGGCGAGCGCGAGCGCACCTACCGCACCCTGCGGGCGCTCAAGAACCGCTTCGGCTCGACCAGCGAGGCGGGCGTGTTCGAGATGCGCCGGGACGGGCTCGTCGAGGTGCTCGACGCCTCCGCCCGTTTCGTCGGCGAGGCGACGCGCGCCCCCGGCTCCGTCGTGCTCGCTGCGATGGAGGGCTCGCGCCCGCTGCTCGTGGAGGTGCAGGCACTCGTGTCGGAGTCGGACCTGGAGATCCCGCGGCGGGTCGTCTCCGGCATCGACCGCAACCGCCTCGCGCTCGTGCTGGCCGTGCTGGCGCGCCACGGCGGTGTCGGCGTCGGCAGCTCGGACGTGTTCGTAAACGTCGTCGGCGGCGTACGCGTCGACGAGCCCGGGGCCGACCTCGCGGTCGCGCTCGCGGTCGCGAGCGCTGCACGCGGCGTCGCTCTGACCGGCTCGCACGAGGACCCGTCGCGTGGCGGCGAAGACCCGCCGCCGCTCGCCTGCTTCGGCGAGCTCGGCCTCACCGGCGAGCTGCGCAGCGTCGCCCACGCCGAGCGCCGCATCGCGGAGGCTCGCAAGTTCGGGCTTGCGACGATCGTGTCTCCCGAGGCCGGAACGCTGCGTGCGGCGCTGCGGCCGCTGCGTGCCCGTGACCGGGCAGAGCAGGCGCGCCCCGTCGCCGCAGTCTGAACAGCCGCGTTCGGGCAATCGCCCGGAATTCGTCGCGGTCTGCTCAGAAATCCCTGCGCCGTCGCGGAAAAACACAGCAAAACCCGGTAGAATGGGGTCGGTATGGCGCCACGTACCGGGGAAGAGCTCAAAGAGGAGCTCGAGTCTCGCCAAGAGCCCCGGCTCGTCAAGGCACTCGAGATGGTCGCCCCCGGGACGGCGCTGCGCGAGGGAATCGACAACATCGTCCACGCCCGTACCGGCGGCCTGATCGTCGTCGGCGACGCCGACGATCTCGCCTTCCTCTTCTCCGGTGGGCTCAAGCTCGACATCGACTACACGCCCGCCTTCCTCTACCAGCTCGCCAAGATGGACGGCGCGCTCGTGCTCAGCACGAACGCCACGAAGATCGTCTGGGGCAACGTCCAGCTGACGCCCGACCCGACGATCCTGACGCTCGAGACCGGCACCCGTCACCGCACGGCCGAGCGCATCAGCAAGCAGACCGAGGCGCTCGTGATCGCGATCTCGCAACGGCGCGAGGTCGTCTCGCTCTACGTCGACGGCGCGAAGTACATCCTCGAGGACATCCCCGTCGTGCTTGCGAAGGCCAACCAGGCGCTCGCGACGCTCGACAAGTACCGCAGCCGCCTCGATCAGGTCTCGACGCGCCTCACCGCGCTCGAGTTCGAGGGCGGCACGACGCTCCACGACGTCCTCACCGTGCTGCAGCGCGCCGAGCTCGTGACGCGCATGGGCGTCGAGATCGAGCGCTACATCGTCGAGCTCGGCACCGAGGGCCGCCTGATCGAGATGCAGCTTGACGAGACGATGGTCGGCGTCGCCGGCGACAAGGCCGCGCTCGTGCGCGACTACCTGGCCGACGACACGGACGAGCGCTTCGCCGACGCGTTCGACCAGCTCGTGCGCCTGCCGCACCAGGATCTGCTCGACTTCGGGCGGCTCTCCGAGCTGCTCGGCTACGACCGCAAGGTCAACACACTCGACTTTCCCATCTCGCCGCGGGGCTACCGGATTCTCGGTCGCATCCCGCGTCTTCCACGACTGGTCGTGCAGCGCATCGTGGAGGAGTTCGGCGGGCTGGAGGAGCTGCTGGCAGCCGGCGACGGTGAGTTGGAGACCGTCGAGGGCGTTGGTGAGATTCGGGCGAAGGACATCCGCGAGGGCCTTCGTCGTCAGCAGGAGATCAACCTCGTGGACCGTTACTTGCAGACCTGACCATCGGGGGCTGCAGGGCGGCCCGCTGGAGAAGGAGGCCATCATCACCGAATTGACCGAAGAGCAGATCGAGGACCTGGAGATCGTCGTCGAGCTCGAGCACATCGAGTTCGAGATCGGCGACAACGTCGTGTACCCCCACCACGGGGCCGGGCAGGTGCTCAAGAAGGAGCAGAAGGACGTGCTCGGCGAGCGGCGCGAGTACCTCACGATCAAGATCCTCCACAACGACATGACCGTCATGGTCCCCACGGAGAACGCCGCGATAGCCGGCCTCCGTCGCGTGATCGACGAGGAGACCGTCAAGAGAGTCCTCGCCGTCCTCCAGGACGAATGCTCGGACATGCCGAAGAACTGGAATCGTCGCTTCAAGCACAACCGCGACAAGATCAAGACCGGCGACATCTACGAGCTCGCCGAGGTCGTGCGGAACCTCGCCATCCGAGAGGCGGAGAAGGGCCTGTCGACTGGCGAGAAGCAGATGTTCACGCGGGCGAAGAAGATCCTCGCCTCGGAGCTGATGTACGCGCTTGAGATGGGGGAGGAAGAGGCCGAGGAGCATCTCGACGAGTTGCTCGCCACTGGCGCCGACGCCAAGGTGACGGTCGCCGCCAAGTAGCGCCCCGACGACGAGGAAGCAAGATGGCGGTCGCCCTGCTCGTGGCTGCCGGTCGCGGTGAACGCCTTGGTGCCGACGGGCCCAAGGCGTTCGTCGTGCTGGCGGGCCGTCCGATGCTCCAATGGAGCCTCGACGCGCTGCGTCTCGTACCGGCGGTCGAGCGGATTGTCGTCGCGCTGCCGCCGGGTGTGGCGGCGCCGAAGGGCGTCGTTGCCGTATCGGGAGGCGCAGAGCGCTCGCACTCGGTGCGGGCTGCGCTGGAAGCCGCCGGTGCGCTGGCGGACGACGAGCCGGTGATCGTGCACGACGCGGCGCGCCCGCTGGCCACGCCCGAGCTGTTCGAGCGGGCGCTCGGCGCGCTTGCCGCGCAGGATTGCGAGGCGGTCGTGGCTGCTGCGCGCGTGACGGACACGATCAAGCGGGCGCCGGGCGGCGACCTGCGAGTGGTCGAGACGCTCGATCGCAGCACGTTGTGGGCCGTGCAGACGCCGCAGGTCTTCCGCCGCGACGCGCTCGCCCGCGCGCTCGCCCAACCGGACGAGGTGCTCGCCGCTGCCACCGACGATGCCGGGCTCGTCGAGCAGGCGGGCGGTCGGGTCCACGTCGTAGAGTCCCCGGCCGAGAACCTGAAGGTCACGACCGCCGTCGACCTGCAGCTTGCCGAGCTGCTGCTGCGAGAACGCTCCTGATGCTGACCGACTACCACGTCCACCTCCGCCCCGACGGCGCCGGCACGCCCGCCGCCGAGTACTTCACTCCCGCTAACGTCGCGCGCTACCGCGAGGCCGCTGACGAGCGCGGGATCGCCGAGCTGGGCGCGTCCGAGCACGTCTACCGCTTCCGTCAGGCACTGGACGTCTGGCAGCACCCGTTCTGGCGCGAGAACGCCGTCGACGACCTCGACCACTACTGCGAGTTCACGCGCGGGCAGGGCCTGAAGGTCGGCATCGAGGCCGACTTCGTCCCGGGCCGCGAGGACCGCATGGCGACGCTGCTCGAAGGTGGCGACTGGGACTACGTGATCGGCTCGGTCCACTTCGTCGGCGACGAGGCCGTCGACCATCCCGACTGGGACATCTGGTCGACGCGTTCGGTCGATCCCGAGAAGGTCTGGCGCCGCTACTTCGAATGGCTCGGCGAGGCTGCGCGCAGCGGCCTGTTCGACATCCTCGCCCACCCCGACCTCGTGAAGGTGTGGGGGAACGAGCGGCCACACCCGGAGGGCGACCTGCGCCGCTTCTACGAGCTGGCAATTGAAGGGATCGCCGAGTCCGGCATTGCGGTCGAGGTGTCCACGGCGGGCCTGCGCAAGCCGGTCGGCGAGCGCTATCCGGCGGACGCATTCCTCGCGATGTGCCTCGACGCTGGCTGCCCGATCGTGCTCAACAGCGATGCCCACTATCCGAGACACGTCGGCTTCGAGTACGAGTCGACGGTCGCGTGGCTCGCCGAGCGCGGTGTCCGCGAGCTGTGCGTGTTCGAGGGCCGCGAGCGCCGGCTGGAGCCGATCGGATGACGCGTTGATCGCCACGGGCATCGGCTGGGACGTCCATAGACTCGTCGCCGGCCGTCCGTTGATCCTCGGCGGCGTGACGATCGAGAGCGAGCTCGGCCTCCACGGGCACTCCGACGCCGACGTCCTCACGCACGCCGTGATCGACGCGCTGCTCGGCGCGATCGGCGCCGGCGACATCGGCGAGCACTTCCCCGATACCGACGAGGAGTGGCGTGGAGCGGACTCCCTCGTGCTGCTGCGCCACGTCGACGCGCTGCTGGGCGAGCGCGGCGCGGCGGTCGTGAACGTGGACGCGACGATCATGCTGGAGCGGCCGAAGCTGCTCGACTACAAGCCCACGATGCGCGCCAACCTCGCCGAGGTGCTCGGCCTCGCACCCGATCGCGTGAACGTGAAGGCAACGCGCGGCGAGGGCATGGGCTTCGTCGGTCGCGTCGAGGGTGCGGCCGCGCTTGCCGTAGCCACGATCGAGCTGCCCGGCGTCGCCGCTTAGATCCAGTTTCTCAGCGCGGCACCGGGTTCACCGGCGGAACAACCACGGTGCCAGCCGCCGCAGGCATCGGAAGGTGACGTGCAATGTACGGAACGGGAGACCGAGCTCGAGGCGCATGCGCTCGATGATGGCGTGGCCCTTGGCCTCGGGTGCCGAGAGATAGTAGGCGGCGATGCCGGTGACCATGAACGCATGCCAGTCTGGGTCGGGTGCCGCAGCGATGTTCGCGACTGCCGAGCGGGCGACCGTGACGATTCGCCTGCGTGCCTCGGCCGGGGAGCGGTAGTAAGCGATGAAGTTGCGCGTCTGGTTGCGTTCGTCCTCTGCTTGATCGATGAGGTGGTCGAGCAGCGTGGCGACGGAGCAGATCCGCTGGTAAGCGGCGACGACGCACTCGCCATCGGCGGTGGTGGCGTCGGCCCTTGCGGCCAGTGCAAGGAGCGCGTGGAGCGTGATCACCTCGCCGGCCCAGCCGGCGGCGGCTTCGTGCCACAGGAGTCCGGTCGCTCGCGGCTGGTGCTCCGCCCAACGTTTGAACTCTCCAGGCGGCGAGGTGTGGCACCGCGCCTGCGCCTCCCCACTCCTGCGCGCGATTCCGCATGCGAGCGGCACGATCACGTGATGCGAAGGGAGCGCGACGAAGGAGGCGCGGCACGTCGTCACCAGGGCGCGGAGGTACTCGTCTTCGATCGCTTCGATCGGATCGTCGGTGAATGGGAGGAACACGGTGTGGTAGAGCGACTGCGCCGTGGCCAGCGTCGGTACCACCTCGGTCACCGAGTCGAGGTAGTCGTACATGACCTCCAACGCCACGCTCGCGACGACGACGTCGGCTCGGTAGGGGGCCGCCACGCGCACAGCCGGGATCGCGTTGAGGCGCGCGTGTACCGCAGTGCTTTTGAGCTTCCCCCGAGCGTGGCCGCGGCGCTCGGGATCGTCCATCGCCTGTGCCAGCGCTCTCCAATGACGCAACTCGTGCTCGACTCGGCGATGCATCGTCCACGTGTAACGGGCGACGAACTGGATCAGACAGCCAAATTGTGCAAGCGACCTGGGACGACCCTCTCCGTGAGACCCCATCGCGGCATTACCTCACAGGGCCGTCCTTTGCGCGGCGGTTGTGCCACGGCCGAGCGAGGTTCGCCCGCGCGGTAGGGTCTTCCGCCGTGCGTCAGATCACCCTCCACGACACGAGAAGCGGGCGGTTGCGGCCGCTCGAGCCGCGCGATCCCGGCTGCGTCTCGATGTACGCGTGCGGGCCGACCGTCTACGGGCGCATCCACGTCGGAAACGCGCGGCCCTACGTTGTCTTCTCGCTGCTGAAGCGGTTCCTCGCGCACGAGGGCTACGACGTCACGTTCGTCGCGAACGTCACCGACGTCAACGACAAGATCTACGACGCCGCGCGCGCCGCCGGGGTGCCGAGCGAGCAGCTTGCGCGGGACATGACCGCCGCGTACATGGCTGACACCGAGGCGCTCGGCCTCGGCCGCCCCGATCACGAGCCGCTTGCGAGCGAGACGATCGACGAGATCGTCGAGCTGATCCAGGCGCTCATCGATCGCGGTCATGCCTACGCCGTCGACGGCGACGTCTACTTCGACGTACGCTCGTATCCCGAGTACGGGGAGCTGTCGCACCGCCAGGTCGACGACATGGATCAGGGCGAGGGGATCGAGGGCGCCTCCCTCAAGCGCGATCCGCTCGACTTCGCGCTGTGGAAGGCGCAGAAGCCCGGGGAGGACACCGCCTGGGACGCCCCCTGGGGCCGCGGCCGCCCCGGCTGGCACATCGAGTGCTCCGCGATGGCGGAGACGCTGCTCGGCGTCGGCTTCGACATCCACGGCGGCGGATCTGACCTCGTCTTCCCGCACCACGAGAACGAGGCGGCGCAGACGGCGGCCGCGCGCGGCGCGCCGCTCACGCGCCTGTGGGTCCACAACGGGATGGTGCGGCTCGAGGGCGAGAAGATGGCCAAGTCGGTGGGGAACATCTTCCTGTTGCACGAGGCGCTCACAGCTCACGGCCGCGACGCGCTCGTCGCCTACTTCTGCGGCGGTCACTATCGCCAGCCGATCGCCTACTCGGAGGAGCGCCTGAGCGAGGCGGCCCGTAGCGTCGAGCGGATCCGCGACGCGGGGCGGCGGCTCGTCGCCGGGCCCTCGCCAGCCGAGCTGGCGCCGCTGCGCGAGGCGTTCTTCGATGCGCTGGCCGAAGACTTCAACACGCCGAGAGCGCTCGCGACGGTCTTCGAGTGGGTGCGCGAGGCGAACCGCCGCGCCGAGGCCGGCGAGTCGGTGGGGGACACCGACCTGCGCGAGATGCTCGCTGTCTTCGCGCTCGACGGGCTGCTCGACGCCGACGCAGCCGCCGGCGGGCCGAACCCCGCTGCGCAGGAGCTGCTCGACCAGCGTGAGGCGGCGCGCGTCGCACGCGACTTCGCCGAGGCCGATCGCCTGCGCGACGAGCTGGCGGCGCTCGGCTGGGAGGTCCGCGACAGCGCGGACGGCCCGACGCTCGTCCCGCGCGGCTGATGGCGAAGCCAGGCCCGCGCTCCGGCCGCCCGCGTCCCGAGCGCTCCGGCGCCGACCGCGACCGGCCGCGCGCGAGAAGTGAGCGTCCGCGTCCCGAGCGCGATCGCGCGCGCCGTGAATCCTCAGCCGAATCGGCTCCCGGGCTGCCGGTCCTCTACGGCCGCAACGCCGTCCATGAGGCACTCCGCGGCCCGCGCGCGGTGCGGGAGGTGTGGGCGACGGAGGGTGCCGCGCGCGAGTCCTGGCTGCAGAGCGTGACCGTGCGGAAGGCCACCGCCGAGGAGATTGAACGCCGCTGCGGCTCGCCTGAGCACCAGGGCATCTGCGCCGAGGTGGAGGAGTACCGCTACGCCGACGTGGACGCGCTGCTGGCCGCGCCCGACGCGCTGATCGTGGCGCTCGACGAGATCCAGGATCCGCAGAATCTCGGCGCGATCTGCCGCACGGCCGAGTGCGCGGGCGCGACCGGCGTCGTGATTCCCGAGCGGCGCAGCGCTGAGGTCACGCCGGCCGTGTGCAAGGCGTCGGCCGGCGCCGTCGAGCATCTCGCGATCGCGCGCGTGCGCAACCTCGCCGACTTTCTGCTCGCTGCAAAGAGCGCGGACGTCTGGAGCTACGGCGCCGACGGCGACGCGCGTGTCGGCTACGCGCAGCCGGACTACCGCGGCAAGGTCGTCCTCGTGATGGGCTCGGAGGGGAGCGGGCTGCGCCCCCGCGTCGCCAGATCGTGCGACGAGCTAATCGCGCTGCCGCTGCGCGGTCGCATCGGTTCGCTCAACGTGAGCGCCGCTGCGGCGGCCCTGCTGTACGAGATCACCCGCCAACGCGCCTGATCCTGCCGCTGCAACACGATTTGCAGATCCCGCTTGACAGGGGGTCCATAACTTGGCAAGCTGCCGACCTCATAAGGGTGGACTTGAGCTTGAGGCTCAGTTCTACCCGTCATATACGTGATCGGTGCGGCGCCTGGGGAGGTAAAGCGTCACGAAGCGAAGGGTGGCGGTCTCCGCGACCCTCGAAAGGACATCTCGTGGCTCGAATCTCCCAGAACTCTCAGTCTCAGCTTCCGCTTGAGGATGGGTTCCTCATCGCCCTTGCCAAGCAGGGCAATCCCGACGCGTATGACCGCCTCGTGCGCCGCTACTACGGGTTCGTACGCCTCAAGGCGTCCTCTTACTTCCTCGCGGGCGGCGACAGCGACGACCTGATCCAGGAAGGCCTCGTCGGTCTCTACAAGGCGATTCGCGACTACCGCACCGACCGCGAGTCGAGCTTCCGTAACTTCGCGGAGCTGTGCATCACGCGCCAGATCATCACGGCCGTGAAGACCGCCACCCGCAACAAGCACACGCCGTTGAACCAGTACCTCTCCTTCTCCTCGTCGCCGTCGAACTCGGCCGGCGAGGGCGAGCCGACGCTGGACGAGGTGATCCCGGGGCCGAGCGTCAACGACCCGGTCAACCAGGTCATCAGCTCCGAGGAGCTGCAGGCGCTCGTCGCGTGCCTCTCGACCGTCCTGTCCGAGCTCGAGTCGCGCGTGTTGTCGCTCTACCTCGACGGCCACTCCTACGAGGACGTCGGCAAGCGGCTCGACTGCGACACGAAGACCGTGGACAACGCGCTCCAGCGCGTCAAGCGCAAGGTCGGCACGCACCTCGCCGCTCGCAACGTGATGCTTTAGCCCCGCTTCAGGCGTGCAGGGCTAGGATCCCCGCGTGTCCGTGATTCTCGTCATCGTGCTGATCGTCCTCGGCGTGCTCTTGCTGCTCGCGATCATCGGAGCCGCGATGGCCTCCCGCAGAAACGCGCTCGGCGCGATCGCGTTCGAGCAGAGTCTCGCCGCGGTCGACCGCCAACTTGCCGCCGCCGTCGCTGCGGACCATGGCTGGGAGCGTGGCGCGCTCGAAGCAAGTGCGCGCAGTGCCTTCGCCGGGGAACGCCCGCAGACGAAGATCGCCGAGCTCGAGCTCGTGCAGATCGTCGATGAGCCTGGAACCGACCAGGATCTCGCCGTCTTCGTCGTCGTCGCCTCCGATGGCGCCGAGAGCCGGCTGACGCTCGGCCGGCGAGACGGCGCCTGGTACGCCGCTTCGCTCGAGGACCGGCGCTAACCGCCCACGATGGCGGAGCCGTCCACCGGGACCGACTCGCCGCCGCACGTCGCGCGGCTGCTGATCTCCTGCCCGGACCGGCCGGGCATCGTCGCGGCCGTTTCGCGCTTCCTGTTCGAGCACGGCGCGAACATCCTCGACGCGGACCAGCACTCGACCGATCCGGCCGGCGGGACGTTCTTCATGCGCATGGTGTTCCACGTCGATCGGCTCGACCTCGGCCGCGCTGAGCTGGAGCAGGCGTTCGCCGCACAGGTCGCGGAGCCATTCGAGATGGAGTGGGCGATCGCCCACGCGGCCGACCGCAAGCGCATTGCGATTCTCGTCTCGCGCGAGGATCACTGCCTGCTCGACCTGCTCTGGCGGTGGCGCAGCGGGGAGCTCGATGCCGAGATCGGGCTGGTGCTCTCCAATCACCGCGTCGTGGAGGAGGACGTCGCCCGCTTCGGCGTGCCGTTCGTCCATGTGCCGGTCACGCCGGAGACGAAGCCGCAGGCCGAGGCGGCGATGCTCGAGCAACTCGCAGGCCACTTCGACCTCGTCGTGCTGGCCCGCTACATGCAGATCCTCTCGGGCGACTTCCTGACTGCGGTCGGCGCACCGATCGTGAACATTCACCACTCGTTCCTGCCGGCCTTCGCGGGTGCGGATCCGTACCGGCGCGCGAGCGAACGCGGCGTGAAGATCATCGGGGCGACCGCCCACTACGTGACCGAGGAGCTGGACGCCGGTCCGATCATCGAGCAGGACGTCGTGCGCGTCAGTCACCGCGACGACCTCGACGCACTCGTGCGGCTCGGCCGTGACGTCGAGCGCGCGGTGCTCGCTCGGGCGGTCCAGCGCCATCTCGAAGACCGTGTGCTCGTGCACGAAAACCGCACGGTCGTCTTCTGATCGGGCACCATTGAGCGGGCAATGGCCTACCGCCTGAGCATCGCGGACGACGTCCCGGGCAGCGTACGGATGTGCGCGCGCGAGCAGCTCGCAGCTGCGGCCGAGCGGCTCGAGCACGCCGACGAGGATGCCGTCAAGGCCGTCCACGAGGCGCGCAAGCACCTCAAGAAGACGCGCGCGCTGCTGCGGCTCGTGCGCCCGGCGCTCGGCCGGAAGGCATACCGGCGGGAGAACGACGCGCTGCGCGACGCCGGGCTCGCGCTGTCCGGCGCGCGCGATGCGGACGTGCTCGTGCAGACCGTCGAGAAGCTGGCCGAGCACGCGACGGGGCGACTGCCGGCAGACACGTTCGACCAGCTCCGTGACGCGCTCGCGACCGACGCCGCGGCCGGAGCGGGCGGCGCCGACGGTGCAGCGCCCAACCTCGCGGCCGTGACCGAGTCGCTGCGCGCCATCGAGCTGCGCATCGAGACGTGGCCATTGGACGAGGCTGATTGGGACACCGTGCTCGCGGGCGTCGCACGGGCCTATTCGCGCGGCCGCGACGCCTTCGCCACAGCGCGCGCGACGCCGCAGCCCGACCTGCTGCACGCTTGGCGCAAGCGCGCGAAGGACCTCTGGTACCACCAGCGGCTGCTCGCTCCCACATGGCCCGGCGTGCTCGGGGCACAGGCGGAGGAGGCACACAGGCTGACCGAGTTGCTCGGCGACGATCACGATCTCGCCATGCTCGCCGCGCGCCTCGCCGACGACACGGCACCGCTCCCACCAGCGGTCGACGCCGACCGCGCCGCCCTGCTCGCGCTCGTCGAGCACCGCAGCCACGAGCTGCGCAGCAGCGCCACCCAACTCGGCCATCGCATCTACGTCGAGTCGCCAAAGGCCTTCACCCGCCGCGTCGCCCGCTACGTTCACGTCGCAGTGGCGGAGCAACGCACAGACGTGCCCGAATGAGACCCATCTGGCTCGCCTCCGCGGCGCTGCTCCTGGCATACGTGATCTGGCGCCGCCGTCGGCTTGAGCCGACGCTGCTGGTGGGCGGCGTGCTCGCCGCCGTCGGGATGGCGGTCTACGGACTCGGCCTGGTCGAGCTGCCGGACCTCGACCAGCTGCTCAAGGACGTCGGCTCGACGCTCGGCGCGTGGACGTATCTGCTGGTCGGCGTGCTGTGCTTCCTCGAGAGTGGGGCGTTCCTCGGGCTGCTCGTGCCAGGCGAGACCGCGATCGTGGTCGGAGGCTTCGTCGCCGGCCAGGGCGAGATCGACATCATCCTGCTGATCGCGGTCGTGTGGACAACCGCCGTCGCCGGCGACCTCGTCAGCTTCGCGCTCGGCCGTCGCCTCGGCCGCGACTTCCTCGTCAAGCACGGCCCGCGCTTCCAGATCACGGAGGAGCGGATCCAGCACGTCGAGCACTTCTACGATCGCCACGGCGGCAAGGCCGTCTTCCTCGGGCGCTGGGTCGGCCTGGTGCGTTCCGTCTCACCGTTCCTCGCCGCCTCCTCCGGCATGCCGCTGCGGCGCTTCCTGCCCTACGACATCCTCGCTGCGGGAGCGATGGGGACGCTCTTCTGCCTGATTGGCTACATCTTCTGGCACTCGCTCGACAAGGTGCTGGAAATCGCCAGAAAGGGGCTGCTCGCACTGGGGATCACGATCGCGCTCATCGCCGGGATCGTCGCCGCGGTGCAATGGCTGCGCAAGCCTGAGAACCGCCGCAAGCTGGAGGCCTGGTTCGCCGCGCACGAGCGCACGCCGGTGCTCGGCCTCGCGATCCGCGGCGGGCGAATCGCTGGCCACCGTCTCGCGCGGCCGGCGCGCTTCGTGTGGGACCGTCTGACGCCGGGCCAGCTCGGGCTGGAGCTGACGACGCTGCTCTCTATCGCGGCGGTCGGCAGCTTCGTCTTCTTCGGCTATCTGATCGCGATCGACCCCGTCACCGAGCTAACGCGCGGTGACCGCCGCGGCGTGCGCTGGTCGAACGCACTCGAGACCCCCTGGCTGACCGACCTCGCGAAGGTGCTGACGCACCTTGGTGCGCTGCCCGTCGCCGGCGGGGCGCTCGTCATCACCGCGCTGGTGCTGATGTGGAGACGCCACGGGCCGGAGGGCCTTGCGCTGCTTGGGGGCCTGGTCCTCACCTACGCGGGCGTTCACATCACGAAAGTTGCGTTCGGTCGCCCACGCCCGCTCGATCCGCTCATCGACGCAGCCGGCTCCGCCTATCCGTCTGCCCACGCGGCCTATGCGGTCTGCTGGGTCGCGGTGGCGGTGGCCCTGCGCCACGCCTTCCCGCAACTCGCCATCCGCGCGGGTCTGCTGATCGCCGGGCTCACCATTGCGGTCGTCGTCGGCCTGACGCGCATCTACCTGCGCGCGCACTGGTTCTCCGACGTCGCCGGAGGCTGGGGGGTCGGGGCGGCGTGCTTCGCGCTCGCCGGGATGGTCGCGCTCGTCGTCGGCTACGTCCGCGGCGGCGACGAGGCGCTCAGCGCGCGCTGAGCGTGCGTCGCAGCAGCAGCCCGCAGACGACTGCGAGCACCGCGGCGAGGAACGGAATGAAGCCACCGACCACGCCGGCGATCGCAAGCACGAAGCCGACGACGGCGATCACGCCGAAGCCGCCGGTCGCGAGGGTGAGACGGTACGCGCGCTGCTCGCGCTGACGGCGCGAGAGGCGGGAGGGAGAACGGCGTTCGATGTCGGCCATGCCGGACATCATCGCAGTCTCGCGAGCGGCAGCCGGAACGCGCGTCGGCGTGCCAACCGCTAGGAATACTGGCGATGGCGCACGCGATCGAAGTCGACGGCCTCACGAAGCGCTTCGGCGCGCACACGGCGGTCGAGAACCTCTCCTTCTCCGTCTCGGCTGGGCGGGTCGTTGGCTTCCTCGGCCCCAACGGCGCCGGCAAGACCACGACGCTGCGCGCGCTGCTCGGCCTGATCAACCCGAGCGCCGGCACCGCGACGATCGACGGTCACCGCTACGTCGAGCTGGAGAACCCGATCGGAACTGTCGGCGCGCTGCTCGACGGCGGGATGCTGCATCCGGGCCGCAACGGTCGCAACCACCTGCGCACGCTCGCACGCGGCGCGGGGATCGGCGATGCGCGCGTCGATGAACTGCTGCAACTCGTCGAGCTGAGCACCGACGGCCGGCGTCGTACGAAGGGGTACTCCCTCGGCATGCGCCAGCGGCTCGGTCTCGCCGCCGCGCTGCTCGGCGACCCGCGCGTGCTCGTGCTCGACGAGCCGGCGAACGGCCTCGACCCGCAAGGGATCCGCTGGCTGCGCGACTTCCTGCGCGGACTTGCCGCCGAGGGTCGCGCGGTGCTTGTCTCCAGCCACGTGCTGAGCGAGGTCGCGCAGACGGCCGACGAGGTCGTCGTGATCCATCGCGGCCGCTCGGTCGCGCAGGCGCCGCTGAGCGAGCTGATGGCGCAGCGCAGCGGGGGCGTCCGCGTTGCGGGACCCGACGTTGGCCGCCTCGGCGAGCTGCTGCGCTCTGATGGCGCGACCGTGCAGGCCGCGGCCGACGCCGACGGCTCGATCCTCGTGGTCGACCGCAGCGGCGAGCAGATCGGCCGCGCGATCGCGGCGAACGGGATCGTCATCTCGGAGCTGGCGCCGCAGGTGCAGTCGCTCGAGGAAGTCTTCTTCGAGCTGACCGACGGCGCGGGGGAGAAGCCCTCGTGAAGAACGCGTTGTCGAGCGAGCTGCTGAAGCTGCGCACCACGCGGACGTTCTTTGCGCTGACGCTCAGCGCGGTTCTGCTGATCGGCGGCGTCTCCGCGCTGGGGGCTGCGCTCGGCAGCTGGAGCAACGTCCAGCCCGGATACGACCTCGTCGGGGTCGCGACGTTCGTGGAGCTGTTCACGCTCGTGCTCGGAGTGCTCGCCGTCAGCACGGAGTTCCGCCACGGGACAATCACGCCGACGCTGCTGACCGTTCCGAGTCGCAGTCGCGTCGTCACCGCGAAGCTGCTGGCGCACATGCTGGCCGGACTGGTGCTCGGCCTGCTCGTCGTGCTGCTGAACATCGTGCTCGTGGAGGTGATCCTGTCGATTCGCGGGATTGAGAGCGGGACCTCGTTCGGCGATGCGCTGGGGTGGGCCGCCGCCTATGGCGCCGCGGGCGCGCTGTTCGCGGGGATCGGCGTTGGCATCGGGACGCTCGTGCGCAACCAGGTCGGCGCGCTCGTCAGCGCGCTCACGTGGCTGTTCGTCGCCGAGAGCCTGCTGGCGCTGGTGCCCGGGGTGCGCGACGCGATCGCGACGTATGGGCTCGCCGCGCTCTCGACTGGTCTTACGGCTCCGGCCGACGGTGACGCCGACGCGCTCGCGCAGCTGCCGGCAGGGCTCGTCCTGCTCGGCTACGCCGTGCTGCTCGCGGCTGCGGGAGCGGTGCTGCTGCGGCGCCGCGACGTGACGACCTGACCCGGCGCAACACAGCCAGCGCACTATTAGACTCCCGCAGGTGAGCTGGTTGGCGGTTCCACGCGGCTGGGTCGAGAGCTTCGGCGACATCGCCCGCTTCACCGCGCAGTGCTTCCGCGAGGTCTATGGCGGCCGCGTCTTCCGCTTCTTCGGCGAGGCGCTGCGCCAGTCCGGCCTGCTGATCCTCTCCTCGACGCTCGTCATCTGGGGCCTGGTGTTCATCATCGGCCTGCAGTGCGGGATCGAGGGCGCGTACTTCACCCGCGCCGCCGGCACGCCCGCATACTCGGGAGTCTTCACCGCTTGGTGCGACCTGCGCGAGCTTGTCCCTTACGCCTTCGGCTACATGATGGCCGCGAAGGTCGGGACGGGCATCGTCGCGGAGATCGGCTCGATGCGGATCACCGAGGAGATCGACGCGCTCGAGGTGATGGGCATCAGCTCGATGACGTTCCTGTGCGGGACGCGGCTGTTGGCCTCGTGGATGGTGCTGCCGTTCGTCTACATCGGCGGCGTCGGCGCGGCCTTCGTCGCCTCGTACCTCGCGGTCGTGATCCAGATCCACGAGGTGTCGCCAGGCGGCTACGACCTGATCTTCTGGGCGTTCCAGAATCCAACGGACCTGCTCTTCAGCATGCTGAAGGGCGCCTTCATGGCGACGGGGATCGTGATCGTCGGCTGCTACTACGGCTACACCGCGGGTGGGGGACCCGTGGGCGTCGGCACGGCAACGGCGAAGTCGATGGTGCTGAACATCGTCTACGTGCACCTCATCGGCATGCTCGGCACCCAGTTGTTCTGGGGCGCGAACCCGCGCGCCCCGATCGGCGGTTGACCGACGCGGCCGGCCGCCGCTACCAGATCGTGTCGCGGGCGTTGAAGTCGCGGATCGCCTCGTCGCGCGTGACGAGGCGCGCCCGCATCGCCTGGGCCGTCGCGTAGATGAAACGGTCGGCCGGATCACCGGGAAAGCCACCACCGTCAAGCAAGCCGGCGGCGACGGCGACGTCCGCCGTGAGCGGATGCTGCCGCACGCGCGCGGGCACGAGGGCCTGTCTGACCCAAGTGCCGACGTCGCGGTCGAGCGAGATGCGTCCGCGTCTTGAGAGCATCGCCAGTTCCCACGCGCTGATCGCGGAGACGCCGATGCTCTCCGCCTCGTCGATCGCCTGACGGGCGGCGCGCGAGAGCCGCGACGGCTCCGCCAGCCACCACAGCCAGGCATGCGTGTCGAGCACGATCACGATCACGGCTGTGCCTTCCAGGCGACGTCAAGCGGAGCGATCAGTTCGTTGTCGGAGACATGAAACGTCACGGAGCCCGCGAGCGGCTGCGGCTCGTCGATCGCCACGAGCCGCGCAACGGGACGGCCCCGCTTCGTCACGACGATCTCCTCGCCGGTGAGGGCGACGTCGTCGAGGAGGGCGAGGCATTGGGCTTTGAACTGGCTGGCTGAGATGAGTTGCATAACCATGGTCACGTTAGCATGGTCATGAGATTTAGCAAGTGCGGTCATGCACCGCAGAGGTCGCGAGGCCACGGGATTCGCCCCCCATCACCGCGGGCGTCAGCGCATCAAGCGCCGCATCCATCGCTCCCCTTTGGAGATCATTGCGGCGGAGATCGATGTCGTCCGTCAACGGGAGGGGCTGTACCGCATGCCCAAGCTTCGCATCTGCGTCGCCACGGCGACGCTGGCGGCGCTCGTCATCGCCGCCGTCGCATCGGCCGCGGACGCACCGGCGCCGAGACCGGTCGTGACGATCTCCGCGCAGGTCTCGCCGGGTCAGCGGCCGATCCCGAGGGGCACGCCGCTCACGCTGAGACTGAACACGACGTTCGAGAGCGTTCCGGCCGGCGGGAACTTCGTGCTGCTGCATGCCGACTACATGTTCGGCAAGGGCGCCCGCTTCAACGGCAGACTGTTCCCCTCGTGCAGCGCGGCGAGGCTGCGTGCTGCGCATGGGCGGCTGTCGGCCTGCCCGCCCGGCTCGAAGATCGGCACCGGTGTGGCCACAGGTCGGGCTGTCGCCGTCGGCATCACGTCGAGCGGGAGAATGACGATCTTCAACGGGCCGGGTGGCAGAAGCATCGTGCTGAATTTCGTCGTCATCAACCCCGCTCTGATCAACGCGACGTTCCAGGCGCCGATCGTCCGCGTGCACGGTGGCAGATACGCCTTCAAGCTCTCGACCAGCGTCCCGCCGGAGCTCCAGAGAATCCTCGACGGCGATGTCGTCGTGCAGAGAATCGACATCAGCACCGGCGCGACGCGGATGATCGACGGCCGCAGACGCGGCTACTACGAGGCTGGGTCTTGTCCGCAGCACGGCGGCTCCGCGATCCACGGGGACTTCGAGTTCAACCAGGGCGCGAGCGCGGTGGCGGACGAGTCGGTGGTGTGCTGAGCCGACCGCGGCACGGGCAGGCTGATCCAGTTGACGAGCACCGCTTCGGCAGCGACGTGGTTTACCTGCGCTATCGTCCGGCGCAGTAGACGCGACCTTGTCCTCGACGCCTCGCCGTCGACCGGCATCTGCTCACGTAGCGCGTCGATGCGTCGTCCGTTGGGCGCATCCGCCCACACCCCACACCGAGGACGTGCCGACATGGCTTCGAACGGCAAGAAGAAGACGACGATGGCCAAGCTCACTCGCGAGTCCAAGCTCCGCGAGCGCCGCTTGGACAAGCAGGCCAAGAAGGACGCGCGGAAGCGGGCAGCGGCAGAACCCGCACCGGTCGCTGCGCTTGTCGGCGATCCGGTCGAGGGCGACGAGAACCTGCCGACCGAGAGCGTGGACGAGGAGAGCCGGGAACGGGGATCGAACCCGTGACCTCCGCTTTACAAGAGCGGCGCTCTGCCAGCTGAGCTACCCCGGCGTGACGGGCTCAGCGTAATGGATCCGCCTCGATCAGCCGGCGGGTGCCGAGCCGGGCGTCGCTGCGCTCCCGGCTCCCCGCAGCCGCTCCTCGTAGACGCGCACGACCTCTGACAGCGGCACGTCGAGGCCGCGGGCGATGCCGACCATGGCGGCGAACGAGGGCACGATCTCGCCGCGCTCGATCTGCCCGACGTACTTACGGCCGACGCCTCCGATCCCGGCGACGCGCTCCTGCGAGAGCTGCTGGCGGGCGCGGATCTCGCGGATCGCCGCGGCGAGCGCACGCAGCTCGGCGTCGATGGTTGGAGGCACCGCGGGAACTCTTGTGTGGTTCCCAGTTGCTTTCCACCCGCTAGAGCGGTCAAAATGTGTCGTGCAGGGGGTATTTTCCCCTGTCGAAGGGGTCCGGGAGGCGCCCCCCGGCTCAACCTCGGCGCGCCGCCGCGGATCCCGGCTGACGAGCCCGTTACCCCCAGCGGGCTCGGCACGACAGCGCCCCGGCTCTCGAGCCGGGGCGCTCGCGTGCTCAGATGGTCGCGTCCTGTGCGCCGGCCGGCTCGTGGTTGAGCTTCCGCTCCAGCTCGCCGAGGATCGCGCCGAACAGCAGGTGTCGCCAGGTCGCCTGCGCAAGGGCACGGCGGTTGCCGGACAAGCGCGGCAGGTCCGCGCGCGCAGGGTGGAAGCGGTCGCTCAGCCGTCCGAGCGGCCACAGCCCGAAGTTCTCCACTTGCGCGAGGAGCGGCCCGCGCACGGCCGGCGCGACCGGCAGCAGCGGCGCCAGGACCCCGGCGTACACCGCTCCGAACAGCGCCCCGTTCTGCACATGAAGCGCCAGCCCGACCGGGTACCACTGCGAACGCTTCGCGCGTGGCAGCACCGTCCGCCCGAGCAGCTCGACGTCGTCGTAGTCGCAGCGGAGCAGTCGCTTGTCGAGTGGCTGCTGCAACGCCCAGGCGCCGGCGGCGATCCCGCCGGCCAGCGCTCCTCGCAGGATCCGTCTGCGGTCGATCGCCATCGCTGCGACTGTAACGTGCTCAGGCGCCAAGGGTACGTAACGCGGAATGGATCTCGAGCGACTGCATCGGCGGGCACGCGAGCGCGGCGTGAACCCGATCGTGTACTGGCTGGTCCGCGGGGTCCTGCAGCCGTTCTTCCATCTGTACTTCCGCCTCTCGCGGGTCGGGCGCGAGCACGTCCCGGCCGACGGCCCGGTGATCTTCGCGGCCAACCACCGCAGCTTCCTCGATCCGTTCGTGATCGGCACGATGATGCGGCGGCCGATCTACTACGTCGCCAAGAAGGAGCTGTTCCGCAACCGCCTCCAGGGCTGGATCCTCAATGCGCTTGGCGCCTTCCCGGTTGATCGCGGTAACGCCGACCGGGACATGGTCGAGACGGCGAAGGCGATCCTCGCGCGCGGCGACTGCGTGCTGATCTTCGCCGAGGGCACGCGCGTGCGGCCCGGACCGCCCGGTCCGGCCAAGCGCGGCGTCGGCCGCCTTGCGCTGGAGACCGGCGTGCCCGTCGTCCCGATCGCCGTGATCGGCACCACCGACATTCGCCGCGGCTGGCGCATCCGCCCGAGTAAGGTGCGCATCCGCGCTGGCCGCGCGCTCACCTTCCCGCGGGTCGACGCCCCCTCGCGCGACCTCGCGCAGGCGGTCACCGACCGCATCTGGCCGTGCGTGATGCTGCAGTGGGAGTGGCTCGGCGGGATCTCGCCGCTGCGCCGCGCTGCAGTCGTCGGCGCAGGCGCGTGGGGCACGGCGCTCGCGGTTGCGTTCGCGCGCGCTGGCCTCGACGTCGAGCTGGGCTGCCGCTCGCGCGAGCAGGCGGAGGCGCTGCGCACGACGCGCGAGAACGAGCGCTACCTGCCCGGTGTGCCGCTCCCAGGGCGCGTGCGACCCTGCCACGCCGCCGAGCTGGAGCTTGCGGTCCATGACCTCGTCTGTCTCGCGGTCCCGGCACGCGACCTGCCAGCCGTCCTCGGGGCGTACGGCAGCGAGATCCCGCAACGGGCCGGCGTGCTCGTCGTCTCGAAGGGGCTTGTTCCGCCGCTCGGCTCGCTCCCGTCCGCCTACGCAGCCGAGCGCGTCCACGCACGCACTGTCGCCGCGCTCGCCGGTCCTTCGCACGCGGCCGACGCGCTCGAGCATGGCGCCTCCGTCGTCCTCGCCGCACATGACGATGCCTTCGCGCACGAGCTGGCGAGCGTCCTCGCCAGCGCCGGGTTCGACGTGCAGACCACGCGCGACGTCGCCGGCGTCGAGCTCGCGGGGTGCGCGAAGAACGCCGCCGTGCTCGCGGCCGCCGCGGCCGCCGCAACCGCAGGCCCGAACGTCGCCGGCGCCGCTGCCGGCAAGGTCTTCTCGGAGATCGAGGTCTCGCCCGCCGCCTCGGCGCCGCGCCCGACACGTTCGCCGGACTCGCCGGGGCGGGCGACCTCGTCGCGACCGTCGTGGCGGATGGCAGCCGCAACCGCCGCGCCGGTGAGCTGCTTGCGCAGGGCGTACCAGCGGCGGAGATCGGTTCGGTCCTGGGCCAGACGGCGGAGGCGGTCGACAGCGTCCCTCTGCTCGCCGCGCTCCTGCGCGAGGCGCAGCTCTCAGCGCCCGCCACGCTCGGCCTCGCCGCGCTGGTTGAGGGCAGTATCGAGCCCGAGCGCTGGACCGCGGCGATCACGCAACCGACCCGCCGGCCGCGGAAGGCGCGCGCCGCCTAAGAGGGGGATACTGCGCATGCGGTGTCCGATCCCCAGCCTCTCTCCAAGTCGGAGCTCGATGGCAGCTTCTCCGAGCTGTATCGGACGCATCTGCGCGACGTCTACTCCTACGCCTACTACCGCGTCGGCAACCACCATGACGCGGAGGACCTCACCGAGCAGACGTTTCTGCAGGCCTACCGCCACTACGAGCGGGCGCTGCGCGAGTCCGACGGCCGTCCGCTGCGCCCGTGGCTCATCCGCATCGCGCACAATCTGGCCGCCAACTACTACCGCGACCGCGCCCGCAGGCCCGAGTCCGCGATCGAGGACGCAGCGGTGATCAGCGCGCCGCACACGACGGAGACGCTCGTCGAGGGGCGCGAGGAGCTGGAGCAGATCCTCGCCGGCGTCCAGAAGCTGCCCGACGACCGCCGCGAGGCGCTCATCATGCGCTTTGCGCTCGGCATGGACAATCGCGAGATCGCGCGTGCGATGGGGCGCAGCGACGGCGCGACCAAGGTCCTCCTCCACCGCGCGATCAAGCAGCTCGAGGGGATCGTCGGCGAGCGGAACGAAGCCCCCTCGCCCGCAGCCGCGGAGGGGGCGAACGGATGAGCACGACCGAGTTCGAGGCTCGCCTGCGTGCCGCACTGCAGCCGGTCGAGCCGCCCGAAGACCTGCCGCTGCGGCTGGAGCGCACGCTCGTCGAGCTGCGCGAGCTGGCCGCCGACGAGTTGGAGGCGTGGGAGCTGTCGGCGATGCGCGACCCGCGCAACTGGGCGCGGCCGGCGGCTGCGGCGGTCGTCGGCGCGGGCGCCGGAACCGCCCTGGTCGTGCTGCGCGTGCGCAGTCGCCATCGCCGGCGCCGCGCACAGTCGGCGAACGTGCTGGATCTGGCCGAGCGCACGGTCCGGGATCTGGCCGACGAGGCTCGTAGGCTGCTCCCCGGCGGCGACTGAGCGGTGATGTCGCCCAAGGTGGTCGCGTGCGATCGCCGGCCGGCGAGAGCCGATCTGCCGCTCACTGGTCCAGTGCGCTGATCCGCTCAGCGGCGGGCCGCGTAAACCCAGTGACCGATGCCCGACCACGCCGCTCATCGTCCGTCCTTCCGCGACCTCGCCGACGAGGACCTCATGCAGCTCGTGCAGCGGGCGGAGGCCGCCGCCTTCGAGGTCGTCTACGACCGCCACTCCGGCGCCGCCTTCTCGCTCGCCTATCGCATGTGCGGGGCGCGACAGCTCGCCGAGGAGGTCGTGCAGGAAGCGTTCCTGTCGATCTGGCGCAGCGGCGCCCGCTACGACCGTGCCCGCGGCAGCGTGCGCACGTGGATCCTTGGGATCACCCATCACCGCGCGATTGACGCGCTGCGCCGCGGTGTCGTGCAGGACCGTCATCGCGCGTCTGACGAGGGGATCGAGGAGCGCTTCGAGTCGACCGACCGCACCGACGTCGAGGTGGCGCGGCGCGAGGAGGCGCTCGAGGTGCGCGGGGCGCTCGACGTACTGCCCGACGAGCATCGCCGGGCGATCGAGCTGGCCTACTACGGCGGTTTCACACAGAGCGAGATCGCCGAGATGCTCGGCATCCCGATCGGAACCGTGAAAGGCCGCATGCGGCTCGGCATGGAAAAGATGCGCGACCGCCTCGAGCCGGCGGAGGTGCTCCCATGAGCGATCGCTGCCAGCACGCCGACACGGTCGCGGCCTTCCTGCTCAGTGCGCTCTCCGATTGGGAGCGGCGCGAGTTCGAGGCCCACATGGCGACCTGCGCGCGCTGTCGCGAGGATGTTGCGAGCCTGCGCGTCGTCGCCGACGTGCTGCCGCTGGCGGTTCCGCCGGTCGCTCCGCCCCCACAGCTCCGCGACCGCCTGATGGAGACCGTGCGGGCGGAGGCCGACGTGCTGTCGGCTGCCGGCCCGGCCGCCGACAGGCCGCAGCCGCAGCGCCGCCGCCGCTTCGCGCTTTCGTTCGGTCGCCCGCTCGCGATCGCGGGCGCCGCCGCGGCGCTCGTGCTCGGCGTCGCGCTCGGACTCGGCATCGGTGCCGCGACGAACGACGATCAGACGAAGACGCAGACCGTCGTGCAGGTGCGCACCGTGCAGGCGAGAGTCGATGCGACGGCCGCGCCGGGTGGCGCCGCGGTCATCGTCATGCGCAACGGTGTCGCGACGCTGCGCGTGACGGGGCTTCCGGCACCGCCGAAGGGCAAGGTCTACGAGGTCTGGCTGCTGCGCCGCGGCGCGGCCGCCCCGTCGCCGACCGACGCACTCTTCAGTGTGAGCACACGCGGCAGCGGTCGCGTCGCGCTGCCGAGCGTCGTCGGCGTCGAGGCGGTGCTCGTGACGGCGGAGCCGGACGGCGGCAGCCAGGCGCCGACCTCGCAGCCGTTCATCAGCGCCCCGCTGTAGGCGTCGCTCAGCAACAGATCGCCTTACGGCGACGTTACCTGCGGCTGCTACCGTCCGCGCCCCAATGCCGACCTGTTACCGCCATCCCACGCGCGAGACAGGCGTCGCCTGCTCGAACTGCGGTCGGCCGATCTGCACGGATTGCATGACCTCGACGACTGTCGGCATGCGCTGCCCGGAGTGCTCGAAGCAGCGCACGCGCGTCGTGCAGGCGCGGGCGATGGCCTCCGCGGCTCCCGTTGCGACGCAGGCGATCATCGCGGTCAACGTGATCGCGTATCTCGCGGAGCTCGCGACCGGCAGCGGCTTCGGCAGTGTCGGCGGGACGATCTACGAGAAGGGCGCGCTGTTTGGCCCGCTGCTCCAATACCAGGACGAGTACTGGCGGCTCGTCACGACCGGCTTCCTGCACGCGAGCTTCTTCCACGTCGCGTTCAACATGGTCTTCATCTGGTTCATCGGACGCTCGCTGGAGCCGGCGATCGGCTCGGCGCGGTTCGTCGTCGCCTACGGCACGTCGCTGCTGTGCGGCTCGCTGGGCGTGCTGCTGCTGGAGTTCGACAGCGCCGCGGTTGGTGCATCGGGTGCGGCCTTCGGGCTGTTGGGGGCGCTCATCGTCGAGGCGCGCTCGCGCGGGATCGACCTGTGGTCGACCGGCCTGATCCAGATCGCGCTGCTGAACTTCGCCTTCACCTTTCTTCCCGGCACGAACATCGCGATCGGTGCGCACCTCGGCGGCTTCGTCGGCGGCATCCTCGTCGGCGTGATCTACGACCAGTGCGACCGACGTCGGCTGCCGCGCGCGGTCTCGCTTGCCGCGGCCGGCGCGCTGGGGCTGGTCGCCGTAGTCGCCTCGATCGCGGTAGCCAGCGGACACGCTTAAACAAACGGCGGCGGCGCTCTCGCGCCGCCGCCGGAGTGACGAATTGCTGGAGCCGCTGCCTAGTGGCAGAGGATGTTCGTGTCGGCGGCCGACGTCGCCGTCAGGCCGGTGTCCGTGTTGAACGCGAAGTCCGCGTGGATCGGGGCCTTGCCGCTTCTCGGGCACTTGAACGCCTCGATGTAGCCGCGTCTGACGCCATTCTTGACGATCGTCGCGCCGCTCGTCACGTCGATGCTTCTGACGATGATCGGGCCGTCGAGGATGTTCTGCAGCTCCGTCGGGATCGGGCTCGTCAACGTGTAGCCATATCTGCCCGACGTCTTCTTGAGCGGCGCCGAGAACGTCTTGTTGATGAGCGCCGGCGTGATGATGCTCACGTTGAACGTGATGCTTCTGCCGCCAGGGCCGTTGAACATCGTGAGTCTGGCACTCGACGTGACGCCGAGGTCGACCGCGGTGCCCGTGGCTCTGCCGCTGCCAATCTTCGATCCTCTCGGGCAGGCGCTGAGGCGGTTGCGCGCTCTTGTGAGCGTCGCGACGCTGCAGGAGGGGAACAGTTCGCCGCGCGGCGCGCCGACGCCGGCGGGGAACTTCACGGCCACCTTCTCCAGCCGGTAGCGGCTGCCGGCCGGATGGTTGATCTTGATCCCGAACTTGAGGGTGATCGGCATCCCTCTTCTGTTCGTGAGACCTCTCACGAGGTGGTTCGGTGAGACACTCGACGTGATCGACGTCGTGAGCCCCGGTGCCTCGGCGCCGGTCGCCGCCCCGGCGACGATGAGGGTGGTGGCGGCCGCCGCAGCGACCGCGATACGTCCTACGCGGATGGATTGCATCCGTCGATGGTAAACGTGCTTGTCCCAGCTCGTCCAGCGAGAAGTGAACGCACCGTCAGAGCTCGACTATCAGCGGGTTGCCGGCCGCAACTTCGGGTATCGAAGCGGGTTGCAGCAGGTGAGCGAGCAACTCCAGCCCGTCGATCAGTCGTGGGCCGGGCCGGGAGAAATAGGCCGCTGCGTCGACGGCAACGATCTGGCCGGCACCGAGCATCGCAAGCTTCTCTCCATAAACAAGTGCCTCCGCGTGTGCGCGCTGCGCGTCATAACCGCACGGCATCACCACGACGATGTCCGGCTCACTCGCGGCGACCACCTCCCAGAAGCATCGCTCGGAATGCTCGCCGGGCATGCCGAGCACGTCGATCCCGCCGGCGTACTCGATCATCTGCGGTGTCCAGTGGCCGGCGACATAGATCGGGTCGAGCCACTCGAGTGCGACGACGCGCGGGCGCCGGCGGTCTCGCACCGCCAGCCGCACGCGGTCGATGCGCGCGGCAGCCTCGTTCACGAGGTCCACGCCCGCGTCTCTGCGACCCGTCGCCTCCGCGAGCGTGCGTACGTCGCCGAGGACCTCTCCGAGCGTGTGCGGGTCGAGCGAGATCACCTGCGGGCGCGTCTCGAGCTCATTGGCGATCGCGCAGACGTCGTCGTACGAGACCGCGCACACGGGGCACAGGGCCTGCGTGACGATCAGGTCGGGACGCAGCTCGTGCAGCGCCTCCGCGTCCAACTCGTAGATCGCCTCGCCCTGGTCGGTGCGGGCCCGCACGGCGGCGTCGATCTGTCCCGCGGTGAGATCGTGCGGCAGTGAGTCGCGCGTGACGTTCGGGAGCTCCAGCGCGGGGGGAGGGTAGTCGCACTCGTGCGTCACGGCGATAACCTCGTCGCCGAGTCCCAGTGCGAAGAGGATCTCCGTCGCCGACGGGACCAGGCTCACGATCCGCACGGCGACCGCCTCGGGTCGAGCTCGATCATGGGAGGGACGATATGCCACTGCTGAGCGACGAGCAGATCACCACCGGACTCGACGGAACCGAGTGGCGACGCGAGGGGGACGCGATCGTGCGCGAGTGGCGCCTCGCCGACTTCCGCGCGGCGATCGCGTTCGTCGAGCGCGTGGCCGAGGTCGCGGAGTCGGCGAACCACCACCCCGACATCCTCATCCACGGCTGGAACAAGGTGCGGCTCACGCTCTCGACGCATTCCGAGGGCGGCGTCACCGCGGCGGACCTGGCGCTTGCAGAGCAGCTCGATGGTGTCGGGTGACGCCGGGGGCGACTGCTACGGTTCGCCGCACCAGTCGATGAGCGACGACGACGACCTGTCCCGAAGTAGCGGCCCACACGTCGCCGCGGTGCTATGACCGCGCTGCTGCTCGTCGGCCTGCTCC
>Ga0126313_10000161_pt1 | contig 29030 bp, 25 predicted proteins | sample Plot105A_FD_89954 | JGI IMG/M metagenome (GOLD analysis project Ga0126313, IMG submission 89954) | Serpentine soil microbial communities from UC McLaughlin Reserve, CA, USA - Plot105A | ecosystem: Environmental > Terrestrial > Soil > Grasslands | place: USA: UC McLaughlin Reserve, Lake County...
CTACTTCTTCATCGTCGACCGCAAGAAGGACCTGATCATCCGCGGCGGCTACAACGTCTACCCGCGCGAGGTCGAGGAGGTTCTCTACGAGCACCCGAAGATCCGCGAAGCCGCGGTGCTCGGCGCTCCTCACGACCAGTGGGGCGAGGAGATCTGCGCCGCCGTCGTCCTCCACGAGGGCGAGGAGCTGACCCCGGAGGAAGTCAGCGAGTACGTCAAGGAGCGGATCGCGGCCTACAAGTACCCGCGCCAGGTCTGGTTCATCGACGACCTGCCGAAGGGCCCGACCGGGAAGATCCTCAAGCGAGAGATACTGGTCCCGTCACCCGCCGAGCCTGGCACCGACGCCTCCTAGCTGATTTACTCAAGCGCTCCCGAGTATTTAACCAGTCTGCTCGGGAGTCACAGCAGCGCGCTCGGGAGGCGCCTGCGCTCAACATAGGAGAGAAAATTGGTCAGCAGACGACTGGCAGCGATCGTCACCGCGATCGCCCTCTGCATCACCGGTACCGCCCTGGCACCCGCCGGCGCGAGCGCCCAGGACCCGATCCTGTTCGTCCATGGTTACGTGGAGAGCGCTTCGGTCTGGAACACGATGATCGGCCGTTTCGAAAAAGACGGCTACGCGAAATCATCGCTGAGCGCCTACAGCTACAACACCTCGCAGTCGAACAAAGTCGACGCCGAAGAAGTGAAATCACGGGTCGAAACCCTGCTCAAAAACACCGGCGCGACGAAGGTCGACATCATCGCCCACTCGATGGGCAGCCTCAACAGTCGCTGGTACGTCAAGTTCCTCGGCGGCGAAAGCAAAGTCGACGACTGGGTCTCCCTCGGCGGCCCCAACCACGGCACCGAATTCGCCAACTTCTGCGGCAGCACCTCCTGCGTGGAGATGCGAATCGGCTCCAAATTCCTCGGCGAACTGAACGCCGGCGACGAGACGCCGGGCACCGTCAACTACGGCACCTGGTGGTCGCCCTGCGACGAAATCATCAACCCCGATTCGAGCGTCGCCCTCAGCGGCGCCACCAACAACAAAACGGCGTGCATCTCGCATACCGCATTGATGAACGACGAAACGGTCTACAAAAGCGTCCGCGAATTCGTCAAATAGCAGCTGCTGTGCGCGATCCTGGCCGGCTGGCCAGGATCGCGGTAGTCTCCACGGTGCCCTTCTATGCACCAAAAGGAGACGAGATGAGCGTCGCTTCCCAGCGCCTGATGGACAACATCACCTACGAGGATCTGTACCAGCGCTGGGAGCACGGCAACTGGAGCGCCTACGACCTCGATTTCTCCCAGGACCGCGCCGGCTGGGAGGCGCTGAGCGACATCCAGCGGCGCTCTGCGATGTGGATCTACTCGATGTTCTATTACGGCGAGGACCGGGTCGCCGACACCCTCGCCCCCTATGTCACCGCTGCCCCGACCGAGGAGATGTCCTACTTCCTCGCCACGCAGCAGGTCGACGAGGTCCGCCACTCGATCTTCTTCCATCGCTTCTTCAAGGAGGTGATCGGGGTCGGCGGCGAGACCATCCAGCAGACGCTCTCCTCCACCCTGCCGCAGCTGAACTGGGGCTACCGCGGCATCTTCGACCGCCTCGACCTGATGGCCGAGGAACTGCGCAAGGACCGCTCGGTGGCGAAGTTCTGCCAGGCGATCACCCTCTACCACCTGATCGTCGAGGGCAGCCTCGCCCAGCCGGGCCAGCACTTCATCGAGGACTTCTTCGCCTCCGAGGAGACGATGCCGGGGTTCACCGCCGGGATGGAGAACGTCTCCCGCGACGAGCAGCGCCACATCGGCTTCGGCGTCAAGGTCCTCTCCGAGCTGCTGAACGAGCCGACGCCGGGCTGGCAGGAAAACCGCGACGCGGTGATCGAGCTGCTGCGCGAAACCCTGCCCTACGGGCCGGCCGTCTTCTCACCGCCGAACATGGATCGCTCATATACCGAGTGCTACGGCTTTTCGCTCGAGGACATCTACGCCTTCGGGATGAAACTGATCCGCCAGCGGTGGCGGACGATCGGCTTCCCGACCGAGGAGTTCCCCCCCGGCGTCTTCCCCTTCCCGCCCGACGACGACGAGAAGGGCCTAGCGGAGCGCCAGGTGAAGATGATGATGGCCGGGGTGATCGGCTCGCCGGAAGGGCCGCCGCCGAGCAAGGACCCGGAGATCCAGCGTCTCTACTTCGACCTGATCAGCCGCGTCGCCGACCCGGCCGCCGCCAACGGCTCCCCGTTCGTCGTGCAGTGGCGCTTCACCGACGCCGAACCGTGGCACCTGGTCCTCGACAACGGCTCGACCCGCACCGAGCCGGGCGAATCACCCAACGCCAACGTCACGATCGAGACCAGCTGGGCCGACTGGATCGCCGCCGGCAAACCCGACGCCAACCAGATGAAGATGGTCCTGCAGCGCCGCCTGCGCCCGCGCGGCAAGGTCAAGGACCTGGCGCGGTTCCGCAAGGTCTTCAACTAGCTCTCCCCTCCAGCACATAGCAATCTTGCTATACATAGCAGGATTGCTATGTCTGGTCCTGATGATCGAGAGCTGTTCGGCCTGATCGCCGAACGCGTCGCCGAGCGGCGGGTCACCTGGGGAATCTCCCAGCGCGAACTGGCCGAGCTTTGCGGGACGACGCAGTCGGCAATCGCCCGGATCGAGCGCGGCAAACGACCGCCGCGGATCGACACCCTGGCGCGAATCGCCGCCGCTCTCGACTGCGAGCTCGTCATCGAGCTCCGCCCGAGGACGAATCCGCCTCCGAGAGGCAGAAAAGGAGAGTTGGGATGAGCGAGAAGAGTAAAACCCGGTTTCGACCAGCAGGCAGCCGGGTGGGGGACGGCGAGATCGAGACCAGCACCGCCGAGAGGGTCCTCGCCTTCGTCCTGGCCGTCTTCATCGCGATCGGCGCTTTCTGGGCCTACGACAAGCTCGACGAGGTCGCCAAGCCCGAGACGAGCAGCTACCTCCCCAACCAGGCGCTTGTCGACCGGGAGGAACTAACGGCCATCACGCAACACCGAGAAGCGATCCGCGAGATCGCGGCGGCGGAGCGCGAGCGGAGGACGGCGACGCGCCGACTCGAGTTCCGCCGTGAGGCCTACCGAACGGCGCTTGACGCCGGCGAACCGTCGGCCGAGTTGCAGGCCGGGTACGAATCCGCCCAGGCAGGATTCGCATCGACCTCGCAGGCGCTGAAGGAGGCGGCCGCGACCGAGGCGCAGACCAAACCGGCAGCTGCGCAGGCAGAAGCGCAGGCTGACGAGCTGCGGGAAGACGCCGCGGCGGAAAGGGACGACGAACAGACCAGCCACGACCGGATCGTCTTCCTTCTGCGCCTGGCCCTGCTGATCGTGATGCTGGCGATCTCCTATCGCCTGCTGATCCGCCTGCGCTCGCGAAACTCGCGCTATCTGCCTGCGGCGCTCGCTCTGATCGGAGCGACCGCGGTTCTCGCCATTGGCATGGCCGGCGACTACACCGGCAGCTACCTCGCCTTCGACGAGGTCGGGCCGCTGGCGATCTCGATCGCCGGTATCGCCCTGACGCTGGCGGCGTTCGTCGCTCTGCAGCGATTCCTCGCCAAGCGTGTCCCGGCGCGACGGGTCCGCCGCGGAGAGTGCTCCTTCTGTGGGTTCCCCCTCCGTGGCACGGCTCACTGTGAGGGTTGCGGGCGCGCGGCAATTGCCGCCTGCTCCAACTGCGGCCAGGACCGACGGGTCGGAACGCCCCGCTGCGGCCACTGCGGCAACCCGTAGGCGGCCGCGCCCGGCGGGGTGTTTCAGGAGATCGGGGGCCGGCGGTCCGCCCAGGGCCGCTCGGCCTCGAGCTGGGCGGCGAGCGAGAGCAGCATCGCCTCGGAGCCGCGGCGGCCGACGACCTGGATCGAGAGCGGCATGCCCTCGGGGGAGAAGCCGGCGGGAACTGCCATCGCCGGGTTGCCGAGGTGGTTCCAGGGGACGCAGTAGGGATAGAAGCGGCTCATCCCGAGCACGGTCTGCAGGGCGCCCTTGCCCTCCCAGCGACGGATCGGCAGCGCGGTGCCGCCCATCACCGGCATCACCAGGACGTCGTGGTCGTCGAAGATCGCGTTGACGCGGGCCTGCTCCGCCGGCCGCCCTGCCATGACGTGCTGGTAGAGCCTGCCGGGGAGGATCTTGCCGAGCCGGCCGAAACCGCGGGTGCGGCTTTCGAGGCGCTCGGGATGGGGAACCGCTTCGACGGTCTCCCCCACGCCCTTGAGGAAGCGGGCCGAGATCGAGTCCCCGATGTTGCCCCAGTCGGGGTCGCGCTGAGCGATGTCGTGGCCGAGCGAGCGCAGCAGCTCCGCCGCGTCGGCGACGGCCTGCTTGGCCTCGCCGGAGACGGTCGGCGGCGCCAGCGCGCGGGGGGCGCGGGTCGAGTAGGCAACCCGCAGCTTGCCGGGCGGCGTCTTTGCCGCCTCGACGAAGGGGCGGTCAGGTGGCGGCGGCGCTTCGTCCTCACGCGAGCCGCCGGAGACGATGTCGAGCCAGAGCGCCGTGTCGAGGACCGAGCGGCTGAGGCAGCCTTCCACCGCCAGCCCGCGCCAGCCCTCCAGGTTCGGGGCGAGCGAGACGCGGCCGCGGCTGACCTTCAGCCCGAAGAGCCCGCAGGATGCGGCCGGGATCCGGATCGAGCCGGCGCCGTCGCCGGCCGAGGCGATCGGAACCAGGCCCGCCGCGACCGCCGAGCCGGAGCCGCCGCTCGAGCCGCCGGGGGTGCGCTGCGGGTTCCAGGGGTTGCGGGTGACGCCGTAGGTGGCCGACTCGCTGAAGCCGCAGATCGCCATCTCGGGCAGCAGCGTCAGGCCGACGACGATCGCGCCGGCCTCGCGCAGGCGCCGCACCACCTCCGAGTCCGCTTTCGCCGGCTCGGTGAAGCCGTCGGTGCCATGGGTGTTGATCTCCCCGGCGACGTCGATTTCGTCCTTGATCGCGATCGGCACACCGAGCAGCGGCCGCTCCTCCCCCGCCTTGATCCGCGCCTCGGCCTGCTCAGCTTCCAGCAGTGCCTTCTCGGCGAAGACCTTGCGAAACGAGTTCAGCTCAGGATCGAGCCGTGCGATCCGGTCCAGGCTGAGCTGAACCAGCTCCTTGGGAGAGACCTCCCCCGCCCGAACCATCTCCGCCTGCTTCGCCGCGCCAGCAAAAGCGATGTCATCTCCACCCACGCGCCCCATCCTATTGGCCGTCCAGCCAAAGCCTGTCGCAGAGGGGGCGGGTGCCCCTCTCACAGAGGCTCAAGAAGTCACGAACGCGCCCACAAGTTCGCCCAGCTGCGCGACGGTCTCTGGGAGAGGGGCACCCGCCCCCTCCTACTGATTACGCCTTCGCCGGCTCGGGCTCACCGGAGTCAGACGAGCCGCCCTCGAAGCTGAAGTCCGGCACCAGCTTGTCGAGCCAGCTGGGGAACCACCAGTTCCAGGAGCCCATCAGCTTCATCGCCGCCGGGACGAGGATCAGCCGAACCAGGGTGGCGTCGAGAGCGATCGCGACGGCGCAGCCGACACCGAGCTCCTTGATCGAGGGCACCCCGGTGAGGACGAAGACGGCGAAGACCGAGGTCATGATCAGCGCCGCCGAGGAGATCGTCCGGGCGCTCGAGGAGAGGCCCTCGGCGACGGCGCGCTCGTTGTCCCCGTGGACCATGTAGCGCTCGCGGATCCGCGACATCAGGAAGACCTCGTAGTCCATCGAGAGGCCGAAGACGATCGCGAAGATCAGCGGGATGTTGATCGTGTCCAACGCCCCCTGGCTTTCGAAGCCGAGCAGGCCGTCGAACCAGCCCCACTGGAAGATCGCGACGAGGACACCGAAGGCCGCGCCGATCGAGAGCAGGTTCATCAGCACCGCCTTCAGCGGCAGGATCAGCGAGCGCAGCATCACCATCAGGACGAGGAAGGAGAGCGAGAGGACGAAGAGGATGATCTTCCACATCGAGCCGCCGACCTGATGACGGACGTCGTCGCCGCGGGCGGTCTCGCCGCCGACGTTGACTTCGGCCATCTGGGACAGGGCCGAGGCGGGGACGACGCTGTCCCGCAAGCGGCCGACCAGCGCCACCGCCGCATCCGACTCGCTGGGCGCGCTCGGCGTCGCCTGGACGAGAACGGCGTCCTCGGCGTACACCGGCTTGCCGACGGCGCTGACGCCGCTGGTGCCTTCGAGGCCGCGGACGAAGGCGGCGACGGCCGCTTTGCCCTCCGCGCCCGGCGCACCGTCGAAGCCGGCGACGATCTGGACCGGGTCGGTGCCGCCGTTCAGCTGCTCGGAGGCGAGTTCGTTGCCGACCCGGACGTCGCTGTCCTTCGGGAACTGGGCGATCGCTTCGGTCCCGGTCTCGAGCGAGAGCAGCGGGCTGGCGAGGAACAGCAGCACCGCGGAGACGCCGATCACGGCGGTCCACGGCCGCTCCATGACCCGCACGGTCCAGGCGCGCCAGAAGCGGTTTTTCTCCGTCGCGACCTGGGCGGCGGTCTTGCGCCGGTAGAAGCGGCGCTGGAAGAAGCCCTCGACTTTGCCGACGATCCCGCCCGGCAGCACCCGGTCGCCCAGCATCGCGATCAGCGCCGGCAGCAGCGTCGTCGCGGTCAGGATCGAGACGGCGACGACGGTCATCGCCCCGAGCGCCATCGAGCGCAGCGCCTGGTTGTCGACCATCCACAGCCCGGCAAGGGAGATGATCACCGCCAGCCCCGAGAAGGAGACGGCGAGACCGGAGGTGGAGAGCGAGAGCGCCCGCGCCTCGGCCTGGTCGTGCCCGGCTTCGCGCTCCTCGCGGTAGCGGGCGAGGATGAAGAGGGAGTAGTCGACGGCGACGCCGATCCCGATCATCGAGGCCATGTTGGTGACGAAGACCGAGGTTTCCAGCTGCAGCGAGAAGAAGTAGATCAGCGCCCCGGTAACCAGCACGCTGACGAAGCCGAGCGCCAGCGGCAGCGCCGCCGCGGCAAGCGAACCAAAGACGACGAGGAGGATGATCGCGACGATCGGGAAGCCGGTCCCCTCGGCCTTGGCGAGATCTTCCTTGGAGATTTCCTGCATCCCGGCCCAGATCGTCGGCTGCCCGACCAGGTAGGGGGTGACGCCGGCGTCGGCGCTGCCCGGGTCGAGGTCTTCGCGCAGGGTGGCGGCGGGGTCGATCAGCTCATCCGAGGAGAGGTCGCTGCGCAGCGGCACCAGCACCACGTCGGTCTCCCGCAGCTGCCGGCGCGCCTGTACAGCCGTGGCAGGAGGCAGGGTGACGTCGTCGAGGGTGGCAACCTCCTCCCGCACCCGCGTCACCGCCGCGCTCCGCTCTGCCGCGCTGGCACCGGGCGCCGCCTGCAGCACCACGGCGATCCCGTCGGCCTGCGAACCGAACTCGTCCTGCAGCGATTCGCTCACCCTCATCGACTGGCTACCGGGAACGTCGAACCCTCCGCCGGTCAGGTGATCGGTCTGTTTCGAAGCGAAGGGAAGGGCGAGGAGCACGATCAGAACCCAGGCTCCAACCACGATGCGGCGGCGCCGTCCAAGGAACCCCGCCAGTGATCTCATTGCGTCTCTCATGCCATCTCCCTCGTCGCCGGGTTGTGATCTGGGGGAAGCCTCCCCCGCCACCGGGATCCGGGTCTGTGAGGGGCGTCACTACGTGCGCGCCGTCACGCCTATCCCTTCTATGTATAAGGCGCGCTCAAAAGACGCGCCGGGGGGCTTGGCATTCTCGCCTCGTGGACCCAAGGCAGCAAAGCCTCATGGCGATGGACCTGGAGGAGCTTTTGGAGGCGCTCCACAGCCCCGTTCCGGGTTCGGCCAACCACGAGTTGACCAAGATGCTCATTCAGGCGCGCATCGCCGAGAGGGAGCGGGATGCGGCACGAGATGCAGTTCGCTGGGCGCGCCTCCAAGCGTTCGGCACGATGATCGCGGCCATCATCGCGGTTGTTGCCTTCCTTGTAAGCATCCTCTAAGCGGCCAACCGCTTCAGGGCGGGATAGGCCGTGGCTGATCGCGGCCTACTGCTTAGGCGGGTCCGGCAGGTATTGCCGAAGCGCCCGGATGGCATCCTCGGTGTAGCCGAAGATTCCCCGCATCGCCCAGGCGACCTCCTCCCCGTCCACCACGCGGACCGCGCCCTTGGTATCAAGGGTTATGGCCAACCCATTGGTGAAGTGCATGTGCATTTTCTCCTTGGGGTTGGCGGGATGGGCGAGGACCTTCGCGAGGTTTGCGCTGTCTTTGTTCTCGGGATCGATCGTTCCCCTGATGACCTCGATCCGCTCGACCTTGATGTTCCGCGACCTCGATCTGTCCAGTTCGACGGATTCGTTCCGAACAGCTCCAAAATGGAGAGAGCGGTGGCGGTCGATCCTGGCGAGCTCGTTGAGAGTCCAAAGCTCGGCGTAGTTCCAGAGGTCGCCTTCTTCAAACGGTTGCAGCCGCTTGACAGCTGCCCGTGCCTCGCTCGTAGCCGTAGCCAGTTTGTGTCCGGCCGTGCTGTCGAACATGTCCGGTCCTCGGCCGCTGAACCCGTCCCTATCAACATCGCCCACGATTGGAAAGCCAGAGCGTTCGGCCTGCTTGGGCGTCATTTTGCCCCCGCCGTTAAGCGCATACGCGACGTACTCAAGCGAGGCGCGCGCGTTGTAAAGAAAATCCCCAATCAACAAAGGCAGGGAGCTATCGGGGGGCTTGATCTCCTCAGCCCGGACGATGTAGGACGGTGGTTTCGGGTCAGGGTTTACCCGGATCGTGTAGCCGTCGACCTTCGCCCACCTCTCGGTCAGAGCTTCCAGTTCCTCCAGGTAGTTACGCGCCCGCCCGAGCTTTAAATCGTGCGCCAACAAGATGGCGGAACAATAGAGGTTGTCAAGCGACTTGACAAGAAGCCCGGCTGTCAAGTAGCTTTACAACATGCCACCGGCCAACCGACACGAACCGAGGCGAGCGAAGTCTTCGACCTCCGACTACTCGGTGACGGAGTTCCTAGCCGAGTTCCCCGATGACGCCGCCTGCCTTGAGCACCTCTGGCGGACCCGCCACGCACCCGATGGGGAGCATGCGCACTGCCCGAAATGCGATGCCGTCAAGGTCTTCAAGCGCTACGCGACCAAGCAGCAGCGGCAGTCGTGGACCTGCACGGCCTATGGCCATCATCTTCATCCAACCGCCGGGACCATCTTCCACCGCTCCTCGACTTCGCTGCGCCTGTGGTTCCACGCCATGTACCTGATGACGAGCACTCGATGCGGCATATCTGCCAAGCAGCTAGAGCGCGAGCTTGGAGTCCATTACAAGACCGCCTGGCGCATGTTCAACAAGATCAGAAACCACTTGATGGCCGAACCCGACCCGGCCCCTAGCCTGCGCGGCAAAGTCGAGGTTGACGAGACCTCTTGGGGAGGAAAGCCCCGGCGCAAGTTCAAAACCCGCCAGGAGGTCATCGCCTTCCGCCAGGCCAAGCCCACTGTGCTCGGGATGGTCGAGCGCGGCGGGCGCGTCCGGGCGCGCGTCATCCCGTCGCGGCACGGCCAGCCCTTAAGTGACGCCGTGCGGGCGAACGTGAACCCGGAAGCCATCCTCTACACGGACGACTGGATGTCCTATCGACCGCTGAGGCGGGAGTACGCCGACCACCGGGTGATCAACCATTCCGCTGGCTCCTACGTCGAGGGCGACATCTACACGAACACGATCGAGGGGTTCTTCGGCAACCTCAAAACGGGGATGCGCGGCAACTACAAGCTCGTCTCCCGTAAATGGCTCCAGTCCTACCTAGACGAGTACGCCTGGCGCTACAACCATCGCCGCTCGGGTCAGCGCTCGATGTTCCATGCTCTCGTCAAGGAAGCGGCGAACCAGTGAGCGAGGCGGCGGTGATCCGCAAGATCAAGGCGGCAGCTCGCAAGCGCGCCAAAGCTGATGAGGCGAAACAAGCGGCGACTGAAGACCTACGCCGTCAATGTCTGGCTGCCCGCGAAGCAGGCATCCCGATCACCCTGATTGCTTCTGAGGCCGGACTTTCTCGTCAGGGCGTTTACGACCTGCTGGGGGAGCGACCTTCCGCATAGCGGCGTCGAAGTCCCCTTTGGTCGGCACCGGGATTTCAAGTCCCTTGTCGGTCTTCTGCTTCTTGGCCATTGGGTCAAGGCTAGCTGCTCCCCACAATTGTTAAGAACAGATTGAGGGAGATGCGAACGTAGACGAACGTAGACGAACAGAGGCGAACGTAGACGAACGCGGAGGAACGGAAATGCGGGCGTCCAGCCGAAATAGGGCTTTCCATGCGTGAGAAAGCGCCGGCCGTCTCCCTAGACTGGTGAAGCTTCGTTAGCGCGGAGTGGGCCCCCGTAGCTCAGCTGGATAGAGCACCTGTCTGTCTAACGGGAAGTCGCAGGTTCGAGTCCTGCCGGGGGCATTCTTGCTTTCTCTCGAAAGTCCTCTACCCCAGGGGCGAAGTTCAACACGACGACATAGAGACTTTGTAGTCTGTACGGCAGACAGACAGGTTGCCCTTCTAGCTGAGTGAGACCTCCCGGAGGTTCTCTGCCAGCCATTCGGGTGAGACCTATTGACAGAGGACCCGCTTCGGCGGGTCCTCTGTTTTTTTAGATCCATACTGAGGCTGCGGTGCCTTCCGCAAGTGGCTTTCAGCCGGCGAGCCCCTTGGTCTCCCGAAGTAGCTTGCCAGGCTCGATCTCCAGCGCCTCTGCGAGCCGCACAATCGCCACGGTGCGAGGCAGGCACTTGCCGCCCTCCCATTTCGCGATCCGGCTCTGATCCCGCCCCATCCGTGCTGCCAGCGCGTTGCGTCAGGCCCGTTCGGTTGCGGGCGATCCGCATGTTCCAAGCGAACCGCTCGGTGATGGTCGAGAGCGTGATGTGTTCGGAGGGCATCGCTACTCGATCCCTTTTACGAGATCAGTCAGAGGAACCTCAAGGGCACGGGCGACTCGCAGCAGCGTCGTCAGCCGTGGGCAGGCTCGCCCGGTCTCTAGCCGGGAGACCTCCTGCGAAGCCGCGTATAGCCGGAAACCCAGTTCCGCTTGCGACAGTCCCGCTCCTCGTCGAGCCTCAGCGATGTTGCAGCCGACCTGCTTGCCGACGCTCACGACAGCTCCAGAACGTCGCAGATGTAGAGCGCCTGCCGGGTGGGCAGCACCGCTCCCTCGCAACGAAACAGCAGGCCGCCTTTGACGAGTTGGCGCACCGCCCTTTCGATCCCGTCGCGCTGGCTGTAGAGCTCGGTATCGCCCAGTTCGCGGACCACATCCGAGATCCGCAGCGTTGACGGGTGAGCCTCGATCACATGGCGCAAGACCGCGCCCTCTTCGCGTCGATCCTCAGCGGCGTTATCGGCCGCTGGCCTACCTTTGTCCTGCATGGGAAGTCCACCTTCCTGTGCCGGGCCGGGGGCCGTTCACGCGGTGCCCCGGCCGCTTGTCTGTTGTGGCGCAGGAAGCTAGGGCGAATCAGGGACCGATTTCGCTTCTACATAGAAGGGATAGGCGTGCGCGCCGTCACGCCCGATCCGTACCCTGGGCCGATGATCGTCGACTGCGCGGCCTACCAGCGGGGAAGGCGCCGGGAGGGGGAGCTCTCGATGGAGCGGGCCGGGGAGGCGGCGCGTGAAGAGGCGACCTTCGTCTGGCTTGGCGTCGTCGAGCCGAGCGAGGCGGAGTTCAAGTCCGTCGCGGACGAGTTCGGACTGCACGAGCTGGCGGTCGAGGACGCGGTGCGGGCTCACCAGCGGCCGAAGGTCGAGGCCTACGGCGACACGATCCACGTCGTCGTCAAGACCGCCCGCTACGTCGACCCCGAAGAGGTGATCGAGCTCGGCGAGATCTCGATCTTCGTCGCCCCCGATTTCGTCATCACCGTCCGCCACGGGAATGCCGACCTGGGTCCCGTGCGCAGCCGGCTGGAGCAGCGTCCCGACCTGCTCGAGAAAGGCCCGGGCGCGGTCCTCTACGCGATCCTCGACCACGTCGTCGACCGCTACATCGATGCCGCCCAAGGCTTCGACCAGGACGTGCGCGAAGTCGAGCTGCAGGTCTTCGGCGAAGGCCAGAACCCGACCGAGCGGATCTACAAGCTCGAGCGCGAGGTGCTGGAGTTCCAGGCCGCGACGGCGCCGCTGGGCGAAGCGCTCGAAGAACTCTGCAGCCGCAACTTCGCCGTCATCCCGCAGAACCTGCACGAGTACTTCCGCGATGTCGAAGACCACCTGCGCCGCGTCTCGACCCGGATCGAGAACTTCCGCCAGTTGCTTGACAGCGCCCTGGAAGCAAACCTGACCCAGGTCTCGATGCGCCAGAACGAAGACATGCGGAAGATCTCCGCCTGGGTCGCGATCGCCGTGGTGCCGACGGCCATCGCAGGCATCTACGGGATGAACTTCGAACACATGCCCGAGCTCGAATGGAGCCTCGGCTATCCCGCTGTGCTCGCCCTGATCGTGGCGGTCTGCTTCTTCCTCTACTGGCGCTTCAAACGCGCCGGCTGGCTGTAGCTACTCGGCGCCGAGCAGGTAACGGGCCGAGGCGACGCCGACCGAGAAGGCGCCCTGGGTGTCCCGGGTGGGATCGGAGAGCGCCTGCAGGGCGAAGCCGTCGCCGAGCGCGAAGAGGTAGGAGACGACGTCCTCGGCCGAGAAGCGCAGGCTCAGCACCCCGTCCTCGTCCTTGCTGCGCAGGACCTCGGCGACGTGCGAGCGGGTGCGCTCGAAGAGCTGGCCGACCTCGCGCTGGATGTCGGGGTTGCGGCGGCCGGCGCTGAACAGCTCATAGAGGAGGAGGAAGAAGCCGGGTTCGTTCTCGATCACCTCGGTGAGGCTGCTGACCAGGGCGTCGATGACGTCGTCGCCGGTCTTCGCCGGCGCCAGCCGCGCGTCGAGCCGTTCGACCCGCAGCTCGGTGTCGCGGCGCACGACCTCGACCAGCAGCCGCTCCTTGGTCCCGAAGTAATAGTGGAGGAGGCCGCGGCTGACGCCCGCCTCGCGGGCGACGTGCTCGAAGGTGGAGCCGGCTGCGCCGCGCCGGGCCACGGAATCGCGCATCGCGTCGACGATCCGCTGCGCCTTGTCGCCGCTCAGCTCCCGCTCTTTGGTTGCAGCCTCCATCGGGGCCTCGTCCGGATCTAGCTCAGGACCCGTTGATGCTCGTGGTCGAGGTGTACTCGAACTCCTCTTCGGCGCCGAAGAGAGCGTCGAGGACAGCCTTGCGCGCACCCTCGCTGACGGCCAGGGCGATTACCGCGCCGACGATCGCGATCAGCAGCAGCTTGCCGATGCCGCCCTTGCGCTTCGGCTTCGACCGCAGGGTCTCAGAAGCTTCCTGCAGGCTCTCGGCGGCCTTGCGCAGGTCCTTCTGGACCTTCTTGTCGCTGGTCACCGCCTTGACGGTTCCCTTGCCGTTGCCGGTCGCCCGTCCGTAGGCGCTCTTGGCGCTTTCGAAGGCGTCCTTGAGGCTGTCACGCAGCTCTTCGTCCTCGATCAAGCGCTGCACGTAGGGGTTCTCGCGGGCGGTCTCGTAGATGTCACCGGCGCGCGCGGTAGTCGTCTTGCTCATGCCTTCTCCTCGCTGGATTCCGTGGCCATCACCAGAATAACCCTCTACCCCGGCTTAGCGTGAGCAAGCAGCCAGGTGTCAGCCCGGACCCACGCCATCCAGCAGCACGCCGTTGCTGCGAAAGCCGGTGTGGGCTTTGCGCAGGTCGCGCAGCCGCAGCGGCGCCAGTTCGGGTCCCGGCAGCCGGTAGCGGCGGATGAACAGCTGCCCCACGTCTTCGGCCCCGGTTTCGCGGAAGCCGGACCCGAGCAGGCGGCGCGGAGGGCGCGGCGCCTCGCCCATCGAGACGAATGCGACTTCGCGGACCAGCCAGTCGTAGCCTTCCGAGGCTTTCAGCTGGATCGCCCCGGTCGAGAGGTAGAAGCGCAGCGGCGCCTCGCCCAGCACCCAGCTGACCGTCGCCCGCGGCCCATCGGGCTCGCCGAGGTGGTCGGCCACCGCCCGCCAGTCCGGCCGCTGCAGCTCCGAGGAGGTGCTGGCCCAGACGCTGAAGCCGAGCGAGTAGACGACGAGAACGGCGGCGATCGCGGTGGCGAGGCGCCGGGCCCGCGCGGTTGTCAGCGCCACGGCGACGGCGACCAGCAGCGGCACCAGCGCCGGCAGCAGGTTGCGGGCGAGGACGAAGTCCTTGCCGGCCGAGAGGATCGCCAGCGCCAGCGGGATCCCGGCCGCCGCCGCGGCGACGGCGAAGGGGACGAAGGCGGCGCGTCGCTCGGCGCGGCTGCCGCGCGCCACCAGCAGCGCGAAGGCCGCCGCCGCCAGCGCCAGCGGCAGCAGCGCCGGCTGCCACTGCTCGGTCCGGCCGATGACGTCGCCGGTCTCTCCCACCATGAAGGTGATCGCCGCTTCGGCGAGCCGGTGCCCGAGGGTGAATTTGCCGATCCATTCGGCGTGGCCGTAGGACATCTGGTGGATCGCCAGCGGCGCCAGCAGCAGCACTGCCACGGCGACGATCCAGAGGCCGTCGAGGATCGCCCTCCCCCGCCGGCGCGCCAGCAGGACGACCTCGGCGATCAGCGGGAAGACCGCGAAGTAGTGCGTGGCGAGAGCGAGTGCCGAGAAGACGCCCCAGAGAACGAAGTCCCGCCTGCCGCCGAGTTCGCCTTTCGTCCCGCCATCCGCAACAAGAGGCGAACTCGGCTGGGGCTGCATCGCCCGCACGCAGAAGAGCAGCGAGAGCGCGCAGAAGAACCCGAGCAGCGCGTAGGCGCGCGCCTCCTGCGAGTACCAGAGCAGCATCGGGTTGACTGCGACCAGGGCGGCGGCGACCATCCCGGCGCGGGCGCCGCGGAGTTCGCGCCCGACGAGGTAGGCGACAGGAATCGTCGCGACGCCGGCGACCGCGGACAACGACCGCAGCCCCCACTCGCCGTTGCCGACCACCTGGGTCCAGGGCCAGGCGAGCGCGTAGTAGAGCGGCGGCGCCGACTCGGAGAAGCCGACCGCGTCCATCGCGTGGCCGAAGCCGACCCGCAGCACCCGGCTGGCGGTGACGATCTCGTCGTGGTGGTAGGCCTGAACGCCGAGGGTCGCGAAGCGCAGCACCGCGCCGAGCAGGGTCAGTCCGGCGACGATCCAGAAGGCACGGGAACGCTTCCGCACGGCCTAGCGGAGCGCGGCGTCGAGGGCCTGGGAGACCTCGTCGACGAAGACGAACTCGAGGCTGCCGAGCTCGTGCTCGGGGATCTCGGCCACGTCCCCCTCGTTGCGGCCTGGCACGATCACCTTCTTGATCCCCGCCCGCTGCGCCGCCAGGGACTTCTCCTTGAGGCCGCCGATCGGCAGCACCTGGCCGGTCAGGGTCACCTCGCCGGTCATCGCGACGTCGTTTCGGACCGGGCGGCTGCTGAGCAACGAGGAGAGGGCGACGGTCATCGCCACCCCGGCCGAGGGCCCGTCCTTGGGGACCGCTCCGGCGGGAACATGGACGTGGACGTCGTGCTCGGCGAACCAGTCGCCCTCGACCTTCGGCGCGATCTCGCCACAGTGGCCGCGCACGTAGGAAAGCGCCGCCTGCGCCGACTCCTTCATCACCTCGCCCAGCTGGCCGGTGATCGTCAGCTTGCCCGAGCCCGGCATCGCCGTCGCCTCGATGAAGAGGACGTCGCCGCCGGTCGGGGTCCAGGCGAGGCCGGTGGCGACGCCGGGGTCCTTGGTCCGCCGCCGCTGCTCGGCGAAGACCCGCCGCCGCCCCAGCAGCTCACGGGCTTTCTTGCCGGAGATCCGCACCTTGCCCTTGGACTTGCCCTCGGCGACCTGGCGCGCGACTTTGCGGCAGACGGTGCCGATCTGGCGCTCGAGGTTGCGGACCCCTGCCTCCCGCGTGTACTCCTCGACGATCGCCGTCAGCGCCGCATCGGCGAACTCGATCTGCGAGGGCTTCAGCCCGTTGGCCTCGATCTGGCGATCGACCAGGTAGTGGCGGGCGATGTGGCGCTTCTCCTCCAGCGTGTAGCCGGCCAGCTCGATCGTCTCCATCCGGTCGAGCAGCGGCCCGGGGATCGTGTCGAGGACGTTGGCGGTGGCGATGAAGACGACGTCGGAGAGGTCGAATTCGAGGTCGAGGTAGTGGTCGCGGAAGCTGTCATTCTGGGCCGGGTCGAGCACCTCGAGCATCGCCGAGGCGGGGTCGCCGCGGAAGTCGGCGCCCATCTTGTCGATCTCGTCGATCATGAAGACGGGGTTGCGCGAGCCGGCGTCGCGCAGGGCGCGGATGATGGTCCCCGGCATGGCGCCGATGTAGGTGCGGCGGTGGCCGCGGATCTCGGCCTCGTCGCGGACGCCGCCGACGGAGATCCGCTCGAACTCGCGGCCCAGCGCCCGGGCGATCGATTTGCCGAGGCTGGTCTTGCCGACGCCGGGCGGGCCGACGAAGCAGAGGATCGGGCCGGGCGAGTCCGGGTTCAGCTTGCGCACCGCCAGGTACTCGAGGATCCGGTCCTTGATCTTCTCGAGGTCGTAGTGGTCGGCATCGAGCACCTTGCGCGCGTGGCGCAGGTCGAGGTTGTCCTCCGTCGCCTTAGCCCAGGGCAGCTCCGTCAGCCACTCGAGATAGGTGCGGATGACGCCGTGCTCGGCGGCGGCGGGCGGCAGTTTCTCCAGCCGCGAGAGCTCGCGCTCGGCCGCTTTCAGCGCGTGCTCGGGCAGCTCGGCGGCGTCGATTTTCTCCCGCAGTTCGTTCGCTTCAGCCAGCTGCTCGTCCTCTTCGCCGAGCTCGTCCTGGATCGCTTTCAGCTGCTGGCGGAGGAAGAACTCGCGCTGTCCCTTGTCGATCTCCGACTGCACCTGGGTCTGGATCTGGGTGCCGAGCTGGACCACCTCGAGCTCGCGGGCGAGGATCCGCGAGAGGTGGCGCAGCCGCTTGGCGACGTCGGCCTCTTCGAGCAGCTTCTGCTTCTCCTCGGTGCCGATCCGCAGGGCGCCGGCGATCAGGTGGGCGAGTGCCGCCGGCTCGTCGATGTTGGCGATCGCCATCTGCAGCTCCTCGGGCAGGTACGGGATCTGCTCGACGATTTCCGAGAAGGTGCGCTGGACGTTGCGGCTCAGGGCCTCGAGCTCGGGAGTCGGCTCGATCACGTCGGGCATCTCGGCGATGCGAGCGACCATGTAGGGCTCCTCGGCGACGAAGCTGCCCAGTTGCACCCGCTGCATCCCCTGGACGAGGATCCGCAGGGTGCCGTCCGGGACCTTGACCATCCGGGCGACGGCACCGACGACGCCAACGCCGTAGAGGTCCCCGGGGCCGGGCACCTCGTTCTCCGGGTCGCGGGCGGTGACCATCGCCAGCATCCGGTTGGCGCCGAGGACGTCGTCGATCAGCTGGATCGAGCGGCCCTGGACGACGGCGAGGGGCGCCAGCGTCTCGGGGAAGGTGACGGTGTCGCGTAGCGGCAGGATCGGCAGCGCCTCCGGCAGCGGCTGGTTGGCGCGGATCGCGTCCTCCGCGTCGAGCGGCGCGTCGACCACTTCGAGGACCGGCGCCCCCTCCATCACTTTCGGCCTATCGGGACCCGGCGGGTGGTCTCGTCGGGGTCCCGCAGCGGCAGCTCGATCCGCAGGATGCCCTCTTCGTAGGTGGCGCTGGCGCGCTCGGCGTCGACCTCGACCTGCAGCTCGACGACCCGGCGGAAGTGGCCCGAAGGGATCTCGATCTGCTGGTAGACGCGGCCCTCGCTCTCCTGCACGTGCCGCTCGCCGACGATCGCCAGGTGGCGGCCGCTGACCTCGATCCCGACCTCCGAGAGCTCGATCCCGGCGAGGTCGACCTTGACGATCGCCCGCTGCGGGTCGCCGCAGTAGTACACGTCGACGTTCGGCGAGAAGCCGCTGGCGCGGCGGCTCACGTACCTGGTCCGAGTCCAATCGACGAAAACGTCACGCTGGGGCATCGGGCACAAAATAGCCCGCTCTGGGGTCAGGCGGGGCGCGAGGCCCAGCGGGGGGCGCGCATGAGGAGCACTGGCTGGCGTGGTGGAACTAGGCCCTCTGGTCGGTTGGGCCGGAAGGTGGTGCAGGCCTCGTTCAGCTCCAGGGCGCAGAGGAGATTTTTGCGGAAATAGCAGTCCTCGCAGGAGGGTGGCTTTGGCTTGCGCGGCACGGCGGGCATGTTTGCACCGCCGCCGGGTAAGCGCGAGGGCCGTTTCCGCAAATCGCCACGTCTTTGAAACAGCTTCGTCACAGCTTCCCTGCGTCTTGCGGAAACGCGGGTCCTCGGCGCTAATATCGAAGCCGATGGAGGGTCATTCCCGCAGCGAGAAGCTCTCCGCTTCTCCCCCACTTTTCAAGAGCGACTTCCTCAACTTCTTCTCCCGGGTCCACCCCGCGGTGCCGGCGATCGTCTTTGGGCCGGTGGTGGTGGCGATGGAGTGGATCGGGGGCGGTCGCGGCTACGCCGCCTGGCAGCTGGCGCTGTTGACCCTGGCCGGGATCGGGGTCTGGACGCTGACCGAGTACTGGCTGCACCGCCTGGTCTTCCACTGGGAGCCCGACAACGCCTTCGGCCGCCGCATGCACTTCATCATCCACGGCATCCACCACGACCATCCCAACGACAAGATGCGGCTGGTGATGCCGCCGTCGGTCTCGATCCCCCTGGCGGCGCTCTTCTTCCTCGGCTTCTGGGCGCTCCTCGGCAACGCCGCCTTCCCGCTCTTCGCCGGCTTCCTCCTCGGCTACCTCTTCTACGACTACACGCACTACTACGTGCACCACTTCGTCCCCAAGACCGACTTCGGCAAGCGGCTGCGCGAACATCACATGCGCCACCACTTCCAGGACCACAGCTACGGCTACGGCGTCTCCTCGCCGCTCTGGGACCACGTCTTCAGGACGTATCCGAAGAAGCGCAGCAAGTACCGCGCTTAACGCTTCCGCACCCGTCTGTCACAAACCGGGATGCTGTCTCGTCTAGAGGGCATGAACGGATCCAGGAAAGCTGTAGTGATCGGTGGTGGGCCGGCTGGCCTGATGGCCGCGGGGCGCTTGGCTGGGGGCGGGATCGAGACGGTCCTGCTCGAGGCTGGTTCTCATCTCGGCGGACGAGCCGCTTCGGAGAAACGGGCAGGGTTCGTCCTCAATCAGGGGCCGCATGCCCTCTACATCGGTGGACCGGCGAGGCGGGAGCTGCGGACCAGCGGGGTCGATCTGGACTGGTGGCAGCCGGCCTCCCCCGCTTCGGTCTTCCCGCGGGACGGGAAGCAGAAGCGGACCCTCGGGGGATCGGCGGAGCTTGGGCGCTGGTTCTTGAAGCTGCAGCGCGCCGAGCCGGGGGAGCTGGCCGGGATCTCGACCGGTGAGTGGTTGCGGCAGAGCCTGCGCTCGGAGCGGGCGCGGGCCAGCGCGGCCGCCCTGGTGCGGGTGACGACCTTCGTCGCCGACCAGGAGAGCCTCAGCGCCGACGTCGCCGCGACCCAGCTGAAGATCGGCCTCTATCCGGGCGTTCGCTACCTGCGCGGCGGCTGGCAATCGCTGGTCGACGCCCTCGCCGCGAGGGCCGCGGCCGACGGCGCCACGCTGCGCACCCGCGCCGCCGCCCGAGGCCTCGAGCGCGGCCCCGACGGCTGGCAGGTCAGGCTCGACGAGGGGACGCTGCGGGCGGACCTCGTGGTCGTCGCCGGGGGTGGACCCGACGCGGTCGCGAAGCTCCTCGGCGGGCGCGCTCCCGCCGCCCCCGGACCGGCGGCCGAGCTGAGTGTCCTCGACCTCGGCCTGAAGACCCTGCCGCGCCGCTCGCGGCGCTTCGCCCTCGGGGTCGACAAACCGACCTACCTCTCCCGGCACTCGCCACCCGAGCACCGCGACGGCGTCCTGCTCACCCTCGCCAGCTACACCCGCGAACCGCGGCAAGCGCTGGAGGAGCTGGCGGACGCCGTGCAGCCCGGCTGGCGCGAGCAGGTGACGCTCGAGCGCTTCCTTCCCCGCATGGCCGCGGTCTCGGCGACCCCCACCCCGGCCGGCGGCGGCCTCGCCGGGCGGCCCGCGGTCGACCGCGGCGAAGGTCTCTACCTCGCCGGCGACTGGATCGGCGGCGAAGGCTGGCTGGTCGACGCGGCGCTCGCCAGCGGCGCCGCCGCGGCGGCGGCCGCCCTACGCGGGCAGGTGCCGGCGGCGGCATGAGGGACGACGCCTTCGCGGCCTGCCGGCCCCGCCTGCTCGGCATCGCCTACGGGCTGCTGGGGGAGCTGACCGAGGCCGAGGACGTCGCCCAGGACGCCTGGCTGCGGTGGCAGCAGGCGGACGCCGATGCGGTCCGCAATCCCGAAGCCTTCCTGGTCACGGTGACGACTCGCCTCGCCCTCGACCGGCTGCGCTCGGCGCGGGCGCGGCGCGAGGTCTACGTCGGACCCTGGCTGCCGGAGCCGCTGCTGACCGATCCCGAGACCCCGGAGACGAAGGCGATCGAGGCGGAGGCCCTCGACCTCGCCCTGCTGGGCGCGCTGGAGCGGCTGAACCCAGTCGAGCGCGCCGTGCTCGTCCTCCGCGACGCCTTCGACCTCGAGTACGCGGAGATCGCCGACATCCTCGACCGGACCCCGGCCAGCGTCCGCCAGATCGCCAAGCGCGCCCGGGATCACGCCGGCGACACGAGTCGGAGGCGGGCGGTGAGCGAGGAGGAGCGCCAGCGCCTCGCCGACGCCTTCCTGCTCGCCTCGGTCTCCGGCGACGTCGACCAGATCCGCGACCTGCTCGCCGCCGACGCGGTCATGTACTCCGACGGCGGCGGTGTCGTCACCGCCGCGCGCAAACCGATCTATGGCGCCGACAAGATCGCCCGCTTCATGGTCGGTGTGCAGCGCAAGTCCGCCTTCCCGACCGACCCCGTCTTCACCCCCGTGCGGGTCAACGGCGATCCCGGCGTACTGATGGACAGCGCCGCCGACGGCTTCCTCAGCATCGTCGCGGTGGAGGTGGCCGACGGGGCGATCCAGGCGGTCCGCTTCTTCACCAACCCAGAGCGTTTCCCGGCCGAGTTCCCACGCACCTGACTCATCGGGTTTCGCCTTGATGGCCACACAGTTCCTGACTGTGCCTACGAACCGGAAAGTTAGCCAAGTATTTGAAATATTCCTTGGACTCACCCGCTGCGGGTGTCACAGTGTGTATGACTCTGCCACACTCCCCCCACCGGGTATTAACTTTTGGATGGAAAGGAACTAGATGCCCCCCAGCACCAACCATTTGGACGTCGCTCGCGACGCCCTCGAGCGCACTATTCGTGAGCTCGAGGATCAAATCAAGCAGGCCGAGCAGGCCCTGGCCGCCCTTGGCGGCAAAGCAGTAGGCCGCCGTGGACCCGGTCGCCCGCGCGGCAGCTCCAACAAAAAAGCCGCCAAAGCCACTAAAGCCGGTGCCCCCACGCGCCGCCGCCGCAAACGCCGCGGCGGTACCCGCGCCGATCAGGCGGTGAAACTGATCGAAAGCCAGCCCGGCATCAGTGCTTCCGACGTCGCGAAGCAGATGAAGATCAAGCCGAACTACCTGTACCGCGTCCTCGGCGACCTCGAGAAAGAGGGTCGCGTGAAAAAGGACGGGCGCACGTACCACCCAACCGGCGGCTGATCGGTACCCATCGTTACCGCATGAAAGAGGCCGGCAGATGCCGGCCTCTTTTTTTGTGCGCCTCTAAGCGCGCGACGGTATGTCGATCTGACTAGACGAGCCCGAGCTGACTGACCGCGTCGCGCTCCTCCTGCAGCTCCATCACGCTGCGGTCGATCCGCTCACGTGAAAACTCAGGCACGTCCAGCCCCTGGACGATGCTCCACTCGCCGCCGCTGCAACTGCAGGGCATGCCGCAGATGATCCCCTCGCCGATCCCGTAGGAACCGTCGGCCGGGACCGCCATCGAGACCCAGTCACCGTCGGGCGTACCCAGCACCCAGTCGTGGACGTGGTCGATCGCCGCATTCGCCGCCGAGGCGGCGCTGGAGGCACCGCGGGCGTCGATGATCTCGGCGCCGCGTTTGGCCACGCGCGGGATGAACTCGTCGGCGATCCAGGCCTCGTCGTCGACCGCGTCCCAGGCGCTGCCGCCCTCGACCTTGGCGTTGACGAGGTCGGGGTACTGGGTCGGCGAGTGGTTGCCCCAGGCGATCATGTTGCTGACCGCGGAGACCGGCTTGCCGAGCTTGTTCGCCAGCTGGGATATCGCGCGGTTGTGGTCGAGCCGCATCATCGCGGTGAACCGCTCGCGCGGCACGTCGGGCGCGTTCGACATCGCGATCAGGCAGTTGGTGTTGGCCGGGTTGCCGACCACCAGGACCCGCACGTCGTCGCTGGCGCCGGCGTTGATCGCTTCTCCCTGCGGCTTGAAGATGCCGCCGTTGGCCTCGAGCAGGTCGGAGCGCTCCATGCCCGGCCCGCGCGGGCGCGCGCCCACCAGCAGGCCGATGTTGCAGCCGTCGAAGGCCTGCTTCGGGTCGTCGGTGATGTCGATCCTGCTCAACAGCGGGAAGGCGCAGTCGTCGAGCTCCATCGCGGTGCCCTCGGCGGCTTTGACCGCCTGCGGAATCTCCAGCAGGCTCAGCTCGACCGGCGTGTCCGGGCCGAGCATCTGGCCGCTCGCGATTCGAAACAAGAGCGCGTAGCCGATCTGCCCGGCGGCGCCGGTGACCGTGACCTTTACGGGGGTGGTGCTCACTTAATCCTCTCCTCGATTCGGGGTTTGGACGGTTGGAAGAGCGTTACGCCATCGCGCGCCGGAGGTTCTCGTCAATCGAGGCGAGGAACTCCTGCGTGGTCTGGTACTCCTGGCCGCCGCCAACCAGCAGGGCCAGGTCTTTGGTCATCTTCCCGCTTTCGACGGTCTCCACGCAGACGCGCTCCAGCGTCTCCGCGAACCGCGGGACCTCAGGGGTTTCGTCCATCCGGCCGCGGGCGGCGAGCCCGCGGGTCCAGGCGAAGATCGAGGCGATCGGGTTGGTGGAAGTCGGCTTGCCCTCCTGGTGCTGGCGGAAGTGGCGGGTGACGGTGCCGTGGGCCGCCTCCGCCTCGACAGTGCTGCCGTCGGCGCTCATCAGCACGCTGGTCATCAGCCCGAGCGAGCCGAACCCCTGGGCGACGGTGTCGGACTGGACGTCGCCGTCGTAGTTTTTGCAGGCCCAGACGTAGCCGCCCTCCCACTTCAGCGCGGCGGCGACCATGTCATCGATCAGGCGGTGTTCGTAGGTCAGCCCGGCGGCCTCGAACTCACTCTCGAACTCGGCCTCGTAGACCTCGGCGAAGAGGTCCTTGAAGCGGCCGTCGTAGCGCTTGAGGATGGTGTTCTTGGTCGACATGTAGACGGGGAAGCCGCGGTCGAGGCCGTAGCGCATCGAGGCGCGGGCGAACTCCCGGATCGAGTCGTCGAGGTTGTACATCGCCATCGCGATACCGCCGCCGGGGAAGTCGTAGACGTCGAGCTCGACCGGCTCGGAGCCGTCCTTCGGCGCGAAGGTGAGGGTCAGCGTCCCCTCGTCCGGGACGACCAGGTCGGTGGCCCGGTACTGGTCGCCGAAGGCGTGGCGGCCGATCACGATCGGCTTCGTCCAGCCGGGCACCAGGCGCGGGATGTTCGAGATCACGATCGGCTCGCGAAAGATGACGCCGCCGAGGATGTTGCGGATCGTCCCGTTCGGCGAGCGGTACATGCCTTTGAGGCCGAACTCCTCGACCCGCTCCTCGTCGGGGGTGATCGTCGCGCACTTGACGCCGACCCCATGGCGCTTGATCGCTTCGGCGGCTTCGACCGTGATCTTGTCTTCGCTCGCGTCGCGGCTCTCGATCCCGAGGTCGTAGTACTCGAGCTCGACGTCGAGGTAGGGAAGGATCAGCTGCTCCTTGATGAACGACCAGATGATCCGGGTCATCTCGTCGCCGTCGAGCTCGACGACCGGGTTCTCGACTTTGATCTTGGGCACCGGGCGCGATGCTATCTGCCCAGCGCGCTGGCTGACCGGCCAGGGCATGGCACAATCAGCACTCGATGGCAACCGTCGAGCGCAAGACCTTCGGCAACCACGAGGTGGTCAACCAGCCGCCGCCGCTGGTCGACTACAACGTCTTCGAGGCCGACACCGTGCTGGTCGAGGCGGTGGACCGCGAGGGCGCGGAGTGGGACCGGGAGCGGATCTCCGCCGCGGGCGAGTACGCCGGCAGCGAGGTGGCCCAGGAGCTGGGGCGGCTGGCCAACGAGAACGGTCCGAAGCTGCGCACTCACGACCGCTTCGGCAACCGCGTCGACCTCCCGGAGTTCCATCCCGCCTGGGACGAGCTGCTGGGGGTCGCGGTCAGCCTCGAGCTTCACTCCTCGCCCTGGAAGGACCCGCGACCGGGTGCCCACGTCGCCCGCGGCGCCGCCTTCATGTGCATGTCGCAGGCCGAGGCCGGGATCGGCTGCCCGATCTCGATGACCTACTCGGTGATCCCGGCGCTGCGGACCCAGCCCGAGCTCGCCGCCGAGTGGGAGCCGCGCTTCCTCTCCTCCACCTACGACCCCGCCAACGCGCCGGCGGCGGAGAAGCAGGGCGCGCTCGCCGGGATGGGGATGACCGAGAAGCAGGGCGGCACCGACGTTCGCGCCAACACAACCGTGGCCCGGCCGGTCAACGGCGGCGGCGCCGGCGCCGAGTACGAGCTGACCGGGCACAAGTGGTTCATGTCGGCTCCGCAGTGCGACGCCTTCCTCGTCCTCGCCCAGGCCGACGGCGGCATCTCCTGCTTCCTCTTCCCGCGCTGGACGCCCGACGGCGCCCGCAACCGCTTCCGCCTGCAACGGCTGAAGGACAAGCTCGGCAACCGCTCCAACGCCTCCAGCGAGGTCGAGTTCGACGCCGCCTCCGCCTGGCTGGTCGGCGAGGAGGGCGCCGGGGTGCGGACGATCATCGAGATGGTCAACCACACCCGGCTCGACTGCGTCCTCGGCGGCGCCACCGGGATGCGGGCCGGCGTCGCCCAGGCGATCCACCACGCGAGCCACCGCTCGGTCTTCGGCCGCGAGCTGGTCGAGCAGCCGCTGATGCGGAACGTCCTCGCCGACCTGGCGATCGAGTCCGAGGCGGCGACGATCTCGGCCCTGCGCCTGGCGCGGGCCTACGACGAAGCGATCGGCGGCGACGAGGAAGCCCAGCAGCTGAAGCGGATCGCCAACGCCGTCCTCAAGTACTGGATCTGCAAGCGAGCGGTGGTGCATGCCGCCGAGGCGCTCGAGTGCCTCGGCGGCAACGGCTACGTCGAGGAGTCGGGGATGCCCCGCCTCTTCCGCGAGAGCCCGCTCAACTCGATCTGGGAGGGCTCGGGCAACGTCCAGTGCCTCGATGTCCTGCGGGCGATGGTCAAGAGCCCGGCCGCGCTGGAGGTCTTCTTCGCCGAGGTCGCCGACGGCGCCGCGCGGGAGCCGCGGCTGCAGGCATTCGCCGCCTCGCTGCGGGAGGAGATCCCGGGCGACCTGGAGACGATCGAGTCCCGCGCCCGTCGCGTCGTCGAGCGGATGGCGCTGGCGCTGCAGGCCTCACTACTGGTCCGCTACGGCGACGAAGCCGTAGCCGACGCCTTCTGCGCCTCCCGCCTCGCTGGCGACTGGGGCCAGGCCTTCGGGACGCTGCCGGCGGGGACGGACTTCGGCCGAATCATCGAGCGCCATAAGGCACTCGCTTAGTTCAGCGGAAGTTGTTCCGTTTCGGGGACGACTGCGCCAACTCAATCCCCTCCTGAGGGATTTGGACTTTTTCCCGACGCTCAGCAGCAACCGAAGGCGCTCGGGATCAAGATCACCCCCGCTAGTTCCGGCCGTCCCCCATTCGGGATGCGAGAACTTCAAGCCGCCATGCTCTCCAGTCGTCAGACTGAGATTGTTGAGGATGGAGTAAGCGATACCAACAACGGCGACCAGCTGTTTTTGAAGCCCCTCCTCCAAAGCGGTCCCTGGCCCTCTAACTAAACAGTCCCGCTGGCATTCAACCCGCCGTCGCGTAAAGCCCGTCCTACCTGCTCGATCGTGATCACACCCGAGAGGCGGCCTTCGGCGTCTACTGCCATCAGCGCGCCGAGGCGCCGCAGGTTCTGGTTCGCGAGCAGGGAGTCGAGCGGGGTGTCGTCGCGGACGAAGAGGCCGATGTCGTGGTCGACGAATTCGGAGACGTGGGAGCCGGCGCGGGAGGTCTCCGGGACCTCATCGGCGCGGTCGCGTTCGATCAGACCCAGGAACCGATGCGCCGCGTCGACCACCGGGAACCAGGGCCAGCGGTAGCGGAGGAAGTACTCGTCGAGAGCCCGTTCGACGCTGAGGTCGCCGGGGATCGTGACCGGCTCGCGGTCCATCACGTCGGCGACGCGGACGTCGCCGATGCGGTCGGTCAGCGCCGTCTGCATCGCGGCGCCGCGGGCGGAGCCGTTGATAACCAGCCCGACCAGCGCCAGCCAGATGCCGGTGAACGCGTAGCCGGCAAAGGCCAGGGCGATCCCGCCGCCGATGAACAGGTAGCCGAAGACGCGGCCGAGGTTGGCGGCGAAGCGGGTCGCCGAGTTGCGGTTCCCGGAGCGGTACCAGGCGAGCGCTTTCGCGACCCGCCCGCCGTCCATCGGGTAGGCCGGCAGCAGGTTGAAGACGAGGACGAGGATGTTGATCGTCACCAGCCAGGCGACCAGCGCCATCAGGCCGGAGACGTCGGACCTCGATTCGAGCAGGACCGCGTCCTCGAACCCGCTCCAGCCGGCGGCGGCGACGCCGACCGCACCGAGAAGGATCGCGATCGCGAAGGTCACCGCCGGGCCGGCCAGCGCCACCTTCATCTCCGTCCCCGGCGAGTCGGCTTCGCGGTCCATCCGCGCCATGCCGCCGAAGATCCAGAGCTGGATGCTGGTGATGCCGATCCCGTTGCGCATCGCCGCCACCGCGTGGCCGAACTCGTGCAGCAGGATCGACCCGAAGAAGCCGACGGCGGCGAGCAGCGCCAGCAGGAACGGCGTCGTGCCGGATTCGTCGAGGATGTCTTCGAAGTTGCCGGTCATCCAGAAGATGACCAGGAACAGGACGATGAACCACGACCAGTCGACCGTGACTTTGATCCCGCGGAAATGGAAGAGGGTGATCGAGCCACCGCCGAACATGGGCCCATGGTAAGCGGCTAGCGTCCCCGTCTGATGCAATCCGACGTGCAGTGGCTGCGGGAGCGGCTCGAGGAACTGGAGCGGATCGAGCGTCCGTCCGCCTCCGACGGAGAGCGGCAGGCGGCCGAGTGGATCGTCGCGCAGCTCGGCGAGCTGGGCGCGGAGGCGCGGATCGAGGCCGAGGACGCGCACGGCACTTACTGGTGGCCGCTCGGGATCGGCGCCGCGCTCGGCGCGCTGGGAGCGGTGGCGGCCCTGCGCGGCCGTCGGATCCTCGGCATCCTGCTCGGCGCCGCGGGGACGGCCGGGATGGTCGACGACTTCCCGCCGGGCCAGCGTCGCCTGCGCCGCGTCCTCCCCCGGCGCACCACCTACAACGTCGTCTGCGAGCTCGGCGACCCGAACGCCGAGCGCACGGTCGTCCTCAGCGCCCACCACGACGCCCCCCACTCCGGCCTCGTCTTCCACCCCGCAATCCCGGAGCTCGCCGACCGCCTCGGGATGCTGGAGCGCACCGACACCAGCCCGCCGCTGATGGCCCCGGTGGTCGGCGGCCCGCTGCTGGCGGCGCTCGGCGCTGTGACCGGACGCCGCCTGCTCGCCAAGCTCGGCCTCTTCCTCGGCCTCGGCTCGGTCGCGGCGATGGCCGACATCGGCGCTCGCAAGTCGGTCCCCGCCGCCAACGACAACGGCACCGCCGTCGTCGCCCTGCTGGCGCTGGCCCGCCGCTTCGGAGCCGACCCGCCCGAGGGGATCCGGGTGATCCTCCTCTCGACCGGCTCGGAGGAGTCCTTCAGCGAGGGGATCAAAGCCTTCGGCGAGCGCCACTTCGGCGAGCTGCCGCGCGAGAGCACCTTCTTCCTCTGCCTGGAGACGCTCGGCGCCACCCACCTGCTGGCGCTGCGGGGAGAGGGCTTCCTGAAGATGCGCGACTACCCGCCCCGCGCCCTCGCCTTCGTCGAACGCGTAGCCGGCGAAGAGGGCGTCTGGCTCTTCCCCAACCTCCGCACCTACAACGGCACCGACGCCTTGGAGCCGCGGGTGGCCGGCTACGAGACCGTCGCCCTCTGCAGCTGCACCGACCAAAAGCAACCAGGCCGCTACCACTGGCCCAACGACATAGCCGCCAACGTCAACTTCGACACCGTCCAGAGAGCCATCAACCTCTCCGACAAGGCGGTCCGTCGCCTTGGAGAACGCTGGCTGTAACCCACAAGACGGCCTGAACGGGAGGCGGGGGTCCCCCACCACGCGCCAACGTGACGAATTGCAAAGTGACGAATCCCGACTACGCAATCGGGATTTCGCGCTATAGCATCCGCGCCCGTGCCATCCCATGACGTTCTCGTAATCGGAGCCGGGCTAGCCGGCCAGCGGGCTGCCCTCGCCGCCGCCGAGGAAGGCGTGTCGGTCGGGATCATCAGCAAGGTCCACCCGGTCCGCTCGCACTCGAACGCCGCCCAGGGCGGAATCAACGCGGCGCTGAATCCCGGCGACTCGTGGGAGTCCCACGCCTTCGACACGATCAAGGGCTCCGACTACCTCAGCGACCAGGACTCGGTCGAAATCATGACCCGCGAGGCGCCGGAGGAAATCCTCCACCTCGAGCACCAGGGCGTCACCTTCCACCGCAACGAGGAAGGCAAGCTCGGCACCCGCGCCTTCGGCGGCGCCTCCGCCGCCCGCACCTACTACGTCGCCGACATCACCGGCCAGGCGATCATGCACGTGCTCTACGAGCAGCTGATGAAGTACTCCGAGCAGATCGCCCGCTACGAGGAGTGGTTCTGCAGCTCGCTGGCGCTCGACGAGAACGGCGAGTGCTGCGGCGTCGTCACCCGCAACGTCGCCGATGGCTCGATGC